>Ga0210377_10001614_pt1 | contig 20467 bp, 14 predicted proteins | sample PLM4_65_b1redo_FD_155480 | JGI IMG/M metagenome (GOLD analysis project Ga0210377, IMG submission 155480) | Groundwater sediment microbial communities from an aquifer in East River, Colorado, USA - PLM4_65_b1 redo | ecosystem: Environmental > Terrestrial > Soil > Riparian zone | place: USA: East...
CTTCAGCGTGGCATGGATGTTCTCGGCCCGGACCCAGCTCACGTCGGCCTGGGCCCGCCGCAACTGATCCTGCACTGCCGCCAGCCGGTCCCGGATCTCCGGGGGAAGGTTCACCGAGACGAAGAGTCTCATCTCGATTTGATTGCGAATGTCGAATGTGGAAAGACAGGGACGCCGCTAGCGGACTTCATCATTCGATATTCGGAGTTCGACATTCGAGATTCGTCTTTCAGCCTTCAGTGATAGGCACTCCGAGCAGGTGGCGGCGCAACATTTCCAGCGCCATCTGCGCAGCCCGGTACTTGATCAATTCCCGCCCACCGTGAAGGCGGTATTCGCGAGCCACGTCTCCCCCATCCCATGCCAGGGCGATGCAGACGAGGCCAACCGGCTTCTCGGGCGTGCCGCCCGTGGGACCGGCGATCCCCGTGGTGGCCAGGCCGAATGTTGTCCTGCTCTCCCGGCGGACGCCATCCGCCATGGCCCGGACGACCGGCAGGCTGACGGCCCCAAACTCACGGATCATCTCCTGTGGCACGCCCAGGATCTCCTCCTTCGCCGGGATGCTGTACGCCACCACACCGCGCTCGAAGTACTCGGAACTCCCCGAAACGTCGGTGAGGCGGCTGGCGATCAAGCCGCCCGTACACGACTCGGCCACGGCCAGCGTGGCCTTCCGCTCCCGCAGAAGCTGCCCCACGAGCGCCTCCAGCTTCTCGTCATCTCGACCGAAGATGAGGGGCCCCAGTCGCTCGCGGATCTTCCCCTCCAGGTCGTCCAGCATCCGCGTGATCTCTGCGGGGTCCTCCCCCTTGCAGGTCAGGCGCACGTGGATCTCCCCGGCGTGGGCCAGAACGCCGATGGTCGGATTTCGCATCTCACGGAAATAGTCCCCGATGGCCTGGTCCACCTTGGACTCACTGATCCCGCACGTCTTGAGGACCCGGGACACGATCCGGCTCCTGATGCCGAAGGCCTCCCGGATCCGGGGGATCACCTGCTCCGTAAGCAAGGGCTTCATCTCGGCAGGGACCCCGGGCAGGCAGGCTATGCAGCGTCCATCGTCCTCCAAAAACAGGCCGGGCGCCGTCCCGTTGGGATTGGGGAGCACCTCGGCTCCCTCGGGGACCATGGCTTGTTTCCGGTTGTTCTCCGACATAGGGATCTTGCGGTGGGCAAAGCGCCGCTCGATATGGGCTAGGACACTCGGATCCAGATGCAGGGGCCGTCCCAGGACAGCCGCGACGACATCGCGGGTCAAGTCGTCCTCGGTGGGGCCCAAGCCGCCGGTCGTGATGATGACGTCGGCGCGGTTGAGGGCCTGGCGTAAGGCGGCCTCGATCCGGGCGGTGTTGTCTCCTACGGTGGTCTTGCAGAACAGGTCGATGCCGGCCTCGGCCAGCCGCTGGGCGATCCAACTGGCATTGGTGTCCATGATCTGGCCCAGGAGCAGCTCGGTGCCGATGGTCAGGATCTCGGTGCCCATCTCCTCTCCCCAAAGACGCTGGAAAGCTAGGAGGCTGGGACGCTAGGGACTCGAACGCGTTATGGGCTTCCCAGCTTCCCAGCTTTCCAGCTTCCTCGCCTCCCAGCAGCCTCTCGGAGGCTTAGAGGAAGTCGAAGTTCGTCTGCAGCAGCCACCACGTCGCCCGGGCCAACAGACCGGCGGCAACATCATCGGCCACGATTCCGAGCCCGCCGGGCAGCCGCTCCAGCCCGGGGATGGGCGCTGGCTTCACCACGTCCATGAGACGGAACAGGATGAACACTGCGGCGAGATCATAGAGGCGGGGCGAGAGGGCAATGGCCGCGATCCACATGCCCGCCATCTCGTCGATCACGACCTGGGGCGGGTCCGGCTGGTCCAGCTCGCCTACCACCCGACCCGCGACCCAGATCGCCAGGGCAGTGAGCCCGAGCGTCGCTCCGAGGTACACCGGCCACGGCAGAGAGAGCAGAGGGAAACACAGGGCCGCCCCCACGAGGCTGGCGGCAGTCCCCGGCGCGAAGGGGAGATACCCGACGCCGCCCCCAGTGGCGAGCAGGCGAAGTCCGGTTCTCCTCCCGACGGCCTCCCTGGGCGGCGCCGTCCGTGCGCGGTCCGGCATGGCTACCCCACTCCCTCCAGGATGTCAGCCGCGAGATCATGCTCGAAGGCTTCGCGAATTCGCGCCCGCACGAATGTCCCCGGCGGTACCACCGGCCCCCGGAGGTAGACCGTGCCATCCACCTCCGGGGCGTGAGCCGCCGTCCGCCCGCATTGCACCCCGGGAAATTCCGGGGCCAGGCCATCCACCATCACCTCCTGGACGCTCCCGAGCAGGCCGCGCCCCTTCGCCTCGGCGATCCGCGCCTGGGTCTCCATCAGGCGGGCCCGCCGCGCCTCGGCCACGCGCCGGGAGACCTTGGGGCCGAGGGCCGCGGCCGCGGTCCCCTCCTCGTCCGAGTAGCAGAAGACCCCGACCCGGTCAAAGCGCATCTCCTCGACGAAGCGGAGGAGCCGTGAAAACTGCGCCCCGGTTTCGCCGGGGAAGCCCGTGATGAAGGAGGTGCGGAGCGTGATGTCGGGGACAGCGCGGCGGACCCGCTCCAGCAATCGCCGGAGGCTCCGCTCGTCCCCACCGCGACCCATGGCCTTGAGCACGGCCCCGTCACAGTGCTGGAGCGGCATGTCCAGGTAGCGGCAGAGTCGCGGCTCCGACCCCAGCAGCCCGATGAGCTCGGGGGTGATCCGGGTGGGATACAGGTAATGCAGGCGGATCCAGCGGAACGACGGAATGTCCAGCAGCCCGTCGAGCAACCGGAGGAGGCCGTGTACCTCGCCGTGATCCGCCCCGTAATCGGTGGTCTCCTGAGAGACCAGGACAATCTCCTGCACGCCCGATGCCGCCAGGCGCCGGGCCTCGATCAGGACGTCCTCCCGCGTGCGAGACTGCATCCGGCCGCGGATCCCCGGGATGGCGCAGAAAGTGCACGATCGGTTGCAGCCCTCGGAGATCTTCAGGTAGGCGAAATGTCCCGGCGTCAGGAGGCGCCGCGGCAGGTCGGACGTGGCCAGCGCCGTGTGCCCCGTCACCCAGACTGGGTTTCGGGCGGATCGCCGGAGGGCGACAGAAACGATATCGGTGATGCGGGGAAACTCCCCGGTGCCGACGAAGGCATCCACCTCGGGCAGCAAGGCCGGCAACTCCTGGCTGTAACGCTGGGGGAGGCACCCGCTCACGACCACCGCCCGGCAGCGGCCCGTTCGCTTGAGTGCCGCTGCCTCCAGGATGGCCTGGATGGACTCCTCCTTGGCCTCCTGGATGAAGCTGCAGGTGTTGACGACGACCAGATCGGCCTGGGCGGGCGTCTCCTCGATCTGGTAGCCCGCCGCCGCGAGTTGACCAAGCATCACCTCGGCATCCACCTGATTCTTCGGACACCCCAGGTTCACCAGGCTGACCCGGACCGGCTGCCCATCCTTCGTTCCCTTGCCGTCAGTCATCTCAGAATTGGCCACGGAATGCTCAGGAGATTCCTTAACTCTACGACCGACAACCGACATCGAACACCCGGACATCGCTGCCCAGGCTTTGATTTGACCGGTTGTCGGTTGTCAGTTTTTCATTTGAAAATCCGAAGAGGCGCCTCAGCCACGTCTCCTCTGCACGGGGGAAGGCGGAAGAGGGGGGAAATCCCTACGAGCGGTCAACAGCCCCCGCCTCAGGGGTGATCGCCCGTCCGATCTCCGCTCGGCGCCAGCTCCAGCCGATTGCGGCCCTGGGACTTGGCCCCGTACAGGGCCTGATCGGCTCGCTGCACCAGCTCCTCGATCCGGCGGAGCTCGGGGGTCAGGGTGGCCACGCCGATACTCACCGTCAGGTCCCCTGCCGGATTGGAGTGCTTGCCGCGGTAGGCGTGGCTGGCGATTGCCGTCCGGATCCGATCGGCCTGGATGGCTGCCCGGTCCAGGTCGGTTTCGGGCAGGATGACGGCGAACTCCTCCCCTCCGTACCGGGCCAGGATGTCCACCTCGCGGGCGTTCCGGCGCAGGATCTCCGCCGTCTCACGGAGAGCCTGGTCTCCCGCCAGGTGCCCGAACCGGTCGTTGTAATCTTTGAAATGATCCAGGTCGAGCATGAGCAGCGTGAGGGACCGCCTGTAGCGCTGGGCTCGCCGCACCTCGCGCGCCAGCTGGTGATAGAACTGGCGGTGGTTCGCCAGCCCCGTCAGATCGTCGGTGATGGCGAGCTGGCGCGCCTCCTCGAAGAGGCGGGCATTCTCGATGGAGATGGCCGCCTGGCTGGCCAGGGTCGAGAGGAGCTGGATCTCATCCTCGTCGAAATCGTGTCGCTCGGTCAGGTACAGATTCATGCAGCCCAGCGCGCGGTCCTGCGCGATCAGGGGGATGGCCAGGAACGACACGTAGCCCTGCTTTCCTGCCGCCTGGAGCCAGGGGCCATAGACCGTGTCCGCCTCGAGATCGGGGATCGCCACCGGGCGCTTCCCCCGCACGGCGATCAGGCTGGGGCTGCTCCCCTGCCGCGTCCGGATGGCCTCGGCCGCCTGGAGCGCCTCGTCGAACAGGTTGTACCCTGCCGCGGTGGACAGGACGCGCCCGTCCGGGGTGAGGAGCATGAGCGACATCGCGTGCGCGTGCAGCAGGCTCGATACCGTCTGGCTGATCCGGGTCAGGATATCCTGGAGATTGAACGTCGAGGCCATGGTGCGACCGAGTTGGTACAGCGCCTCGAACTCCCGGACCTTGCGCCGGCTGTCGGTGTACAGGTACGCGTTCTCCAGGGCCATGGCGACCTGGCGGCCGATGGCGGCCAAGAGCGTGGTCTCCTCGGACGAGAACTGCTGGCCGGGCCGGCCCACCACGGTGAACACGCCCAGCGGCCGGTCATGAAAACGGAGCGGGGTCGCCGCCAGTGGCCGCGGTGGGAAGGCGGGGAACGTCCCGCTGCCATCGGCCTGCGCGGCGTCCGGCAGGACCAGGGGTTCCTCCCCTTCCAGGGTCCGCCAGGCCCAGCCGGTTCCTGGAGGCAAACGACGCAAGGCATCCCCCGGCTCCGCCTCCAGGCCTTGCCAGGCCCGGAGGACCAAGTGCCCGCTCTTGGGTTGGACCAAGTGCACCAGCCCCAGGGTCAGCCCGAGGCTCTCAAGGGTTCGCGCCAGGGCTCCCTCCAGGATCTCATCCGGGCTCAGCGAGCGGCTGACCGCCTGGGCGACCGCGTTCAGCGCCTGGAGTTCCTGATTGCGACGGACCAACTCCTGCCGCATCGCCTGGATGCGGAGCAGCGCCTTGATCCGGGCAATCAGCTCCTCGTTGTTGAAGGGCTTCGTGACGTAGTCGTCGGCCCCGATCTCCAGCCCCAGCAGCATGTCCCGCAGCGCAGCCCTGGCGGTGAGCATCACCACCGGGATGTGCCGCCATTGCTCGTCGGCCTTCAGGCGTCGGCAGACGTCGTAGCCATCCATCCCCGGCATCATGATGTCCAACAGCACCAGGTCGACGGAATGGCCGCGGAGGCACGTGAAGGCCTCGTCACCCGAATGGCTCACCAGGGTGGCAAACCCACGGGCCTCGAGCAGAATCTGGATCATGCGCGCGATCTCCTTCTCGTCCTCGACGACGAGGATGGTGAATCGCGACGCGACGCTCCTGGCCGGCATTCTGGCTCCGTCCGTCCTCCGCAGACTATCCCCCCGTGGCCTGCGACACCGGGGTGAGCGTCACCCCGGCGGGCCCGCAGGTCCCCCGGCGCTTGGAGGCGGTTTCCAAAAGTAACTATGATACACGATCGCCACGGAACGCCCCACAAAAATAATGGCACCCGTCCGGGTGCCACTGTCCTCGCGTCCGGCTGCGGGCCTCATGCTGGCGGAGGGTCCTTGGGGAGGGTGAAAGAAAAGGTGCTTCCCTGGCCCACCACGCTCTCGACCCAGATCCGGCCCCCGTGCTCCTCCACGATGGCCTTGCAGATGCTCAGGCCGAGCCCGGAACCCTCGACCTTCCCGCCGGCGGGCGACGGAACCCGATAGAACCGATCGAAGATCCGGTCCAGGTGCTCCGGCGGAACGCCCATGCCGGAGTCCCGGATCTCGACCAGGAACTCCGTGGGCAGCTCTCGCGCCCCCACGTTTATGGACCCCCCGTGAGGGGTGAACTTCAGGGCATTGCCCAGCAGGTTGGTGAACACTTGGTCCATCCGCACGCCGTCGGCCAGCACCTGCGGGAGCCCCTCAGGCGCCTGCAGGGTCAGCACAATCCCCTTGTCCTCGACCAACCGGCGCAGGCGCTCCAGCGCCCCCCGCAGGCCCACCACGATCTCGAAGGGCTCCCGGCGAATCTCGAACCGGCCGGCCTCGATCCGCGCCAGGTCGAGGATGTCGCTCACCATGCGGAAGAGACGGTCCGTATTTTTCTGGGCGATCCCCAGGAGTTCCCGGCTCAGCTCGATGCCCAGACCTTCGTGGAGGAGGACGTCCAGAGAGCCCTTGATCGCGGTGAGCGGCGTGTGCAGGTCGTGGGAAACCATGGCCAGGAACTCCGCCCGCATCCGCTCCACCTCCTGCAAGCGGGCGTTGAGCGTGGACAGTTCCTCGATCTTCCAGGCCAGGTCCGTGATGTCCTGCAGGATCATGAAAAAGCCGCTCTCGGGGTCCTCCGGCACGATCCAGGTGAAGGTGATGCACAGGACGCGGTCCCGATATCGGAGGCTGATGCCGTCCCCGGTTTTGCCCCGGCTGGCCCGGAGGCGCGTGATGGCCTCGTGCAGGGTGGCCCGATGATCGGCGGTCAGGATCTCGGCCAACGGGCTCCCGATCAATGCCAGCTCGTCGCGTCCCAGGATCTCCAGGGCCGCCGGGTTCACATACACCACCCGCTGGCGATCGTCCGCCTCCACCACGCCCTCGCCGATAGCCTTGAGGATCGCCTCCTTATGCCGCTTGATGGCCAGCAGCTCTTTCACCTGCTCCCGAGTGACCGCCCGCTCCAGCCCCAGGATCGTGTCGCCCCGCGATGGCACACCGCCCTCCAAGCGGTGGAGCGCCGCCCGGAGGTCCTGGCGCATATCTTCCTGCCGCCCCTTGGCCACATAGGCATCGGCCCGCATGGCCAGCACCCTTTCCCGATCCTCCACCATGGTACCGGACAGGATGACGACCGGGATCTGGCATGTCCGGGGATTTCCCCGCATGTAATGAAAGACCCGGTCCCCGTCAATCTTGGGCATCACGATGTCGAGGATGACGAGGTCAGGCAGCTCCCGATCCAGGGCCTCCAGGGCCTCCAGGCCGTCGTAGGCCTTGGCCACCTCGTAGCCATCCTGGCTCAGGATGTCGGCCACGATTTCCACACAGAGTGGATCGTTGTCCACGACCAGCGCTCGCTTGGCCACCCGCTACTCCAAATGTGGAATGCGGATTGCGGAATTCCAGAGACCCGAACCAATCCGCATTCCCCATTCCGCATTCCGCAATGGGTTAAGAGCGGTAGTTGATGAACTGCACGTGGATGCCCAGATCCTGCTCCCGGAGGAATTGGATCACGGCCTGCAGCTCGTCCCTGTCCCGGCCAAAGACTCGAACCTGGTCCTCCTGGATCTGGGCTTGGACCTTGCGCTTCGTCCCCTTGATGAGCTTGACAATCTCCCGGGCCTTCTCCGTCGGGATACCCTGCTGGATTTCGATCTGTTGCCGGACCCGGCCGGCGGCGGCCGGCTCCACCTTCCCGCGGACGAGGGCCTTGAGCGGGACCTGCCGCTTCACCAGCTTCGCCTCCAGGATGTCCAGCATCTGCTTCAGCTTGAAGTCGTCCTCGGCCGAGAGGACCAGCGCGTGTTCATCCCGGGTGACGGTCGCCGGGCTCCCCTTGAAGTCGAAGCGCTGGGCGATCTCCCGGATGGTCTGGTGGATGGCATTGTCCACTTCCTGCAAGTCCACCTTGGAGGCGATGTCGAAGGAGCACTCGCTGGCCATCTGTCTCCCGTGCTGCGCGTTGAGCGCCGCGGGCCGCGTGGACAGGCCCAGCGGTCCTACTGTTTGGGCGGGGTGACCACCGTGACCCCCGCCGGGGGCGTGAAGTGGAACTGCTGATCGCCAAGGCCCGAGTTGAGCTTGATGTCCGTCAGGGCGATCACGGTCGTGTTGCCAGCGGCGTCGAAGAGCGTGGTCTTCTCGATCATGTAGCTCTGGAGATTCACATCCAACAGCACGCGGGCGATGCCGGCGGTCTCCCGCACGGGCTTGAGCTCCAGGATCCTAACGCTGGGCGAGGCCCGGGTTCCGGCGTGCTCCACGAGAGCCACGGCAAACTCCCGACGCAGCTGGCAGTCCCCGGCGAGAAACGACAGGGGGGTGCGGGAGGTGAAGGCCTCCTCCAGATCCTGGACCACCACCTGTTTGTCATTCGGGGAAAAGGCCCACAGCGTCTTCCCGTCGGTCACGAACAGCAGCGGTTCCGGTTTCTGGTACTCCCAGCGCATCTTCCCCGGCCGCTTCACCAGGAACAGGCCGCTGGCCTCGCGGACCTGCCCCAGGCTGCGATTCGTGGCGGTCTGATGGAACCGGGCGGAGAGATCCCGGACCTGGGAGCAGGCGGACTGGACCTTGTCGACGACCTCGCCCACATCCGTTGCGGCCGGCGCAGCCGCCCCGGCGGGCGGGTCCCACAGGGCGGGCAGCAACCCCAACGAGAAGAAGCACGCGATGGCGGCCACCCCCCACCGAGGTCTGTCCCTGCGAGGCGCCACCTCAGGACCCCACCCGGGACACCAGCACCTCGCGCGGGCGAGTGCCGTCCATGGCGCTCACGATCCCCTCGCGCTCCATGCGCTCGATCATGCGCGCCGCCCGGTTGAAGCCGACCCGCAGCCGCCGCTGGATCATGGAGATGGATGCCTGCTGGGTCTGGACGACCATCTCCACCGCCTGGCGGTACAGCTCGTCGTCCTCCCCCTCCTCCTCCGGCGGTCTGTCCGGTTCGGGCGGCAAGAGCGACCAGATGAACTCCCCGGGTTTGGGCTGGGTCGTGAGGAAGTCCACGACGCGACGGATTTCCACTTCGGTCACGTTACAGCCGTGGATGCGGATCGGCTTGGAGCTTCCCGGCGGGATGTACAGCATGTCGCCCCTGCCCAGGAGGGCCTCCGCGCCGTTCATGTCCAGGATCGTCCGGGAATCCACCTTGGACGCTACCCGGAAGGACATCCGCGCCGGGAAGTTCGCCTTGATGACGCCGGTGAGGACATCCACCGAGGGGCGCTGGGTCGCCACAATGAGGTGGATGCCCACGGCCCGCGCCATTTGCGCCAGGCGCATGACGGCGTTCTCCACCTCGGCCTGCGCCGTCATGATGAGGTCCGCCAGCTCGTCAATCACCACCACCAGCATGGGGAGGCGGCCCCGGTACGACCCGGTGCTGAGATCGTCCTCAGGCGGCGGTCCCAACTCCATCCGCCGGTTGTAGCTCTGCAGGTTGCGCGCCCCGACCTGGGCGAAGAGGCGGTATCGCTCCTCCATGTGCAGGACGACCCGCTGGAGGCGCTTGGCCGCCTCCTTCGGATCCGAGACCACCTTGTCGGCCAGGTGGGGGACGCCATTGTACATCGAGAGCTCCACCCGCTTCGGATCGATGAGAAGGAGCCGGACATCTCGGGGCTCGGCCTTGTACAACAAGCTGAGAATCAGGGAGTTGATGCACACGCTCTTGCCCGACCCGGTCTCCCCGGCGATGAGGAGGTGGGGCATCTGTGCCAGGTCGGCCACCACGGGGCTCCCGCCGATCTCCTTGCCCAGCGCCAGGGGCAACTGCAGGGCTTCGTTGCCGAACTCCTTCGCGGCCAGCACCTCCCGCAGGTGGACCGTGGCCCGGTGCTGGTTCGGGATCTCCACCCCCACGGCCGCTTTGCCCGGGATCGGCGCCACGACGCGCACGCTCAGGGCCTTCAGTCCCAGGGCCAGATCATCCGCCAGCGCGACGATCCGGTTGATCTTGATCCCCGGGCCCGGCTCGATCTCGTAGCTGGTGATGACCGGACCCGGGTTCACTGCCGTGACCCGGCCCTCCACGCCGAACTCCAGGAGTTTCTTCTCCAGGATCTGCGAGTTCTGGGCCATCTCCTCTTGGCTGGAGCCGCCGCGTTCCGCCCCGGGGGCATCCAGGAACTTCTGGGAGGGCTTGGTGTACCCCTGCGTGGGGGGCAGGAACGGGAAGGCCTGCTGGGACTTGGGCTCCTTGGCCGGGGCAGCAGGTGGGGCCGTTCCTGCGGTCTGGGCAGGCGCCGGATCAAGGGCCGGTGCGGCCGGGGGCGACACGGTCGACGCAGCCACGGCCCGCCGTCCGCGCCAGGCGGACAGCGCCACTCGCAGGCGCGCGAGGATTCCTGCGATGCCGGTCCAGGGCCATGCGAGCCATGACGACAGTGGCCGTTCCGAAAGGCAGATGACGGCGAGAGCGATGGCGGCCAGGGCCAGGACCGTCATCCCGAACCGCCCAAGCGAGAATACGAACAGGCGGAACAGCTCATCGCCCAGGAATCCGCCCGGCCGCTCGACGCGCCCGCCCGGCAACACATCCGCCTGGTGGAGGATACTGGCCAGCAGGCTGACGGACGGGACGACCAGGATGAGGGCGACAGTCCGGCGCCAGGCATGAGCCAGGCGCCGTCCCCCGACCCAGGTCCAGCCCCAGAGGAAGAGGGCCGGCGGAACCAGCAGTGCGGACAGCCCGAGCAGGCCCAGGAGGTTCGCCGCTAGCTCCGCCCCCACTCTCCCCACGGCATTGTGGATCTGGTCCTCAATGGTGCTGGCGTAGCTGAAGAAGGAGGGGTCTTGGGGATCAAAGGTGGCGAGGCTGGCCAGCATGAGGATGGCGGCGGCCATCGCCAGGACGCCGATCCCCTCGCGGGTCTTATCGTGGCGAAAAAAGGCCGTCAGAGCCCTGAACCATCCGCCCGTCCGGTTGAGATCTTCTGCCACGCTCGCCCCTCACCGTCGCCCGGCTTGCCAGGTTATAGCCGGTCTCCGGCCAATCTCCAAGCCCTTTCTTCGTCCGCACCCCTAAAACGTGAAACGTAAAACGTGATGGCAACTTACGCTTCACGTTTCACGCTTCACGGTGCTCGGCTCTCACACCTCGATGATCACCGGGAGGATCATCGGGCGTCGTTCCATGGTCTTCTGCAGGAACTTCCGGAGGACCGAACGGATCCGCTGCTTGATCAGCGTCCAATCCGTCTTCTCCTCGACGCCGCACCCTTCCAGGACCGTGATGATGAGCTTCCGGGCCTCCTCGAACAAGGCGTCGTCCTCCGGCAGGTGGGCGAATCCCCGGGAGATGATGTCCGGCCCGGCCACCACGGTCCCCGTCGCATCGAACGCGATGACGACCAGTACCATGCCATCCTGGGCCAGGTGTTGACGGTCGCGCAGGACGGTGTCTCCTACGTCCCCCACCCCCTTGCCGTCCACGAAGACCCGTCCCGCCGGGACCTTGCGCACCACCCCACCCCAGTTCGGCCTCACCTCCAACACCTCGCCGTTTTCCAGGAGGAAGATCTGCTCCGGGAGGATCCCGACCTGTTTGGCGAGTTGGGCATGGGAGTGGAGATGCCGGTACTCCCCGTGCACCGGCACGAAGAAGCGGGGGCGGGTCAGGTTGAGCATGAGCTTCAGCTCCTCCCGGCTGGGATGCCCGGAGACGTGGACGCCGGGCACGATCTCCTCCGTGATCACCTGGGCCCCTCGCCTGTAGAGGTGGTTGATGGTGCGGGCGATGGATTTCTCGTTGCCCGGGATCACCCGCGCCGAGAAGATCACCGTGTCCCCCGGCTGGACCTCGATCTGCTTGTGCTCCCCCACCGCCATCCGGGCCACGGCCGAGAGGGGCTCTCCCTGGGAGCCAGTGGTGATGATCACGCCCCGGTCCGGGGGGAAACGCTTCAGCTCCTCCAGACGGACCAGTGTATCCTCCGGCACCCGGAGGTATCCCAGGGCTCCCGCAATCCGCGTGTTCGCCGCCATGCTCTTCCCGTGTACCGCCACCTTCTTGCCCAGGCGTGCCGCCACGTCCAGCACCTGCTGGATCCGGTGGATGTGGCTGGCGAAGCAGGCCACGATGATGCGGCGCGGGGCGGCCCGGAAGATCGGCTCGAGGGTCTGCCCGATGATGGATTCCGAAGGGGTGACCCCTTCCCGGGTGGCATTGGTGCTGTCGGAGAGCAGGACGAGGATCCCCCGCTCCCCCAGTTCGGCGAACCTCCGGACGTCGGTGAGTTCCCCGTCCACCGGCGTCTGGTCGAACTTGAAGTCCCCGCTATGGACCACCAGTCCGGCCGGCGTGTGGGCGGCGACCGCCACCCCGTCGGGGATGCTGTGGCAGACCCGGATGAACTCCAGCGTGAGTGCCCCCAGGCGCAGGCGGTCGCCGGGCCGGACGACGCGAAGGTCGGCCGTCTGATCCAGACCGAACTCGCGGAGCTTGTCCTGGACCAGCCCGAGCGCGAGGGGGGTTCCGTGGATGGGGACGGGGAGCTGCGGTAAGAGGTAGGGCAGGCAGCCGGTGTGATCCTCGTGGCCGTGGGTGAGAACGATGCCGCGAACCTTGTCCCGTTGCTCCAGCAGGTAGGTGACGTCGGGGAGCACCAGGTCGATTCCCAGCATCTCCTCCTCCGGGAACATGAGGCCGGCGTCAATGATCAGGAGATCCTCCTCGGTCTCGAGGAGGGTCATGTTCATCCCGATCTCGCCCAGGCCGCCCAGGGGGATGATGCGCACCCACGGCTCAGTGTGGCTCAAAACGGATGGACTCCTCCTTCACGCGGGCAATCTGGCAATTCGGCAATCCGGCAATCAGGCCGCTCGCGGTTGCCGGGTACCTCATGGGTGTGCCTGATTGCCCAGTTGCCAGTTCCTCAGGCGCGAGCCGCCACGCGCCGTTCGTGCGAAACGGCCGGGGCGTGACGCGAGGCGCCCCGCTTGGCCAGGGCCACCTCCAGCACCTGATCCATGTGGTCCGCGTACACGAACTGCATCCCGCGCCGAATGTTGGCAGCCAGCTCCTGCACATCCTTGTCGTTCTTGGCCGGGACGATGACCGTCTTGATCCCCATCCGGCGGGCCGCCAGGACTTTCTCCTTGAGGCCGCCGATGGGCAGGACTTTTCCGCGCAGTGTGATCTCGCCGGTCATGGCCACATCCCGACGGACCGGCCGCCGGGTGAGGGTCGAGATCAGCGCCGTGGCTATGGTGATCCCGGCCGACGGTCCGTCCTTGGGGATGGCCCCAGCCGGCACGTGGACGTGAATATCGTGCTTGGCGAAGACCTCCTCTTTGATCCCCAGGCTGGCCCCCCGCGACCGGGCGTAACTCATGGCCGCCTGGGCCGATTCCTTCATGACGTCCCCCAGGTGCCCGGTCAGCGCCAGGTTGCCCTTGCCCCGCATCATGGTGGACTCGATGTACAGGATGTCTCCGCCGGTCTGGGTCCAGGCCAGGCCCGTCGCCACTCCGACCTCATCCTGTTCCTGCTCTGGCTCGGCCAGGAACTTGGGGGCGCCCAGGAATCGGTGGAGGCTGGCCCCCGTGACCCGGGCGAGGCCCTTCTTCCCCTCGGCCACGTCTCGCGCCACCTTCCGGCAGATGGTGGCCACCTCGCGCTCCAGGTTGCGCAGGCCCGCCTCGCGCGTGTAGCTCTGGATGATCTTCAGGATCGCCTCGTCCGTCAACTCCAGTTGCTTCTTCCCGATCCCATGCTCGTCCAGCTGCCGGGGCAGGAGGTACCGGTTGGCAATATGCAGCTTCTCCTCCTCGGTGTACCCCGAGATCTCGATGATCTCCATCCGGTCCTTCAGAGCCGGCAGGATGGGATCTGCCAGGTTCGCCGTGGTGATGAACATCACGTTCCGGAGGTCGAAGGGCACCCCCAGATAGTGATCGGTGAAGGCCACGTTCTGCTCCGGATCCAACACCTCCAGGAGGGCCGCCGAGGGATCGCCCCGGAAGTCCGCCCCGACCTTGTCTACCTCGTCCATCATGAAAACGGGATTGTTGGTTCCGGCCTGCTTGATCCCCTGGATGATCTTCCCGGGCAGGGCGCCGATGTAGGTCCGGCGATGGCCCCGGATCTCGGCCTCGTCCCGGACGCCGCCCAACGAGATGCGGACGAACTTCCGCCCCAGGGCCCGCGCGATGGAGCGGCCCAGTGAGGTCTTGCCCACACCCGGCGGCCCCACGAAACACAGGATCGGGCCCTTCATCTTCTTCTTGAGCTTGTTCTTGAGCTTGCGGACCGCCAGGTACTCCAGGATCCGCTCCTTCACCTTCTCCAGGTCATAATGATCCTTCTCCAGGATCCTATGGGCCTGCTTGATACTCAGCTTGTCCTTGGTCTGCTTGGCCCAGGGGATGTCGATCAGCCAATCCAGATACGTCCGGATGACCGACGCCTCCGCGGCATCCGGGTGCATGCGGGACAACCGGCCGAGCTGGGTCTTGGCCTCCTGCGCCACCTCGGGGGACATCTTGGCCCGGTCGATCTTCTGTTCCAGTTCCTGGATCTCCTGGCCGCGCTCGTCGGCCTCCCCGAGTTCCTTCTGGATGGCCTTGAGCTGCTCGCGGAGGTAATACTCCCGATGGGTCTTGTCCATCTCCTCCCGGGCCTGGGACTGGATCTTGTGCTGCATCTCCAGCACCTCGATCTCCTTGCCCAGAAGCTCCGAGAGCTTTTTCAGCCGCTCCACCGGGTCGAAGATCTCCAGGATCTGCTCCGCCTGCTCCACCTTGAGGTCGAGGTTGCTGGCCACCAGATCGGCCAATCGCCCGGGGTGCTCCAGGTTGTTGATGATGACCAAGACGTCCGGGGAGACCCCCTTGCCCAGGTTGACCCCCTTCTGGATCTGCTCCTTGACCGAGCGGATCAGGGCCTCCACCTCCAACCCCTGCGGGGCGACCTCCGGCTCTGTCACCTCGGCGATCTTGGCCTCGAAGTACGGCTCCCGGCGGGTGAACTCCAGGATCCGGGCGCGGGAGACCCCCTGGACCAGGATCTTGACCCGGCCATCGGGCATCTTCAGCATCCGCATGATCATGGCCACCGTGCCCACAGGGTACAACTCTTCGGGCCCGGGATCCTCGGCCTCGGCGTCCCGCTGAGCCGCCAGCAGGATCAGCCGCTCTCGCGACAGGGCCTCGTCCACCGCGCGGATGGACTTGTCCCGCCCCACGAACAGGGGCAAAATCATGAACGGATAGACGACCACATCCCGCACCGGCAATAGCGGGACCTGGGGGGGCATCTTCCGCTCGGCCTGCGGCTGTTCGATCCCGATCCCGGCCTCAGGCTGCTGTGCGGTGGCTTCCAGATCCACCTCGTGGTCCTTCTCCACCTCGTGGTCCTTCAAGGCATACTCTCCTTTCCCGTGCCGGCGTGGCGAGAGCCCCACCCTGGGTGGGCGCCGGTGGCCTCTGCGTCAGGCCTCTTCCCTGCGCTTCCCCCGGGGCGGGATCCGTCCCCGCGAACGGGAGTCCATCTTCGGGCGCGCTTTTGTGCGCTTGATGCGTTCTGGTCGAGTGTCCATATCCGGATCCCAGAGGTCGTCGTAGGGGTCGGACCCCTCTATCGACGCAGCCTCATCCCCTTCGGGCTCGGGGGCCGTGGCTTCCAGCCCGTCCTCGTGCGACGCGGGGCCTCCCGCCCGCTCCGGATCCGGCGTGGATGGGTGCTGTGGTTGTGGTTTTTCGGTCATGGGCGCTATGGTGCCATCCGGCGTGGCACCCGACGGGTCGGCCCGGATCCGGGCGAGGCCACGTCGGCACGCCGCGGCTGCGGGTGGCCGGAATCCAGGTCCAGGCCGCGCAGGAATTCCTTGAATCCCGGGGCCACGTCCGGCCGCTCCAGCGCAAACTCCACCGTCGTCTTCAGGAATCCCAGGATGGTTCCTGCATCGTGCCATCGCCCCTGAAACTCCAGGGCGTAGATCATCTGCTTCTTGCCGCGTAGCAGTCCCTTCAAGGCGTTGGTGAGCTGGATCTCACCGGTCTGATCCGCGGCGGTCTTCTCCAGGATGGGGAAGATCTCGGGCGTCAGGAGGTAGCGGCCGACAATGGCCAGATCCGAGGGGGCCTGGCGTACCTCTGGCTTCTCCACCATGTCCATGATGTGGTAGAGTTGGTCCTCCACCTTCCGCCCCTTGATGACTCCGTACCGGGAGATCTCCTCCTTCGGGACCCGCTTCACCAGCATCACGGAGCAACGGTACTTCTCGTACACGGCGATCATCTGGCGCAGCGCCGGCGTGACGTCCGTCAAGATGTCATCCCCCAGCAGGACCGCGAACGGTTCGTCTCCCACCAGGCCCCTGGCCGCCAGCACCGCATGGCCCAGGCCGAGGGGTTCCTTCTGGCGGACGTAGCAGACCCGGATCAACTCCGAGACCCGTCGCACTACCTCCAGGAGGTCGGACCGCCCCTTCCTGGTGAGCATGAGCTCCAGCTCGATGGAACGGTCGAAGTGATCCTCGATGGCGTTCTTGCCCCGTCCCGTCACCACGATGATATCCTGGATGCCCGAGGCAACCGCTTCCTCCATGACGTACTGGATCGTGGGCTTGTCCACGATTGGCAACATCTCCTTGGGTTGGGCCTTGGTCGCGGGCAGAAACCGTGTGCCGAGCCCCGCCGCAGGAAATACCGCCTTCCGGATCGTCATCTGTTCTCCTCTCGCTGTCTCCGCTGCAGGCTCAGGGCACGTGGTGGAAGCGCCCGACCTCCACGTGGACTCGGGGACGCGGCTGCATCAGCCAGGTCAGGAGGCTTCCCACCAGGCTGATGACAACGGCGCCCAGCACCGCACTCCCAAAGCCCGCCACGTGAACCCCCTTGACCAGCCTTGCCACCAGGGCGAGCATCGCCCCGTTCACCACCAGGGCAAAGAGTCCCAGCGTGACCACTGTCAGGGGCAGGGTCAGGAGGAACAGGACCGGGCGCAGCGTGACATTCACAAGGCCGAGGAGCAATGCCGCCACGATGGCCGGCCACACCCCGTCCACCTGGATCCCGGGCAGGACCTGGGCCGCCACTCCGATCGCCAGGGCCGTCGCCACCCACCGAAGCATGAATGCAGGCATCTTTCCCCCCAAATTTTTCCATAGCTTACCTTTATACCAGCTTAGCATCGGTTGTCAATCGAGTTTGGCATGCCTGGCAACCTCGACGAAAGAGCCGTTTTCTCGGAGAGCAACTCAGCGGGAATGAAGGGAAGGGAAGAGGAAAGGAAAGAAACCAAAGGCCAGTACGGCCTCATACACTACGGCGGGTGGTGGGCAAGCCTGTCCGGGGGATCCTGATGGTGAGGAACGGCTCGCGTGGGAACGTATCGTAAGCCTTCTCTGCCTGTCAACGGGGGCGTATGGTCAGGTACGAGGAGGTGGGCAAAGGTCCGGTGCGCACCGGAGGAGAAGCCCAGGCGCTGGGCGAGAAGGAAAAGGGGGGTCCGCCGATTGCGGCCCGTGGAGTGGATCCCCGCGTTCTGCAATCTCACCGCCCTCAAAGGGCTGTCCTTCCCAAGCCCGAGGTGATTATTCATTTGACATCCCGGTAGGTCTGGAGTAGGCTTCGATAGAGTTTTTATCAGCGATCGGGCGTCGCCCTTTGCCCTCCCTGATCCTGCGTGACGAGAACCGCGACCGACTCACCTGCTTGGATCCGACAGGATCGTGCGCTGCTCCTCCAACGCTGTTGACCGGCAATCAACCCGAACACCTTCGGGAGTGTGGTGATGGAACAGGTCACAAAGCATCGCGGTGACATGTCGCCGCTTGCCATAGAAGAAGTCATGCCTCCCCCGCCCGATTCCCAGCCGCCCCTCCTGCTCCCACAGGCCAAGAAATTCAAGACGCTTCGCGTCGTCCTCATCAAACCCTCGAAGTACGACGACGAGGGCTATATCGTCCGCTTCTGGAGAGGGGTATTGCCGAACAACAGCCTGAACGTGCTGCACGGCTTGACGGTAGACGTGCAGAGTCGGGGCGTATTCGGGGGCATCGCCATCCAGGTTGATCCCTTTGACGAGACGGCAGAGAAAGTGCCGGTCAAGAAGATCGTGCGATGGAGCCGCCAGTCCGACACCAAGCTGGTAGTCTGCCTGGTCGGGGTCCAGACCAACCAATTCCCCAGGGCCCTCGATCTGGGGAGGCAGTTCCGGGCCCGCGGGATTGACGTCATCATGGGCGGCTTCCACACCAGTGGAACCATCAACATGCTGGGGGAGCAGGAGCCCGACATTCAGGAACTCATGCGGGAGTCCATCATCGTCGTGTCGGGCGAGGTGGAAGGATACTGGGAAGGCATACTGGCCGACGTCCTCAACGGGCGACTGAAGCCCCTGTACTCCTTTGCGCAGGACCTCAAGAGCCTGGTGGACATCGAGAAGGCCCCGCCGCCGGTGATGAGCCCCAAGACGATGAAGCATTTCGCCAGCAGCTCCTTTGGAACGGTCGAGACCTCCCGCGGCTGCCCCTTCACCTGTAGCTTCTGTACCATCATCAACGTGCAGGGCCGCACGATGCGGGAGCGCTCGCCCGAGAACATCGCCGAACTCGTGCGGAAGAATTACCTGGAAAACGGTTTCGACTTCTACTTCTTCACGGATGACAACTTCGCCCGCAAGAAGCGCTGGCGCGAGACCTTCGAGGCCCTCATCCGCTTGCGGAAGGAAGGCATCAAGGTTGCCTTCATGATGCAGGTGGACCTGGCCCGCAAGCCGAAGGATTTCGTCCGCCTGGCGGCCGAGGCCGGTTGCTGCCAGGTCTTCATCGGCATGGAGAGCGTGAACCCCGAGAACCTCAAGGCGGAGGGCAAGGGGCAGAACAAGGTCCACGAATACCGGAATATCATCCAGGAGTGGCACAACGCCGGCATCCTGGTTCAAACCGGCTACATCATCGGCCTCCCCTTCGACACGAAGGAGCAGATCGGCCGCGATATCCAGCACCTCATGGACGAGGTCCAGGTGGACGTCGGCTCGTTCTTCATGCTGACCCCGCTGCCGGGATCCCAGGATCACCTGGAAATGAGGAAGCGCGGTGAGTGGATGGACCCCGACTTCAACAAGCGGGACTCGTTCCACGCCGTGGTCACACATCCCCGCATGACTACCGAGGAATGGACGGAGGCATACGAGGATGCCTGGAAGGTCTTTTACAGCAAAGAGAATATCACGAAGATCCTCTCCCGGTGGAGCCACAACCCGCGCATCTACTGGAACGCGGTCTTCATGCTCATGTGGTACAAGAACGCGGCCCTGATCGAGAAGACGCATCCGATGATTGCGGGATTCTTCCGCCTCAAGGACCGGCGGTCCAGGAGACCAGGATTCGCCGTGGATTCCCTGCCGGTTCATCTCTGGAAGCGCGCCAAGGACGTCGTCCGCCTCTTTGTCTCCTGGGGCCGCCTCCTCAAGGAGATGGAGGAGATCTGGCTCCAGACACGCCCGAGGAGCGAGCTGGAGAAGCACTGGGCCGAAGAGATCGAGAGGATCCAGGGAGAGATCTGGCAAACTTTGAAGATCGCCGAGTGGCAGCAGGCCTACCACGACGCCAGGGCCGCCCTGCCGGCCAAGGCGCGGGCACTGCTGGATCCCTTCGAGGACCTCTCCTCGAAGATCCTGCTCAGCCCCAAGGATCTGGATGCCTTCCTGAAGAAATGGGAGGGCCTGCAGGGCAGGCTCCAGGATCTCTATCATCGATTCGCGAGGGAAGACGGGCCCGCCAAGCGATGGCTGGATCACCTCTCCGGCATGCACCAGGAGGCCCGGCAGAGCCTGAAGGTGCAGGAATGGCGAGCCCGGTACGCCGACTTCAAGCATCACCTGCCGTCAAAGATGCACCTCCTCTACGTCAAGTTTGACGCCTTGAGCAACCGGGTGGTCTACTCCCGCCAGGATCTCAAGAATTGCTGGGCGAGGACCTCCGAGCACCTGCACGGGTTGCGGATCTGGAACATCCAGCCCGCCAGGGTCGCGGTGACCTTCTTCAAAGAGTTCCATCTGTCCATGACGTTTACCCGGAGGGTCATCTCTTCCCTCCATGTGACGGACTGGAGTCTGGTGAAGTCTGAATAGGGCACCAGGGCGGGTTGGGTGCCGGCGGTGCTATGGTAGTCACAGGGCACCGGCTGCCGGCGTGGTTCACCTTTCTGCTCGCCAGAGCCAGGAAGAGTATTCTCTGCGACAAGACCTGGGGGCCCATTAAAAAAACCTTGACAAAGGCAGACGGGCAGGGTAATTTCCGCGGCGTTTGTGCCGGTTTGTAACTACTGAAAGGCGCTCAGGGTAGGCAGTTTGCAGTACGCAGGATTCTCGATAACCGCGACCGCGTGCTGAATTCGCCGTCGCGGTTTCTTTTTTGGCCCCTGCGGCGCGCCGGGGCCGGCGGAGGGCTTTGGCAGATTGGGCCGGGATGCCCGCCGTCGCTTGATG
>Ga0210377_10001615_pt1 | contig 20452 bp, 10 predicted proteins | sample PLM4_65_b1redo_FD_155480 | JGI IMG/M metagenome (GOLD analysis project Ga0210377, IMG submission 155480) | Groundwater sediment microbial communities from an aquifer in East River, Colorado, USA - PLM4_65_b1 redo | ecosystem: Environmental > Terrestrial > Soil > Riparian zone | place: USA: East...
GATCGACCGCGACCCGCGCGAGCGGTCCGTGATGGCGAAGCCGCACCTGTCGGAAGCCGAGCGCGCGCAGCCGCTCCTCTCCTTCATCGACCTGACGCAGACGCTCGGCAGTGACGCGCGTGCCGTACGGCAGCCGCGACGAGAGACAAGCGGAGGACGGGAGCTCGGCAGTCGGCAACCCCGCGGCCCGCGAGAGCGCTCGGATCTCGGCCTTCGAAAGCTGCACGGCGAGGAAGGGCGAGAGCACGGCGTGCTCTTCGGCGGCGCGGTGGCCGGGGCGGAAGTCGCTGGTGTCGTCCGTGTTCACGCCATAAGCCACCGCGTCGAAGCCGAGGTCCTCGCGCAGCGATCCGAGCACCGCGAAGAGCTCCGTCTTGCAGTGGAAGCAGCGATCCGGCTGGTTCGCCCGGTAGGCTTCACGCTCCATCTCGTGGGTGCGGACGAAACGGTGGGGGATGCCGAAGTCCGCCACCACGCGCTCGGCCATCGCACGGTGGCTCGCGGGATAGGAGGGCGAATCCGCCGTCACCGCGAGCGTTCCGCCGCCCAGGGCGCGATGCGCCGCAAACGCGAGATAGCTCGAGTCGACCCCGCCGGAGAACGCCACGATGACGCGCCCAGCGGCGCGCAGCGCCTCCTGGAGAGCAGCCTCTTTTCGTTGGAGTTCCAGGGGGATGGAAGCCACGAACCCAGGGTACGAGGCGCCCCGGAAGCGGTCAAGCCGAGTCCGCGGCGCGCCGACCTTGGGGCGTCGCTGCGGCGCAGCGATATGCTCGCTGCCGAGTGGGGAGGGGGGGATGGCGAAGCTGCGCGTCGGTCTCTTGTTCGGGGGTCGCTCCGTCGAGCACGAGGTATCGGTCACCTCGGCGGCGTGCATCCTGAAGGCGCTCGATCCGACCCGCTACGACGTCTCGCTGGTCGCGATCGACCACGCGGGGCGTTGGCACCTGGGCTCTCCCGGGCTTCCGCCCGAGGCGGCCGCGGGCGGCGAGGAAGTGACCCTCCCCGCCGTCCCCGGACAACACTCTCTCGTGTCGATGTCGCGCGGTCCTCGCGACGTCGCGCGCGCTCTCCAGCCGGTCGACGTGATCTTTCCGATCGTCCACGGACAAGGCGGCGAGGACGGCACGTTGCAAGGCCTGCTCGAGCTCGCGGACGTAGCGTACGTCGGCGCGGGCGTGCTCGGCTCCGCGCTTCAGATGGACAAGGAAGCGTCGAAGCGGCTGCTCGCCGCGGCGGGGCTTCCCGTGGTGCCGTGGCGGCTGATCCGGCGCGAGGAGCTGCGCGTCGACGCCGAGGCGGCCGCCAAACGCGCCCTCGACGCGCTCGGTCTGCCGCTCTTCGTGAAGCCCGCGAACCTCGGCTCGTCGGTGGGCATCAGCAAGGTGAAGCAACGCCGCGAGCTCGTCCCCGCGCTCTTCGAAGCCGCGCGCTACGACCACAAGCTGCTCGTCGAACGGGCGGTCGACGCGCGGGAGATCGAGGTGGCGCTGCTCGGCAACGATCCCATCGAAGCCTCCGTCGCCGGCGAGATCCGCACGCGGCGCGAGTGGTACGACTACGAGGCCAAGTACGTCGACGAGGACACGGAGCTGCTGATTCCCGCGCCGATCGACGACGCGCAGAGTCGGGCGGCACGGGAGATGGCGATCGAAGCGGTCCGGATCCTGGAGGGCGCCGGGCTCGCACGCGTCGATTTCCTGATGGACCGCCACACGGGAGAGCTGTTCGTGAACGAGGTGAACAGCCTGCCGGGCTTCACGGAGGGCTCCATGTACCCGCGGCTCTGGGAAGCCTCGGGTCTGCCCTACGCCGCGCTGCTGGACCGGCTGATCGAGCTCGCGGTCGCGCGCCACCGCGAGAAGCGGGAGCTCGAGACCGTCTACCGGCGGACCTAGCCGGTCCCGGCGCGCGGGCGCTCCAACGGGTCCCAGCGCGAGCACAGCCTGCGCCGCCACTCCAACGGGTCCCGGCGCGGGCACAGCCCGCGCCGCCCGTACTTCGCTCGGCTTCGCCTCGCTGCGCGCTTCGCTTGCGGTCCGCTCTACTTGATGATGTAGCCGAGCGCGCGCAGCTGATTCAGGCGCATCTCGTCGATCTCGATATGCTCCGGCGCCTTGCCCCAGGGGCTCTGCGATTGCTGGAGATAGCCGTCCGCGAGCTTGCGCAACCGGGCGACATCCTCGGCGCGCTCTTTGGAGAGGTTGCTCGTCTCGCCCGGATCGGACGAGCTATCGAAGAGCTGCGCCGCTTCCGGCTTCGCGATCGGCAGGAAGAAGCGCAGGTTTCCATCGGTCACCGCGACGAGCGGGTCGGGCACCTTCTTCGTAGCGCCCCAATTCCGGTCGAGCTCTGAAAAGATCGGGCGCGAGGCGAGCTCCGGGGGGGCCTCGGCTGTGAGCCCGGCGGCGTGCTCGATGAGCGGCAGCAGCGACTTTCCGTCCGCGCCATGCAACGGGGGGAGGCCCAGCAGGTCGAGCAGCGTCGGCCAGATGTCGGCGTTTGCGACGCGCTCCTCGACGACGATCCCGGGGTCGAGCCGGAACGGAAGCACGATCACCCAGGGCACCTCTGCGACCTCGCGGTGCAGATCTTGCGCGTGGCCCTCGCGGCCGTGCTCGCGGAATGCTTCGCCGTGGTCCGACGCGAGCACGATCACGGTGCGATCGAGGATGCCCTGCTCCCCGAGCTGCGTGACGAGCAATCCAATCAGGCGATCGATCCAGCTGATCGACTTGTCGTAGGCATCGGAGTAGGCATTCCCGAGATCGGGCGCTTGATCGTCGAAGACGTATTGGTGCAGGTCCATGTAGTGCAGGTAGAGGAAAAAGCGCTCGTGGCCATAGCTGCCGAGGAACGCGGTCGCCGATGCTGCGAGATCCTCGTCCGTGCCCAAGAGCGCCACCGGCGAGGGGTGGCTGCGCTGAATCTCCCTGCGCGCGCGACCGGGTTGCGGGTGCAGGTAGAAATCGAAACCCTGATGGAACCCGAAATTCGAATCGAGCCAGCCATTGCGCCAGAGGCCCACGGTGCGAAAGCCTGCACTCTTGAGGATCTCTGCCGGGACCAAAGCCGCCTCGGGCAGCACCTGGTCGTAACGCAGCACGCCGTTCCTCGCCGGATAGGTGCCCGTCCAGATCGAAGCCATCGAGGTCTTCGTCCAGCTCGACTGCGAGTAGACGTGCCGAAAGACGATCCCAGTGCCAGCGAGCGCGTCGATCTCGGGGCTCGTGGGACGCCCATAGCCATAAGCGCCGAGGCGATCGGCGCGCAGCGTGTCGACGAGCAGGAAGACGACGTTCAGATCCTTGCGGTCGCGCAGCTTCGCGATGTCCGCCGCGCTGCCCGCCGGCCGCGCGGGCCCCGCAATCTCGAACTGGGTCAAGAGCGCGAGCACGAGCAGCAATCCCGCGCCAACGAAATAGGTCCAAGGCGAATCGAGCAACTTGCGCAGCATCCGCACCGTCTCCGTCCGAAGAATCAACCAATCTAACAACCGCGGGCGGAGGCGGCCATCATTCCAGGTAGCAGGTTGCATAAAGCAGAGCGGCCACCCCTCTCGGGGTGGCCGCTCTCTTCAGACCCGGTGAGTCCGGACCTGGGTTACTTGCGCATGCGGTGTCGGCCGAGCAGGACCAAGCCGGCAACGCCCGAGCCGAGCAGCAACAGCATGCCCGGCTCAGGGATGAACTTGATCGTGAGGAAGCCGAACAGACCGAGCTTCAGGGAGCTGCCGAGGGTGAGGTTCGTCCTCACCTGCATCGGCGTGATGAGCTGCACAACGCCACCACCACTCGCCGGATTCGCCGTGTTGGTCGTGGTCGAGGCCGGGTCATGAGCGAAGCCCCTGTGCTTCTTGGTGATGTACTTCTTGAGGGCGAGCGTCCCCGTCATCGGCGTCGAGATCTGGTCGATCGACGTCCGCGTCTTGATCGTCCACGGCGCGGCCTCGATCGAGATATGGATCGCGTTGGGGCCTGTTTGATCGATTTGGAGTACGCCGCCGATGCCGGCGCCCTTGACAACTGTCCCCGTGTGCTGCGTCAGCTCGAGGCCCAGGAACTTGGTGCAGATCGTCGAGATCAGACAAACCTTCGCGAGGCCGCGAACCGGGACCGTGTTCTGCACGAGCCCGCTGCTGCTATTCGCGGCGCCGGAGATCGGCGAAAGCGTGCCGGTCCCCACAGTCGCCGTCACGTGGACGGCCGCGATGCCTTGGGCCGCGCCTTCCGGGTCCGTGATCGGAACCATCTGGGTTCCCGCGATGCCGATACCGCGGCTTTGCTTCAGCTGCAGCGTCGCAAGGTGAGCCGGAATACCGCCGCCCGAGCTGTTGACGGTTGCCACACCGCCGCCGCTCGAGCCGAGCTCCGGTAGGTCGCCGAGCTCGAGAGTGAGGCTGCCCTGGTAGTTGAGCAGGGCGGCGCGCGCCGTGCCCACCGCACCGAACGCGAGCATCGCGACGGCGCCTAACATCATTAACTTGCGCATTTTGCTTTAACTCCTCTTTCGGTTCTTATCGGCCTGAGCGATGGGCTTGACACGAAGTTTTAGCCCACGTGCTCCGATCCTGTCGTCGAGTTCTCGGTGCAACTCCGGTGCCAAGCTGGACTCTGCCGATCCTGATCGGCAAGTCTTCGATCTTGAAAGACTTTTTTGATCTCTAGCGGAATGGGCAAAGGCGCGGAGAGCGCTTCGTGGAAAATCTTTTCCGCAGAGAGGGAAAGGTCTCTCCCTAATACCCCGCGGGGCTAGAGAGGTGCCCCTGAAAGTGAAGTCATTTCATTCCTGTGGAAGGCAGTTCGTCTTTGAATCCGTCCAGCCTGTCCAGCCGGCCACTGAGCGCCACGGCGCTCGCGCGCCAGTCGCCGTCGCCGGCTTGGGGGGAGGCCAGCGCGGCGGCGAGGGCTCGGCGCGACCGTGCGGGTTGGCCCAGCACGAAGAGCGCCTCCGCGCGCACGTATTGCAGGTGCGGTCTCAGCTCGGCGTCCGCGCGCGGCAGAGCGCGGTCCGCCACCCCGAGAGCCTCTGCCGCCTCTCCGCGCGCGAGCCGCACGAGCGCCAGCGTGTCGAGCACGCTCGGATCGTCCGCGCGCGTGGCGGTGGCTCGCGTGGCGAGCATGAGCGCGCGGTCGAGGTCGCGGCGCAGACGCGCGAGCGCCGACGCCACGTCGTTCTGAAGCACCGCCAGATCCGGCTCCAGCGCGAGCGCCGCTTCGAACGCAGCGAGCGCAGCCTCGTACCGCCCGGCCTGGAAGAGCAGCAAGCCATAGGCGCGCGCGAGCTTCGGATCCTGCGCATGCCGCTCGACGGCGAGCGCGAGCCGGCTCAATCCCGTGTCGATCTCCCCGGCCTCCGCGTCGGCCGCGGCAAGCCTCTGGGCAACGCCGGGTTCCAGCGGAACATCGGCTGGAAGCTCGCGCAACGCGGAGAGGGCCTCGCCGCTGCGACCCTGCGCATCGAGAGCAAGGGCGAGCACGATCCGCACGTCGCTGCGGCCCGGCGCAGCCGCGAGGACCGCGCGCGCATCGTGCTCCGCCGCGGCCGGCTCGCCGGCGTTGACGGCCGCGGCGGCGCGCAACGCGGCGACGCCGGGGCCCGCGTCTCCGAGGGCTCGCAAGCGTGCGAGCGCCTCGCCGGCCTTTCCCTGGCCCATCGCAGCCTGCGCAGTTCGAATCTCGGCGAGCACCGCGAGCTGATCCTTGGGATCGGGGCCGCCAACCTGGCCCAGCGGCAGCGACGAGGCGGAGCCGGTGGGCGCCAGGTAGCCGAGGCTCGCGAGCTGCGCCCGTTCGATCGGCGTCACCGCCAGCGGCGTCGCGGCTCGTTCGTGCGAGCTGCGCAGCCTCGCCTCGAGCGCAGCGTCGAGCGAGGCGATGAGCTCGGGCCGCTCCAGCGCGAGGCTGTGCAGCTCCGAGGGGTCCGCCGCGAGGTCATATAGCTCGGGCCGCGGAGCGCGGATGTACTTGAGATTCCCCGCGCGCAGACCCAGCAGCGGACTCCAACCGAAGTCGAGCTGTGGCGCGAGCGTCTCGAAGTACGCATTCGCGGGCGCGTCGCTCTCACCGCTGAACAAGGGCCGCAGATCGCGGCCCGCAGCGCCCTCGATCGGCGTCGCGCGCGCGAGCGCGAGCACGGTCGGCGCGACGTCCACCAGCCCGACCGGCGCCGCGACGCTGCGACCGGCGGGGATCCCCGGCCCGGCGAACAGCAGCGGAATGCGCTGTGTCGTTTCGTAGACCAGATAGGAATGCGTCTCGTCGCCGTGCTCGCCGAAGCTCTCGCCGTGATCGCTCGTCGCGACGACCAGCAGCCCGGTCTCTCCAAAGCGCTCGCGCAGCGCCTGCAGCAGCCGACCGAGCTGCGCGTCGGCGAAGGCGACCTCGCCCGCGTACGGCCGGGTCGGAAAGGCGCTCGCAAATCCAGGGGGCGGATCGTAAGCCAGGTGCGGGTCGTAGAAGTGCACCCAGAGGAAGAAATGCGGCCCGAGCGAATCGAGCAGCACGAGCGCCGCATCGACGACGCGGTCCGCCCGGCGCTCGGGCCATCCCGCGCCGCCGGCCAGGCGTTCACCCAGCCGGTCGTCGTAGAAATCGAAGCCGCGCGCGAGCCCGTAGCGACGATCGAGCACCAACGAGCCGACGACCGCGCCGGTCGCGTAGCCGGCCTGCTTCAAGCGTTCGGCCAGCGTGGGGATGGCATCGGGTAGCCGGAAGACCTCGTTGTGCCGCACGCCATGGCCAGGAGGATCGAGGGCCGTCATCAACGAGGTGTGCGACGGCAGGGTCAGGGGCGCCGGGGACACCGCCGCCTGGAAGCGAACTCCCGCGGCCGCCAGCGCGTCTAGATTCCGCGTGGCGGCGCGCTCGGCCCCGTAGCTGCCAACATGGTCCGCCCGGAGTGTGTCGATGGTGACGAGGAGGATGCGCTCAGGAGCGGGCACGGCGGTGCGCGGTTCGCCGCAACCCGCTGCGGCGGCCAACGCAAGCGCCACAAGTGCCAGCAGATGCGCGCACGATCTGCTCCGGCGTGAACCCGGCACCCAGCGGGCGCTCGCCGGCGAGCCGGCCGCAAACGTCGTTTGCCGCGTCGACGCGCCCGGAGTGCCGCGTATACTCCGAGCTTCCCCCACTGTCCGGAGGTCTGTTTCCGCGATGTCCCGATTCACGGCTTCACTGTCCATCCATCTCGGATCCCGTGCTCCCCGGCTCGGCGCGCCCCGGCGCATCGGCTCCTGCCTCGCGGCTGGCGGGGCGGTGCTCGCCTGGGGCTGGTTGATCCTCGGCTGTAGCGGGGACGTCGAGTCGCGCATGGCCGAGGTGCGCGCGCTGCAGGACGTCGGTCAGTTTACCGTATCGATCGACGAGCTCCGCGAGATCCTGGCCGTCCAACCCAACAATCCGGAGGCGAACTACCGACTCGGTGTCGCGCTTTCGCAGACCGGCGAGTCGAGCCGCGCCGTGTGGCCGCTCGAGAAGGCAGCCGAGTCCCCCGACTTCACCGTGCAGGCCAGTCTGCTGCTCGCCTCCGCGCACTTCACGAACCAGAACTTCGAGGCCGCCATCAAGGCCGCCGACCGCGTACTCGAAGCCGACCCCGATCGCATGGTCGCGCTGAAGATGCGCGCGAACGCGAACCTCGGCGCGGGCAAGCTCGACGCGGCGATGGCCGATACCCGGCGGCTGCTCGAGACCGAGCCGGACGACTACATCGTGAATGTGCTGTACGCGACGATCCTCACCGACAGCGGCAAGCTCGACGAAGCGGAAGCCGCGAGCGACAAGCTCGCGGAGATCGGCGCGGCGAGCGGCGATCCAGGCACGGCGACGCGCGCCTGCATTGCGCCGGCGATGTTCGCAAAGGACGTGCGCAAGAACGCCGCGAAGGCCCGAAAGCTCTACGAAGACTGCCTCGAGAAGTATCCGGCGAACGCCTTCCTCACCAGCGAGGCGATGAAATTCTACGATGGGATCGACGAGCCCGAGCTCGCCACGGAGCTGATTCGCAAGGCCGCGGAGAACGCGCCGGAGAACCTCTCGTTGCGCGCGAGCCTGGCGAACCGGCTCGAAACGAAGGGCGACGACGCGGGCGCCGAGAAGGTGCTGCTCGAGGCGGTCGAGAGCTTCAAGTCGGCCGGCGCCTGGTACCTGCTCGCAAATCATTATCGCCGGACCGCGCAGTCGGAGCAGGCGCTCGCCGCGATCGAGAAGGTGATCGAGCTGTCCGGCGACCAGGGCGACCAGCTGCGCTTCACGCACGCCGACGTGCTGATCGATTCCCACCAGCTCGATCGCGCCGAGGCGTTGGCCAAGGAGCTCAAGGAGCCGACCTACGCAAGGTTGATTCGAGGCCGCATCGAGCTCGAGCGCGGCGATGCCAAGGCCGCGCTCGCGTCGTTCGAGCAGGGCATCCGCAATTGGCCCAACAACGCCGGCGCGCGCTACCTGGCCGGGCTCGCCGCCCGCCAGCTCGGCGACTTCGACCGCGCAATCTCGGAGCTGCGCGAGGCCGTACGCATCGACGGCCCCGCCACCGATGCCGCGCGCGTGCTCGCCCGCATCCACTTCCAGCGCGGCGAGTGGGTCGAGGCCATCAAGTTCACGCGCGTGGCCGTGAATCGGCCGGGCGGCAAGTCGGCCGACGTCTTCGCGGTGGGCGTGCGCTCGTTCATCGCGCTGAAGGAATGGGACGAAGCACGCGCCACCGCTCTGGCGCTCGCCAAGCAGCCCGGCCAGGAGGCGTCCGGCACCGTCGAGCTGGCCGGGGTCGAACGCGCCGCGGTGGGTCCGGCAGCGGCGATCAAGGCGATCCGGAAGAGCGGGCTCGACCTCAGCGATCCGGCCAACGAGATCGTGCTGCGCGCATTCGTCTCGAACTCGATCGCCGACGAGCACGCGAAGGATGCGCTCGCCGCCGTCGACGCCGCGATCGCGAAGCACCCCGAAAGCGGCAGCCTGCACGAGCTGCGGGGCTCCACGCTCGCACGCCTCGACCGCATGGACGAAGCGAAGGCGGAGTACGCGAAGGCGCTCGAGCTCGACCCGGAGAACGCGGAGACGAAAGCGGCGCTCGCGACGCTACGCGAGAAGGAGGGGGATCGCGCCGGCGCGATCGAGCTCTACGATGCCGCCGCGAAGGCCGCCGTGAATCCGGCGCCCTACAGCTACCTCGCGGCCCAGCTCTCGCTCGCCAGCGGCGATGCGGCTGGCGCCAAGGTTCGACTGCGCGAGGTCGTGCGCCTGGATCCCGGACACGTTGGCGCTCGCAACAATCTCGCCTGGCTGCTCGCCGAAGAGGGGCAGGATCTCGACTCCGCACTCGCGCTCGCCCGCGCGGCCCAACGTCTCGATCCGTCACCCGATGTGCTCGATACACTGGGTTGGGTCTACCTGAAACGCGGCGAGAGTGGCGAGGCCGTGAAGGCCTTCGAGCTGGCGGTCGAGAAGCGCCCCGATTCGCCGTCGATGCGCTACCGGCTCGGCAGCGCGCTCAGCCAGGCAGGCGACAAGCAGCGCGCTCGCGAGATGTTCGAGACCGCGCTCGCCACGGGCGCCTTCCCGGAGGCGGAGGCCACCCGCCGCGAGCTCGCGCAGCTCGAGGGTCAGTAGGCCCTCGCGCCGTGCCCCGCAGCGTCCGGCGGCTGTGCGGCTGCCTGCTGGCCGCGACGGTGCTGTTGCTCCCGGCGTGCATGTCGCGCGAGCAACGCTTCGCCGAGCACGTCAAACGCGGCGAACTCCACGCGGCGGAGGGCCGCATCACCGAAGCGGTGCTCGAGTACCAGAGCGCGCTCGAGCTCCATCCGCGCGACTCCGAATTGTGTCAGCGGGTGGGCGATCTGTTCGCGCGACGCCGCGAGTACCAGGAAGCGATTTCCTACTTCCGCCAGGCCTTCGAGCTCGATCCGGAGCGCTTCGGCGCGGCGATGAGCGAGGCGCGCCTGCTCGCCTTCGACGATCCGAAGCGCGCCCACGAGCTGGTGCAGCGCGGGCTCGAGCGCGCGCCGGACCGCACCGACGTGCAGCTCACGCGCGCGCACGTCGCGCTGGCGAGCGGTGACGTCGAAGAGGCGCTGCTCGCCGCCGAGCGCGCCGTTCTGCTCGAGCCCGAGTCGAGCGCGAGCTGGGCGCAACTCGGCGAGGTCCATCAGGCGCGCATCCGCAAGCACCAGCTCGAGGGAACGATCGCCCCGCCGGAGGTGTTCCAGGCGGCGCTCGACGCCTTCGCTCGCGTCGACCAGATCGAGAACGGCGACGCGCGCGCGCAGGTCGAGCGCGCACGCGTCTTCGGGGCATGGGGCGGACACGCAGAAGAGTCACTGCAAGCTTATCGCGCGGCGCTCGAGACCGCGAAACGGCGTGGCGACGCGGAGGGCCGGCTCTTCGCCGCCAAGGCGATCGACATCTTCGCCATGCTGCAGCACGACAATGCGCTGCGGCTCAACACGCTGCGCGAGATCGTCGAGGCGGACGAAGTCGATTACGAGGCCTGGGACCGCCTCGCGCGCCTCGCGGACGGCCAGCCCGTCCCGAGCGGCGAGGCGGTGTGCCAGGAGCTGCTCGCGAAGCGGCCCAACGATCCGCGCACTCATCGCCTGTATGCAAGCTACCTGGTGCGTAAGCGCCGGCCGGCCGACGCCATCGCCCACCTGCGTCGAGCCATCGACGACGGCGTCAAGGCGCCGCAGCTCTGGGAGCACCTCGTCACCATCCAGATCCGCGGCAATCAGCTCGCCGACGCCCGTGCCACATTCGTCGAGCTGGCCGACGCCTGGCCCGAGGATCCGGTGACGCGGGGAGTCGAGGCGCGGCTCGCGCTCGCCGAGGGCCGCGTCGCCGACGCGGCCAGGATCCTGCGCGAGCTGGTGAAGGTGCACGAGACTTCCGACTACCAGCGCATGCTCGCCGTCGCCGAGCAGCAACTCGGCGATGACTTGCCGGCGGCCGTCGCCGCAATCGATCGAGCCATCGCGCTGGCCCCGGACTCCGTCGAGCTCTACCGGCGCAAGGCGAGCATCCACTACGACGCGAAGCAGTGGGTCAAGGCGATCCTCGCCTACCGCGTGCTCACGGCCGTTGGCGGCCACCTCTCGGCGAGCGACGAGCTGCGCCGAGCGCGCGCCCTCTACGAACACGGCAATCCCGATGCCGGCCGCGCCGCGCTCGACCGGATCCTCGCACAGCCGACTCCCCCCCCGGATGCTGCGATCGAGTTCGCACGCCGCGAGGGTGGCGCGCACTTCGATGCGGCGCGCGCGGCCCTGCTCGCCGCGCTGGCGCGCGCACCGGGCGATCCGAGGCTTCCCGAGGCGCTCGTGCAGCTCGAGCTCGCAGCGGGACATGCCGAGATCGCGCTCGCACGGCTCGACGCCGAGATCAAAGCCGGTCGCGCGCGCCCACGCACGCTGCTGCTGCACGCCCAGCTGCTCGTGTCGAAGGGCGAGCTGGGGCGTGCCGAGACGGAGGTGCTGCTGGCTTTCGAGGCGGCGCCGACGCTGCCCGGCGCGGCCGAGCTGTTGTTCGACATCTATCGACGTCAGGGGAGACTCAGCGAGGCGCAGCGCTCCTTCGAGCAGGCCGAGTCCGCGGGCCTGCTTCACGCCGGCACCCGGCTGCTGCTGGCTCGGCTTCAACTCGGCCAGGGCGAGTTCGAGAAGGCGCAGCGGGAGCTCGAGAAGGTGATCGCCGAGCAACCGGAGCTCGCGAGCGCGCGCAACGACCTCGCCTTCGTTCTCGCGCAGCGCGGCGAGCAGCTCGACCGCGCGCTCGAGCTCGCGCGCGGGGCTCAGCAGGCGTTGGGGGACAACCCGGCAGCGATCGACACGCTCGGCTACGTCCACTATCGCGCGGGACGATTCGATGCCGCGCTCGCGGAGCTGCAGCGCGCGGTCGCGCTCGCCGCGTCACGACCCGAGGGTGTCGCGCCCATCTATACCTACCATCTCGGCCTCGTGCTGGAGGCTCTGGGCCGCAAGAGCGAGGCCGCCGGCGCATTCGAGCGTGCGCTCGGCAGCGCCGATGGCTTTCCGGAGGCCGAGGATGCGCGGCGCCACCTCGAATCGGTGCTGGCGATCTCTCCGCCCGACGCCGATGCGTCGTAGCGGCAGCCGGCTCACGGAAGTGGCGTCGCGTAGCGAAGCGCGCGCATGACGGAGTCGCTCCGCTTCCCATTGCTGCTGCTGTGCTTCTTGTTCTCCGGCTTCGCGGCGCTGCTCTACGAGACCGCGTGGACGCGGGAGTTCGCCTTCGTCTTCGGCACTTCGGAGCTCGCGGTGGTGAGCGTGCTCGCCGCGTACATGGGCGGGCTCGCAGCGGGCGCCGGCATCGCCGCCCGCGTTGCCCCCCGCGTGCGCCGGCCGGTGCTCGTTTATGGGCTGCTCGAGCTCGGCATCGCGGCGAGCGCGCTCGCCGTCCCCTCTGCCATCCGCGCCGCGACCGCGCTGCACACGTTGGTCTTCGGCGGGCGCCCCGCGCCGCCCGAAGCAGGCCAGCTCGCCGGCGCGCTCTTCTACCTGTTGTGCTCGTTCGCGATCTTGCTCGTTCCGACCGGGCTGATGGGCGCGACGCTTCCGCTGCTGACCCGCCACGCCGTGCGCCGCGACGACGAGATCGGTCGGCGCATCGGGCTGCTCTACGCGACCAATACGGCCGGCGCGGTCTTCGGCACGACCTGCGCGGCATTCGTGCTGCTGCCGGCGCTAGGCCTACGCGCTACGGTGTACTTTGGTGCAGCCGTCAATGCGCTCGTCTTCGGGCTCGCGGCGCTGCTCGCGCGCGGCGCCGGAGAGCTCGAGCCGGCATCCAAGCCCACGCCCGCGGCCCCCCGCGCCGCCGGCGGCGCGGGCTGGATCCTGCCCCTGGTGGCGCTCTCGGGAGTCGCCTCCTTCAGCTACGAGGTGCTCTGGACGCGACTGCTCGGCCACGTGCTCGGCGGAAGCGTCTATGCCTTCGCGACGATGCTCGCGAGCTTCCTCGCCGGAATCGCGCTGGGAAGCGCCGTCGCGGCGCGCCTGGCGTCGAGCGGCGAACGCGCAGCCCGCGGCTTCGCGGTGGCGCAGCTCGGGGTCGCCGCCCTCTCGCTCACGGCCTTCGCGGTGATCGATGCGATGCCCTCGTTGGCTCGCTCGATCGGCGCCGGGGGAAGCGGCTCGCTCGCCGCGAACGCAACGATCGCGGCGCTGGTGTTGCTCCCGGGATCGCTCTGCGTCGGCGCCACCTTCCCCTTCGCGGTGCGCCGGCTCGCGCGCGATCGCACCGGCGCCAGCGCGGCGAGCGCGCGCGTCTACGCGTGGAACACCATCGGCGCGATCGTCGGCGCGATCGCCGCCGGTTTCTGGCTGCTGCCGGCGCTCGGCTTCGAGGGCACCGTTGCCTGCGCCGCCGGCCTGAACCTCGCGCTCGCAGCGGCTTGCGCCGCGCTCGCGCGTCCGGCCGACCGCCGTCTCGTCGCGGCGGCGGTCGCCGGCCTGATCGCACTCGCCGTCTTTCGCCCGGCTACACCCTGGGTGCTGCTGCGGGCCTCCCCGCTCACGCCCCGCTCCGCCGAAGGCAAAGTGACGTATTTTGGTGTCGGTCGCTCGGCCAGCGTGCTGCTCGTGGACGACGGACGCGGCTTCTGGCTCTCGACCAATGGTCTGCCCGAGGCTGCCATCTTCAGGGCCGATCTGACGCGCCCGGGCGTCCATCTCGAGACGCGCTGGCTCGGCGTGCTTCCGATCCTCGCGAAGCCCGACGCTCGTTCGCTGCTGATGGTGGGGCTCGGCGGTGCACAGGCGCTCGAGGCGGTGCCGTCGACGGTCGCTTCGATCGACGTGATCGAGCTCGAGGAAGAGGTGGTGCTCGCGAACCGGGCCATCGGCGCGCTGCGCGGCGACGACCCGCTGGCGGATCCGCGCGTGCAGATCTACGTGAACGATGCGCGCGGCGCGCTCCAGCTCACGAATGCCCGCTTCGACGCCATCGTGTCACAGCCGTCGCACCCGTGGACGGCAGGCGCTTCTCATCTCTACACGCGGGAGTTCTTCTCGCTCGTGCGCGATCACCTCGCGCCGGGCGGCGTCTTCGTGCAGTGGATCGGGCTCGGCTTCGTCGATGGGCCCCTGCTGCGAACGTTGGTCGCGACCCTGCTCGACGTGTTTCCGGCGGTGCGGCTCTACCAGCCGGCGCCCGGCGCGGTGCTCTTCCTCGCCAGCGAGGCCGACCTGCCTATGGAGGCGCTCGCGACGCAGGCGCTCGCGGCGGCCCCGGCCGACTTCGCCCGCTACGGCTTGCGGGTGCCCGAGGACGTGGCCGCCGCCTGCGTGCTCGGCGCCGACGACGCCAGGCGGCTTGCCGCCGGCGCGCCGCTCAACACCGACGACCACAACCTGCTCGCCGCGCGTTCGGCAAGGCTCGGGTCGCGCGCGCTCTTCGCGCAGGGCCTGCGGCGCATGCTCGCTGCCTACCCGCCGCTCGCCGCGACCGATGCCTCGCTCGACCCCATCTACCTGGTACGGCGCGTGGCGGCGACGTCCGGACTGGAACGCGCCGCGGCGATCGCGGGTTCGCTGCCCGATCCGGTTGCGCGGGAGACGGCGCAGGGATTCGTGCAGCGCGCCAAGCGTGAGCTTCTCAGTGCCGCCCGCAGCTTCGGGCGCGCGCTCGCGCTCGATTCGCATGCTGCCGAAGCGCGCTTCGGACTGCTCGAGGCGCGCCGCTCCGCCGTCGTGCAGGGCGACCCTGCCCTGCTCGCGCTCGCGCAGGGGCTCCCGCCCGCGGCGGCGGCGGTCGTCGCGGGCTGGCGCGCCGAAGCGCGCAGCGACGACGCGGCGATCCGCCGGCTCGACGCGGAGCTCGCGAAGGCCACGCCGCGCGAAGCGGCATTCGTTCCGGCAACGTTGCTGAGGGTCGCGTGGCGGATCCGCAGTGGCGACCCGGAGCTCGCCGCGGAAGCGCTCGGGCTCGTCGACGGCGTGCTCGTCGTTGGCGCAGAGCCCGCCGCCCTGCTGCTGCGTGCGCGAGCTGCGGCCGCGGCGGGACGCCACGACATCGCGCTCGCGACACTCGAGGACGTCGCCGCGGTGCTACCGCGGCGCGCGGGCTCGCAGCTGTTGGCTCAGGAAGGCCTCGGCATTCTCAATCGGCTCACACCCACCCAGCTCGCGGATCGAGCCGCTGGCGTGCGTGCCCGTCTCCGGCTGTTGCTGCAGTGAGCGGCGCCGACGCTGCGGGCGAGCGACTGTTCCACGCGAGCGCTGCGGGCGAGCGAAGTCACTCGGACCCGGCCTCCACCACCTCCAGGTCCGCGCGGATCTGGGCGTCGCGCGGGCCGCCGAGGGCGAGCGCACGGCGCAGCACCGCGATCGCCTCGGCCTTCTCGCCGCGCACGAAGTGCGCGTGGGCGACGGTCTGCAGCTCCTGCTGGGTAGGATGCTCGCGCGCGCGGCTCCGGGCGATCCAGCCAGCGGCGATCTCGGACACGACGGCGCGAAACTGCGGCTGGTCGCGCATCGCGTCGAAGGCGGAATCGGCATCGATCTGCTCGAAACGGTTGTAGCCGCGTTGCTCGGCCGCCCGCAGCGCGGCGACGACGCCGTCGACGTCGCCGATCTGCGCCGCGCGCTTCGCGCGTAGGATGTTCGCCGAAACGCCCTGCGGATAATGCCCGGCGGCGTCGGCGACGAGACTCGCCGACGAGCGCCACACCGCCGCCCGCTCGACGCTGCGCCAGCCGAAGAACGCGCAGGCCGCCGCGACGAGGGCGCCCGCCGCGATACCGGCGGCTGGCCGCCGCTGCGCCGGGAGCTTCTCGGCCGCGTCGCGCGCGACGCACAGGGCGGCGCCGATCAGCCCGGGCGCGATGAAGTAGAGATAGCGGTCCGCCATCGGATACAGGAACGGGAAGATCTGGGAGACCGGCGCAAAGGCGAGCAGCGCCCAGACCCAGAAGACGGCCTCCACGCTGCGCCGCTTGAGAGTCACGGCCAGTCGCCAGCCGAGCCCGGCGAGCGCCACAAGACCGGCCAGGAACCATGGATCGAACGGGCTGCGAGCCGGCTCGGTCTCGTGGAAGGTCGAGACGCCGAGCGACGTCGCCGCCATCACGAGATAGCGCGCCGCGATCGCCACGATCGTGCGCAGCCACACGAATGGGTCGTCGCGCAGCGTCGGACCCCCCCCCTGGTTGCGCTCGTGGCTCGTGATCTCGGCGACCGAGAACGCGGCGAACATCGCCGCCCACAGCGCGATCCAGCGCCAGCGCACGCGGCCCGTGCGCAGCCACTCGAACAGCGCGACGACCGGTAGGGCGAAGACCGCGTGGGCCTTGGCGAGCAGCGCAAGCGCGAAGCAGACGCTCGCGAGAGCCGGCCGCCGCGGGTAGGCGAGCAACGCGAGCAGCGCCAGCACCAGCGCCGCGCTCGACTTGAGCTGCGAGACCCAGGCGACGGCCTCGACATTCGCGGGATGCACGAGGAACACGGCGCCCCCGCACAACGCCGCGGCGCGCGGCAGCCCGCTCTCGAGGCAGAGCGCGACGAGCAGGACGCTCGCGAACGCATGCAGCACGATGTTCACCACGTGATGGCCCGTCGGTTGGTCGCCAAAGGCCCGGAGCGCGGCGGCGTGCATCAGCAGATGCAGCGGAGCGTAATTCGACACCGACAGCGCCGCGTCCCCCGACGGATCGAGGATGCGCAGGGCGTTGCCGAGGGAGAGGTCGCGCACCAGCGGGTTGTCGATGTAGAGGACGTCGTCGGACAGGAAGGGTCCCGAGAGCGCCGGACGGTAGAGCAGCAGCGCCGCGCCGATGCTCGCGGTGAGCAGCAGCGCCCAGATGCCGACACTGAAGCCCGCGCGCACGCGCGCGGCGCCGCGCGACGCGGACGGGCGCGTCGCGGGCGATCGGGCGGCGCGGGTCGACCGGCTACGGGCTCGGCGGGCGATGGAGCGTCTCCTCCAGAACCGGGGCCGGCGGGGCGGCCTCGCTCTGCTCCCGCAGGCGGACGGCTTCGAGCTCTTCGCGCAGCACGGCTTCGAACGGGCCGCCCGCGGCGAGCGCCTGCTCGAGCAGCTCCGCGGCTCGAGCGTACTCACCACGAGCGATGTGCGCATGCGCCATCACCCGCAGCTCCGCCGGCGTACCGTGACCGCGGCGGCGCGCGCGCTCGAGCCAGGCTCCGGCCATGTCGCGGATCAGATCATGAAACTCCGGTGTGTCGCGGATGGGCGCGAGCGCCGGATCCTGCTCGAGCGCCATGAAGCGGTCGATCCCGCGCGCCGCCGCTTCGCGCAGCGCAGCGACCGCCGCGGTTGCATCACCCTCCTGCGCCGCACGCCGCGCGTTCAGATAGGACGCCGTCGCGCCGTTCGGGTAGCGACGCGCGGCATCGAGCAGCAGCAGCGTCTCGCCGCGCCACAGACGCGCCCGCTCGGCGGAGACGAACGCGAAGAGCACCGCGACGACCAGGGCGCCGGCGACCGCCGCACGTCGCAGCGCCGGCGGCCCGAGCGCCGAGGCGAGGAATAGTGAGGTGCCGCCGATCAACCCCGGCAGCATGAAGAAGAGATAGCGATCTGCGATCGGATTCAGGAACGGGAACACCTGGGACACGGGCGCCCAGGCGGCGGCCGCGCCGATCCACCAAGCGGCCTCGGGCTGGCGCGCGCGCAGCGTCCGCGCCACGCGCCACGCGAGCAGGCCGGCCGCGGGCAACGCCGCCAGCCACCAGGGGTCGAGCCACGAGCGAACCGGCGCGGGCTCCTGAAAGGCTGCGACGCCGAACGAACTCGCGGCCATCACGAGATAGCGCGCGCCGATCGCGGCAATCGTGCGAATCTGCTCGTCCGCGCGCGCGAAGGCGGTGGTCTCCGCTTCCCCGGCGCCGGCGAAGGACGCGTACTCCGGCACCGCGAACATGGCGAGCAGCAGCCCCCAGAGCGCGAGCCACCCGATTTCGCGGCGAGCGCCGCCGGGCGTCGGGCGTCGCGTCCAGGCGAGGGCCCACGCCATCGGCCAGGCGAAGGCGGCCGATGCCTTGGTGAGCAGGCCGAGGGCGAACAGCGCCGCTGCCGCCGCCGGTCGGCGCGGATGCAGCCGCAGCGCGCCGAGCGCGAAGGCGAGCGCCGCCACGCTCTTGAGCTGCGAGACCCAGGCCACCGCCTCGACGTTCGCGGGATGCAGCAGAAACACGGCTCCCGCGACGAGCGCGCCTGCCGCGGGCAGTCCCGACGCGCGCAGGAGCGCCACCAGCAGCGCCGAGTCGGTCGCGAGCAGGAGCACGTTGACGACGTGGTAGCCGAAGGGGTCGTCGGCGAAGATCTGGCGCTCGAGCGAGGTGAGCAGCAGGTGAACGGGCGCGTAATTCGCCGTATACAGACCCGCGGGTCCGAACGGATCCGCGATCGCGCGCAGATTCCCCCACGAGAGCGAGCTCGTATACGGGTTGCTGACGATGTACCCGAGGTCGTCGGAGAGGAAGGGGCCGTGGAGCGCCGTGCGGTAGACGAAGAGCGAGGCCGTGGCGAACGCCGCGAAGAGCAGCAGCGAGCGGGCGCCGGGTCCGCCCGCGCGGCGCGGCGCATCCGCTGCCTGCTCCGCCTCCCGCTGCGACATCGGCGGCGAGTCTACCAATTCGTCTCGGGAATCCTCCCGGCGCTCGCCCTCTCCGCGTGCGGCGATCCGGCTCCGCGCTTCGGCGCCACGGTGTCGGATGGGCTCGTGCTGGTGCGCATCGTGGGGGCATCGAACGAGATCGTGCGCGTGCGCCTCGCCGACTCCGCAGCCCAGGCGGTCACCGCGACGCCCGATGTCGAGGAGACGTGGCCGCTCTGGTCCGAGCCGGCGCGACGCCTCGTCTACCAGACCTCGACCGACGGCGTGTGGCACGACCTGCTGCTCTGGGATCCGGAGCAGCGAGCCACGATCGCGATCGCAGGCTCGCCGCGGCGCGACGAGCAGTGGCCGGCCTGGTCGCCGCGGCGGCCGGAGCTCGTCTTCGCGTTCCGGGGCGCCGCGCCGCCCTCGGGCCTCATGCTTGCCGACGTTCCGAGCCGGACGCAGCGGCTGCTCGCCGTGTCGGGGAAGCGGAACTTCTTCCTGCGTCCGAGCTTCGCGCCGGATGGCGAATCGGTCGTCGCGCAGCGCCGCCGCGCGAACGCGCGCGGTTCGAGCCTCTGGCGGATCGACCCGGGCAGCGCGCCGAAGCCGCTCACCCAGGATCCGACCTGGTACGACATGAAGCCGGCCTACACGCGCGATGGTGGCGAGATCCTCTTCTCGCGACGCCCTGCGGCCGGCGGAGCGTCCGACATCCTCGCGATCCCAGCGGCCGGGGGCACGCCGCGCACGCTCGTGAGCACTCCCGAGAGCAATGACCACACCGCGCGACCTTCCCCGCGCCGCGACGAGATCGTCTTCGTCTCGGATCGAAGCGGCAGTTCCGCCCTCTACCTCGCGCCGCTCGCCGGCGGGGCGGCCCGTCCGCTCACCGCGGACCCGACCCGGCAATACTTCGCCCCCAATTGGTCGCCGGACGGCGAGCGCGTGGCCGCGATCGCGACACCCGATCACGCCGGCCAAGGCAAGCTCTCCGAGCGCGAAAGGCTGGCCGGGATGCACGTGGTCGTCCTCGACCGCGAAGGGCGCACGCTCTTCGACGCGCCGGGCTTCATGCCCGACTGGATGCCGCCGTGGCGCGAGCCCTAGGCCCCGCGCGCTCGCGCGCTGCGCTCGCCGCCCTCGTCTTCGCGCTCGCGAGCGCCGTCTACCTCCCGATTCGCGGGCACGAGTGGCTGAACTACGACGACGACCTGTACATCACGGACGTGGCCGAGGTGCAGGCCGGCCTGACGCTGGAGGGCGTCGGGTGGGCCTTCACCACCTTCCACGGCGCGAACTGGTTCCCGCTCACGTGGCTCTCCTGGATGCTCGACGCCGAATTCCACGGGCTCGACGCCGGGGGCTTCCTGCTCACGAACCTGCTGCTCCACGCGCTCGCGAGCGCTCTGCTCTTCCTGGCGCTCACGAAGCTCACGGGCGAGCTCCCGCGCAGCGCCTTCGCCGCCGCCGTATTCGCGGTCCACCCGCTCCATGTCGAGTCGGTCGCCTGGATCTCGGCGCGCAAGGACGTGCTCTCCGGCGTCTTCTTCATGCTGGCGTTGCTCGCCTTCGCGTCCGTCGAGCGCGCGCAGAAGGCTCGCGGGGCGAAGCTCGCGTTGTTCGCGAGCCTCGCGCTGGGACTGCTCGCGAAGCCCACGCTCGTGACGCTCCCATGTGTGCTGCTGCTGCTCGACGCATGGCCGCTCGGCAGGCTCGCTCGGGCCGGGGGCCGCCTCGACGCGCCGCGCCTCGGGCACGCACTGATCGAGAAGTTGCCGCTTTTCGCCCTGGCGGCGGCTTCCTGCCTCCTGACGTGGCGCGCGCAGGCGGCCGCCGGAGTGGTGGCGTCGCTCGATCGCCTGGCGCTGGGCGATCGCGT
>Ga0210377_10001616_pt1 | contig 20450 bp, 15 predicted proteins | sample PLM4_65_b1redo_FD_155480 | JGI IMG/M metagenome (GOLD analysis project Ga0210377, IMG submission 155480) | Groundwater sediment microbial communities from an aquifer in East River, Colorado, USA - PLM4_65_b1 redo | ecosystem: Environmental > Terrestrial > Soil > Riparian zone | place: USA: East...
CGTGGCCGGGCTGCTCAGCCAGATCCATGCCTTTATTGTCATCACCCTGCAAGCCGATCAGGTCGTCAGCGGACTGGCGCTGACCATGCTCGGCGCAGGTATCAGCCTGGTGTTGGGCGAAGGGCTGAGCAAGGCGGGCACCGTTTCGCTCATGCCGAATTTTTCCATCCCATTGCTTTCCGGCATCCCGATCCTCGGACCAATCTTCTTCACCAATCAAAGCGTGTTGGTATATATCGGTTACTTGCTCACACCGCTGGCGTGGTATTACATCAACCACACGCGCCCCGGTTTGCACCTGCGTGCGGTGGGTGAGTATCCTTCTGCGGCAGATGCGCTTGGCATCAATATTTTCCGCATGAGATATTTTTATACTTTTGTCGGCGGTATGTTGGCAGGTCTGGGTGGTGCGACTATCAGTCTCGCGGTGGCGCCCGGCTGGTTCAGTGAACTCACCACCGGTGGACAGGGCTGGATCGCGGTCGGTCTCGTCATCTTTGCGCAGTGGGATCCCTTCCGTGCCGCGATGGGCTCGTACGCGTTCGGTGCGCTCCGCCGCTTGATCCTTGATATTCAAGGTCCCACTATTTTGTTTGGCATGAAAAATGCCTTTTACTACAATCCCTATTTGGGTTTCTTTCTGCAAATGCTTCCCTATGCCTTCACGGTCATTGTGCTGGTGATCGGTTCGCGCGAGGCCATCCGCAAGCGACTCGGTGCGCCTGCCGCGTTGGGCAATCCGTATATTCGTGGGGAACGCGGGAAGTAATTCATCGTGTTGAGAGCATTTCGTATCTGAAAGACGTGCCTAGATTAATACGTTAGTGTTGGTTCAGGTTCTTTTCTTTGTGGAATCGAGATTGAAAGGAATTTCAGAGAAGCTGAATGCATTATGGATAATTATCATACGAATTCTGTTACAAAATGTCTGACAACTTGAAAGCGCTTCCTGTATACTGATTAAAAAATAGGAGTAACCATATCAGCCATGAGAAAAGTATTTCTAAGCGAATGGTTTTCTCGACTTATTGATGCACTCCTGCCTGTCTTTGCCACGTTGGCGGCGTTGCTGGTCGGTGCAGTGATGTTGTTGTTCCTGAAGGTAAACCCCATCGAGGCATATAGAGCGCTATGGGATGGCGCCTTCGGCACATCCAATGCATTTGCAGAGACATTAGTAAAAGCCACGCCTTTGCTTCTTGTGGGGCTGGGCATCTGCATCTCTTTTCGCGGCGATGTGATCAATATCGGTGGCGAAGGACAAATGATCGTGGGGGCGCTCCTGGCGACCTGGGTTGGGCTGACCTTTACGAGTCTGCCTGGCTGGCTGGTGATCACGCTTGCCATGCTGGCGGGGTTTTTAGGGGGAGCCATTTGGGGTGGAATTCCGGGGGTTCTTAAAGCTTATTTTCGAGTGAATGAGATCCTAAGTACAGTAATGATGAATGCCATTGCCGTGCAGTTGATGAACTTTCTTCTGCGCGATGCAATGATCGACCCTGCGCAGGCAGAGCGGGCTTCCAAAATCCCTCAAACCGCCCGTTTATTGGATGCGTTTCAACTGCCGCGTCTGGTTCCCACCCGTTTGCATCTGGGCGCTTTGATCGCGGTCATCCTTGCCATTCTTGTCTACATCCTCCTATGGCGTACGACACTCGGTTATCGCATCCGTGCAGTGGGGCAGAACCCACATGCCTCGCGCTATGCAGGTATTAAGGTGCCGCGTTATATCGTGCTGGCTTTATTGTTGAGCGGCGCATTTGCAGGACTAGCAGGTGCGACTCAAGTGTTTGGCGTGAACTACCGCATGATCACGGATGGTTCCGCTTCAGGCTTTACAGGTGGTGCTGGCTTCAATGGAATTGTGGCGGCGTTGTTCGGGCAGTTGCATCCGATCTGGTCGATCCCTGCCTCGATCCTGTTTGGGGCATTATTGGTGGGAGCCAACAGCATGCAACGAGTCGTGCAGGTCCCTTCCGCGCTGATCACCGCATTAAATGGATTGGTGGTGGTCTTTGTTGTCAGTAGTGAGATCTGGCGGCAAAGAAGGCAGAGACGGAGGCTGTCTGCTGCAGGGCAGGACGGGGAATCATCACCACCTGCCAGTGTTGAAAAAATCCAGCAAGTGGAGAAGGTCGCATGATCTCGGATCTTTTTTCTGTCACCGTTTTGGTTGGCATTCTTGCCTCCGGGATACGACTTGCCACTCCATACCTGTACGCCGCCATTGGCGAGACCTTCGCTCAGAAGAGTGGCGTACTTAACCTCGGCGTAGAAGGACAGATGCTTTTGGGATCGTTTGCTGCCTTCTACGTAGCACTAAATACCGGAAATTTATGGCTCGGGGTGTTAACCGCCATGCTGGTCGGTGCACTGATGGGATTGGCGATGGCGTATGTGACCGTCAACCTGCATGCTCAACAGGGTATCAGTGGCATCGGCTTTTATCTTTTTGGTTTGGGAATGAGCGATCTGCTCTTTCAGAAATTAATGGGAACGGTCGAGACGGTCAAAGGTTTTCCAAAGATTTATTTTCCCGTCCTAAGCGATATCCCCGGCATCGGCGAAATTTTCTTCAACCACAATATTCTGGTCTATGGCGCGTATCTATTGGTGCCTATTGCATGGTTCGTTTTGAACAAGACAACGCTTGGGCTCAAGATCCGTTCGGTGGGGGAAAACCCGGATGCGGCGGATTCACTTGGCGTGAACGTGGCGCGCATCCGTTATTTCACCATCATCCTCGGCGGGACTCTTTCGGGTATTGCAGGTGCTTCCCTATCTATTGCATTGTTGAATGTCTTTCAGCAGAACATGACCAGCGGACAAGGTTTCATCGCTGTAGCGCTGGTGTATTTTGGCGCGTGGCGCCCTGTGGGAGTGTTGGGTGGTGCACTGTTGTTTAGTTTGATCAATTCACTGCAATTGTGGGTTCAGGTATTGAATATTCCGATCCCATCCGAGATTGCAGTGATGATGCCGTATGTGCTCACAATTTTAGTGTTGGTGGCTACGGTCTCCAGAGTCCGCGCCCCAGCGGCGCTGACAAAACCCTTTGAAAGGGAAAATTGAGATTGAGGAGGTGTACCTGTCAAACTTGTGAAAATGAATCTCGAAACAGAACCTACTGTCCCGTAAAAAGAATCGTATCCATCTACTAAGGAGAAGAAGATGAAAAAGTTTGCATGGTTATTGACTTTCGTTGTCGCACTTTCGCTTGTATTGAGTGCCTGTGGCGCAGGCGCGACCCCCACAGTTGCCCCGGTTGAGAAGTTCCGCGTGGCGGTGGTCATGCCGAGCGCCATCAATGACCTGGCATTCAGCCAGAGCATGTATGATGCCCTCATCCGCGTTCAAACGGATATGGGCGGACCCGACAAGTTCGAGATCGTCTATTCCGAAAACATGTTCGTTGTGGACGATGCCGCGGCTGCCATCCGTGATTACGCCACCAAGGGTTATAACCTGGTGATCGCGCACGGCTCACAGTACGGATCATCCCTGCAGGAAATTGCTCCCGATTTCCTGCAGACCAGTTTCGCCTGGGGCACCACCGTGGATACCTTCGGCCAGCCGAATATCTTTGCCTATGAAGCAGCTTCCCAGGAAGGTGGCTATGTCAACGGCGTGCTGGCCGCGACTCTCTCGACCAGCAAGGTCATCGGCGTGGTCGGACCGATCGAGACTGGCGATGCCAAACTGTATATTGATGGCTTCAAAGCCGGCGTTTTGGCGACCAGCCCCGATGTGCAGGTCAACGTGAACTACATCGGTTCCTTCTCGGATGTGGCGCTTGCCTCCGAAGCCGCGACGACTCACATCTCTGCGGGTGCTGATGTGCTCACCGGCACCGCCCAGATGGTGGTCGGCGCGATCGGAAAAGCGGAAGAAGCCAATGCGCTCTGGTTCGGCACGCAATCCAATCAGTCCTCTCTTGCACCCAAGATCGTGGTAGCCAGCCAGGTCTATCACTGGGAAGTCATGCTCAAAGAGATGATCGGACTTATCCAGAGCGGCACGCTCGGTGGACAATCCTTCGCAGCCAATCTTGCGAATGGCGGCGAAGTGATCGAGTTCAACACGGGCTATGCTCTGCCTGCGGATGCCAAGGCGTTGGCTGATGCAACCGTGAGGGGAATCACTGACGGAAGCATTAAGATCACACTCCCATAAAACGGATTGAAAACTACCCCATCCCAACCCTCCCTCAACTTGGGGGAGGGCAAGGTGGGGGGAGGATGATGCCATGACCGAATCAAACAAACTTCCCTCCGGTCGAACCCGCATTGACAGTCTCGAAATGCGCGGAATTACCAAACGTTTTCCGGGCGTGCTTGCCAGCGATCACGTGGACTTTGACGTGAAGTCTGGTGAGGTGCATGCCCTGCTGGGTGAAAACGGCGCGGGCAAGAGCACGTTGATGAAGATCCTTTACGGCTTGTATCATCCTGACGAAGGCGAGATCTTGTTGAATGGCAAGCCGGTCAGCATTTCATCTCCGAATGATTCGATCAATCTCGGCATCGGCATGATCCATCAACATTTTATGCTTGTGCAAACGTTGACCGTCGCCGAAAATGTTGCGCTCGGGTTGCCCTCCTCCCGCGGCGCGTTGACCGATCTCGACCGCGTTTCGAAACGTATTGTCGAATTAGCCGACATCTATAGCTTGAAGATCGATCCTTCCGCTTACATCTGGCAGCTTTCCGTGGGGCAACAACAACGTGTTGAAATTATCAAAGCTCTTTATCGCGGTGCGGCTCTGCTTATTCTCGATGAGCCGACCGCCGTGCTTACTCCACAAGAAGTGGATGAACTGTTCACCATCATGCACCAAATGGTGAAGGATGGCCATGCGTTGATCTTCATTTCCCATAAACTGCACGAAGTGGTTGAGATCAGTAATCGCGTGTCTGTCTTACGTGATGGACGCAAGATCGGAACCCGCCCAACCTCGGAGACAACCAAACAAGACCTTGCCAACTGGATGGTGGGACGCGAAGTCGGCTTTGCTCCGGACCGTGGCAGAATTGAAATTGGTGAAGTCCGCCTGCAGCTCGATCAGGTCGCCTGTGGCAGTGATCGCGGTACGCCCGGTCTGCGCGGCGTCAGCCTGCAAGTGCGGGCTGGTGAAATACTTGGCATCGCGGGTGTCTCCGGCAACGGTCAACGCGAACTGGCGGAAACCATTACCGGCTTGCGCAAGGTCACCGGTGGAAAAGTTTTTCTCGAAGGCAAAGAAATCACCAATCTTGCGCCGGGTGACATCACAGACCGCATGCTTTCCTACATCCCCGAAGAACGGATGCGCGATGGCATGATCAACGAATTCACCATCGCCGAAAATATGATCCTGCGTGAGCACCATAAAATGCCATACTCGCGCCATGGCTTTCTCAACCTGCGCGATATATCCAAACATGCTGAAGACTTGATTAAACAATTCCACGTCAAGACCCCTTCGCAGGAAACGCACGCCAGGAACCTGTCTGGTGGCAACATTCAGAAGGTGGTGCTTGCCCGTGAGATCTCCCGTAACCCGCGTGCCATCATTGCGGCGCAACCCACCCGCGGACTTGACATCGGCGCGACCGAATACGTGCGTGAACAATTATTGGTCGAGCGTCGCAAAGGCGCCGCGATCATGCTCATCTCTGAAGACCTCGATGAGATCCTGGCACTTTCCGATCGCATTGCCGTCATCTACGAAGGTCAGATCATGGATATCGTCCCGCGTGCGAATGCCACCCCTGAAAAACTCGGCTTGCTGATGGCAGGCGTTCACCCCGAAGATGCGGTTATCGCGTAAAGTCACTAATAATGGTGTAATTTGTCAGACTTCCATAGTGGTTGACAAAGCAGTACAATACAAACACAAATCCATCGGTTCGGTGGTCGTGGCGCGAATGTGCTGCGGCGTTGGGCAATACCCCATCGAAAAGTGCCGCCGTCCAGAAATGAGGCACCACCATGAACCTTTGGCAGAACTATGTTCGACCCAAAAATTTATCTGAGGCTATGGAGGCGTTCGCACACGCGCCGCGTCCACTGATGCCGATCGCCGGGGGGACAGATCTTTTGCTTGACCTTGAACAAGGTCGTCATTCACCCGTCCAGACTTTAATTGATGTGACTTCGGTTGTAGAGATGACCGCGCTCGAAGTGAGAGGCGATGAACTCTACATCGGCGCCTCCGTCCCGGTCAATCGCGTCGCGACCACGCCGGAAGTTGTCCATCACGCCCAGGCGTTGACCGAAGCCTGCAACCTGATCGCCGGACCGCAAGTCCGCAACGTGGCGACTCTGGGAGGCAACGTTGCCCACGCCCTCCCCGCCGCCGACGGGACGATTGCCCTGCTTGCTCTAAACGCACAAGCAGAAGTCGCCGGTTTAACTGGAACTTGCCGTGTGCCTTTCAAGGAATTGTTCGTAGGTCCCGGAAAATCCTCCCTCAAACACGGCGAAGAATTGATCGTCGGTTTTTATATCCCAATACATAAGACCCTAAGGGATTCAAAATCCCTTAGGGTCTCCTCGTGTTTCAAGAGAATCATGCGTCCGCAAGGCGTGGCGCTTCCGATCTTGAACTGCGCCGTCTGGCTCGAACGCGAAAACGATACGATCAAAGATATCCGCATCGCTGTCGGTCCCGGCGGCGGGACTCCCTTCCGCGCTGCGCAAGCCGAAGACGTTTTACGCAGCAAATCCCTCAATGAAGAGACATTCGAATCCGCGCTCGATGCACTGCTTGCCCAAGCCCAATTCCGCACCAGCGCTCGCCGAGCCAGTGCAGACTATCGCAGGCATATCGTCAGCGGGTTGTTCAAGGACGTGCTTAAAACTGCGTGGTTAAGAGCGGGCTAACCACTGAGACACGAAGACACTGAGATTCTTAATATGTTTTCTCCATGCTTCAGTGTCTCCGTGGTTAAATACTAAAGGACGCATTGATGCAACGCAACTTTCCTGTTCCACAAAGCAAAAATGTTCAACCGTTGTTGGAAAAAGAGCTGACCGAAAAGATCATTGGTGCGGCAATTGAAGTTCACAAAATACTTGGACCTGGTTTGCTGGAGTCGGCGTATCAAGTGTGCATGGAGCATGAAAGCACATTACGAAATATTCCCTTTGAGCGTCTTGTGGATTTACCGCTCAACTACAAGGGCATTGACCTGGACGCTGGCTATGAAATTGATCTTATCTACGACAAACGCGTGATTGTTGAATTGTAAGCCGTGGAAAGGATAATTCCTGTCCATGAAGCACAATTATTGACCTACATGAAACTGACAGGGATTCGCGTTGGTCTGTTAATCAACTTCAACGTCCCTGTTCTGAAAGACGGCATCTATCGCCGAGTCCTCTAACCGAAGGCAGTGCGAAATTAAAGACTCCGTGTCTCAGTGTCTCCGTGGTTCAAATATTTGAGGTAAAACGTATGACTAACCAAATCTCCCTTATCGTAAATGGCATTCAGCATACGCTCGAAGCCAAGCCAAATGAAACACTTTCTGCCCTCCTGCGCGAACGACTTCGCCTCACAGGCACAAAGATCGGTTGTGGTGAAGCCGAGTGTGGCGCGTGTACTGTTCTTATCGATGGTGAGCCGGTGGTCTCGTGCATTTATCCCGCCGAGCGCGCGGATGGAAAGACTATCGTCACAATCGAAGGGCTTGCCCAGCGCGTGCATGAAGAGATGAACGCTTCGGCTCCGCTACCCAAAGGGTACGATGTCAGCGCGAGACTGCATCCGTTGCAGGAAGCGTTTGTGGAGCACGGCGCGGTGCAGTGTGGATTCTGCATCCCCGGGCAGATCATGACGGCGTATGCACTGCTCAAGCGGAATCCGGATCCGAGCAGCGATGAAGTCCGGTTTGCGTTGAAGGATACACTTTGTCGTTGTGCGGGCTATCCGACCATCGAGAATGCCATCCTTGCGGCGGCAGAAGCCTTGCGGACGGGTGAACCGGTTAAGAAGCCGAGTATTCCTGATTCGATCCATCAGCATAAAACAGTGGGGCATACCCATCTGCGCCACGATGGCGTGGATAAGGTCATTGGCACGGCGATGTACACCGATGACCTTGTCTTCGAGGGTATGTTACATGCCAAAGTGCGACGCGCGATGATCCCGCATGGATTCTTGAGGAAGCTGGATATATCGAAAGCCAAATCAATGCCAGGTGTCGCGGCGGTGTTGACCGCTGAAGACATCAAAGGCGAGCACAATCATGGACTGGTCATCTTCGACTGGCCCGTACTGGTGGGGATTGGGGAACGCGTCCGCTACGTGGGAGATGCGGTGGCGATCGTAGCGGCGGAAACGCTTGAGATCGCCGAGCAGGCTTCGGCGTTGATCGAAGCGGAGTTCGACCTCCAGCCCGTCATCACGAATGCCGTGCAGGCGCGTCAAGAGGGAGTCCCGCAGATCCACGAAAAGGGAAATCTACTCAAGCATATCAAGGTCCGCAAGGGTGATATGGAGCAGGGCTTTGCTGAGTCGGATGTCATCCTGGAGCACACCTTCCAAACCGCGATCACCGACCACGCTTTTCTTGAACCGGAATGCAGCATTGGCGTGCCGCTGGCGGATGGTCGCATGGAAATTTATGTCGGCTCGCAGATCCCATATCAGGATCGGACGCAGGTGGCGCGTGCCATGGGCTGGGATGAGGCGCGCGTGCGCATCGTGGGGCAGTTGATGGGCGGCGGCTTCGGCGGCAAGGAAGATGTAATGGGGCAGATCCATGCCGCGATGCTGGCGGACGCTACGCAGCGACCCGTGAAGCTGCTCTTTGATCGCCATGAAAGTTTGCTCGTGCATCCGAAGCGACATGCCACGCAGATCCGTTTGAAGATCGGTGCGAAGAAGGATGGTCGGCTGGTGGCGTGCGAGACCGAACTGTACGGCGACACGGGCGCCTATGCATCGCTCGGGGAAAAGGTGATGACGCGTGCCACCACGCACTCGGCGGGTCCGTATGACATCCCGCATGTGCGCGCCGATTGTTATGCCATGTACACCAACAATCCGCCTGCAGGCGCCTTCCGCGGCTTTGGCGTGACGCAGTCGGCGTTCGCGGTCGAGTCGATGATGGATAAACTCGCGGAGAAATTGGGCATCGAGCCTATTGAACTCCGCCGCGTGAACGCTCTGCATGTTGGCAGCATTACGAACACAGGACAGGTCTTGCGCGAGTCGGTTGGATTGATGGAATGTCTTGATAAGGTTTCAAGTGCCATGTGTCAAGTGTCAGGTTTGCCACAGGATGAGTTATTCAAGCCACGCGTGACACCTGACACGCCGCACTTGGTACACTCCTGGGGCTTTGCCGCCGCTTACAAAAACACGGGACTCGGCGGTGGCGCACCGGACATCTCTGGCGCGGATGTGGAACTGTACGAAGATGGCACGTTCCAGGTGCGCAGTTCTGCCGCGGAAATGGGACAGGGTTTGGTCACCGTGATGCGGACGATCGTGGCGGAGGAAATGGCGGTGTCGCCTTCGCAGGTGCGTGTGCTGGTGATGGATACCGACCTCGCACCCAACGGCGGACCGACAACCGCTTCCCGCCAGACCTTTGTGACAGGCAATGCCTCCCGCTATGCCGCGCAGACCTTGCGTGATCAGATCACGGCTGTGATGTCTGAAAAATATGATGTGCGCCCCGAACAGATCCGCTTTATGGATGGCATTGTCCACGTCAACGGACATTCGTTGACCTATGCGGAAATCTATAAAGAAATGACTGCCGTCGGACAGCAGCCGCGTGTTCGTTACATGTACGAAGCACCGAAGACCCAACCGCTCGGAACGGGTGGCGACATGCACTTCGCCTTTTCCTTTGGCGTGCAAGCCGCCGAAGTGGAAGTCAACAAGCTGACAGGTGAAGTGCGCGTGCTGCGAGTCATCTCTGCCAACGATGTGGGCATGGCGGTCAACCCGCTCGGCTTGCAGGGACAGATCGAAGGCGGCGTGATGATGGGTCTCGGCAACGCCCTGACCGAAGAATTCATCGTCGAGAATGGTTATGTGGTTACTGACCATCTGGCGCGCTATCGCATCCCTGGCATTATGCTGACGCCAGAGATAACCTCCATTATCGTGGAGCACCCCGTGGAAGCGGGTCCCTATGGTGCGAAGGGAGTGGGGGAGATCTGTAGCATCCCAACCACGCCCGCCATCACGAACGCGATCTATAACGCTGTTGGCGTGCGGGTTGATAAACTCCCTGTGGATCAGGAGATGATCGCAAGGGAGATTTGGGAGAGGGAAGAGAAATAAGCAGAAAAAGAGAAGGCAGAAAATAAAAAGCTGCTCAGGCTTTCAAGCCCGGGCATCTTTTTTGATTACGGCTTGGTGATTACAAATAGTGTGACTCTTTAAGTCTTTTTAGAGGAGTATAATTTTATAATTGAAGAAACAAAGAAATGTGATTAGGATGGAATAGCATGGAAACAACATTAACTTATTGGGGTTTTGCTATCGGCGTAGTCGGAACAATTCTTAGTGTAGTGGGCATATACTTAACAATAAAAAGTAATAAGAAAAAGGAACCTGTTTATTCCATCAAAAGCGTTAATGTGATTTCGGACTATTCTTCAAAATACAATAATTTAACAGTAGCATATAAAGGGGAAAAAGTAGAAAATTTTACGGTCAGCAAAGTGCTATTTTACAATAGAGGTGCTGAAATCATTGATAGGCAGGACTTAATCACAAAATTTCATATTAGGATTTTGGCGGTTGAATGTAAAGTTTTAGATGCTAGGCTTTTACAAATTAATAATTCATCAAGTGATTTTAAAGTTGAGATGGACAGAGTGAATGAGTGGATTGTTATTGATTTTGATTACTTGGACACTAATCAAGGGGCGGTATTTGAAATAATTCATACTGGTACAAATTCGGAAAATATCGCATTCTTCGGGGACATAAAAGGAGTTCAAAAATTAGAACAAGTTTTACCAGATAAATTAATTAAAAGTGTGCCTGTGTCAGTAAGATCAAAAACAATCATTGGGATTTCTGCGTTCGTTGCAATAATAGGATTGTATTTGCTTTATTTTCAAAGGGATTTTTCGATGAGTTTATTTGACTCATATCCTTGGTTCGTTGGAGTTTTCGCATTGTTGATCTTCGCGTTTAGCGGAGGTTTTGCCTTGTTGATTCTGTTAGCGATAGTTGCATATATTCGTGGAATATTTGTGCCTAGCAATATGATACCAAGGGGTCTGGAACAATTTGTTGAATAGGAATCGATGACATTTGCTTTGTAGGAATAGCTTTTATTGCAATAAGGACTCTCAAGGTTTCGAAGAGAGTCCTTTTTGGAGTAAGACCTGACATGTCTTCATAGAGGTCCGATGGACACGCGTATTTGTCCGCGCGTGGATTATGGTCAACAGCAGCGCGTATGAGACGTGTCAGGTCTGGAGAGATACGGGGTAAAATCGAATTGTTGAATGGGAGATTAATCTTGAGTCAACACAAACATACGCCGGTTATTTTTCTTCTCAGCACACTTCTGATTTGGAGTATGGCATGTCGGTTAATAACTCCTTCTCCACAGAACGGTGTTCAATCAACTTGCTATTCCGTCTCTTTCCTGGGTTCTAGGGATAATGAAGATGGAACCTCCATCTGGCGTTATCGAGTCGAGGAGTTGTCCTGTGCTCAAGACTTAAGCAATTGGATGCTGGAATTACCCGCTTGTGCAACGGTGTTGGATGCTTCTCCGTCGCCTTGGGAAATTGTCCAGCCTGACCCGAATTTTCATCTCAATGGAATTAAGTGGCAAACAGGAGTTGGTTTTCAAAGCGGTGAGTTTAGTGTTGTGTTATCGGGTGAACTAACCAGCGGAACGGTTCTGGTGGGCGTCAAAGGTCCCGATGTTGCGATTTTCAACACGATGGGTCCGGTATGTGTTGAGGGTACGGTCACGCCAACGGCAACTATAGATTTGACCACTTCGCCATCGCCTGAGCCGACTCTGGTCCTTCCAACTGAATCTCCACAACCTGCCCCTCCCGCCAGTTCAGGCACAATTCTTATCACCGACAATGACCAGACTCTGACCTACACTTGTAACGGCAATGCGGTTGAAGTGAGAGGCAATGCGAATACCATCACCTTGCTGGGTTCTTGTAGCAGTATTACCGTGAAGGGTAATGGCAACGTGATCTACTGGCAATCTGGTTCACCTGCCATTACAAATACTGGTAACGAAAACACGATTAGTCAAAGATAGCTGATTCTATAATGCCCACGGTCACAAATTGCGCTCTCCCGCTTTTGAAAAAGCGCAATTTGTGACCGCGCTGGGTATAGATAGAAAAATCTCAGGTGACAGTCACTTTGCTTCCTGCGCTCCGCTTCGGGAGTGCTTCGCAAAAGTGACTGTCACCTTTGTTTACAAGACCTGCCAGGTCTGCTTCCATATCAAGTAAAATCGAACCCAACCTCAGGAGGAGCTTTATGTCTAAGATCTTTACTCGTACATTCCGTGTGCGTTGGGGCGAATTGGATGCCAGCGGTACTGTCAGCCCGGCGAATTATCTGCGCTATCTGATCGAAACTGCCTGGGATTGGGGTGTGGCGGTGGGCTGGGATGCGGACTATAGCCGGGACCCCGATTTTTTATGGTTGATCCGCGAGACCGAGATCCATTTTTTGAGCCCATTGCGCCACAACGATGAATTTGGGTTAACCATTTGGCTGGTCAACTGGCAGAAGGTGCGTGGCACGCGCTGTTTTGAACTCACGCGCAAAGAGAGCGGCGAAGTGATCGCGCAAGGCACGCAGCAGGTTGTCTGCGTGGATGCGAAAACGGGACGACCGACGAATCCGCCTGCGGATATAAATGAAAGACTTCGCCTCGATGATCCGCGTGTGTTTCCCTTTGAGCGTTTTCCGAAGATCGCGGCGGTTGAACATCCATTCGTTACACAGCGACAGGTGGAATGGATGGACCTGGACATATACGACCACGTCAATAACGTGATCTATGTCAACTATGCAGAAGAAGCCGCTGCGCAGGATTTCTCCGCTCGAGGGTGGACTCCTGCCAGGTTAACGGAAGCTGGTATGGCGGTGGTCACGAAGCGGGTCCACATCCAGTATTTGTCCATTGCCTCGTGGGGAGAAACGCTGAACGTTTCCACGCATCCGCTTCAGGTCAACGGGACAGGCGGCTGCCGTTATGTCGGCATTACCCGCGCTGACGGTTCCGCCGTGGCGGAGTGCGTCGTGGATTGGGAACTGGTTGACCGCGAAAGCGGCGAAGCGCGACCTCTGCCGGATGGGCTGTGTTGAAAGTACGTAAGGTGACTGTCACCTATGCTCCAAAAGGACTCTCAAGGCTGCAAACCTGAGAGTCCTTTTTTTGTTCAGGTCTGTTGCATCTTGGTACAATAGAAGCAACAAGAGGAAATCAAATGAATAAATTTGTTGGGTATGTCTGTTCGTTGTGTAAGACCGAATATGCCCCTGACGAAGTGACCTACACATGTCCAAAAGACGGCGGGAACCTCGATGTGGTGCTGGACTACGATGCCATCAAGAACAAATATGAGCCCGAAGACATTCTCTCCCGCTCTGGCTCCTCACTATGGAGTTATCTGCCGCTCCTGCCGGTGAAGGACCCACCCGGGGAAGCCACGCCGCTGCACGCCGCCGGCGGGACTCCCGTTTTTCATTTGAGGCGCCTCGCCCAAACGTTGAATCTGCAAAACCTGTGGCTCAAGGATGAGTCCCGCAACCCCAGCGCCTCCTTCAAGGACCGCGCCAGTGCTGTGGTGATCACCCGGGCACGCGAGATCGAAGCCGAGGTGGTGGTGACCGCTTCCACCGGGAATGCCGGGGCGGCGCTGGCATGCATGGCGGCCGCGGTGGGACAAAAAGCCGTCATCTTTGCGCCCAAATCTGCGCCGCCCGCCAAGGTGGCACAGTTGTTGATCTTCGGCGCGAAGGTCATGCTGGTGGATGGCACCTACGACGATGCCTTCGACCTGACCATCAAAGCCTCCGAAGAGTTCGGCTGGTATTGCCGCAATACGGGCTACAATCCGTTCACGGCGGAAGGCAAGAAGACCGCCGCCTTCGAGATCTGGGAATGGTGGCAGGATGCCCATGCCAAATGGCATGAGGAATTTGGCGAAGACCTTGACCATGCTCCGCTGACGGTCTTCGTCTCAGTGGGGGATGGGAATATCATCTCGGGTATCCACAAGGGTTTCAAGGACCTGTATCAACTCGGTTGGATGACGCGCATCCCGCGCATCATCGGCGTGCAGGCGGAGGGTTCTGCCGCCATCTCGAACGCCTTCCACGGGAACACAGAGACGATCACACCCGTCTCAGCAAGGACGATCGCCGACTCGATCTCTGTCGATCTGCCGCGCGATGGCGTCCGTGCGGTGCGCGCCGCGAAGGAAACCGGCGGGACGTACGTTAATGTATCAGATGCGGAGATCCTGCGCGCCATTGCAGAGCTCGGCAAGGTTGGCATTTTTGCGGAACCGGCTGGGGCAACGGCATATGCTGGGTTGGTCAAGGCAGCCGCTACCGGCGTGGTGGGAAGCGAAGATCCCATCCTGGTATTGAACACCGGCAGCGGACTCAAGGACGTCCGCGCCGCCATGCAGGCAGTGGTTGAAGCTCCGATCATCGAACCAACGTTGGAGGCAGTGAAGAAATTGTTATGAACAGGAATACCCAGTGGTCTTTACCGTTTCGTTACGCCGTGGGGTTCGCGCTTTTTGTGGCATTGGTTGCCTTTATTATTTACGCGCGTGATGCCATTAGAAACCTGGTGATCGCCGCCTTTGTGGCGTATCTCATCAGCCCCATCGTGGAATATCTTTCTGTTCGCACGCGCTTATCGCGCAGAGCCTCGGTGAATATTGTTTATTTCTCTGCTTTGGTTTTGTTAGTGGGCGTACCCGCCACCCTGACGCCGATCTTTTACGATGAAGCACAGATCGTCATTCAGGATATTTTGGATCTCTCCGACCAGGTTGGCGCCATGCTTTCGAAACCGGTGCATGTTGGCAACCTGGTCTTTCATCTGGAAGGCTGGGGGAACAACCTGACGCAGTTGCAGGGCGAATTTTTAACGCCGCTCCCTGAGGAGGCGTTGAAACTCCTGGAGACGACTTCCGTAGGTGCATTGTGGTTCCTGGTGATCCTCGTCAGCGTTTATCTGTTTTTATCCGAGTGGCCCCGCATGCGCAAGAGCGTGTTTGATTGGGCTCTGCCGCCCTACCATGATGAGTTACAGGAGCTTTATGTACGCATACGCAATGTATGGATGGCATACCTGCGCGGTCAGATCGTGTTGATGATCATCGTGGGCGTCGTCTTTACGGCGGTGTGGGTAGTGATGGGCATCCCTGGCGCGTTGGTGTTGGGCGTGATCGCAGGCCTGTTCACGCTCGTGCCGGATGTAGGTCCGTTCATCGCGGTCGCACTGGCAGCCGGCGTGGCGCTCCTCGAAGGTTCCACCTGGGGACCGCTTGTCAACCTCCCGAATTTTTGGGTGGCTGGCATCGTTATTGCCGTGTATTTGGTGTTGATCAATTTGAAGAACTTTTTCCTGCGCCCGTACATCATGGGACGCAGTGTACACATGAATGAAGGGCTGGTCTTCATTGCCATTGTGATCGCCACCATTCTCGAAGGCATCCTTGGCGCTCTGCTGGTGGTGCCGGTGCTCGCCTCCCTTGTCTTGATCGCGGGATATATCCAGCGCAAGGTGCTTGGCTTGCCTCCATTTGAGGATGACGGAAGCATGCAATTTGTTGCGCCGCCGGAAAAGGTCAACCCACCTCGCAGAAAGAAGATGCTCCCCCTGGAGGAAGTGCCCGCCTCCCTCTCACCCATGGCTGATCCCTCCTCATTGAGCGAATCTCAGCCCAAACGGATGTATGCTCGAAAGAAAGCGAACAAATGAAAATTACGTACTCAATTATTGCTCCCATCTTCAACGAAAAGGACAATCTTCCCGAACTCCATCGGCGCGTCAGCGAAGTCATGAATTCCACCGGCGAATCCTGGGAACTCATCCTGGTAGATGATGGTTCCTCCGATGGTTCCACAGATATCATTCGCGAGTTTGCAAAGAAAGATGAGCACGTCCGCCCGGTCATCTTTGCACGCAATTTCGGTCATCAGATTGCCATTACCGCAGGCTGGGATTACGCACGCGGTGAGGCGGTTGTCATTATCGACGCCGATCTGCAAGACCCGCCTGAACTCATCCTCGAGATGGCAAAGAAATGGAAGGAAGGCAACGAAGTGGTCTTCGCCGTGCGTGCTGAACGCGAGGGCGAATCCTGGTTCAAGCTGTGGACGGCTTCCCTGTTCTATCGCATCATCTCGCGTATCACCGATGTGAAGATCCCTCTCGATACTGGCGACTTCCGATTGATGGATCGCAAGGTTGTGAATGTTCTCAAACAGATGCGGGAAAAACATCGCTTCCCACGCGGCATGTCTGCCTGGGTGGGATTCAAACAGGTGGGCGTGGAATACAAACGCGCCGCCCGTGTGGCAGGCGAGACGAAATATCCCTTCCGCAAGATGTTCAAGCTCGCTGTGAACGCGGTCACAGGCTTTTCGTATTTTCCGTTGCAGGTGGCAACCTATGTTGGGTTTGTCTCGGCAGGGATTTCCATCCTTGCCATTCCGGTTGTTATTTATTTGCGCGTGGCAGGTCATCAGCAATTGACCGGTCAGGCCACCACCCTGATCGCGGTGCTCTTTCTGGGCGGCGTGCAATTGATCTCGCTGGGCGTGCTCGGTGAATATATCGGTCGCCTGTACGATGAAGCCAAGGGCAGGCCGTTATACATCGTCCGCGATGCACCGGATGACAAGTAATCCAAGTAGTCAGTGAACAGTGGTTTATGGTCAGACCCTGCCATTCTGTTCACTTTGGATTAATCCATCATCAAATATTCCTTTACAATTAATTTTATGAATCTTTCCTTCCTCCGAGATAAAGCTTTTTTCCGCGCCATGCTGGCGTTGTCAATACCGGTCGCATTCCAACAACTTATCAGTGCCTTTCTGAACATGATCGATGTGTTGATGGTCGGTCAACTGGGGGAGGCGTCTGTCGCGGCGGTGGGGTTGGCGAACCAGATTTTCTTTCTGCTGATCCTGTTCCTCTTCGGCACGACGAGTGGCATGGCGATTTTTACCGCGCAATTTTGGGGCAAGGGTGATGTAGAAAGCATACGCAAGGTGCTGGGGATTTGTCTTGCGCTTGCTATTTCAGTGGCGGTCTTGTTCTCTCTTGCGGCAGTCTTCATCCCTGAACGATTGATGCACTTCTATACGGAAGACCCCGAAGTCATTCAACTGGGAAGTGAATACCTGCGCATCGTCGGTTTGAGTTACGTGATGATGGCGATCTCGGTTTCGTACATTTCGGTTCTGCGTAGTATCACACAGGTCACCATGGCTATGGTTGTGGCGATCTCTGCACTCGCCTTGAAAACGGTCATCGGTTATACCCTGATCTTTGGGCATTTCGGGCTCCCAGCGTTAGGTGTGCGAGGCGCGGCGATCGGTACTGCCATCGGCTGGACGTTCGAAGCTATTTTGTTGCTTGTTTTGGTGTATGTGTTGAAGACCCCACTGGCTGCCAATCCACTGACTTTCTTCCATTTTGATCGGGCGTTCCTGACCAACGTTCTGAAAACTTCCATGCCTGCAGCGATCAACGAGGTCGTCTGGTCATTTGGCATTACCACCTATAACTCGGTCTACGCCCATATCGGCACGAATGCCATCGCCGCCATCAATATCAATGCCACCATCGAAGAGCTGGTGTTCGTGTTGTTCATCGGGTTGGGGAATGCCTGTTCCGTGATGGTAGGCAACAAGATCGGCGAAGGGGATAAGGAAACCGCCTTCGAATACAGCCGTCGTTTCACGATCCTGGCGGTGGCGCTATCGCTTATGGGAGGCGTGATCGTGATCTTTGCCCGTGACCTTGTTGTTGGGTTGTACCAACTTTCGCCCTCCGCTGCGTTCAACCTGCGGAACATCATGCTGGTGTATGCGGTTTCCATCTGGCTGCGCGTCTTCAATTTCATGCTTTTCATCGGCGCCTTGCGCGCGGGCGGCGATACGCGTTATGCCATGTTCACCGAACTCTTCTCGATCTGGGTGATCGGTGTCCCGGCCGCGCTCATTGGCGGATTCGTTCTGCATCTCCCGGTTTATTACGTCTATGCCATGGTCCTGCTGGAAGAAGCGGCGAAAGCCGTTATCATCTTCCGGCGATATATTTCCCGCAGGTGGATCAATGATCTCGTCAACGCCCCTGCGGATTAATGATCCGTTTCTCTTTCCTTCTTCGTCTACGCTCAGAATAAGCTCGAATCTGTTCCTTGATCCCTTCAAACCTCTCCTGGCTGACGTTTGCCAGCAGGAGTGTCACGCCGAAGGTAAGGAGGGTATTTGTGACGAAGAAGAACACCACCTCTTCCAGTGGCAGGATGCCAAAGAATAGAACGCCCGTTGTTTGAGTGGGGGATATGGACCATGTCGTTTCCTTCAACGCGACGATATCCACGAGCGCTAAGTAGGTTCCCGGAACCATGATCGCCCAAAAGACCAGTTTGCGATAATGCCAGAGAATATCGGCACCAAACAAAAGCTGCGGAAGGATAGCAGGCAATGCCCAGAACAGGGTAATGCCGATGTAGGTCCATTTGGGGGTGCCGAAGAAGAAGAGACAGGTGAAGAGGAGCCAGAGGGAGACAAGTACGCAAACAGATACGTAGACAAGTGTTTTATTGGGCTTAGATTTTGCCGCGCTGACACCGTGCCCGAAGGGTAGCGGAGTCTTAGCGACACTTGCACCGCACGCAAGTGCAGGTGAGTCGAAGCGCCTTGCTAGGTACCACCACCATAATCCCGCCAGGAGCGTTTCTACGACGAAGAACGTGTATTCTTCAATCGGAACATATCCGATCACCAGGCCGGTGACCAGTTTTGGGTTGTAATACCAAACTCCCGTCGCTACGAGATAATTGTCCCAGGGAGTCGTGTACACGACCGCCAGCAAAATGTGGACGCCAATCGCAGTCCACACCACGCGCCCGTTGCGGAAGCCGGAAATCAGTTTACCCCGTCTCTCATCCCACAGCGCGATGGCGAGGAAGATGATGATGGGGATGAATATGAAACGAAGTAAAAAACCGAAGTAAGTCATTGATTTACCACAAAGGGCACAACACTTGCCCCGGGCGCAAGTGCCGGGGAGTACACCAAGGTTTTTTCACAAAGTTTTTCCTTTGTGCTCCTTAGAGACTGTTTCTTAAAGACTCTTTAGGACACGGACATCACGGATTTGACTGATTTTCACGAAAAAAAACCGTAATAAAAAGGCTCCTTTCCGTGGTTTCCGTGAAATCCGTGTACAAAAAAGACAGCCACGACGACTTAAGAAACACTCTCTTAGTGTACTTCGTGGTTAATTTCTTTTTGTTACCTTCATCCTCACACCGGGACGCGGTTCCAGCGTCGCGCCCATGTGAGCATGGATCTTGTGATTCGTAAATTCAAACTTGTATCTACGAAGCAAATGCGACATCACAACACGCGCCTCCGCCTGACCGAAAGCGCCACCAATACATGCCCGGGGACCGCCACCAAATGGCACGTAGGCGAACGGTGGAGTCTTTCGTCCATGGGCGAAACGTTCGGGGCAGAACTCCTCCGCGTTCTCCCAAATGGATGGGTCTCGGTGTGTGAGGTAAATCGAGTAGAACATCCGCTCACCAGCAGGGACACTGCCTTCGTTGAATTGCATATCCTTTGCCACGCGACGGTTGCCGATATGGATGGGCGGATATAAGCGCAAACTTTCCTTGATGACCTGGTCGAGCAACGGCGATTTCTCCATTGTGTCCACTTCATAGACGACGCGTACATGGACATCGGGATGTTGACCCAACAAGGCGAATGTCCACGCCAGCAGGGCAGTAGATGTGTCGTGACCTGCGATAAGCATGGTCAATATCTGGTCGCGGATGACGTCGTCACTGAGTCCGGCGTCGATCAGGTGTTGGAGCAGGTCCGGTTTCGACGCGCCCAGCCTTCGATCCGCGATGAGGCGATAGAGATAGTCATCCAACGCTTTGAGATGTTTCTTGAATCCCGGTCGCGGCATGTTATGCCAGAAGATCCACGGTCCCGGCGAGATGTACGCGATGGCTTTCAGGATGGGAGTCCAGATGTGGGGAATATCGTCCCAGGCGTCACGGCTGAAGAGGGTTTGCGTGATGATGAGCAACGCAATCTTGCGACCTTCGACCAGCATATCAACGGTGCCACCATCTTTCCATTGTGAGGAGACGTGGTCGGTTTGTGCGATCATCATCTCGGTGTAGTTCGGCATCTTGGATGGGTGTAGCAGCGGTTCCATCAACTC
>Ga0210377_10001617_pt1 | contig 20436 bp, 17 predicted proteins | sample PLM4_65_b1redo_FD_155480 | JGI IMG/M metagenome (GOLD analysis project Ga0210377, IMG submission 155480) | Groundwater sediment microbial communities from an aquifer in East River, Colorado, USA - PLM4_65_b1 redo | ecosystem: Environmental > Terrestrial > Soil > Riparian zone | place: USA: East...
ATACTCGTGACAGGTCACGCAGTCTTTTTTGGCCTGCTCCTCTGATACCCTCCAGACATGAGGCTTGTGGCACTGGCTGCACTTCATCCCCATGTCCTGGATATGGGTCTTGTGTTTGCCGATGTCGATAATATTCTGATGGCATGAGAAGCAGTTGCCCCAGTCAGGTCTGGCGGACTTGTGCGGCTTATGACATTCATAGCAGTTGAACTGCATGGGTGCATTTTCCGGCCGGTTTATCTTTATCGCCCGCTGAATGGTTCTTTCGTCGGGCTGGAAGTGGGTAACATCAAGCGTCGCGCCGGCGAGGAGTTCTTTCCTGTATTTTTCGGCGCCATGGCAGAAAAGGCATTTCTTCGGCCCTGGTCGCAGGTCTGCTGTCCTGTCGGTATGACAGTTCAGGCATGCGAGTTTCTCCATTCCCGTGCCGTGCACTTCCTTGCCCTTATGGCATGTCAAACAATACCTCTCTTCGAGGCTGAACTTATGCGTCCGGTAGCCGTGACATTTGGTGCATTCGATCTTCTCCATAAAGACGTGTTTTGCGTGGTATCTCGATCGGCTGATGTTCGGAGCCTTCGGGAATTTTTCGCTCTTCTCCCAATGACAGGAAAAACAGGTTTTCCATGGTACAATGACTTCACCGTGGCGCGGTGAAACCTTGTTATGGCCGAGGACGACAAAGGCATAGAGCTGCCTCATCTGGTCTATCTTTGTGGAATGGTGACACTCATGGCAGTTGATGTCATTATGTACGCTCGTTACCCATGCCTTGTTCGCCAGATCATGAACATGGCAAACAGAGCACGCTTTGGGATCGTTCTCGAAATAATCATTGACTTTGTAGGCTGCATAGAGGGTCCCGAGTGAAAAAATGAGTAAGCCTGAGACGATGATGATTTTGGCTGCTTTCGAAATGCCCGTGCTGAACCACGTACCTATCCTTTTGAAAAGAGAAAACGGATTAAACATGTAAAAAAGCCTCCCCTGAAAATCTTTAAACGTCTTTTATATTTTTTTAAATGTTTCGAATGCTGCCTTCACGGTGTTTTCGATATCTTTTTCCGTATGGGCGAGTGACATAAACCCTGACTCAAACTGCGATGGAGCAACGTTTATGCCTCTCTCCAGCATCCGGCTGAAATATCTCGAGAACTTTTCCGTATCAGCAGTTTTTGCTGTTTTGTAATCATAGACGTCTGTATCGGTAAAATACGTGCAGAACATGCTTCCCGCCCTGTAGAAGCGTGTTTTTACACCGGCCCGTTTTGCCGCATCGATCAGGCCTTTTTCGAGCATTGCGGATTTTTTCTCGATCTGACCGTATGTGCCCTTTCTCGAAAGCTCCCTGATCGTTTCTATCCCTGCTGTCATCGCCAGGGGGTTCCCGGAGAGTGTGCCTGCCTGGTAGACAGGACCTTCAGGGGAGATCAGGGACATGATCTCCTTTCTGCCGCCGTAAGCCCCGACAGGCAGCCCGCCGCCGATGACCTTGCCCAGGCAGGTCATATCAGGCCTGATCCCGTAATATGCCTGTGCCCCGCCAAAGGAAACTCTGAAGCCTGTCATGACTTCGTCGAAGATAAGAACGATCCCGTGTTTTTTTGTCAATTTCCGGACTGCTTCGAGAAAACCCTGTCTCGGCAGCACGCACCCGATATTGCCCACGACAGGTTCGATGATCACGCAGGCGATTGAACGCCATTCCTTCTCTATCATCTTCTGCAATGCGGATATATCATTGTAAGGAAGTGTGATGGTATTGTTTGCATAGGATTTCGGCACACCCGGGCTGTCTGGCAAGCCGAATGTTGCAGCGCCGGAACCCGCCTTCACGAGCAGCCCGTCAGCGTGACCGTGGTAGCAGCCATCGAATTTTATGATCCGGTCCCTGCCGGTGAATCCCCTTGCCGCCCTTATGGCGCTCATGGTCGCCTCAGTCCCTGAATTTACCATGCGCACCTTGTCCATTGAAGGGTATATCTTCAGTACGAGCTCAGCCAGCTCAGTCTCGAGGGCGGTAGGAGCGCCGTAGCTGGTGCCTTTCGATACCGCGTTCTTCAGCGCCTTGACAACCCGGGGGTGGGCGTGGCCGAGTATCATCGGGCCCCAGGATAAAACGTAGTCTATATAGGAATTCCCGTCAACATCATAAATTTTTGAACCCTTTGCTTTTTCTATAAAGAGTGGGTTGCCCCCCACAGCCCTGAAGGCACGCACAGGACTGTTTACTCCTCCGGGTATGACGCGGAGGGCCTTCTGGAAAAGCTTTCTGGATTTGGTAAAGTTTTTCATAGCAATTTGTAATTTATCATAAGAAAACTTTTCTTGTCAAAAAATGGAATATGAAAGAGCAACTGGTATATGATATAACAAATGTAATTTATACCTGGAGGATAGTTAATGAAAAAGATAGCACTCGGTTTGATTTTGACTGCAGCACTGATTTCCTGCTCGCAAAAGGGAGCAGAACAGAAAGGGCCGTTTCTTGCAAAGGTCGGTAATGCCACGATAACACAGGCTGACTATGACAGGGAATTCCGGTCATTGCCTGAATACGCGCAACAGCTCTTTACCGATGAGCAGGGCAAGGAAAAGTTTCTCAATGAAATCATCAATAAAGAGATGTTGCATCAGGAGGCCCTCAAGAAAGGCCTGGATAAGACACCTGATTACCAGAAGAAACTGGACGAATTCAAAAAGCTAACGCTCGTTACAGAACTCTTCGAAAAGGAAATTATGGCAAAGGCTAAGGTCTCGGACCAGGAAATGAAGGATTATTATGACAAGCACAAAGAGGAATTCACCCCGACGACACAGATAAAGGCAAGTCATATACTGGTCAAGACAGAGGATGAAGCGAAGACAGTGCTGGAGAGGCTGAAGAAGGGAGAAAAGTTCGGAGATATCGCAAAGGCGGTTTCGATTGATCCTGGTTCCGCAAAAAACGGCGGAGACCTCGGCTATTTCTCGAAAGGCCAGATGGTCCCCGAGTTTGAAAAGGCCGCCGCGAACCTGAAGGTCGGAGATATCAGTCTGCCGGTCAGGACCCAGTTCGGCTATCATATCATTAAAGTGACCGACAAGAAGAAGGGAGCCCCGCTTGAATTCGATAAGATCAGGGACATGATTGCCCAGAAACTGTCCGGAGAAAAACAGAAAGAGGCTTTTGAACAATACATTGCGGAGCTGAAGAAAAATTATAAGGTAGAAATCAACAAGGATGCTCTGGCAAAGACTTCCGCAGGACCTGACAAGAAAGAAACCCCACAGGCTGAACCTGAAAAGGGACCGCCTGCTGACGAGACACCGAAGAAATAACAAAGAAGGATATATCCACCTGAAAAGGGGCAGGCAGCGCCTGCCCCTTTTCTTATCATTGCCCGCAAGTTCGCAGCTGCTTCGGATAAAAGTCCCCTAGGGATTAATAAAGATATGGCTTCACGGTCAGATAGATCAGGAAAAAACAGTCGACAGGCAGTCGCCAGTCCGCGGTCTACTCAGTTTTCGGCCCTATCTCCTTCATGAACTCCATCCATATCGGCAGGGCTGCCATCGCGCCTGTCTCCTTATTGCCGATTGGCTCGTGGTTGTCTCTGCCGACCCAAACCCCTACTACCAGCTTGTCATCGAAGCCGATGAACCATGCATCTGAATAATCATTGGTAGTGCCTGTCTTCCCGTACACAGGTCTTCCGAGTGTCTTAGCCTTTGTTGCGGTCCCTTCGCTGACGACCGCCCCAAGGAGTATCTGCATCTCTCTGACGGTATTTTCATCCAGGACCTCTTTCTGTTTTGGGAATATCTCTTCAAGGACGATTCTGTCCCTGTTCTCGATCCGGTTATAGGAGATAAGTTCCATCTGCTTCCCTGTGGCAAAAGCAGAGTAGGCCTGTACCATATTCAGAAGGGTGACGTCCGATGCGCCGAGGGCCAGGGGCAGATATGGCTGGAGGGGACTTTTTATTCCCAGTCTCTGGGCCATATCGATAATATCTTCCACCCCTAACCGGTTTGCGAGACGGACGGTTGCGGCGTTCAGCGATTTTGCAAGGGCGGTCTTCAGCGTCACCGCTCCGTGGTATTTTCCGTCATAGTTTTTCGGTGACCATCTCTCTCCAACCTTCGCTCCCCTGAAAGATATGGGGGCATCGTTAATAATGCTCGCCGATGTCATTCCCTCCTCGATCGCGGTCGCGTATACGAAAGGCTTGAATGCAGAGCCGGGCTGCCGCAGGGCCTGGGTAGCCCTGTTGAACTGGGTCTGCCAGAAATCGAACCCGCCGACCATCGCCTTGATCTGCCCTGTACGGATGTCTATGGCGACGAATGATGCCTGGACACCTGGCTTTCTCCTTTTTTCTATTTCCCTTACGCCATTTGAGAGCGCCTTTTCTGCGATCTGCTGCATGTTAAGGTCGATGGTTGAATATATTTTATAGCCTGAGGTGTAAATCGAGGTGCCGTATTTCTGTTCGAGATATTGCCGCAGGATCTCCACAAAATATGGCGCTTCGTATTTTCTGTAAAAGGGTGATACAGGCAGAGGTTCTTTTGCAGCCCTGTTGTATTGGTCCCGGGTTATGAACTTGTGTTTGAGCATCGATTCCAGGACCGATGTCCGCCGCTCTTTGGCTTTCTGAGGATGTTTGAACGGAGAATAATGCGAAGGGGCCTTTGGCAGGGACGCCAGGAGTGCGGCCTCAGCGACGGAGAGCTGCCTGGCTGACTTTCCGAAATAGGTCTGGGCAGCGGCTTCAATGCCGAAGGCCCTTGTCCCGAAATACGCCTGGTTCAGATAGAGGCCGAGTATCTCATCTTTGGTGTAGCGTTTCTCTATCTGAATCGATATGATCGCCTCTTTGACTTTTCTGATGATGGATTTTTCGGGCTTTAAAAAAAGCATTTTGGCAAGCTGCTGGGTGATGGTACTGCCTCCCTGGACCATGCTTCTTGCCTTAATGTCCTGCATGAGTGCACGGAGTATGCCGATAAAATCGACCCCCGGGTGACTGTAAAAGCGGACATCCTCGATAGCGACAAACGCCTTCTTTATCTGGTCAGGTATCTGGTAGGAGGGTACGAATGTCCTCCTTTCATAGTAGAACTCGGCAAGCATCCTTCCGTCAGCCGAATATACCTTCGATGATTCGGCAGGGACATATTCCTCAATGGCATGGACCTTCGGAAGGTCTGAAACCATCCAGTAGGCAATTCCCCCCAGGATACCGGCAAGGATCCCCGAGATGAGAAGGACAGTGAGACATTTCCCGGGACGAGCCGAACGTCCTGCTTTTTTGATATCCTGTTTCAGTTTGAACATGGGGACTTCTCTTTATTTCTGGTAAGCTTTTTCTATTGCCTTTACTTTTTTCAGCCTTCTCCTGTGGCGTGGAGCGTTCGAAAATGTTGCGGAAAGGAATGCTTTGATGACTTCATCGGCCAGCTTCGGCCCGATCACCCGTGCGCCGAGACAGAGGAGATTCATGTCATCATCCTCGACGCCCTGCCGTGCGGAAAACGTGTCGTGGCAGACTGAAGCACGCACCCCGGGGAATTTGTTTGCCGCGATGCAGGCACCTACGCCGCTTCCGCAGATGAGAATCCCGCGCCGCGCCTTTTTCCTGATGATAGGCTCAGCTACCGCCAGTGCAATGTCAGGGTAATCTGATGGTTCATCCGTATACGCCCCGACATCAAGGACTGTATGTCCCAGTTCCTTTAACAGGGCCGCGACTGCCTGTTTGAGATGAAAGCCGCCGTGATCTGCACCGATTGCAATAATCATTTCTTCAATAATTTCTGCGACTGTTTTACGATATTGTCTACGGAGAATCCGAATTTTTCGAAGAGGACCTTGGCCGGTGCAGACGCGCCGAAACGGTCTATCCCGATCACCTCTCCCTTTAAGCCGACATATTTATACCAGCCCAGGGTAGCCCCTGCCTCAACCGCGACCCTTTTTTCAACTGCCGGGGGAAGCACCCTGTTCTTATATGCTGCGGGCTGACTTTCAAAGAGTTCAAAGGATGCCATGTTAACGACCCTTACCTTTGTCACGGATTTTCTCAGAGTCTCGGCAGCAGCCAGAGCGAGATGCACCTCAGCCCCTGAAGCAAGGAGGATTATGTCGGGGGTCCCTTTAGAATCCGAAAGGATATAGCCTCCTTTTGAAAGACCCTCCGCAGAGGCATGTTTTTTCCTGTCGATAACAGGCAAGCCCTGCCGGGAAAGTATCAAGGCGTGAGGTCTGCCTGAATCGTTCAATGCGACCCTCCAGGCCTCGGCTGTTTCATTTGCGTCCGCAGGCCTGATCACATTGAGATGCGGCATTGCCCTGAGACTGGTGAGGTGACCGATAGGCTGATGGGTCGGGCCGTCTTCTCCCAGGCCTATGGAGTCATGGGTGAAGACATAGATAACATGTGTCCCTATCAGGGCTGCAAGTCTGATAGCAGGCCGCATATAATCCGAAAAGATAAGGAAAGTGCCGCCGTAAGGGAGCAGCATCTTGCTCAAGGCCATACCGTTCAATGCAGCGGCCATCGCATGTTCCCTGACCCCGAAGTGGATATTCCTGCCGCCCTTCGCTGTCCCGAAATCAGGGTATTTTTTCAGATGGGTATTATTGGATGGTGCGAGGTCGGCCGAACCTCCGATAAGGTTCGGGAGCACGTCGGCAATCGCATTCAGGACCTTGCCCGATGCGCTTCTCGTGGCGATAGAGCCGTCAGCAGGTGTGAATACCGGCAGAAGAGCTTCCCATCCTGCAGGGAGTTTCCCTTTCGAAAAAGCATGCCATTTTCCTGCGAGCGCAGGGTATTTTTTGCTGTACCTGCTGAATAGGGTCTTCCACGCAGATCCAGCTTTTTTGCCGCTCGGCACTGCCTTTCTCATATGGTCCAGTGCTTCTTTAGGAATATAGAATTTCTTGTCCGGCCAGCCGAGCCTTTCCTTTGTCAGTTTGAGCTCATCTTCACCGAGCGGTGAACCGTGGACATCTGCGGTGTCCTGCTTGTTCGGGCTGCAGCACCCTATATGGGTGCGCACCAATATTATGGACGGTTTATTTTTCTCTTTTTTCGCGCCTGCTATCGCCTTTTCTATGCCTTTCAGGTCATCTCCTTCGACGCGCTGCACATGCCAGTCATAAGCCTCGAACCTCTTGAAGACGTCTTCGGTGAAAGCGAGGTCCGTTGAACCCTCGATCGTTATCTTATTGTCGGAATAGAGATAGACGATCTTGCCGAGTTTGAGGTGGCCTGCCAGTGAGGCCGCCTCAGAGGAGACTCCCTCCATGAGGTCGCCGTCACTCACAATACCGTAGATGTTGTAATCGACGACAGGGAACCCCGGCTTGTTGAAGGTGTCGGAAAGATATTTCTCGGCGATCGCCATGCCTACGCCTGTGGCGAACCCCTGTCCGAGCGGACCGGTTGTTGTCTCGATGCCGCATTCAGGACAGTATTCAGGATGTCCCGGCGTCGGACTCTCCCATTGCCTGAAATTCTTGATATCATCCAGTGAAATTTTATGGCCGGTAAGGTGCAGAAGGCTGTAGAGGAGCATCGAGCCGTGTCCTGCAGAGAGTACGAACCTGTCACGGTTCTGCCACATCGGGTCCTTCGGATCATGTCTCAGAAATTTCGTCCATAATACATATGCCATTGCCGCATCGCCCATCGGCATCCCGGGATGTCCGGAATTCGCCTTCTGAACAGCATCAGCCGACAGCATCCTTATCGTATTAATACAGAGTTCGTCGATATTCGTCTTTTTCACGTGGTCTCCTCCGATATGGTTTCATCTCTCCTGTAAAATATTGAAAAACAAGATGTGCTGATCTTGATTTTTCTGCCGGGAACTCATAGATGGTACTAAAATATCGTTCATCAGGTCAAATAGAATTGAAGCTTTGCAGAGGAGTCCAAAAATGTTTTGCAGGAGAGCAGGTATCTCCAGGGCATTCGGGAGCTGTTTCTGATGGTGACACTGACTGGGAGCAGGGTATGTCAGAGATCTCCCAGGGCCTCTTTCGTCATCCTCTCGGCTGTTTCGAAGACAGCCTTTTTGTCTTCCTCTGTCCGTGCCTCGATATAAAACCTTACCTTCGGCTCAGTCCCTGAAGGCCGTATCATGAGCCACGATCCGTCGTCAAAGACCATCTTTGTGCCGTCTACGGTAATGAGGTCCCGAACAATTCTCTTTTCCCCTCCTATATTGAGAATCGTCCCTTTTGCGTAATGTTCTCCAATTGCAGAGAGCTTTTTCTGAAGCGGCATACCGACAAGGGAACGGTCTACAGAGATGCCCGAACGGTCCGGGTAGTAATAACCGAATTCATCCATGATCTCTCTCAGATATTCTCCGAGATTTTTGCCGGTGACTGCCATCATCTCCAGGGCAAGGAGCAGTCCGAAGACAGCGTCCTTTTCGAGGGTATGGTTATATCCTGATATCCCGTCGGACTCCTCAAAGGCCACGATCGCCTTCTCGGGAGATGCCTGCAGAAGATAGGGCCTGAAGTTCTTGAAGCCCACTTTTGTTTCCCTTACCGGGATACCGAGTTTTTCAGCGATGGCATTGACAAAATTGCTTGTCCCGACCGACTTTGCAACAACACCGTGGAACCCTTTGTGCAGATAGAGAAAATGGAGGGTCATCCCTCCAAAGTAGTTCATCGGTATCTGTATTCCGGCGTCGGCATATCTGATCCTGTCTCCGTCAGGGTCCATGATAACGCCGAGTTTCAGCAGGGCAGGGCTTTCCCTCAAGACCGCTTCGACAGCCGCCATGTTTTTTTCAGACGGTTCAGGCGCGACACCTCCGAAGAGATAGTCATCCTCTGTCCTCAGATAGTGTATTTTCGGGCTCTCGCCGATGATCTTCTGCAGACGGCCTCGTGTTGCCCCGTGCACATTATCTACGCATATAATGCAATCAGCCCTGTTGATGAAGTCCCGTATCTTCCGGATATCCAGGGTCTTCCTTTCGGTTATATATCTGATATAGAGTGCAGTAAGGTCGACCTTCTCAATATCAGCGGCCTTCGACGGTGGTATCTGGATCAATGTATCCATCATCCTGTTGGCTATCTCTTCGATCTTTTCCGTGATCCCGGATCCTGCAGGCCCGCCGTCCGAAGGATTGAATTTGAACCCGGAGTAATTCGCGGGATTGTGAGAGGGTGTGAGGTTTATGGAACAGGCGGCGTGCAACATCTCTATGCCTGCGGAGAACTCCGGCGTGATCGCCTCACCCGCATACCAGGTCTTTATCCCCTCCTTTTGAAGAAGGCCGATGACCTCCATCGCAAACTCAGGGCCGAGGAACCGGTTGTCATGCCCTACAATAACTCCGCGCTCCTGTATCTCCCCGAAGTCCTTTACCCCCATCGCCTCCATCACTGTTCTGTCGTTGCCCTTGAACATCCCGATTATTGCAGAAGTCACCACACGGACATTATGGAAGGTGAAATCCGTACCGATCTCCCCGCGCCAGCCTGAAGTCCCGAAGACGATCTTTGTAGGAGCGGTGTTCTCTCTGGCAAACTTCTCTATAACAGACAACAGACCTTTATTATGGCCGGCATCAGACAATATCGCTTTCCAGCATAAGGCGGCATTTTCGAACCTCTCAGTCATTTCCCTCCGGATTATTTTTGAAGTTATTTTACCATAGATGGTCTGCCTGGAAAAGAAACGGGCTGGCATGCGAGAGGGTATCCCGCCAGTGAATGGGCGTTGGATTTGTCCCCTCTTAAGCAAGTCTTATCATGTTTCATAATTTTACTGAACAGAGCAGATAAAGATCACATTTTCATAGCCGGGTTTCACCCCACACCCCAGTTACTTTTCTTGTATGCGCAAGAAAAGTGACCCAAAGAACGCACCCGGCGAAATTGAAGGCCCTCCGGGGCCTTTAATGCAAGGAAATGAGATTCTTGAAATTCGCTCGCTGACGACTCGCTATCCATCTCCTTCAAACGGTCTGCTCGGTCGCAGTCCTAAGATTTTCGAAGGGGGCAATCCCCTAAAAAACCTGCAAGCACGTCTTGCGGTTGGACTGGCTTAAGTGCAAGGGCAGTCCAGTTGACTCATAAGAAAATGTCAAATATGATATTATAATTGACTTTTTTACGATCAGGAGGAATACATGGCGAAAAATTACAATATAGCGGTAATCCCCGGTGACGGGACCGGGCCTGAGGTTATTGCTGAAGGCATCAAGGTACTGAACGCTGCCTCTGCAAAATTCGGGTTTAAGGTGGATCTCAATTATTTTGATTTCGGCGGTGACCGGTATCTCAGGACAGGAGAGGTGTTGCCTGCAAGCGCAGTGGACGACCTCAGGAAATTCGATGCGATATTCCTCGGCGCTATAGGCCATCCTGATGTAAAGCCGGGTATTCTCGAAAAAGGCATCCTGCTGAAGCTGAGGTTCGAGCTTGATCAGTATATCAACCTCAGACCGGTGAAGCTCTATCCGGGCGTTGACTGCCCGCTGAAGGGCAAGGAGCCGGAGCATATTGATTTTGTGGTCGTCAGGGAGAATACGGAGGGTCTGTATGCAGGCGCAGGCGGCGTTCTGAAAAAAGGCACCCCTGATGAAGTCGCTGTACAGGAGTCTATCAACACGCGGAAAGGCGTGGAACGATGCATCAGGTTCGCCTTCGAATACTGCAAAAAGAGAAACAAGATGAATAAGCTCACCCTCTGCGGGAAGACGAATGTGCTGACCTTTGCCTTCGACCTCTGGGAGAGGACTTTCCATGAGGTTGCCAGGGAATATTCCGGAATCAAGGCCGACTATGCCCATGTCGATGCGATCACCATGTGGTTTGTGAAGAACCCGGAATGGTTTGATGTGATCGTGACCGACAATATGTTTGGCGATATAATTACAGACCTCGGCGCGATGATCCAGGGAGGGATGGGCATTGCCGCAGGCGGTAATATCAATCCTGATCCCGGAGGCGTTTCGATGTTCGAGCCGATCGGCGGCTCTGCTCCGAAATATCAGGGCCAGAACATCATCAATCCCCTCGCTGCCATATGTGCAGGGGGCATGATGCTCGAGCACCTCGGCGAGGATGCTGCAGGAAAGGCCATCGAACAGGCAGCCATGGAAGTTACGGGAAAGCATATAAAGAGCCTCGCGGCAGGGAAGATGGGGATGAGCACCACAGAGGTCGGTGATCTGGTGGCAAAGCTGGTTTCAGCATGACGCTCAGATTCTGCGTTTATGACCGGCAATAAGAATTCTAAAACACGAGGAGAACGATAATGATGCGAGTAGGTTTTATAGGCTGGCGTGGTATGGTTGGCTCTGTGCTCATGGGGCGCATGCGTGAAGAAAAGGATTTCAATTTCATAGACCCGCTCTTCTTCACTACCTCGAATGTGGGCGGCAAGGCCCCTGATATCGGCAAGGATGTTCCAGCGCTTAAGGACGCCAGGCATATCGACGAACTGAAGGCGATGGACGCCATCGTCTCCTGCCAGGGAGGAGAGTATACAAGCGAAGTTTATCCCAGGCTCCGCGCCACAGACTGGCAGGGATACTGGATCGACGCCGCCTCCACCCTGCGGATGGAAAAGGACGCCATCATCATCCTTGATCCGGTCAACCTGAATGTGATCAGGGACGGTATGGCGAAGAATATAAAAAATTATATCGGCGGCAACTGCACCGTCTCCCTGATGCTCATGGCGCTGGGCGGCTTGTACGAGGCCGGGCTGGTTGAATGGATGAGCGCTATGACGTACCAGGCCGCTTCCGGCGCAGGCGCCAACAATATGCGGGAACTGCTCAAACAGATGGGCTCCATCCATAGTGTCGCAAAGGACTTGCTGGACAATCCGTCGAGCGCGATCCTCGAGATCGACCGGAAAGTGGCCGAGCATATACGTTCGGATGTCTATCCCAGGGAATTCTTCGGTGTGCCGCTGGCCGGCTCGGTAATCCCCTGGATCGACAAGCAGCTGGAGAACGGCCAGAGCAAGGAGGAGTGGAAGGGCCAGGCCGAGACAAACAAGATCCTCGGACGGGAAACAAACCCGGTCCCTATCGACGGCACCTGTGTCCGCGTGGGCGCCATGCGCTGCCACAGCCAGGCGCTTACCATTAAGATGACGAAGAACGTGCCGCTGGACGAAATTCATGGCATGATCGCAGACCACAATGCCTGGGTGAAGGTTGTCCCCAACCAGCGTGACATAACGATACGTGAGGTCACGCCGGCAGCCGTGACCGGGACCCTCACCGTGCCCATCGGCCGCCTGCGCAAGATGAACATGGGACCTGAATTTCTGAACGCATTCACCTGCGGGGACCAGCTTCTGTGGGGTGCAGCAGAGCCGCTCAGGCGCATGCTCCGCATCGTGGTCGAGAAATAACAGGATGCTGAAGAAAAAAAATAAATATGTAGTCGCCGTTGTCGGCGCGACCGGCGCTGTCGGCGAAGAGATGATAGCCACACTCGAACAGAGAGAGTTCCCTGTCGAAGAACTGAGGCTTTTCGCTTCCGGGAGGTCTGAAGGGAGAACCCTGACGTTTAAGGATGCTGAAATACCGGTCAGGACGCTCAGCGCGAATGCATTCAAGGGGGTCGATATAGGCTTGTTTTCAGCAGGCGGCGAACGATCGAAGATATGGGCCCCTGTCGCTGCAAAGTCGGGCTGTGTTGTCATAGACAATTCCAGCCACTGGAGGATGGACCCCGGGGTGCCCCTTGTGGTCCCGGAGGTGAACCCGCAGGACCTGAAATGGCATAAGGGGATTATCGCGAACCCAAGTTGTTCGACCATACAGATGGTGGTTGTCCTGAAGCCTGTCCATGATGCCGCCAAAATAAAGAGGGTTGTCGTGACTACCTTTCAATCGGTATCCGGGACCGGCAGGAAGGCGATGGAAGAGCTCATGCAGCAGACGTCGGACCTGCTGAACTTCAGGCAGGTGCAGACAAACGTCTATCCGCATCAGATAGCCTTCAACTGTCTCCCGCATATAGACCAGTTTCTTGAGAACGGGTATACCAGGGAAGAGATGAAGATGGTGAATGAGACGAAGAAGATCATGGGTGATGATTCTATCAGGCTGACCGCAACGACGGTGCGTGTGCCTGTTTTCAGGTGTCACTCGGAGAGCCTGAATATCGAGACAGAGAAGAAGATCACTGCGGACGAGGTGAGGGCGGTCCTTTCCGCTGCGCCGGGGATTGTGGTCTATGACGCACCTGAGAAGAATATCTATCCCCTCGCTGTCGATGTGGTTGACAAGGATGAGACCTATGTCGGCAGGATACGCGAGGATGAGTCCATAGAAAAAGGGATCAATATGTGGATCGTGGCCGATAACCTCAGGAGAGGGGCGGCGCTGAACGCGGTGCAGATAGCTGAAAAATTGGTTGAAACGGTATAGTTCGACTGATGCACTGCAGGATTGAAGGAGAGGGCGGGTGACACTGATAAAGGCCGATATGATCGTAAAGGCAGACTATGTCCTGAAGATGGACACGGACCTGACGCTCATAAGGGATGGTGCTATCGCTGTCAAAGATAAAAAGATCGTCTTTATCGGTTCTGCTGAAGATGCTGCTGAAACATATGCATCCGATACCCTTATCGGTGGGCCGGGAAAGGTCGCATTCCCCGGTCTGGTAAACACGCACACTCATGCTGCGATGGTCTATTTCCGGGGCCTTGCTGACGACCTGCCGCTCAAGGTCTGGCTCGAAGAGCATATATGGCCTGCGGAAGAGAAATGGCTTAGCGCTGATTTTGTCGGTGACGCGGTGGAGCTTGCCTGTCTTGAGATGTTGAAGGCGGGAATCACCCTTTATAACGATATGTATTTCTACGGGGACGCTGTCGCCGGGTCGACAAAAAAAATCGGGATGAGGGCAATTATCGGGGCAGGCATTCTTGATTTCCCGAGCAAGACAGCAAAAACCGGGGATGAATATTTTTCAAACGCCGAAGAATTTATCCGGGGCTGGATCAACGACGGGCTCATTGTGCCAGGCATAGCCCCGCATGCACTTTACACCTGTTCCCCTGACACGATAATACGGGCGAAAGAGCTTTCAAAAAAATACCGTATCCCCATGCACCTGCATCTTTCCGAGACGGAATGGGAAATGGATGAGGTAAGAAAAAAGTACGGTACTACTCCGGTAGAGCTTCTGGAGAGCATAGGGGTCCTTGATGAGAATGTTATCGCGGCCCACTGCGTCTGGGCCGCTGATGAGGAGATAAGAATCCTTGCAGAGAGAAAGGTGGGGGTTGCCCATTGCATCGAAAGCAACCTGAAACTCGCCTCAGGGATAGCTCCGGTTGCAAAGATGCTGAGGGCAGGGGTGAAGGTGACCTTTGGTACTGACGGCGCAGCAAGCAACAATGACCTGGACATCCTCAGCGAGATGTCTACTGCAGCAAAGGTCCATAAGGCCGTGTCCGGGGACCCTACCGCTCTTGGGGCCAAACAGGCGATGCTTATGGCGACGAGATGGGGGGCGGAAAGCCTCGGCCTCGGAAAGATTACCGGCAGTCTCGAAGAGGGCAAGGCAGCGGACATCGTCCTTGCTGACCTGAAAAAGCCTCATCTTCTTCCCCTGTATGACATATACTCACATATCGTCTATTCGATGAACGCGTCTGATATCGAGACAGTTCTCGTCAACGGGAAGGTCCTTCTGAATGAAGGGAAATTGACCACTGCCGACGAGACAGAAATTCTGCATAAGGCCAGGGATTGGGGGCAGAAGATCTGGTCTGTTAACGCACATTAGCTATGTTTGACAGTGGAGGGGTTTTCAGATACACTTTGGCGATGCAGGCGGTTTTGTCCCTCATGTTCATATTTTTGATCTCTTTTCCCGCATTTGCCCATCCCGGCAAGACAGACTACCGGGGAGGCCACAAATGCTGGAAGAACTGCGGTGAATGGGAACTGGGACGCGGAGAGTATCATCTGCATGATAAGGAAGGAAAGCCGATACGACTTGACCCGAAAGGCGATGCCCTGCAAGTGGTCCAGCCGAAGACAGTCCCTACCCCTGAAAAACGGTTTCTCCAGGAAGTCCCCTCCGGACAGACCTCTGGACCTGACAGAGGGACGCAGGAAAACCACGGGAACAAAATGCCTGACCAGAATGTCAGCGTCGAAAAACACTATGCCATGACGGTCTATGAAGAAAGTATCCTGCCGTTTCAATCCATCCTGTTGCTTCTTTTGGCTTTCTTGATGCTTATTCTTCTGATATTTGTGAGGAAGAAACGGGAGAAGGGGTAACGTTCAGATCTGCCTTCTGCCCTCAAGCGCCTTGCCGAGCGTGACCTCATCGGCAAATTCTATATCGCTCCCCATCGGCAGGCCATACGCGATACGGGAGACGGTTACGCCGAGGGGGCTGAGCAGTTCGTTTATGTATTGCGCTGTAATCTCCCCCTTTGTATTGGGATTTGTGGCCATGATGATCTCCTGAATGCCATTGTTTTTTACTCTCTCGACGAGTTCCTGTATCTTCAGCTTCTCCGGCGTTATCCCGTCAATAGGGGACAATGCGCCGAGCAGCACATGGTAGAGGCAGTGAAACCCCTTTACTCTTTCCAGGACGAGTATGTTGCTCGGCTCTTCGACAACGACCACTCTGCTTCTGTCCCGTGAACTATCGGTGCAGATTTCGCATATCTCGTTTTCCGTGATGTTAAAACACTGACTGCAGAAACGGGCCTTCTCTTTGACTTTCCGGATCGCCTCCGCCAGCGAAAGCGCCTCGGCAGTGGGCATGGAGAGTATGAAGAAAGCGAGCCTCTGGGCTGTTTTTCTCCCTATTCCCGGAAGCCTTGTCAGTTCATTGACCAGATTCTCTATGATCCCGTGCATACAATAGCCTGGTTCTTCGTTTTCCGTTTTTCTTTCAGAGTTCCCGGCCCACAATTCATGAATTCAAAATTTAGCATTCAACATTCTTTTATTTATCTTCCAAACATGTTGCCGAGGTTTCCCATCCCGGGAATCTGCAAACCCCCGGTCAATTTCGACATCTCGTCCGACACCAGTTCCTGCGCCCTTCTCAGCGCCTCATTTGAGGCTGCCAGAATGAGGTCCTGCAGCATCTCAACGTCTTCGGGGTTCACGACATCCTTTTCGATCTTTATGGATATGATCTCACCTGCCCCGCTTGCAACCACAGTGACCATTCCACCTCCGGCGGTCGCCTCAACGGTCTTTTTCTTGGCCTCTTCCTGGGCCTTCATCATCTCTTCCTGCATCTTCTGCGCCTGGCGCATCAGATCTCCAAGCATTTTCTTAGACATGATCTCCTCCATTTTTCGTATTTTCGATTGGCGTTACATCGACGATCCTTCCTTCAAAAAGTTCCAGGGCCTCTCTGACAACAGGCTCGCTCAGTGCCTTTTCTTTCAGGTCTTTTCTGCGCGGGGCTTTTTTCTGTGAGGTCACCAGCTTGACCCTGATCTTACTCCCGTACTCGGAGGATACAATCTGTTCCAGCGACTTCAGGTCTTTCTTTATCGCATCTTCGAAGACAGAGTGGCCGCCATCGAGGGTAAGCAGGAGTTCGTCCCCCTTTAATTCCACAGTTGCCTGAGAGATTTTTGAAGCGAGAGGGGCGCCTATCTTACCGAGCGTTTTTGCCCAGGCAGAGGATAAATCCCCGCTTGTGACCACTCGTGGAGCAACCGGAGTTTCCTCAGAGGAATCATAACTATCTGCATCCTCAATATCCGTATTCCCGGCAATATCATCGGAGACAGCTGCTATGGGTTCTTCAGCTAATTCCTCTTCTTCGGGCTCTTCAACGGGTTGTAGCATCTCCGGCTCTGCAGGCACTTTCGTCTTCATATCCGGTGTCTCCACCTGAACAGGGGGGAGGGCTTTCTCAGAAGGCTTGGCGGCCGGGACAGAATCGACTGCCGGCCCCGGGAACTGCCTGCTGTAACGGTCGATATTTTCGATCACCTCTTTGAGCGGCTTCATGGTACTGAGGAAACTGGTACGTATCAGCGCCATTTCGAGCGCAAGTCTCGGAGAGGATGAGTTTCTGACATCGGTATCAGCCTTCATGATTTCGGAAAGCATCAGCGTGAGCTGGTCTTCCGAGGACGTCGAGATGATCTCCTTTACGACGGACAGCTCTTCTGCATTCAGGTCAAGCGCGTCTTCGGGCTTCTGAACAACGCTTGCCACCAGCAGGTCGCGGAAGAACTGCACCAGTTCTTTTGTGAAGGACCTGAAGTCGGCCCCGTTTTCCGAGAGGAGATTGACGGTATCGATGATATCAACCCTGTTGCCCGAGATTAATGCCCGCGACAGTTTTGAGATGAGGCCGAAATCAGCCATGCCCAGAAGACTCTGGACGTTCTCTTCTGTTATTTCGGAAGAGAATGACGAAAGCTGGTCGAGTATGGTCAGAGAATCCCGCACGCTTCCGTCCGCTGCCTTCGCGACAAGGCTCAGCGCAGGGGATGATATGCGTATGCCTTCCGCGTCAGAGATCACCTTGAGCCGTGTCTTTATCATACTGCTCGATATCCTTCTGAAGGGCATATGCTGGCAGCGGGAAAGTACTGTTGCCGGTATCTTTTTCATCTCTGTTGTAGCGAGAACGAAGATAACATGCGAGGGGGGCTCCTCAAGGGTTTTCAGGAGCGCGTTGAAGGCGGAGGTCGAGAGCATATGCACCTCGTCGATAATATAGACCTTATACTTACCGCCGGAAGGGGCGTATTTGACCCGCTCCCTGAGGTCCCTGATGTCGTCGACGCTGTTGTTTGAAGCCCCGTCTATCTCTGTGACATCCACGGACGAACCATCGGTAATCGATCTGCATGATTCGCATGTCCCGCACGGCGAAGGGGTAGGTCCTTCCTTGCAGTTCAGCGCTTTTGCGAGGATCCTGGCTGTGGATGTCTTGCCTACTCCCCTCGGTCCGGAGAATATGTATGCATGGGAAATCTTGGACTGGTCAAGGGCGTTCTTGAGGATATGCATTATCGGCTCCTGGCCGATAAGATCGTCAAACCCCTGTGGTCTCCATTTTCTTGCTAGTACGAGGTAGCTCATAATTATTTAAAGTAACGAGTAATAAGTGAAAAGCAGTCAACAAGCTCATCGCCGGTCTTTCTGCTTACTGTTTACTGTTTACTGTTTCACTGTCTTTTTGCAGCCCGGGAACGACTTGCTACGGCACACAGACATAATGCTTATCGCTGCTTCCTTCCGGACCTGACGAAGTTCACACCTGTCTGTTGCGCAGGGCCGCTCCCAGACTGCAAAAAAACGGTGAATAATCAAAAAAAAGCGTTCTATTTAAGCCAGACAATATTAACACCCGGTAACAATGTTTTATATTTTAGCATATCCCTCTTTTATTTTGGGTGGTTCAGCAAGACCTTTAATCCTGTCTCTGGATAGAGACGCACGTCTTCAGCATGACAGATTATCCCGGTGAAATCTGCAGCGTGGTGGAAGGGGAAAGAGATCGTTGTAATTTACAGCCTGGTATTTTTGTTTACTGGGGCCTCTGATATATTTAGAAGTTTTGAAGGTCACCTACTACTCACCGGAAGGCTGACGGCGATTCTAAAGATTATTAAAAGAAATCAAAATGTAACGAATCAGCTCAGCCGGCGGCTTGCTGAACGTAGCTAGGCAAGGCAGTCGACTGGAGCGTATTGTAGACGATACGTCACCGCGCAGCGTCTTTCACGGTTTTGTCCACTTTTTGCTGATACTCTTGTTCAGACAACACGCCCTAATCTCGCACGCGCTCCAACGTTCGTATAGGGTCATCAAGAGATGTGGTTTTGTCATTCTGGTTGACGTTGACGTCTATACTTTGTCATGGCGCAACAGCGTCTAGCCCGAGATCGAAATAGATATGACCGGACGGGGCTTTTAGCTGGCAAGCGCTAACACGTTTCGTTTGCGACAGGCCGGGATTATCTTTAGTGGGATGTGCGGTAACTTCATACACAGTGTCATCGAACTCCCAGCCACAAGGAGCGGCAGCAGCACAGACCCAACGTTTATCGCACGCCAGTTCGATTTGGATAGGCGCAATTCCCATTGAAACGCCGTCCACGTAGATCTGCGCTCCGGGTGGAGTGCTATTGACCTGATACGGCACCCTTGTGCTGATAGCACATGCTGACAAGAATGCGACAGAGCAAAGCCCAAACAACAACTTCTTCATACTGACCTCCCTTTATCGGCGTCTAACCAGTTATTAGCTAGATACCTAGATAGCATCGGAAATCCGATGTTAGTCAACCAGATATTAGACGAAAAGCGCCCCGATAATATCGGAATCTGTATATTAGTCAGAGAACGCTCGACTTTCCCCATTGTTAACCAATAATAGCTTATAAAAAGTGCGGCTTTCAAGGGGCTATACGTAACATAACCTACTTTTTATTGTGTTTTCAGTTAGTTACACTCTGCTCTCCGCGAGCACTTTATCATTCAACTCAACGTCGTCCTCCCTTCTTGGCTGGGTCCTCTGCATTACAACCTTTATGGCCTTGTAGTAATCTCTCTGCACTTTGAGATTGGAGACTCTACAGTAGCACTGGGTTGTAGTAATAAGTCTGTGCCCCAGTAAATCCTGGATGGTGACGAGAGCGGCATCCGCGTTCAAGAGTTGTGTCGCCATAGTGTGCCTCAAGTGATGACAGGATACCCTTATCTCAGCCCTCTGTGCATAATATTCAATCCTTTTTTGAATGCCGCGAACCGATATCGGTTTCCCTCTCAGCAGTCCCTTTTGCACTAAGAACACTCTTTTCTCCTTAGACCATCTCCTTTTCTGCATATACGCCTCTAAAGCGCTCAGTGCATCCTCGCTGAGATAGACAACCCTGTCCTTGCTGCCTTTTCCATTGAAGACATAAAGCTGTCTGCTGCGATACTCTATCGCATCTACTGTCAGCCGTGCAACCTCTTCAACACGCAGCCCGCACCTGAGCATCAGCATGAACATGGCCCGATCTCTGGTATCATTGATCTCTTTGAAGAGTGCCACAACCTGTTCGTCTCTGAGATGTTTGGGCAGCGGTCTGGGCAGACGCAGCCTATACTTCTTTTTGAGAGGGTTGGTAAGAGGCATTCCCTCCTCTTCGATCAGATAATCGTAGAAGGCATGGATGCAGCCGAAATGACAGTTGATAGTCTTTGGTTTCTTTCTCCTTCGCAATAGATGATCCATATATTTGTCGGTTTCCTTGGAGGTTACCTGCTCTATGGGAACCTGTAGCCAAACACTGAAGTAACCGAGGATATTGATGTAGTTTTTCACGGTGTGTGTTGAATAGTTCCTTCGCTTCAGGAATCTCCGGTACCTGGCAACTGCATCAGTAGGCTCCATGAATGCCTCCCTGTTCAATAATCACCATGGCTCGGAAATATTCC
>Ga0210377_10001619_pt1 | contig 20432 bp, 38 predicted proteins | sample PLM4_65_b1redo_FD_155480 | JGI IMG/M metagenome (GOLD analysis project Ga0210377, IMG submission 155480) | Groundwater sediment microbial communities from an aquifer in East River, Colorado, USA - PLM4_65_b1 redo | ecosystem: Environmental > Terrestrial > Soil > Riparian zone | place: USA: East...
GTCGTGGGCGTCCGAGCAAGATCGGTCCGCGCCCCGCCCCCCTCCCATCACTCCCCGCTACCTAGGCCGTGCATTATGACGAGAGTTGCAAGATCTACACTCCGGTCTGTAGTTACCAGGAGTGGCTTCACCGCCGAAGGCCCGACCCAGGATGTGACCGGCCGTGATCGGGTTACGTTGCGTTCCGTAGGCTCCGCACACTCCGTCATGGTGACCTGGGCAACCAGGACACGCACAGCTACTGCCAAGATCCTTGAACATGCGCGACATCACAGCGTGAACACCCGACAGTCCGCGCTCCTTGGTCGTCCCTCTCTTGGCGTACCTCAGGTTCGCCGACAGCGCACGGTGAACAGGGCAGCGTCCCTCTGTCGATAGCGTGCCGCAGTCAAGGCAGGGATACACAGGTGCCATGGTCATCAGTCCCCAGGAGATCGAGGTGGAGCAGGTGGCCCCGATGCTACCCCCGATAGCATCCCCGCCCTTATGAAGGGGGGGTGGCCCTCGATCAAGGGGTGCCCATGCTTTCAGGCCCGCCCTATGTGGTGACAGGTACACCCATGGCAATGAAGGCCGCCCGTAGAGCAGGGGCTGTGATGACCAGTGACAGCCACGAGTTGTCAGCGTCTGCCAGTTCCACACCACCTTGGGCCGTGGCCCTGGCCACCATGGCGTTAGCCCTGGCCAGCGTCATGTCATAGATGATGAACGATCCGAACTGATCAGGGTGAAGCCAGTTCATCAGGCCGAGTACGTTCGAGTCGTCTCCGTTGCGCACACCCCTGCCGATGACCCCGGTCACAGGTAGCCCCATGAAGGTCATCTGTATGGGTGCCGTGGCTATCACTCTCAGTCCCATGGCAAGGCCCCTCCCTTGATCGTGTGCTTGGTCAAGTCGACACGATACGGCGGTGCCGGTGGAGTCCATCCCAGTTCGATCAAGAGGTGGCGTGTCGAGGCAGGGATCATGATCTGTGGCTGATCAAGATTCAGTGAGACGTCGACCACCACAAGATCGAGTTCCACCTGTGGTAGATCTTGGGCTCGCATGATCACGTTCACACCTCTGACAGCGTCTGCCACATTCACGCCGTCCAGCAGGATCGAGGCGTCTTTCGGATTGTCCTGGAAGATCGCTACTTGCATGATCGTGACTCTCCGTCGAATAGCTCCAGCTGGCTCTGAGAGCCACTGAGAGACCTTGACACCCCGTCACGGTACAGCCTATCCAGAGAATCCTGTGCGGAGTTTCCGCAGGTCAGGACCATGACGGCCACTCCCATACAGTCCACCAGCCGAAGACCAGATGCCCTGTCAGCCAGACCAGGAACACAAGGAGTGGCACCCTCCAGAGCCACGTCCAGGCCGTAGGCCGGTCGTCCATGACCTTGAACCAGCGCCAGACGTGCTCACTAAAGGTGTCACCCCGTGATTTGGTGATCAGTGCCCAGATCTCCACGGGCAGGAACGAGATCAGCCAGATGATCCAGAACGCGGTGAACCACTGGTTCGGATTGCCGATCATCGGGGTCACTCTTCATCCGGCTCTGCAGGTGCGATCTTCACCGCGCCCCGTGAACCGGTATGCATGATCTTGTACGGCCTGAACACCAGGTTCGGGTAGTCCGGCAGTCCGAGGTCTACCGGCGGCCGGAGCATCCGGAGAGTCTTCGCCCGCATCTGGTGGCCGCGCTTGTGCAGCCGCCGCCGCCTCTGACGTGGCGTCTCAGACCCTCCCCCGCGCTGGGCTTCGTACCGTGCCGTCCGTGTCGCTTCGTCCATCTCAGTCCCTCTCAAGCCGCGCTAGTCATCATCCATGGTCATAGCGTAGATGACTCACCGTCATTCGAACATCTTGACGACGCGTCACTCACTGCCCATACTTTTGACCATGACTACGAGTGACAGGGTGACCAATCAGAGTGTGGCGGACAGGCTGGAAATCGATCAGTCCTATGTGAGCCTGATCCGGCGTGGCGTCCGCGTGCCATCACGGGATGTGGTGGTGGCGCTGGTGGAGGCCTACCCCGAGCATGACCCGGCCGAGTTGCTGGCCGCGTACACCAGCAGGGATCCGGCCACGTTCGCCGCGTGCTTCTGCAGGATCGTCGGTCTGGCCCCGGTGGAGGTGACGGAGGATGCCTGACTTCGATGTGAGCGTGACCTTCACCGTGTGCGACGTGGCCGATCAGCATGAGGCCGTGGCCGTGGTCCAGAAGATCCTTGAACCTCTCGGGGTTGGAGGTGCTTCCTTTCACCCCGTACCGGCGGACGTTGTAGAGTCGGAACCGCGTTGAGACGGTCAGGCCACCGGTCATCTCTGACCCTGTCTCCGCCCCCAGGAAGGCCCCAGTCGCTCCCGTCCAGGGACTGGGGCCTTCTGCTGTCTCAGACCAGCGGGACGCGCGTCATCAGCAAGATCGTGATGCCCAGGCCGACCAGAGCGACGACCAGCGGATACCACTTACGGATCATCAGACCAGCGCGCCGACGATCATTATCAGCGCGACGATCAGCAGAGCCCAGAGCAGGATTCTGATCATGACTTCCCTCCCCTCTTGCTTTCCTTGATCGCTTCCCGGACGGCCACGGCTCCGGCCGACAGCACGAACAGGACGACGGCCACGATCACGATCTGAAGGATCCAGGTCCAGAACTCAGCCCAGTTCACAAGTCATCACCCTCCGTAAGACGATTCGTGGCTTCAGACCATGTCTCGTCTGGACGCTTCACCGTGTGTCGGCCGGAGAGATGGATCATGATCACTTCTCCATCCTCTTCGTAGGCCCTGATCATGTCCGGCAGGGTTCCGCCTTTCGGCCGACGCTCCTTTAGCCATTGGACCAGTTCCACGATCATGAAGAACAAAACCGTTCCTGCAGCTCCAGACAGGCCGAGAACCAGCGCCGTCATAGCGTGTCCTCCAGCCCCGGGGCCAGTGAGCTGATCACGTATTTGCCAACGTGAACGTTCGTGACCTTGACCCCCTCCAGCTTCGGTAGATTGCTCATGATCACTTCCCTGGCCTCCTCTCTGCTCTCCACGCCCATGACGTCGAAGGTCAGATGGACGCTGTAGCCGGTCCAGCCGTGGAGCTCTCGCTTGATCACGGGTACGTACGGCTCCGGCCCCAGAACTTCTTCGTCGGTCAACGGCCTCATTGGAGGCTTCCATTCATCGGTCATCTCACGCCCGTCCATAGCATTGGTCCCCACCCGTGCCAGGTTCGGCCACGGACACAGGTGGGGCGATCATGGGGAATCTGTTGATCTTCGCCATGACGTCGGAGGTGCCCGGGACGGAGATCCAGCCGTCCCACTCCGTGGAGATCGCCATGATCTTGTTGACGTGGAACTGCGAGTGTGGCCCTGGCTCCGACGTCCAGAGGATCATGTACCGGTATCCGTTCCGGCCCATGATGGGTGCCCGGCCGACTTCGACCCGGATTCGATGGGTGAGGCCGTCCGGGGCCACCCTGACCGGAAGGCCGTTCATGGTCCACCACCCCCGAGACTCCGCCAGCTCCATGAGCTCATGAGCGGCTTTCGGATAGGGGCGGATACCAGCCGTGGTCAGTACCCAGTCTGTACCGTCTACGTACCTGATCGGTGGAAGTGCCATGAGTCGATCCTACGTTCTACGTGACGATCTGTCACGCCTTCTTATCCAACGGATGTGTGGTCCAGCCAGGGAAGTGACTCCATCGTGGTGATCACGATGGACGCCCCAGGCCGGTCAAGCGCGCCGACCTGACCGGGGTAGAGCTTCTGCGCACTGGTCACCACCACCAGCGCATCGTCCTTCCAGAGCCCCGATTCCGTGATCCCGTCTTCCGTGCTCCGGACAAGCTTGGACAGGTCTGGGACCACGGACGGGTAGACCCTCCCTTTGGGCATCTTCGCCGGAGCCTTCAGGGTGAACGTCACGTTCAGGATCACGGCCGTCTCGATCATCGGCCCCGTGATCGCCTCGATCGCCGCTGCCTTGACGGCCGCCCTCCAGGGCTTGACGTAGCCGGACATCTCGATCATGATCGCCGACCCGTTGCCCCGACGACCTACAGCCCGCTTGCTGCCCTGGGGAGCCGGACGGCCGTAGACGACGAAGTCGACGCTGGTCATGACCCGTCCCTCATGGTGTTGAGCAGGTGGAAGCCGATCAGATGTGTGTAGGCCGGAGGGATCGCCTGGTTCAACTCCGGTTTGGTCATCCATGAAATGCCCATGGCCTTGCGAGCCACGATCGTCTCCTGCCGAATGTCGGACTTACCGTCGAAGAGAAGCTGGTCATGGCCGAAGACAGGGACCACGCCGGATCTCCGGAAACCTCCGTCCTTCTTACTGATCCTGACCACATAGGGAAGAGGCTCTCTCCGCTGCCACTTGTGATCACAGATCATGCTCTCCAGCTCCCAGTTGGTTTCGAACATCCGGTGTCGCTGGACCCGGAGCCCGAAGGCCGAGCCGCAGTAGCGCGCTGGATTGATCATCTCTTTGGTGGCCCCTTCAACGTTCTCGATCACATAGGGGAGCCCGATGGCGATCAGGGCCTGCCGTGTCGGAGGGATCAGGTCCAGATGGTGAGTCGTCTTGGTGGAGAACTTGGTCACGGAGTGGAACTGACACGGGGGCGACGCGTGGATGACGTCGAACTCATGACCGTGGTTCTTCACGTACTCGATCGCATCGCCCTGGACGAACGCGAACGGGTAATGAGGCTGGGGTTCGATGTCCACGCCGGTCACGTCGAAGCCCGCCATGTAGTAGCCCATACCGGCACCTCCGGCCTTACAGAACAGATCAAGGATCTTCGGCCTGGTCATGATTGCTGGAACTCCTTGTCATAGGCCAGCGCCCAGTTGGGTGCGGGCTTGCTGCATCCGGCAGTGATCGGCACGCCCCGGAAGTCGAACGTGAAGGCCTTGACGACCTCCCGGCCGATCTCTTCCGCGTCGGCCGTGGGGACGGACAGGACGACTTCGTCATGGATGACGACCCTCAGGTACTTCCAGAGGTCCGTGTCCAGGTTCAGCAGGCCCTGGCCCAGAGCGTCCCGTGTGCCGCCCTGACCGGGCAGTGCCGCGCCCTGGGTGTAGGCGAACTGAGGGTCGGCCCGCATCGGTCGGCCCCAGCCGTTATCGAGAAACTGGCCGGACCTGGCGATGTCCCGCATCTCCTGCTGCCACTCCACAAGCCGGGGGTAGTTGAGCCGCATCTCACGATCGAACTGGGCCGCGAGCGACGGATCGGCCCCGTTCCGGATCATGGTGTTGACCGACTCGCCGTAGTTCCAGCCGTGGCTGATCGCCTTCGCCGCCTCACGCATGGACTTGTCCCCGAATACGGCCTGGGCCACCTGCTCATGAAGATCGTTCGCAGGGTCCTGGAAGATCGCCATGTATCCGGGGTCCTGGGACAGGCCCGCGAGGATGCGCGCGTCGATCTGGTTCAGGTCGATCGCGATGATCGACTGACCTTCGTCCGGCCCGAACACGCGCCGCTCCACGTGCTTGCCGTTCCGCTTCCCGAACACGGTCAGCAGGGACACGCTCCAGCGCCCTGAGGCTTGCGTAGGAGCGATGGAGGGGTGATATCGGTACGTTCCGTCCGGGGCCAGCGCCCGGCCGTTGTAGGCCGACTGGTAGACGGTTCTCTCCCCCACCTGCTCCACGACCAGTTCGAGCATCCGTTCGATCTTGGAGTCCCGACGGGATGACCCCCGGATGGACTCCAGGAGATCTCCCATAGCTTCCCCGGAGATCTGCAGATCTCCGGACTTGTCCGTGTGAGGGAGCCTGTCCACGTTGATCCCCGCGTCCGTCAAGGCCTTCTCCACGCACGCCTTACCAGCCGGAGAGGCAAGGGGAGACTTGTACGGCTCGAACCGGTCCGGGATCCGCTTGAACTTGATCGTCTTCCCCAGTGGAAGATCGATCATGTCCACCAGTTCCTGAAGCTGACCGGCCTTCCGTTCGGCCTGCTCCGCTATCGTCCGCTCCAGTTCCGGAATGTCCAGCCGGAAGCCGTTTACGGTCATGGCCGTGATGGGGAGGGAGACGTTCATGTCCCGCCGGACGTAGTTCATCAGCTCCGGCTGACCGTCCAGCCTCTGCAGCTGGTCGTTCAGTAGCGCCGTGGTAGCCGAGACATCCCCGTCCAGGTATGAGCGGTACTCCGGGTCATCGTCCGGGATCAGGTGGTATCCGCCGTGCTTCTTCGCCAGGGCCGCCAGGTCGTCGGTCTTGGAGGGGAGACCACGCCGCAGACAGGTGTCGTCCAGCCGGTAGTACCCATGTGGCATCTTGATCGTCCCGTCCTTACCGGACAGAGGGGGATCGAGGATGTATTCGGCCAGCCGCGTATCCCAGACCCGTCCCTTCAGGAGGTCCAGCCGGAGGCCCTTCTTCGCCAGCGCGACCAGGTCGAAGCCGGAGATGTTGTGTCCGGCGACGTAGGGCTGTCCGTTGGCCAGAGCGGTGGAGATGGTGATGTTCATCGGTCCGGCCCCGGGGATGACGTGATGATCACCGTTACTGTCCGTATAACCTCCGATCTTCACGAACGGGTCCCGGGTGTGGAGCTCCGCGACGCTGGCCGTCTCCAGGTCGAAGACGAACGGGTGCTGGGAGGTGGCAGAAGTGGCAGTTTTGAGGCCACTCTCCTCTGCTGAGTAAAAACACCCTGTTTTTGCCCCTTCAGAGATCGTCTTTATGCTCTCCTTATCACCCTCCACAGGGTCGCTAACAATAGGGCTGGAGTTGCCACTTTTGCCACCTAGTTGATCTTCCATGGTGTTCTCCGTACGTCGTACGACATTAAATCCCCGAGCTTTCGAGGGCATGATCCTTACGTCCTGGACTCCATTTACGCTGGTCAGGTGTGCCGTGAAGGCCTTCCGCCCCAGTGGCCTCGACTTCTGAACCTCCGTCCACGCGGTGAAAATGCGGTGCAGCTCTGAAGCCGTGGTCCCGTGGCTGGTGGCAACTACGGTTTTGCCACCCGTTTCTGCCACCTCCATCTCGTCAGAGATCCACTGCCGGACCCGATTCGACCCGACTTCGAAGGCTTCGCGAACTTCGGGCAGTGTCGGAGAGTAACCACCACGGTCATGCATCCGCTGCCACGCGGTCACCAGCCGGACCAGAATCCCGGGGAGTTCGTTCATCATCCCGACTTCGATCAGAGGGTCCTCATGACCGGCGAAGCTGTTGCCGAACCGGAACGGCTTGATCCTCTCCAGATAGGCCCGGGACGTCTCTCCGACCGTGGGCAGTTCGTTCGCGCAGAAGGCGAACAAAGCCCTGTTCCGGAAGGCGAACGGAGAGGCGAACTTCTCCTCTCCCATGATCAGGTCGTCCCCGGTCATCATTTTGAACAGGGACAGGTCCGTGACTTCCGCAGAGGACAGGTCACTGGAGGCGTTCAAGATCTTGCCGTAGACGCTGGCCGCCGCGAAACGGTTCTCGGCCAGCGCGTGAAGGGTCACGGCCGACTGGTTCGCCTGACCGGCCAGAGCCTGGATCAGCCGGATGAACGTCGACTTTCCGGACTTGCTGGGGCCGAAGGCGAACAGGGCCTTGCTCGGAGTCCTGGACGGATCGAGCATGGTCGACGCCACCTCTTCCAGATCATCTATCTGGTCCGGGATGACCATCTCCAGCCAGCGTTCGTATGTGGGTGCCTTCGCTTCCGGCTCCCAGGGAATCGGAAGCTGCGCGCTGGACATGTAGATCGGATCGTGTGGCTTCAGCGTTCCGGACACCAGATCGAGCATGCCGTTCTCCACGTTCAGGAGCGGCTCCGTGCTCCGCTCCGGCAGACGCGTCCCAGAGAGGTACAGCAGGCCGACGGCCGTCTCTTCGATGTTCTTCCGCCACTCCTTCCGGTACAGGTCTCCCAGAAGCTCCACAACGCCGGAGAGCAGGGCCAGAGGGTTCAGCCGGTACACGCCGTCGGAGTAGAGGGCCACCTTTCCCTCCACCGTGAGGGCGGCCGGAGCCTTGTCCATCACGGCTTCTGTCGCGCGCTTGACCAGCAGAGCGCCGTTCTCGGCGATGAACGGATGTACGGGTGGCTTCTTGGGTGCCTTCGGAAGTCTGGCCGTGGCCTGGTTCAGCCAGAGCGCCATGATCTCCGTCCGCCGTTCCTCCGGCAGTCCGGCCAGCACATCATCAAGTCCGTTGGAGCCGCGTGCCGTGGTCTGGACGTACCGGACGGAGCCGACGCCGGAGCGCTTCAGCTGGTCTGACAGCTGTTTCGCCGCACAGTGGACCTGATAGTTCGTCTCCATGTCCGCGTCAAAACAGACGTACACGTCCCGGCCCATGAGGAACATCACGTCCGGGAGCCACGTGGCCCTTCCGCCGTCCACCCATCCCCAGCACCCTGACAGTCCGTAGATCGCGTACTCCGGCGGTGCCCAGGACAGGGCCGCGAACTGTTGCTTGGTCCCTTCCACGATCAGCACGGGGCCGGTACCGGAGTCACGGAGCCGATTGATCATCAGGTCCGTGTCGGTCGGCCACACGTACTTGACCGGCCGCCCGGTCTCGAAGTCGAGATCAGGAAGGTCCGGCCGGAGCTGCCACGTCTCCTCTCCGTCCGGTGATCTCCACGGGAAGACGATCCCGCGTTCGATCGAGTCGATTCCCTGACTGTCGATCACTTCATCCGTGATCGCGCTGGCGTTCAGGTACGCCCGGTGTTCTGGGGTGATCATGCTTGGGGCTCCAGGGCGATCTCAGCAGCGCGAGTGAACAGTTCGAGGGTGCCCAGGTCCAGGGCGATGGAGAGCCGGAGCAGGCCGAGAGTCCCGGGGTAGGACTTCCCCTGCTCCCAGGATCGGAGGGTGTGGATGGAGATCCCCGAGACGTCCGCCAGATCCAGCTGACTCTGGCCGGTCTTCTCCCGGTACTCCGCGATCGCACGGCCGAGAGATTCTTTCGTGATCATGATCACCTCCTTTCAAGGTAAGCAAGATAGTACGACCATATAGCTTGACCTGGAGTCACACAAGAACGATGATGGAGGTTCCGAACATCCGAGCGAAGAAGGACGATCATGAGAGAGAAGTGCGGAAAACATCTGGACAACGACGAGTACTGCCAGCTGGGCAAGGGGCACACGGGGAGCTGTCAGTCATGAGTCCCCGGATCACCCCGAGCTACAACGTGGTCAACCGGAAGGGCTTCTGGCTGATCGTCCGCCAGGGTGCCAGTGGTGGCGTTCGTATCGTCTGCAGGTACCCGGAGTCCCCGACGTCCTGCGCAGCGGCTCACGAAGTCGCGTCCGCGCTCAACAGCCAGGGATGGAGGGAGCTGTGAGCGCCAAGCGGCTCCAGCTCCTGGAGGCGATCAGGAGCAGCGGCTGGAAGATCATGAGTATCGGCTCCGGTAAATACGTGGCGACTTGCGGGTCTTCCGAGATCGAACACCCGACCGAGGACATCTACCGGCGCGTGTGGCCCTACCCGACGTACCACCGGCTACGTCAGCTCTCGTTCAACGCGGACGCGAAGAACGGCGTGACCTTCGTACAGAGCCGCGAAGGTGTTCCCTGGATCGAAGTGCGTGAACGGGTCCTCACCCTCACGCAGGCGTTCGCCTACCTCGAAAGTCAGGAGTGACCACGTGATGACCGACGATCAACTGTCTCGCGCGGACAAGATGCGGATCCGCCGCGCCGTCCAGGTGGCGAAGGACTGGCAGGCCGCCAATCCCGACGCGCCGGACGTGCTGGACATGGGGCGAAGTCTCGCCAATCTGCTCCGCTCCGAGATGCCCGACATGGACGCCGTGGAGATGGGTCGTGTGTGCCTGAATCTGGCCGAGTTCCTGGACGCCATGCTTGATGAGCCGGACGCGCCGCAGTGTCCGGCGATCATGGCCGCGAGCAATCAGATCAAGACGGCCGGATTCGACCTGACCGCGATCGAGTGGGAGGAAAGCCCGTGAGCACACCCGACGAAGGCCGCAGACCCCTGTCGGCCGACGGACAGCGGATGCTGGACCTGGTGGCCCAGTTGTCGCCGGAGACCCGTCAGAGGCTGGCTCAGAGCCTGGACGACAGGTTCCATGAACTGACCGGCACGCCCCGGACGGAGGATGACGAGTCATGAGCTTCCCCGAAGGCTGGCCAGCCGGAGCGCCGCAGAAGCTGATCAAGGGCTACCCCAGCCCGATCACGGCGATCACGGCATCAGGCCTGGAGATCAGCGTCTGGATCAAAGTGGATGACACGGAGATCAAACGCCGTTTCTCGCACATGATCGACGTCGATCACTACCTGACGATCTTTGAGCGAGACTGGCTGACCCTGGAGTCCTGCGCGAACAAATTCCCCAAGGACCGAACGATCGATGATCATTGGTTCGACATCACGATCTGGTTCGAACGCCCGGGAGTGGAGCTGCAGGACAACACGGAGACGATGGACATGGAGGCTGGGAAGGCCTTCGTCCGCATGGTCTTCGAGGCCTGGTCAGAGGTCAACGGATCATGAGCGACTGGTGCGAAGACGAGCCGGAGATCCTTGACACGGACTGTGTGATCAACGGTGTCGTCTACCCCGAGCATGATTTCCGGGAGGGTGACGGATGGTGCCGCCGTTGCGGTGCCGACGAAGCCCCGGCCGATGCCGGATCGGTATCCGGCGAACTCGCGTTCAAGGGCCTGGCCACGTTCGTCTTCGCCGGGATGCTGTACCTGACGTACTGGACGGCCGCGAACATGTGGATCATGGAGTTCCTGATCCTGGCCTTCTTCGACGTCTTCGTGTTCCTGTCCTGGAGCAGGGCCTACGCGCGGTCCCAGATCCGCGTCTACGGCACCCGGCCGCCGGTCACCGACGATGACCCCGGGGAGATCTGACCATGTCTCAGATGGATGAAGAACGCATCCGCCGGATCGTCCGCGAAGAGATCGCCATGGCCCTGGTCGCGATCACGAAGATGGCCAACTGGAGGTACGACCCGATCAGTGGCAACGACACGCACAATGACGCTCTGGCAGCGATTGGCGAAGTGGTCGAAGCCGTGGCCGATGACATGGTCCGCGTGCTGGCAGGGGGTTCGTGATGGCCGCAGGACAGTACTACGACCCCCGGAAGGTGCCACAGAGCCAGCCTGGCTCCGGCTGGACGCTGCTCTCCCATCCGGATCAGGACCGCGTTCACGTCTGGGTTCGAAGCCTGGGAGAGCTGGACGTGTCCGTGAAGAGGCTCGCCGGAGACTGGTGGGAGATCGAGATCACGGATCAGGGCCACCTGGTCCATGAGGCCGTGGCGTCGTCTCGCGTCGCTGCCTTCGCGAAGGTCAACCTATGGGCATGGTCCCGGATGGAGATGAAGGTATGAATTACCCCGGTGGATGGCACTGGACTGGGCCGGACGAATCGAAGGGAGATCAAGGTATGACGATCAAGATCACTGTGGAGCAGCGAACAGGATCGATCGACACTGTTGCCGAGGTAACTCAAGATCGCTTGGCTGAGATCGTCTCCCTGTACTTCCAGATGTACCTGATCCCGGCCAACGAACTTGATAGGCGATCACAGGCCATGGCGATCAGGCTGGGGATGCCCGTTAAGGATCTTGACGAGATCCAGCGGGAGATGGGGGACAGCTGGGCTGATCTCCTGATCAAGCACATTCACACGGAGCTGAACTCATGACCAAGATCGAGCAGATGATGATCTCCGACATCATGACACGTCATGATCTGCCGGAGGATGTGGCCGCGCGCATGGTCCGAAGCGTCCTGGACCACGGGACCCAGAGCGTGTACTTCGACGTGGTAGCGCCGTCGGCCGAGAGTGTGATCCGGCCGCTCTGGGACGTCGTCAAGAAGACGATCACGGCCATGGCCCCGTTGCTGGCCAACGTGACGCCGGAGCAGCCGCCGCGTCGTAAGTGCACCGCCGCTGTTCACAACGCGACGATAGAGAACCGCCCGGGAGACCTGATCATGGTCTGTCCCATGGGCGGCAACGTTACGAACGGAGCGATCACCTGCTTCTGGTGTGGCCAGACCAGCATGACGGAGTTCGTCTCATGATCGAGATGTACCCCCGGCCGGACATAGCCGACATGATCGAGGCCCCGGAGTCCATCCGCGAGATTCTCGATCTCTCAGAAGCGATGTTCCCGTTTCACGATCTCGACACGGACGAAACCGAGCGAGTGATCCACATCGTGGGCGCTTGGCTGAGAGGGGCCAGGGCATGACGGCCACGATGATCAGGCTCCGGCCGTATCAGAACAAGGCGATCATGGACGTGGAGGAGGCGATCAAGAAGGGCTACCAGCGTCCGGCCGTCATCCTGCCGACCGGAGCAGGCAAGACGGTGATCTTCGCCTATCTCGCAGCGCGCCACGTGGAGCGTAACGGCACCCCCGTACTCATCCTGGTTCACCGAGAGGAACTGGTCCTGCAGACGATCGAGAAGCTCCGCATGATCGCGCCGGAGCTGAAGGCCGGAGTCGTTAAGGCCGAACAGAACGACGTCGAAGCGGACGTGATCGTCGGCTCCGTGCCGACGCTGGCGAACGTCCGCCGGTTGTCCCAGCTCCCGTTCATCGGGCTGGGGATCGTGGACGAATGCCACCACGCGTCGGCCGCGAGCTACCAGACGATCATGACCTGGATCGGCGCTCCGTTCGTGGGCTTCACCGCCACGATGATCAGGGGTGACGGTAAGGATCTCGGACAGACCTGGACTCTCCCGGCCGTGTTCCAGATGGACATCCTGGACATGATCCCTGATTTCCTGGTGGACGTGGTCGGTCAGCAGATCACGGTGGACGGCCTTGATCTGAGCGAAGTCTCCATGCGGGGCAGGGACTTCGCTCCCCTGTCCCTGGGTGACGCGCTCCGGACTTCAGAGGCGTCCACGTTCATCACAGAGGCGTACAGGGAGCACGCGGCGAACATGCCCGGTATCGTCTTCGCGCCCGACGTCGAGACGGTCATGGAGATGGCCGAAGCGTTCAACCGCGCGGGCTTCCCGGCCGCTCCGGTCTGGGGGAACATGGACAAGACCCTCCGTCGGAACGTGCTCCGTGAGTACGAAGCGGGACGGATTCAGGTCCTGATCAGTTGCATGGTCCTGACAGAAGGGTTCGACTCTCCCCGGGCACAGTGCGCCGTGATCGCCCGGCCGACGACGAACCCGGGCCTGTACGTACAGATGGTCGGCCGCGTGCTCCGGCCCTACCCGGGGAAGACACGCGCGCTGGTCCTGGACGTCGTAGGGGCCTCAACAGAGTTCTCACTGGCCGGACTCGAAGATCTGACCACTCGCAGGCTGGCCGATATCGAGCCCGGGGAGAGCCTTCTTGAGGCCGTCCGGCGGGAACGTGAGCGGCGCAACCCGAAGCTTTCGGACTACGTGGTCAACACGCGTGAGGTGGATCTCTTCCACCGGTCCAAGCTGGGATGGCTGGAGACTCATGCCGGGGTCTGGTTCCTGGACGTCCCCCGGGGCCTGATCTTCCTGTGGCCGGACCGTATCGAGCCAGGTCTGTACCGGGTCGGGAGCGTCCCGGCATACCCCGACGCGCGCCCTACGTGGCACGTGGAAGGGGCCACGATCGAGTACGCCATGGTCTGGGCCGAAGCGCTGGCCGATGACTACATGAGGGAGCTGGAGGCCCGCGCCGAAGAGCTGGACCCCTACGGAGACCGGGCCAGGCTCTGGAGCCTCTCGCGTACGGCAGGCTGGCGAAGGCGTCCGGCGACTCCGCTTCAGGTCGATCTGGCCGAGAAGCTGGAGATCGACATGACCCCGTGGCAGATGACCGGCCGCGTGACCAACGGCCGCGCGAAGTCGGGATGGATCAAGATCAATCGTGGCGAGATCTCCGACCTGATCGGGATCGAGAAGGCGTCCGCCGTACTGGACGCGAACGTCGGGAGGGTACGGGGATGAAGCGATGATCTGTGGCAGCTGTAAGGACCGTCATCACGATGACTGCCGTGGTGGATCATGGTGCGACTGCCAGCACAAGATCCCCGATGTGATCAAAGCGACCAAGTACGGGATGTACCTGTCCCCGGTCGCGCTGGACCCCGAAGGCCTGACCAACCTGCTATCAGAGACGGAGCCAGATTCATGACCTACACAGGAGAGCCGGTCACCTACCCGGGAACACCCGCCGGAGGTGGAGCCCGCGAGATCGAGTATCACCCGGTCTACGGCGGTTACTCCAACCTCCCCCCGGTGCCCGGCTGGGAGGGGAAGACCTACTGGACCCGCACGTCAACGCTGGCGAAGACCCTTGACGACGTCTGGAACCTCCGGCAGTGGGATAAGAGGATGGTGGTCTGGGGGATCAAGCAGAAGCCGGAGCTCCTGGACCTGATCGGCAACCGGATCAAGGACCCGAACGGAAAGGCCGCGAAGGGGGTCCTGGAGGCCGTGGCCACCCGCGCCATGGAAGAGGCTGAGACGCACAAGGGAGCCGACGCCGGTACGGCCCTTCACGATCAGGCCGAGATCCTGGACGCCACCGGGTCCATCCCGGTGGAGGCCACCCTGGACCAGACCAGGACCCTGACCGCGTATGAGATCGGGCTCCGGCGACAGAAGATCAGGATCTTGCCAGCGTTCACGGAGCGCGTGGTGATCTGCCCTGAACTGGGTGTCGCCGGAAGGATCGACCGGATCGTGGACGATTTCGACCAGGGCCTGAAGATCGGCGACCTGAAGTCCCAGAAGTGGGAGCCCGGGGCCTACGATTCGCTAGCTCTTTCGATCCAGCTCTCGGTATACGCCCGCGCGTCGTATATGCTTGACGCAGAGTCATGGACCTGGATCCCGATGCCGGAGGTGAGTCAAGATGAGGGCTTGATCTTCTGGATCCCCAGCACCCGGCCCGGGGTGTTCGAGGTCTACACCGTGGATCTCGAACTGGGCTGGAAGTTCGCCAGGGCAGCGACCCAGCTCCGCACGTGGCGGTATCAGAAGGACATCGTCACAAAAAGGTAACGCAGCAACACGCATGATCACACGACAAGATCGACCACAACGAAACGAGAGATCGACATGGCAAGACGAACCGGTCTGGACCTGCTCTTCGGCGAGAAGATCCCGGGGGTGAAGTTCCCCACCGTCGGTACCGAGGTGGAGGGGGTCATCCTCAAGATCGACAGCCGCCAGCGCAAGGCCTACGACCCGAAGAAGCCCGGCCGCCAGGGTGAGCCGATGTGGTGGCAGGACGGATCCCCTGTGGCCCTGTCCAAGGAGACCGCGCGCCGGATGGACCTCACGGAGGAGGACATGGTCCTGGACCCCGTGGTCGTCCTGCAGACGGCCGAGAAGATCGGCCGTGGCGACGACGGCCGACGCCGTCTGTTCTGCAACTCCCAGCTCATGCGTGAAGCGCTCCGCGCGTCCACGGTCGACCTGGAGGAGGGGGCGAAGTGGGAGCTGGGTGGCCGTCTCCGCGTCAAGCACACGGGCATGGGCGAAGCCAAGGAGGAGGGCGGAAGGGAGCCGAAGGACTACGAAGCGGAGTACACGCCCCCGAAGCCGGACGACGTCCCCCCGCCGGACAAGCCCGCCAACGATGACCCGTGGAAGTAACCGATCTTCTTCGATAGCCGGAGACGGACCGCTGTCCTGATCTAGCTCGGAGAACGGGAAGCCCGATCACACAGGGGTGTTGTGGTCGGGCTTCCGTCATGTCCGGCGGTGCCGTGCCATTCTCGAAGCATGGGCATTCACGAGATTCCAAAACGAGACAGGTCCGTGTGGTGGCTCTGGGTCGGGATCTTCGCGCTGGTCGCGCTCCTGATGTACGTCGCCATGCACACCTTCAGTACGTCGTCAGGGGCTCCGGTCGCGAAGGCCGACCAGGGTATCCAGGTCGACGGAGGAGGCTGGCAGGAGCCGACTCCGGCCCCGGGGAAGCCACGTAAGAGCAGCGCGCCGGTACCCGCGCCGACTGTCACTCTGCAGGGCTACCAGAAGTCGGTACCGCGCCCGGCCGTGACGATCACCCCGCCGACGATCAAGACCCCCGTTCCGGCCGACCCCCGGTTCCGCACATGCGGACTCGCGAACCTGGCCGGTTACGGGAATTACCACGTCGGCCGGATCGAGTACGGATGGTACATCGACCGTGATCATGACGGCATCGCCTGTGAGTTCACGATCAAGCCGAAGCCCCGGCCGCGAGTAACGGTCAAGATCACGGTAACGGTCATCGCCCCGGCTCCAACATCAACATCCCCGACGCCGGAGCCGACGGAGACCGAAGATCCGCCGGACGAGACGGAGCCGCCAGCCAGCCCGACGGCATCGAAGATCATCCCGCCGGAGCCGACGGAAACGATCACTCCGGAGCCGTCACCCTCTGGAGGTGAGTAGCGATCACATGACTCTCTGCCCACATAGCCCTGGACGGCTCTGAGAGCCACGCTCAGACCTTGACCCCCCGTCACGGTACAACCTATCCGGCGATTTCTGCCAGGAGTTTCGCCAGGTCAGAGGCATGATCACGATAAGGCCCCCGGTGTCGAAGCCGGGGGCTTCGCCATGTCCGGAGGTCACGCTGGGTCCATCATAAAAATTCATGGAATTTATCTTGGGGAAACCCTTGACACCGGGTCACGTAAGAGAGAGGTTGTAGCTAGACAACTTCATAAAGGCCCTAGGCCCTCCGCCCCGGTACGTAGGGGATCGACAAGATCCCGCATAGTCCTCCAAACCCGGCCAGCCTGAGAACCAGACCCTAGGGACAGCAGGAAGATCAAGCGAAGGCAGCAGCCCGAGCCTCTCCACTCCGGAGCGCTTGATCACGGCGGATGGCAACCGCCCATGCCACGTGTGAATCAACTCGGTAGCACCTGATCAACAGGCAAGAGGGGTCCGACTCCCCTCCGTGGCACGATGCGCTCGCCGGAGCGCACAGAAGAAGGGATCACCCCATGAGCGCGACCTTCCCCGCCGACGTGTTCGCCGACCACAAGCCGACCGGTGAGTGGATCTCCGAGCACCTTCCAGCCGCCGTTCTCTCCCGGAAGACCCCCGGCTGCTACGTCTCCATGAACTTCGAGTTCGGCGCATCGCCGTCCCTCGAAGTCGTCCACGAATGCTCCGGCCGGACTGACTGGAGCTGTCCGGTCGGGATCGTCCTGGAGCTGGACCAGATCGAGGCCGAGTCCGAGATCGAATCCGACGGATACTGACCCGCTTCGATCATCTCCGGCCTTCGGGCCGGACGGTGGTCATGGTCGATCAGAACCACTGATCACCTACGGAAGGAACACCCCATGACCAAGTCCGTCCGCAACTCCGCCCCCGTCAAGAACCGGACCGACGCCTTCGGCGAGTCCAAGCTGGACCAGATCATCTCTGCCGAGAACGCTGCCCAGGCCGTGAAGGACAAGCTGGACAGCAAGGAACTCACCCACCAGGGCGGAAACGTCTACATGGTCAACACGGGCTGGGACCGTGGCGAGACGATCACGATCAACCTGGCCGCGCTGGAGGCCAACGCACTGACCGCCGCCGAAGCGATCAAGGGCAACCACGGGCTGGACGTGAACGAAGACGGCTCTGTGAACCTCTACAGCCGGAAGCCCGCATGGTGGGGCGTCGGGACCGTGGTCCCCGCCGGACTCACCTCCGTGGACGCCGTTCTCAAGGCCGCCGGACTGGACTTCACCGTGAGCAAGCGCCCGACCCCGTTCTTCACCAAGGACGGCGACTGGGTGGCGGTGCCGGACAGCTTCACCACGGTCCGCCGTGACTCCGACGGAACCGAGACCCCGTTCGGAGCCGTGGGCAAGATCTACACCACGGTCCAGAACAGCGAAGCCTTCGCGTTCCTTGAGAAGCTGTTCATGGACCACGAGTACATCCCCGAGACGGCCGCGCCGCTCCGGGGCGGACGGAAGATCTTCATCTCCGCGAAGAAGCCCGAATCCATGATCGTGGACCCCGGTGGCATCGCCGACGCGATCGACAGCTACCTGATCTTCTCCAACACTCACGACGGCTCCGGCTCCGTCATGGTCTACGACACGCCGTGGCGGCCGGAGTGCGGCAACACGGAGCGCTTCGGACTCCGTGACGCGACCTACAAGTTCTCGATCCGGCACACCCGGAACTGGGCTGACAAGTATGAGCAGGCCGCCCAGACGCTGAAGCTGTCGGCCCAGTACTCACAGCTCTGGGTCGCCGAACAGGAGAGCCTGGTCCAGGCGTCCTTCACCACGGACGACATGGACGAACTGATCAAGGCCGTGTGGGGAGAGGTCACGCCGGAGAGTTCCGCGCGTGAGGTCACCCTGAAGACCGGCCGCGCCGACGACATCATGGAGCGCTTCGAGATCGAATCGAACAAGTTCGGCCGGAACGCTTACACAGCGGAGCGCGCCATGACCGGGAACGTGGACCACTTCACGACCCTGAAGCCGCGCGACGAAGTGCTGCAGGGCAAGGGCAACCGGCTGGCCGCGCTGGGTGCCGCCATCCTGGAGGACTCCCTGACGGAGAAGAAGACCACCACCCACCGCCAGCTCCTGGTGATGACCAACCGCTGACCCGCTTCGATCATCTCCGGCCTTCGGGCCGGAGGTTGGTCGTGGTCGATCAACACCCCGAAGATCGAAAGGATCTACACCCCATGAAGAAGATCTACAAGGTCCGCGCCCTGATGTTGGACCACGACGGCTCCGCCCTGGCGATCGAAGCCGATCACCCCCGCGTCCTGCAGCTCCCCGGTGGAAGCCGGAAGCCCAAGGAGAACCCGATCAAGACCCTCCACCGGGAACTACGTGAGGAGACCGGTCACAAGATCGGTTCCATCCGACACGTCCGGCGACTCAAGGTCAACCGCAACGGATGCCGGGAGATCACGGACTTCTACGTCGTCCGGATCAAGGGCGGCCGGAAGGCCCCGAAGCTGACCGGACGTGAAGCCGCGCGCGGGCTTCGGGTGTGCCGCTACGAATCCCCCCACGCGCTCCGGAGCGCACTGCAGGACCGCGTTCAGGTCCACGGCCGGAGTGCCGCACGGCGAGACCTCCGTCTCGTCTCCGCCGCCATCTGAGAGGACAGAGCATGCCCCAGCCAAGATTCGTCTTCCGGATCACGATCGAAGATCCGGACGGTAAGAACAAGCGAGAGGTATACACCGGTCTTGCCGTGGAGTCAGGTGTTGACGCGATTGTGGAAGCAGCGATCGACGCTAACAACTGGGCCGCGTACGGCATTGCCTGATCCGCTTTCATCATCTCCGGCTCCGGCCGGACGGTGGTGATGGATGATCAACACCCCAGCGAAAGGATCAACCCATGATCGAACTCACCCCCATTTACGGAGCCGACGACTACACCGCGCGGGCTTCGTTCCCGCTCCACGTGACCGGAGTCGCGGACATGATCGAGTGGAAGCGTTCGTTCTCTCCGGCGAAGCTCCACCTGGAGTACGAATACTCATCCGAGTTCGGCCAGTGGAAGCTGAACACGTGGGAGGTAAGCGGTCCCATCCGGCTGAAGTCCGGAGCGCTTTCCACGAAGCTCAACGGCCAGCGTCGCGGTTGGGGCTGGTCCGTCTCCGACGGCATCCCCGCGTGGATCTCCGCCGCGATCACGGAGTACCGGCCGATCGGCACCCTGATCTTCACTCACGGTTCGCGCCGCTTCTTCGGGACCGGAGCGCCGGACGAAGTGATCGACACAGAGGGAGCCTGATCATGGGCTTCGTCGCGCATCTGGTCTGCCAGTGGTGCGATCTCGGTTACTACCGGAACACCTCCACCGCGCTTGATCCAGATACCTACTGCTCCGGCGAGTGCGAAGGGGATGATCCGGACCAATGACCAGCCTGAAGATCGGCGACACGTTCACCACCCCGAACGGGACCCGTTACACGATCGAGAAGATCGGACGGCTCCACGTCTCCGTCGAGATCAAGAAGCCTGGCGAACGGATGCGCTGGGAGACTCTTCAGTTCGCAGAGTGGCGCAAGATCGCGCCGGATCCGGAGGAGAGCCCGTGAGCTTCGAGAACCCGGGAGACGGCAAGCGCTGCGATCACTGCGACGCCCCGGGTGTTCCCTACACCTACAAGGGGGTGGCCCAGTCCGGCCTGATCGCCAATCAGGGCGAGCGTCTCTGTCCCGGATGCAACGGCCGGAAGCATGACGCGTTCGTCGCGGACCTGGTGGAGAACACCCCGGTCTACGTGTGCGCCGGTCGGTACCGGTTCGCCGACTACCGGCCGCCCTCCAGGAAGAAGAAGAGGGACTGATCCGCTTCGATCATCTCCGGCCTTCGGGCCGGACGGTGGTCGTGGATGGTCAGACCAGCTGATCACCAGACCGAAAGGCAACCATGACCGACTACACCCCCGACGCTCCCCTGCAGTTGGCGGACGTCCAGTGGTTCGTCCACACCTCCGTGTCCGTGGTCGTGACCGGAGCTCCC
>Ga0210377_10001620_pt1 | contig 20422 bp, 12 predicted proteins | sample PLM4_65_b1redo_FD_155480 | JGI IMG/M metagenome (GOLD analysis project Ga0210377, IMG submission 155480) | Groundwater sediment microbial communities from an aquifer in East River, Colorado, USA - PLM4_65_b1 redo | ecosystem: Environmental > Terrestrial > Soil > Riparian zone | place: USA: East...
CCACCGTCCCCTCATCCCCCAGCACCACCAGGTGCGCCTGCGCCCGGCTCACCCCCACGTACAGCAGCTTCGCCGGGTCGACATGCACCGCCGGCTGCCGCAGCCCCGCCAGCACGACCACCGGCCGCTCCAGCCCCTTGAACCGGTGAATCGTCTCCAGCAGCACGTGCCCCGGCACGCCCGCCGTGTCGTCGGTCACCGGATACTCCCCGATCCGCCGGAAGGGCGCCAGCGCCCCCAGCCACCGACGCGCCGCGGTCAAGACGGCGATCTGCTCCGGCCGCACGCCTTCGCCCCGCACCAGCCGGGTCACCACATCGGCCAGCCGCGCCGGCTCCCCCGCCTCGTCCACGACGATGAACTCCGGCGGCCGGCCGTCGGGACCTATCGCCTCGGTCTCGTCGTTAGCCAGTGCGCGCGACACCGCGTGGATGCTGCGCGTGTTGCGGCAGTTATCGAAAAGCCGGTACTCCGGCACGCCCTCCAGCAGGCCCGCCTCACCGCCGGCGGCCTCGCCGCCGCCGTCCGCCCCGCCACCGCCACCCCCGCCGCCGAAAACGTCCTGCGCCCCGTCGCGGAAGACGTAGACGCGCGCCGTCGCGCGGTCGGCCAGCAGCCGCTGCAGGCAGCGCCAGTACTCCGCGGTGAAGTCCTGGCCCTCGTCGACGAGCAGCGCGTCGAACCGCTCCGGCACCCGCGCGAGCGCCTTGAGCATCAGATGAGGCAGCCGCGCCTCGAAGTACGCCTGCGTCTGCGCGGCGGCCAGCGGCCCGTCGGGGTCCACCGCGCGCAGACCGGCGCGCCGCGCCCAGCGGTAGCAGAGCTGGTGGAAGTTCCAGATGGTCAGGTTCGGCCGCTCGCCGGCACTCGACCGCAGGAACCCGGCGAGCGCCCGCCGCAGAATTCCGCCAGGCGCTGCGCCTGCTCGAGCGCGAGGAACGTCTTCCCCGTCCCCGCCCCGCCGCTGATGACCACCCGCGGCATCCGCGCGAGCTGGTTGAGGATGCGGAACTGCTGCTCGGTCAGCTCGACGATGCGGCGCTGGTCCTCTCGCAGCGCCGGCCCGAGCGGCATCGGCAACTGGAACCGCGGCGCCAGGCGGCGGACGAGTTCCTCGAGCGCCGCCTTCCCGAGCCCCGCGGCGCGCCCGCCGGCCGCGGCGCCGGGGTCGTGCTCGGACCGGCCGGCGCCCCTCCGCTCCTCCTCGAGCAGGGCCCGGGTCCAGTCGCCGAGGTGCTCCATGTCCTCGGCGAAGCCGAGGATCGAGAGCGGGGCGTCCGGCCCGAGGTCGGTGGCGGGGCGCGCCGAGTCGGGGAACAGGGCGCCATGCGTCATCGGCACCCAGCGCCGCGACCAGCCCGGCAGCGCCTTCAGCCAGCGCAGCAGGTCGTGCTTGTGCCTGCGCGCCTGGTCGATCGGGTCCTTGATCTCGTGGACGGTGCCGGTCCGGTCCCGGCTCGTCCACCGACCGGCGACCCCGTCGTGCGCGATGCCCCCGCCCTTGACCTCGAGGACGAGCAGGCCGAGGTCGGCGTGGCCGACGAGGAAATCAACCTCGCCGTCGTGCCGGTGGCCGCCCTCCCCCTCGACGAGGTACGGGACCCCGTACATGACGGTGAAGGCGTCGTCGAGGGAGTCGCCGAGGCGGGAGTAGACGCGCGCCTCGGCGGCGCGCATGGGTTCGTCGGTCAGGATGCGGGGGAGGCGTTCGGGGTACATGCGGGCCACGGGAGATGCCTTGAGTGTCAGTTTCGCCGCCATTCAATTAGGATTGGTACGAGGGCTTCCCTAGGTCATGTCTCTTCCCTTTTGCTGTTGACTAGTCTGGGTCGTGGCAACCGGACTATTGGAGTGGCGGCTGAGTCTGGTCATTCTCGCCCGGCCACGATGGGGTGCACGACCTTGCACACAATGGCACACTTCGATCCCTCCTCTCTAGGGCCATCGAAGAGCCCTGCGCTCCCGCACCATCGTCCGTTCGTCGTACCGGCCCACCAGGAATTGGAAACACACGACCCCATTGCTGCTGGCGCTAGACGCCGGCACCACAACAACACTCCTGCGAGGGACCGCAATGAGCACGCAAACCAAGCGTCGTAATAGCCCCGGGACGTGGGCCATCCGCAGGCCGGGAACCCGTCATTCTATCCCGCTCGCTCTTGTCTGGGTTGAGTGGGCCATGGAGTGGCTTGTCCACTGGCTCCGTAGATGGGCACTCATCGAGTTCTTAGAATACGCTGGTCGATTCTCCGTTGTTGTCGCGGTGCTCTTCTACCTCACGGGACACGACGACCGGCTCAAGGAGAAACACTACCAAGCATGGCAGGTCATCAACGTCGCCCAGGGGAAACCAGGCACCGGCGGCCGCATTGACGCTCTCCAAGACCTGAATGGCGATGGCGTATCGCTCGCTGGCGTTGACCTTTCCGGACGAGCACGGCTCCGCAACATACGTCTTCCCGGTGCTGATCTCAACGAAGCGATTCTCGCTCACGCTGTCATGGAAAGCGCCGATCTCCACGGAGCAAACTTGCAGGCTGCCAATCTAGTCGGCACTGACCTCCGGCGTGCAAATCTCCAAGCCGCCGATCTGACGGGGGCCGTGCTTGATGGCGCAAACCTCTTCAAGGCCCAACTCCAAGGCGCATCGATTGTGGCTGGCGCCACCCTCAAGGGATCAATCCTCACTGAGGCGAATCTATCGAACGCATCCGTGTGGGGAGCCGACTTCAGCGGAGCTGACCTGATCAGCGCCGACCTCGCGCGCGCCGTATTCCTCTCGCGCGAGCAGGTGCTGGCCGCTGCTGACTGGCGTGGGGCCAAGCTGCCAGAGTATCTAAAGGACCTTGAGCTGTCACCGAACGCCTCCCCCGAGGACGTCCAGCGAATGAAGGCCCAACCCCCCGGCGGCGTTAATTGACCACCCACGCCCACGCCTTGAGCATCAGGTTCGGCAGCTGCACCCCGACCAGGCCGTCAGCGCCTTCAGCCAGCGCGGCAGGTCGTGCTTGTGCCGGCGCGCCTGGCTTCAGCTGGCGCCGCCGCCGACCCGCATGACGTGCAGGAGGAGTCGAGCACGGGATGCACCGACGTATAGCAGTTTCGGATCGGGTGCCTGCGCACCATCGTCTATTTCGCAGAGGATAACGGCATCCGCTTCGAGGCCCTTGAATTTCCGAAGAGAGCTGAATCGCACAGAGCCTGATTTCTGTTTGGCCGCATCACGGGAGATCGGGATGCCGCCCAAGTCAGTCAGCCCCCTGAGCGCGCTGGTTTCGCTACTGCGAGCCGTGAGAACAACGATCCGCTCAGGTTCCAGGTGTTCGTCCTCTACGAGGTGACGGAGGGTCTGTCGCAGGTGCGCCAGTGTGGCCTCGGCATCCCGACAACGTGCTTCCTGCACGTCAACGCCTTCGGGAGCGTTCGTGCGCACTTTGACTTCGGCAGAGATGAATCTTGCTGCGTATGCGGCGATCCGTTCAGTGTTCCGGCAGTTCCATCGCAGGCTCGTCGGGGCTACATCAAGCATGCGTGGGGGGCCGCCTCCGAATAGGTTCTGGTTGGGATCGTAGAACGCGTACAGCACGCCCTTCCCGGGTTCCCGGAGAAGGCTGTCAATAGACGGCCACCAGTCCTCGCGGAAGTCCTGTGCCTCATCGACGATAACGGCATCGTAGCGTTCGGCTGGCGTGGCAGCCACGGCTTCGAACAGGAACGTCGGGGCCCTTTCCACCCAATACCTCTCGCCATCGGGTAGGGGTGGCGGATTAAAGGAAATCCCCGACAGGTTCGAGAACCGCTTGCATAGGTTCTCAAGAGCGTAGACGTCGTATCCTCTCGCCTGCCGAGCAAGAAACTCGCCGAGGTGCAGGTTGAAGCAGATCAGCAACACGTGCTTGCCTGTCGCGGCGAGTCTGCGTGCCTTTTCCGTTGCCAGGAGTGTTTTGCCCGTCCCGGCGGCGCCACGGATCGCCGCCCTGGGGTGCTCTTCAATGTAGTCCAGCACGCTCATCTGTTCTTCGGTGAGCCGGACGAGCTCCAAGCTTTCTCTGTCGAGACGAGCCGCCAGTGAGGGTACAAGGTGGAAGCAGGGGGCGAGAGCATCGCGCACAAGTTCGCACACGTTGTCCGACAAGCGCTTTGTCGTGAACTTGTGCGCGGTCACAAGCCGTTCGAGGGCGGCTGCCGGTTTGCGTAAATCACGCCGATCCAGGATCAGGGCACGGGGCAGGTCCTGGCCCAGGTCCTCCTGCACATCTGACTCCGGGAACACGACACCCCAGCCGAACCGCAGCGGCCCATGTTGCTGATACCAGGGTTGCTTGGTCAGATACCTGTGGATCGCGTGAGCCGCACGAGTTGCCTGACCCGCCGGATCGATCTTATGGACCTGTCGGTTACGGTCAGTCGACGTCCAGCCGGAACGCTCCCGCTTGATTTCTCCACCCTTCACTTCCAACACGACGAGCCCGATGGGATCAACAAGGAGGAAATCAACTTCTCCTTCCTGACACTTTTCTCTCCCGACCGCGGGTAGGAAGAATCTTCTGGAGTGCAATACGGTGGTCTGGTCGGGAAGACCGCGCAAGACCTCGAACACATAACCCTCCGAGGGGGGGCTGCCCTGCTCGGGCTGCGAGGGGTACATCCTAGCCATTTACCCTCCGTGGCCAGGGTTTGCTGGCAGTCTGGTCGACCACGAACAAACACCCCCTTGTGGCCCAACGCTTGGATCAAGCTGCAGCCCGATGTTCTGTCGGGTGCATCCTGCTGCTTGACCGCCTTTATTCGATCCGTACCCGCTGTGCCAGACCGAGCTCTTGCAGCACCTGACGGAGTTCCGATGTGAGATTCGAAGCACCCTCACCCCTGACCGTCACCGTGAAGTCCAGACCAATCTTGAGGTCGGACCCGGATCGCAGCTTTGGGAGAATCTTCGTTCCGAGTCGGTTCCAGAGCTCTGGCGGTATTGTGCCTACCAGTCGGATGGTCTGGGTCTGCCCACTCAGTGCTGACCCGCCCTCGGGAGCTTGACCCTGCGCTGGCGTCGGCACAGGCTCCGATCCGGGTGGGGGGCCGGGTTGAGGCGTTACCAGCACTCCCGACCTGTGTGCCTCCGCCACCACCCGTCTTAGCAGGAACACGTCGGACTCGAAGGCAACCTCGTCCGGCGACACCAGTTCCTGATACCACATGCGCTCATAGGTTCCGTCGGGCCTATGGCCCGACGCGACTCCGAAGTCCCCACGGCTGACGAACTCGACGACCTTGCTCTTGAGGATGGAATCGGGGTCCACCAGCCTCGTCAGCGAGCCGTTGAGGAAACTCTGGCGCAGACTCGCCAGCGGCCACGCACCAGCGTCCTTCAAGGCAGGCGGCCAGTTGCGCTCGATGTAGCTGGCGCCGACCGACTCATTCAGGAGCGCCCCAGACTTGAGCGCGAGAATGACTCGGCCACACAGCGTTTCTCCGCTGGAGGAGTGTCCCGCGCCGAGGTCGATCACCTTGAGGCCATCCGCCTCCTGGCCGTCCGCTAGAACGGCGTAGCGGTAGTCCCCCCAAGCGCCATCCTTGGCGGCTTCCTCGGAGTCCTTCACCTTGGATTGGAGATCTGCCCGATCGGCCTTGTCGAACTCGCCGCCGAGCGTCCCCTCGGCAACCTCCCGTGCCACTCGCTTCCACGCCAGCCACACCTCAACTTTGTCGCGCAGGTCGCGGCCGGGCTTCTTGAGACACCAGACGAGCGCGCCGGGATAGAGCCGTGGCGACTTGCCCCGCTGCCGCGTCCACTCGGCGATCTGTGCCCGCAGAGACCCGGCGCCCGACCACTCCGACTCGGGGTCGGCCACCACCAGCGTGAGTCTCGGCGTGTCCGGGATCTCCGCTCCATCGCGAGGGAAGGGCACAACGGGGATGCTCGCCCCGCGCCGAAACTCCTCCTCGATGAGCTTCCGGAGAGCCGGCTTGACCTCCGTCTCTTCATCGAGCGACGCGCGCCGGTCGCTGACAACCTTCTTCATCGTGGGCTGGTACCCAATGCGGAAGCCGTCCGAGCCCGATTTGCGAAGAAAATACGACCGGTCCTCGAGCGCGAAAGCAGCGTTATCGATGGACGTCGTGTCCAGGTCGGGCTCGCCGATCGCAAACCGCAGCTCTGGCAGATGCGCGACCTTGTCGGTCTGCCCGCCCGACGACTCGAAGAGGATCGCCGTGCCGACGCGCCGGTGGATATCACGCAGCGGACCCTTCGTGTCCGCGTCTAGGGCCTTGCTGTGCGCCTGCTCACCAGCGATATCGGTGTCGATCGCGGCGATCAGCCGCGACTCGCCAAGCTGGCCCAGCACCACGCTTCGGAACCCGGGTTCGGAGAGCGGCGCCGAGCCGAGCGTGATCAGCGGCTCGGTGCGCGCCTTGCGGAAGCCATCTTGGGCGGCAATCGAAATCCACTGGGCCAGCATCGCCAGAGTGCCGCGGGTCTGCTGGTACTGCGGCAGCGCCTGCCACTTGCGCTGGAAGACCGAAAGCGTCGCCGGATGAAATGGGTAGCAGGCCTCGAAACGGCCACGCAGGTACTCGCGCGCCTTGGCCTCGGTCGCGGCCGAGTCCACCGCGGTCCACTCGGGCGGAAGCTGGGCGCGCCGCTCGAAACACCAGTCGCCAAACGCCCACGCGACACCCTTGCGGACCTTGTCCCTCCCCAGGTCTTCGAAAAGCCGCCGCCGGACGACCTCGCTGATCTCCGTCTCATCGTTGGCGATAAGGTCCTTGGCGACACGGCGCACAACCTTGGAGATCCGGTCCTGCCACTCCATATCCCACTCGGTCATCTCGACCTGACTGCGGGGGAGGCTGATCACCGTCGCACCGTGCGTCGTGCCGGTCGTGGCGACCGTCAGGTTCTGGATGAAGGCGTGGAACGAATCGGCGCTTCCGCGGTGGCGGTTCAGGAAGTTGAGCACCTCATCGAAGAGCAGGAGCACCGGCGCTCCGGCCGCCTCGAAAACCCGCGCGATCGCCTCGGTCCCGGGCGGTGTGGTCCGTGCCGCCGGGCCGAGCGCCTCGACGCCCTTGTCGCCCGCGAGCTGGCGGGCGATGTCGATCCATGGCGTCTCGCGGCCCGCTTGCGGGTCCCAGGCATTGCCCACGAAGACGGCCACCCTTGCCTCCGGAACCGAGGAGAGCGCGGCCTCCCGCAACAGGTCATCGACACCAGTAAACCCGCCTGCCTTCTTCCCATTCTTCGCGAGATGGTAGAGGGCGGTGAGCGTGTGCGTCTTGCCGCCGCCGAACTGCGTGATGAGCGTGAGGACCGGCGCGGTGTTCTCGGTCTTGCCCGAAAGCCGGCGCAGCACCATGCCCGTGTGCTCGCGCAGGGCCCGCGTGAAGCAAGTGCGCGTGAAGAACTGCACGGGATCGCGGTAGTCCACCGGCGCCGTTCCGGCCACGATCTGCTCGAGGGCGATGGCGAACTCGTCTGGGTTGAACGACCGGCCTTCGCGAACTTCCTTGCGCGGTATGGCGATCTTATACCAGGGTTCCATTCAGCGCTCGTCGGCCTTGGCGCCGCCGGTATCGGCGGGCAGCTCGACACTCTCGGGCGGGACCTCGACCACCTGCCCGCCGCGCCAGATCGCGAGGGGCACCCCCAGCTGCCGGTGTCGGCGAATCACCCGACGGCGAGCCGCGACGATGGCCCGATCAATCGCCGTTCCGTCTCGGATGATGCTCTCGATGTCACGCGATGGTCGTCGGCTCATTTAAACCTCCTCGATCCGCTTGCGGATCTCCTGCCACGTCGCCTCATTCAGCACCACCGGCTCACTCGTCCCCGTTCCGTGCGCGATGAGCGGACGGCCGCCGAGGGCACTGCCGTCGTACAGCCGCCAGGTCGTGGTCACAGGTCGGTAGAGACGGTCGAAGTTGACCAAGCTCTTCCAGAACCGCCGCCGGATGACCGGCTCGGGCACGTCGTGACCTCCTGCCTCCACGCGCCGGCGCACCCTGGCCACCGCCAGGTCGGGTGAGGGCAGCCAGAGGTAGAAGATATGGACATCGTACCCGACCCCGACCAGCCCCGTCAGCAGTCGGTGGGCCGACCGGCCGGCGAGCGTGCTCTCGAAGGCGAAGTCTTCGCGCGCTCGCACCAACTCGCGGAGGCGCCGCAGCATGATTCTGCCGGCCACGAACGCCGCCGATTCGGGGCTGAACGCCGCGAGGCCCTGGGCGATGACGTCCGCGTTGACGAAGGCGTCGATCCCCACGGCCTCCTGCAGGAGATCCGGGGCGGACGATGTCTTCCCCGCACCGTTGGGCCCCGCGATCACGACCGCCTGCGGCGTTCGGCCCGCCCTCATCTCGGGACCGCCAAGAGCATCGCGTCGAGGAGGCGCTTCTCTTCGCTCCCCTTCTGGTAGGGCGCGGAGAAGGCGCTGGCGAGGCGCGGGAAGTCGGGGCCGCGCTCCCGCTCGGCCTTGAGCAGCGCAGGAGGTCGGACTTCCTTGCGCGGTGTCGCGACCTTGTACCAGGGGTCCATTCCGATCCTCCTACGGTCTCTGCATGCGGGCGAACAGGTCGGCGGCAGGTTGTTTCAGCCGCGCGAGGTTGGCATACGCCACGGGCGCAAAGCCGCGCTCTCCGGCATACATCCGGTAGCGGATGCCGTCGGTGACGATCACGTCGCGCGGAAGCCCGAGCGCCTCCACGTATCCCTTGGCCTGATCGAGCGCTCCCTCGACGCCCGCGCCCAGGCGCTTGGCCTCGATCACGAGGTGGCAGTTCTCCGGCGTGCGCGGCAGCGCCCGGAACACCGCCACGTCGATGCGCCGCCACTGCACGGCGATCCGCTCCGGCGGCCAGCCGAGCGCGCGCAGGAACGGCACCACGAAGTGCGCGATCAACTCGTCCTCGCTCGGATGCTCGCCGAAGGCTTGGCCGTCCAGGAGCAGCGGCACGAGATCGGCGGCCTGGGCGACGATGCCCTGCAAACCGCCGGGCACCTGCTCAAGCGGCGGCTCCTCGGCGGGGAGCTCCGGGAGAGGGGCCGTCTGCCAGTGCGTCGGCGGGGACTTGAGGAACCGCTCCGCGAAGTCCACGACCTCCTCGGTCCAGACCCGCGAGCAGCGCGGCGGGTTGGCGCCGAAGACGGCGCTCCCGAACGCATGCTCCGCGGGTAGGCGGCACCAGCGCACGCGCCGGGCATGCTGCAGGTCCCAGCCGTTCACGTCGTCAAAGGCGTTCACGTACATGTAGTCGCCGCCCACTAGTCCCACCGCGGTGATCGTTGCGAGGCCCGTGCGCAGCAGGAACACATCCCCCACCGCAGCCTCGCTCGCGAAGCGCCGCACGAAACCGCCCTCGAACTCGCCATCGTCGCGCTGGGGCGCCCACGGCCCGGCGTCCCCCGGGCCGATCAGAGCGACACCGTGCCGCAGGAAGACCTCGGCATACGCGCGCGATGCCGGCCCGCCCGAGATTTGCCACACCGCGCGGGATGAGGCGTTGGACGTCATCGCCATCATCTCGGTACCGCCAGCAGCATCGCGTCGATCAATCGCTTCTCTTCGCTCCCCTTCGGGTAGAGCGCGGAGAAGGCGTTGGCGAGGCGCAGGAAGTCTGGGCCGCGCTCCTGCTCGGCCTTGAGCAGCGCGCGGAGCGCGTTGGTGCGGCCGCCGGCCTGGAGGAGCATCGCTGCGTGGACGCGGTCGAGGGTCGTGGCCTCGCGGGCGGAGGCCAGGCTGTCATCCGAGACCTCGACACCTCCGAGTGTGCCGCGCCCGCGGCCCCGCCCGCGGCCCCCCGGGGCCGCCAGGTCGGGGAAGAGCATCCCCTGGAGCGGGTTGGTGCCGACCGCCGCCTCCTGCTCTAGCCGCGCGGCCACGGCCTGCGCGCCGTCCTCGCCGAAGAGCTGTTTGGCGCGCTCGGCGATCGGCAGTAGGCGCACGACACCCTTCTTCGTCTCGATGACGCGGCCTTCCCACTTGGGAAGCTCGATGCCGAGCGGCTGCGCGAAGCGGCGCACGACATCGAAGACCAGTGTGAAGCCCTTGGCCTTGCAGCGGGCGGAACCCTCTTCGTCGTCGTCCTCGTCGGACGGCTCCTCGTCCTCGCCCTCGTCGCTCGCGGTGTCCTCTGCATCGCCGTTCGTGCTCTGGAGCGTCCAGAGGAAGAGCGCCGTGAGCCGCGCGTCCTCCTCGACGGCGCCGGCCGCGCCGTTGCGGGCCTTGGCCTCGGCGGTGCCAAGCACTTGCGCGAGGGCGCTGCGGCCCACCACCTCCCAGACCTTCTCCAGGTACTCGGCGAGCGCGACCCCGCGCCCGTCAGCGGTCTCGACCTTCGCGTAGCGGCTAAAGATCTCGAGCGCCGGCCCGATGCAAGCGAACACGAGGTCAGCACCGCGCACACCTTCGCCCTGCAGCCGCTCCATCCAATCGCCAACGCGGCTCGGCAGCTCGCGGAGGACGACGGCCCAGTCACCGATTCCAGCGTCGTCGGGGCGCGGGCGACAGACTAGGTGGACGCTGGTCGCCAACGCCGCGGACTCGCGAGCGCGAAGCCGATGGCCCATCTCAGTCGCGATTGGCCACGACCCTGTAATTGTCCATCCGCCCCTAATCATCCCTGATAAGAGGGCCTCCCAACCTTCAGTAGTCTTATGGGCGAACACGACTGCTCCGATTCCATCTTCGCGCAATGTTCGCTCGCCCTCAGCGAATGCTTCTCCCATCACGGCATCGAAGAAGGCTGCATCTTTCGGCCGTCCGTCTACTAGTCGTGCGTCGTCTTGAACAGCTTCCTGATCTTTGGGCGAAAGTTGATTCGTTGGATCGAAAGGGTCGCGCAGCAGCGGGTGGTTGGGGAGAATACGCTTCATCCACACGAGGAAGAAGTCGGCGAGATCAGCATACGGGATGGCGTCGTAGTAGGGTGGATCGGTGAACCAGACTGCGGCCGATTCGTCTGGAATCGGAGACCGCTGCGCCATCGCTTGAACGGCTTGCCCAGGCTTGGAGGTGGCCGTATCTGTGGCGACCACACCGGCCGCAAGGTTGTCCGTACATTTATCGAAGGATCCGCTCGAGCCCCCCAACAGACATCCTTCCACGAAATCCCAGCCCATTTTCACGCGGCCGAGCTTGAATACAGCCGATGGGCACTCTTGCCCGGGCATCCACGCACACAGGGCGTTTCCGAGGTCTACGAGCTTTCCAATAGCCAGGACGGACGCGTCGGTCCCCGCCGCTTTTCTTCCGGCCGTTTGGTCTATGAGCCCACGCAAGGCCACCTTTTGCCTCGCCGTGAAGAGGTCGCCCCACTGGAACATGCCGTACCGCTGCAAGCTGAACGCGCGCCCTGCCCCCGAGCCGCCACCGGTGGGGGTCGGCTCATCCGGCACCGGGCAGAGGCCCTGCTTGCCCCCGCGCTCCCACTCACCGAGAATCTCCGCGAGTCGTGCGCCCGCTTTGCGTACGGCCTCGTAATCGCGCTCCGTGGGGAGACGGAAATGCCGCCCCGGTTCGCCGCTCCGGAGCGTCGCCACTGCCAGTAGCCGCGCTCCGCCTATGCGGCGACCCTTCGCATCGAAGATGACGTCGGCTCCACCGTGCTGCGTCGCGAGTTGCACGCGCACACGCTCCGGCGGGAGGACAGCCCCGCACGCAAGACACGTCGCTTTGGCGCGTGTCACCGTGGGGCCGCGCACCTCCTTCTCAGACTTGGGCTCAAAGACGTCGAATTCGACGCGGGGTGGATCGCCCGCGGGCCGTACGACTCGGTGTTTGAGTGCGCGCTTGCGGCTCGCCTTCGTGCAAAGCCAAAACGAGCGCACGAGCGGGATGTCCGCTCCGCAGTTCGGTGACTCGCAGCGCACTGTCCTCGCCCAGAGGTAGGCCATGGGGGTCGCGCCGTCCGGGTCCTTAGGATAAAGCTCGGCCAGCTCCTTCTCCGCCTGCCCTCTGATTTCCGCCCCGACGCGGCGCAGGTCCTCGGCGAGCTTCGGCCCGTGGCGCGGGATGTCCACGAGCATCACCTTGAGGATCAAGCAGGCGACCGGATTCAGGTCGCTCGCGAACGCCTCGCATCCGAGCCGCAGCGCCTCGAGTGGGATCGAACCGCCCCCCGCGAACGGGTCCACCACCAGCGGCGGCTCCTCGCCATGCGCCGCCTTCACGAGCGCGCGGCTCACCTCGAGATAGGTGCGTTGCGCCGCGTTATCCCAGTTGGCGAAGCCCGCGATGAACTTGAGCAACGCCTTGCGCAGGTCCTCGTCCGTGGTGCCCGGATTGCAGCCGCCCACTTGGGGCAAGAGCTCGCGCGCCTGCGCCTTGAACTCCGCCGGGCACAGCGGATCGCACGGGTCCGGCCACAGCAGCCCGAGCAGCACCGCCCGGCTCGACGCCAGCGGCCGCCGCGCCCACCACAGGTGCAGCGTGCTCGGGTGCCCGTGTCTGATCGACTTCTCCCGCGCTGCGTGCCTGCTCACTTCGGCGATCGGAAAGTCCACCTCAGCGAGGCGCTTACAGTCCTTCGGGATCATGCGGGCTTCGGTTCCTTCCAGAGGCGGACAAGGAAGCGCTCCCCGTCTTCGGCGAGATCGGGCTCCGTACCGTTGCTTTCCCGCATCGACTTGAGAATCTTGCGCGGCACACCCATCCCCATGTGCTCCAGGTAGCCGTAGTCGCGCATAGTGTCCTTGAGAAGCTGATTACGCGCGGCTCGACAGCCGATGCGCATGCGCTCAGTTGTGATGCCGTTTGGAAGGCGACCCGGCGAGATGATCTCCAGGCGATCGCTGTACACACTCAGCTCGATGTCCGTACCCGAGAGCAGGTAGTCCCGATGAACGAGTGCGTTCACGACAGCCTCACGCACGGCCTCCTCGGGATAGTCCCAGCGCTGTTCGCGGCGGGCGCCGTCCACGAGCTTGGCGTTCACCGTGGTGTTGCGTCTGACGAACTCCACCGCCTGCTCGACAAGGCCGGTCTCTACCGTGGTTGCATCAGCAGCACGCAACGCGACCATCGGTCCCCGCAGCGATGTGCGCTCGCGGGCGGCATAGTTCTTCTCGGGACCGTCGTACGCGGCGGCGTCGATGCCAGACTGCGGGAGGTAGTGTTTGGGGTTCTTTCCGAACAGCAAGAGGCCTGCGACGGTGGCCGGATGCCGTTCCCCGCTGTCGAGGAGCTCAGTGTTGACCAGGAGCGATTCCCATACCCTGCACTGCTCCTCCCTCCACTCTCGTAGCCGAAGATCGAGGATCTCACGCCAACGGCTCTCGTCCTCGCGCCTGGATTCTGCTTCTGCTCGCTCACGCCATTCCGCTGGAGGTTCGTCGGAGGGGATAGACTGTGAGCGGACGCGGGCGAAGTACTCGGAGAGACGACGCGAGTCGAGGTCGTCCATCGAGGATCCCGATACGGGTCGAATTTCTAGGCGAAACGCCCCACGTTGCTGAAAGAGCCGCTCGAGCTCTTCGGGGCTCGCCTCTCGACTCAGGCTTCCGACGCGGATGTAATAGGTACGGTGCTGATCATGCCACACATGGTGCGCACTCCAGCCGCGCTCGATCTCGACGACTGCCACGTCCCGTCCCGGTTCGACATCGCGAATAATTTCGAAGTACGGAATGATCTCCGGCCGGATCTTGTCGCGGCACGCTTGCATGATCCATTCCTCGAGCCGGTCGTAGGTGCGAGGCGTGTCGCCGGTGCCCGTGCCAGGGTCGAATCGCGTCAGGCCAAAGACAGTCCGGTTCTTCTCGACGCCGAGAAGAACACGGCCGCCTTGTAGATTCGCAAGGGCTACCAATTCCTTGGCGAGCGCGCGATTGTCCTCGGTATCGCGCTTGAACTCGACCCCGGAATTCTCGCCGTTTTGGATCAACTCTGTCAGCTCGGTTCGGTTCATCGTGCCTTCCCTCAGAACCCGTACTTGCGCCGGCGACGCTCGAAGGCTTCCTTGCCGCCTTCGAGGATCTCCTCCACCAGCTCGCGCACCGGCTGGGCGTCGATCGAGCCCATGTGCTCGGGTGCGATGCGCGCGTGCCCGTGCTCGGCCTCGCCCGATGCGGTGAGTCCCACGATCTGCTCGGCGTCACCAAGCACCGGGATGTTCGCGTTGTGGGTCGAGAAGATGAACTGCCGGCGCTGCTTCTCGTCGCGCATGCGCGGCACGACGCCCTCGGTGATGAAGCGGTTGTCCAAGTCATCTTCCGGCTGATCGACGATGAGCGGTGCGTCGGATTCCAGCAGCAGCAGAAGGAGCACCGCCGTCGCCTTCTGTCCGGTCGAGAGTTCTTCAAGCGCCTGCCACGCGGGCGGATTCCCGGCCGGCGCGGTGTTGAGCTGGATCGACGTGGTCGACGGCAGATCGAGCTCCTCGATGCGCATCAGCACCTCGGGTTCGGCCTTGGCGAGGCGATCTGCCTGCGCCGGCGTGATACCGAAAGCCTTGTTTAGAGCGTCGTTACCCGCCCGGCACCCCTCGACGAGCTGCGTGAGGGAGAGGTCGCGAGTAACCCGAAGGCTCTCGATGGCCTCGGACAACCGGCCTCCGACCTCCTCGCGCAGGATCCGAAACAGTGGTTCGCGGTCGCCGCCCGCCGAGACCTCTACCTGCACCTTGTCGCGCAATTTCTGGTTGACCTTCTTCGCCGCGCGGTCCAGGCGGCGGAACTGAGCGGCCTTGAAATCCTCCCATTCGGCCAGCAGCGCCCGGCGCCGGTCGCCGTGCTCCTTCTCCACACGGCGCACTAGGCCGTGCCGCTCACGCAGCGGTCGAAGCTCCTCGATCTGGCGCCGCAACCGGATGAACTCCTCTCCGTCCACGCGCGACTTCTGGAGCTCGCGGAGGATCTTCTCATAAGCAGCTTGGACGTCCTTCTTCCGCGTCTCCCACTCCGCGCGCACACCGGCGATCCCTTCATTCGCACCCTGCAACGCCAACTCCAGCTCCTTGGCGATGCGCTCCAGATCGCGGTCGAGCTGCGCGAAGACCTCGTTGGCGCGCGCGAGGATCTCCTTGCCGGGCAGGTCTTCGAGCGCCTTGACCGAGAGGAACACGCGGTCGATGGGGATCTCGCTCTTCAGGCTCTTCAGACACTCGCGGAAGGGGGCGAGGCGCTCGGGAATGGAGGCGAGCACGCGCTCCTCACGCACGAGCAGGCTTTGTTCCTTCAGGCGCTCCTCGAGGCCAGCCTTGCGGAACTCTTCGAGCGTTTCCTCGAGGCCGGGAAGCGCGGCGAGGCGATCCTCGATCTGCCGGAGCTCGGCTCGCGCGTCGAGCAGGCCGCGCCGGCTTTTCTCCAGGTCACGCCGCAGGTCGCTCTTCCGTCGCGGGAGCGACTCGTCGCGCTCGACGAAGCGGTCGAGCAGGCGCGTGAGCTTTTCGCGGCTCTTCGTGAGCTCGGAAATTTCGTGCTGGCCGAAGACCTCGACACGGGGGAGCACGTCCTGCGGCGAGAGGTTCGAGACCTCGCCCTGGTCGTCCCGCACTAACGGCGGGTTGGGAATGGTACGCTCGATGCGGTACTCGCGGACCGCCGGCCGATGTGCGCGGACGAGCAGTGAGATTTTCGTGCCGCTCTTCAGCACGTGCCGCACGATGCCTTCGTGCGCCGTGCGCGCCTCGTCGCCGACGGCGTCGAGCGCTAGAACGGAACGAATGCTCTCGACCACAGTCGACTTGCCGGTGCCGCGCCCGCCAACCAGCACGTTGAGGTTGGGGTTGAAGTGAATCGCGGCACCGTCGAGAAAGCCGCCTTCCCAAGCCAGGGCGACGAGTTCCGCGTGCTCCTCTGGATCGAGCTTTCCCTCCTTGGAATTGAGCCGGATGCGGGAGCCCGGATCGAGGAAGGCCTGCCGCAAGCCCTCGATGCTCACGTCGGACATCTTGATCCAGCAGGTCGCTGACTGGTCGTCGAGGTCCTCGGGCTTCACGATGTCTCCCGCGTTCATGACGGCGATCGCGAGGCCATCATCCGCAGCGTGCGTTCGGCGGTAGTCGGCGTTCTTATTCTCGACGATCTGGCGCACGTCCTGAGGCAGATCCTCGACCGGGCCGGGGATCTGAATCGCAAGCAGGTGCGCGGACTGCCACGCCTGAATCCGCGGCTTGCCTGTGAGGACTTTGAAGAGCCCGTTGTCGTTCGTGACATGCGCGGCAACGGCAACGCCCCCCTGCTCTCGGACCTTTTCGACAACTGCGACGAAGCTCTGATTCGCAAGGTCAGAAGAGGGCGCCGTGTTCCTGATCCCGAACTCCCCGAGGAGCCGTTGGAGCCGTCCGTCGTCGGTGTCTCGGGGGTAGATGCACAGAACGTGCAAGCCTTCGCTCGAAGACAGCTCGAAACCCGGGAATACGTGAATGCCACGATCCGCTGCGGCGCTCCGGAACGCTGGTACACCGCTCACGTCGTTGTGATCGGTGATGGCGAGCACCGATACGCCGATCGCGGCGGCCTTGTCGACGATGGCCTTCGCGTGGGCTGCGGCATCGCCGCTAGCGGGCTTCCCGCGGAAGGTGCCAGCGTAATGGTGCGGGTTCACCTGGAGGGCGCAACGGTGGAAGACAGCACCCGCCGGAAGCGCCCTTGCTTTGGCTATCGGATCCTTGGAAGTCACGATTTCCCTCCGTAAGGCGGCGAGTCCTCGCGCACCTGCATGGGCTTCGTCATGGCGTTCACCGCCAAGTAGTAGTGGGCCACCTTCGTCACCTCGTTCCAGTCGAGGCGCGCCGGGTCGCGGATCGGCTCTTGGAGTCGCGGAGCATTATCGCAGTCGGTGACCACGTAGAGCCAGAAGCAGTCGGGACGGTCTTCTGCCACGCGCCGCTCATTGGGCGTGAGCAGGATCGTGCCGGTCGCTGCGCCAAGGCCCTTCACCTCGATGAGGCGCAGCTCTCCGGATGCGAGGTCGAGGCTCGTGATGTCGTACCCCAGGTTCTTCTCGGAGACATCGTAGACCTGACGGCCCTGCGCCCGCTCGTGCTCCATGACCACGCGCATGGCGATGGCTTCAGTCTCGAAGTTCGGCCTGAGGCGCCGCACCTCGGGCGCCTCGCGCTCGGGGTGTGGCAGCGCGAGGACGCTCGCGAGCCGCTCGACGGCTTGGAGCGTGAGCGCCCGCTGTCGATCGAGGTCGATCCTGCGGCGCTCGCGGCGGCCAAGCAGCTCCGCGTGGCGGGTTTCGGCTTGGGCGAGCCGTCCCTCAGCACCAGGGAGCTTCTGCTCCACATCGGACGCCGCGCGGCCGATCTCCTCGTCGGCGCGCTGGAGCAACTCGGTAAGCGAAAGCTCGACGTGGGCGCTGACCCGCTCGACCTCGGCCAGACGATCTTTGCGAGTTTCTTCGAGGAACGGTGCGAGCGCGTGCTCGTGAAGCCAGGCCGTTGGCTCAGGGAGTGCTGCGACCGCGGGCATCTCGGCCGGCGGGTCCGCAGGCGCGAAGTTACCGAGCAGGCCGGGCTCCTGGAGCCGAGGTTCGCCGTCCTCGGAGATCTCCACCGCGAAGAGCTGCTCGTGGACCACCTGCCCAAGTCCATCCACCACGCGCGCACGGTAGAAGTCGATGCGCGCCGGGCTTTCGTGCTGGAGCGAGTGGAACGTTGCGCCCGTGCCGAGTACGTCGAGCGCCCGCGCGTGTGTGTGCCGCCGGATCGCCTCGAAGAGCGGATGGCCGGGCGTGACCCACTCCAGCTTCTCCGTTTCGGCCGCCTCGCGGTCGGTGGAGCAGCGCGGATAGCGGTCCGCGAGGGCCGGGAGTTTCCAGTCCGGGTCCTTCTCGTACCGATGGAGGACCGGGGGCGTGCGCGCCGGCTCGAACGCGTGCGGCACGCTCGGGACGGTCTTGAGCGAGAGTGGCACAAACTCGGCCGCCTCGCGGAGGAAGCGCGCGATGGTCTCCGGCACGACGCGGCGCTCCTGCGCCCGCGCGCGCCGCTCGATCAGCATCTCGAGGTTGAGCTTCTTGCTCGCCAGCCCCTCCAGGGCGTTCTGGCAGATGGCGCGGAACTGCCCCTCGTCAACGTTGTGGAGCAGGCGCTCCTCGAGGTCGGCGTCGCCGAGCTTGCCGGCATAGTAGTCGCGCAGCACACGCTCTACGTGGGCCGCGGGCAGGATCTCGCCGACGACGTTGAACACGGCGTCGTCGTCGAGCGCGTCGCGGATCTCCTGCAGCTTTTCGTGCAGCCGCTGAAGGACGCGGCCTTCGATGGTGTTGGTGGCCACGAAGTTGAAGATCAGGCAATCCTTGCGCTGCCCGTAGCGGTGGATGCGGCCCATCCGCTGTTCGAGGCGGTTCGGGTTCCAGGGGATGTCGTAGTTGAAGAGGATGTTGCAGACTTGGAGGTTGATCCCCTCGCCCGCCGCCTCAGTGGCGACCAGCACCTGGATCTCGCCTTCCCGGAACTGCTGCTCGGCATGGAGACGGGTGCCCGGCTCATCACGCGAGCCCGACTTCATGCCGCCGTGGATGCAGCCAACGCGGAAACCCCAAGACTTGAGGCGCGCCATGAGGTAGTCCAGGGTGTCCTTGAACTCCGTGAAAAGGAGCAGGCGCTGGTCCGCGTGGTCGAAGAAGCCTTCCTTCTGGAGCAACGCCTTGAGTTCCGAGAGCTTGGCCTCGGCTCCCGCGTCCTCGACGGCCTGGGCGTGGGTCGCGAGACGCCGCAGTTCCTCCACCTCATCTCGCACCTGCTCGGCGCTGCCCGCAAGCGTGATCGCCTCCAGCATCGCCTCGAGCCGCTCGCGCTCGCTCTCCTCCATTTCCTCGATCTCTTCCGGCTCGGGGAGATCCGGTGGCGCCAGCCGGGCCAGGTCCTGGGCACGCTTGAGCCCCTCCTGGAGGCGCCGGGCCCGATTTTCCAGCGAACGCCGCATGGCGTACGTGCTGGATGCGAGGCGCCGCTGGTAGAGAGACATCAGGAAGCCGATCGCGCGGGCGCGCGGGTCCTCACCCTCGGCCGCGGCGCGCGTGCTCTCCCGCTTCACAAACCGCGTCACCTCGCGGTAGAGTTCGAACTCCGCCCCGTCGATGTGGAAGTCTACTGTGTGTGGAATGCGCTTGGTGAAGATCTTCTCGGCGGCCCAGGTGCCGTCCGGCCGGCGCTCCGGGAAATAGACCATCGCCTCCTTGGTGCGGCGCAGGTAGAAGGGCGCCCGACGTCGGTCCATGGCCGCGCGGATCGACTTCACGTCGGCGTATGCGTCGGCATCGAGGAGCTGTAGAAACAGGCTGAAGTTAAGCGGGTCGCCCTTATGTGGGGTCGCCGTGAGCAGGAGCATGTGGTCTGAGGTGTCCCGCAGGAGTTCCCCCAGCTTGTATCGAAGGCTCTTGTGCGTTTCGTCCGCCGCTGACATGCGGTGCGCCTCGTCCACGATGACGAGATCCCAGTGCACCTGCCGCAGCCCGGGCAGGACGTCCTGGCGCTTGGCGAGATCGAGAGAGGTGATGACCCGGTTCCGCTCCATCCACTGGTTCACGCCGAACTGCTCGCGGATGTCCTGCCCCTTGGTGACGAGGAACTTGGTATCGAATTTCTCCTTCAGCTCACGCTGCCACTGGAAGGCGAGGTTTGCGGGGCAGACGATCAGGATCCGCTCAGCAAGGCCGCGCAGCTCGAGCTCGCGGATGAGGAGGCCCGCCATGATGGTCTTGCCCGCGCCGGCGTCGTCGGCCAGCAGAAACCGCACGCGCGCCAACTTGAGGAGGTAGTCATAGACAGCCTCGAGCTGGTGGGGCAGCGGGTCCACGCGGGAGATCGACAGCCCGAAGTAGGGATCAAACTCGTAGGCGATGCCTAGCGCGTACGCCTGAAGGCCCAGACGGAGCAGGCGCCCATCCCCGTCATAGGTGCGCCGGGTGTCGAGGATGGTGAGATGCCCGAGTAGGTCGGCAGTGAGCGTCACCTTGCGGAAGCGATCGGATTGCGTTCCGACCAGGCCCACCATCCAGCTCGTAGCGCCGTTCGATTCAACGGTCTCGACCCGCATCGGCTCGTTGAAGAGCGACCCGGTGAGGAGCTGACCAGCGCGGATCGGGGAGACGCTCATCGGCTAATACTTCTTCCCCGTCCACTCCTTGAACCCCATCCCCCTCACCAACGCCCGCACCCGCCACTCCCCCGCCGTCGTTCCGTCCTCCGCCCCGGCATCGCCAGCCGGCATCCACTCCCGCACCACGCCGTCATACCGCGCCGTCTGCTCATAGATGATCAGGTCCTTGAGCGGCCGCGGCAGGTCCCCCCGCAGTGGCTCGGTCTTGAGCGCCCGCAGCGTGACCTCCAGGCGCAGCGCGCCGTTGTCGGCGGTCAGGAGCGATTCCGTCGGGAAGAAGAGGCGGTTGACGCGGTCCCAGCCCCAGCGCGTGTGCACCAGGCTGTACTGGTCGGGGGTGAAGACGGTGCGCGCACCGTCGAGGTCGAGGGCGAC
>Ga0210377_10001621_pt1 | contig 20420 bp, 20 predicted proteins | sample PLM4_65_b1redo_FD_155480 | JGI IMG/M metagenome (GOLD analysis project Ga0210377, IMG submission 155480) | Groundwater sediment microbial communities from an aquifer in East River, Colorado, USA - PLM4_65_b1 redo | ecosystem: Environmental > Terrestrial > Soil > Riparian zone | place: USA: East...
GAAAACCGACGTGACGCAGTCGAACATCGCGATGGTCGCGCCGGGCACGGTTCGCAACAATCCCGACTACTACGCCCTCGCGGTGATGAACGAGGTCGTCGGTGGCGGATTCTCCGGCCGCCTCATCAACGAGCTGCGCACCAGGCGCGGACTCACCTACGGAGTCGGCGGAGGCGTCGGCACGAACTGGGATCACCCCGGCCTGTTCCGGGTTCAGATGGCGACGAAGAGCGGCACGACGCTCGAGTCGATCGAGGCGCTTCGCAGCGAGATCAACAACCTCGTGACGAAGCCGTTCACCGCCGCTGAGCTCTCGCTGGCAAAGGAGTCGATTCTGAACGCCTTCGTGTTCACGCTCGACTCGCGCGAGAAGGTCCTCAGTCAGTCCACGCTCCTCGAGTTCTACGGCTTCCCGGCCGACTACTTCCAGAATTACCCCGCGAACATCGAGAAGGTGACGGCCGAGGATCTGGCGCGGGTAGCCAGGAAGTATGTGAAGCCCGACCAGCTCGCGGTCCTCGTCGTCGGCAACGAAAAGGACTTCGAGAAACCCCTCACCACCCTCGGCACCGTGACGCCGATCGACATCACGATCCCCGAGCCGGGCGCGACGAAGAAGCCTGCGGCCGGCGGCACTGCCGCCGCGCTCACGGCCAGCACGCCGGAAGGGAAAGCGCTGCTGAACAAGGTCGTGAACTTCGTCGGCGGTAAAGCGAAGATCGATGCGGTGCAGTCGATCCGCACCGTCCTGACCGCGTCGATGCAGACGCCGCAGGGGCCGATGGACGCCGAGACCGATCTGCTCGTCCGTTACCCGTCTGCGCAGCGCCGCATCATGAAGATGCCGATGGGTGTAGTGACCCTGGTCGTCACGCCGGAGGCGTCGTTCGTCGTGACGCCGATGGGGGTGCAGGATCTTCCCGGCTCGCAGCGCGATGCGATGGCCGGCGAGATGAAGCAGGAGTTCTTCGCCGTTCTGAAAAACGCGGACAATCCGAAGTACGCCTTCGCCGCGAACGGCAACGAGCTTTCGATCGACGCCGACGGTGCGACGGTGAAGTGGGAGGTCGATCCGTCCGGCAAGGTCGTTCGCGTCACGCGTCAGGGACGCATGGGCGAACAGGTCACGGAGTTCACGGACTGGAAGAGCTTCGGCGGGCTGATGCTGCCGGCCGGTTTCACGATCAGCTTGAACGGCCAGAAGAGCGGCAGCGGAACCGTGAAGTCGTTGGAGATCAATCCGGTCGTGGACGCGAATGCGTTCGCCAAGCCGGCCGGGTAGATCGCAGGTTCTGAAGATCGTGGGTGGCAGGAGGTTCAAAGACCTGCGATCCACGATCTACGATGCTCCGCCGCCCCCACCCTTCTGCGACTGCAGTTCCTTGACGAGCCGCACGAGAGTGAGGGTGATCTCGTGCAGCGAGTGGATCACTCCCACCTCGAATGCGGTGGGCGGCTCCCCGGCCGCACACCCGCAGTAGTTACACGGCCCGCCGCGGCCCCCGTCGTGGTGGTCGAGGATGTGACCGCAGGCACAGGAATCTTTCGCTATTTGCATCGCTTACCTCACTCCAGACGGAATGTTAAATGCTCAATGTTGAATGTTGAATGTTAAATTGAAATTCGAAGCGTCTCATTCAACATTCAACATTCAACATTGAACATTCACCATTGAACATTCACTATTCCCGTGTCCTTTTGATCTGCGCGACCGCTCTCATTCTGGCGAGCTGCGTCCATCAGCCCGCGCGCGAGAAGGAGCGGTTCGATGAGCCAGGCCAGGCGGCCGCATACTACGCGATGCGGCGCGCGGTCGAAGGCGGCGATTCGCCGCAGCGTCGATACGAAGCGGCGCGCGCGCAGATGGGGCGGATGTCGCGCCACGAGACCGTCGGCGACCGGGGCATCGGGCGCCGCGACGGCCCGCCCGCCGCAACCGCCGCCGTCGCCGAAGACACCATCGGCACCTGGAAGTTCCTCGGCCCGGGGAACATCGGCGGCCGCATGCGGGCGCTCCTGATCGACGCGCGGGAGCCTTCGACGATGGTCGCGGCGGGCATCTCCGGCGGCGTGTGGAAGACGACCGATGCCGGCGCGAGCTGGCGGCCGATCGGTGACGCGCTGGCGAATCTCGACATCAGCTCCCTGGCATTCGATCCGCAGAACCATGACGTCATCTTCGCCGGAACGGGAGAGGGTTACTTCCGGGAGGACGTCCGCGGCACCGCTCTCCCGCTGCGCGGGAACGGCATCTTCGTGACGCGCGATGGCGGCGCGTCGTGGAGCCGGCTGCCGTCGACGGTGGGCCAGGATTTCTACTGGGTCAACGATCTCGTGGTCAGCTCGCACGACTCGCAGCGGATCTATGCGGCCACGCGCACCGGCGTCTGGCGATCGGCGGACGCGGGTGCGACATGGACGCGCGTCGTCACGACGTCGGTCAAGGGCGGCTGCCTCGACCTCGCCTACCGCGGCGACACCACCGGGGATTATCTGTTCACCTCATGTGGCGTGTTCGACCAGGCGGCGGTCCTTCGCACGAAACATGGCGAGAGCAACGACCCCTGGACCGTGGTGCTCAACGAGGCGGGCATGTCCCGTACGTCGCTGGCGATCGCGCCATCGAATCCGTCGGTCGTGTACGCGCTCGCCGCCAGCAACCGACGCGGCCCGCGGGAGACCACGCAGAACCTGCACGCTCTGTATCGATCCGAGAAGGACGGCGATCCCGCGTCTTGGACCGCGCAGACCCGCTTCGACGATCAGGAGAAACTGAACACCGCGCTGCTCTCGAATGCTTACACGGCCATCGAGCCGCAGTGCAACGGGCGCAACGAGATCGGCTCGTGGATTCCGATGGGCTGGCACTGCAACGTCGTGGCAGTCGATCCGGTGAACGCAGACCGCGTATGGCTCGGCGGCGTGGATCTGTTCCGCTCCGACGATCGCGGAAGAACATGGGGCGAGGCTTCGTACTGGTGGACGTACCGGTTGCAGCCGTCGTTCGTGCACGCCGACCAGCACGTCATCGCCTTCCATCCCCAGTACGACGGCGTCGCGAATCAGACGATCTTCTTCACGAATGACGGCGGTGTCTATCGCACCGACAACGCGAATGCCCCGCTCGGGAGCGGAACGCTCACAGCGTGTCATCCGGAAGACAGCAAGGTGGCGTTCACGTCGCTCAACAACACCCTCGGCGTCACCCAGTTCTACCACGGCGCCGTCTACCCCGACGGCACCCGCTACCTCGGCGGAGCGCAGGACAACGGCACGGTTCTCGGTTACGACTCCCTCGGAGTGAACGGCTGGATGATGCAGTGGGGCGGCGACGGCGGGTATGTCGCCGTCGATCCGTCCGATCAGCGAACGATGTACTTCGAGTCGCAGAACGCCGAGATCATCCGGTTCAGCGGAACGAACGTCGTCGATGTCGCCGCGACGCTGCGCAACAACGACACGTTTCTGTTCATCACGCCGTTCGTGATCGATCCCGCCAGACCGACACGGCTCTGGATCGGCGGCACGAGGTTGTGGCGAACCGAGAATCGAGGGGATCAGTGGACGCAGGCGAGCACGGTGCTGAATGGTCAGGTCAGCGCGATCGCGATCGGGATCCAGCACGCCGGCCGCGTTCTGGCCGGAACGAATCACGGTGACGTGGTGCACAACGATGACGCGCCGAACGCGACGGGAACGACCGCATGGAGCGCCGCCCATCCGCGCGACGGCTTCGTGTCGTCGATCGCGTTCGATCCGACGAATGACGACGTCGTGTACGCGACGTATGCCGGCTTCGGCGGCGGCGCACACGTCTGGAAGAGCATCGACGGCGGCGTGACGTGGTCGCCGCTGGACGGCAGCGGCGCCGGCGCACTGCCCGACATTCCGACGCACTCGCTGGCCATCGATCCCACCCGCCCCTCCCGTCTCTACCTCGGCTCAGACCTCGGCATCTTCGTGTCGAACGACGGCGGCGGACAGTGGATGGTGGAGAACACGGGCTTCGCTTCGGTCATCACGGAATTCGTGACGATCGCGCCCGGTGAGCGCGGCCCGGCCGTGTATGCGTTCACACACGGCCGCGGCGCATGGCGCGCGGAGCTCGTCGAAGGGCGAAGACGGCGCGCCGTGCGGTAGCCAGCTCGCAATCTAGATCGACTCCGCGATCCTCCGCGCGATCAGCGCGTATCCCTCTTCATTGGGATGGAAGCGATCGAACGACAGCCGGTCGCGATGGGAGAAGAGGTCGGAAGTCTCGACCACGGTGATATTGGCGTCGTTGCCGAACTGCTCGATCAGTCGCGCGTTCCACCGATTCACGAGCGCGGTGAGCTGCGCCCCTACTGGGGTCGCGGCGAACGGGTTGTAGAGGCCGACGATGAAGATGCGGCCTTTCGGGTTGACGCCGCGGATCACCTTCACCACCTTCTCGATGCGGTCGAGGACGGCGTGCATCACCGCATCCGGATCGCGGGGCGGTGCGCTTCGCCAGTCGGTGCCGCCCCACAGATCGTTGCCGCCGATCGAGATGACGATCACGTTCGATTGCGCGAGAAGCGTGCGGACATTTGGCGAATCGAGCTGCTGCAGCAGATCGTTCGTGCGTGAGCCGTTGACCGCGATGTTCACCGCCGGTCGCACGTTGAGGCGACGCCGCTTCAACTCGTCCGTCAATCGCCCGCCGATGCCGAGGCCGGATTCGTCGCCGGTGCCGCGGGCGAGCGAGTCGCCGATGATGATCGGCGCGATCACACCGCGCGCCGGCTGCGCCTCGATCCGGCGCGCCGGCGTCACGTCGACAGGCTTGCCGATGTCGCCGCGCAGGAACGAGTAGAATCCGGCGCCGAACGCCACGGTCGCGACAATCGCAGCCCCGACGGGGATGTACCAGAAGATCAACCGTCGCATTTCTCGACTCAAGCTACCATGACGGCACGCGTTGCGCGGCACGCGGCACGCGTGCCAGAACAACTCCTCGCGTGCCGCGTGCCGCGTACCGCGTGCCGGTCGGTGAATGAAAGCCCAAGCGTCTGAAACATCCGCACTCGTCGCCTCGAACTTGACGAAGGTGATCGGCAAACGGACGATCGTCGACTCCGTCTCGTTCCAGCTGCGCGCGGGTGAAGTATTCGGATTTCTCGGACCGAACGGTGCGGGCAAAACGACGACGATCCGGATGCTGGTGGGATTGATTCGCCCGACCGCGGGCTCGGTGAAGATCTGCGGATACGACGTCCGCCACCAGTTCGAAGACGCGATGCGCTGCATCGGATGCATCGTCGAGACGCCCGACCTCTACCGGTTCATGACGGGGCGCGAGAACCTCGAGCACTTCGCGCGCATGCTGCACGTGGGCGACAGCGACATCGAGCGCGTGGCGCGCATCGTCGGCCTCTCGCACCGGCTCGACCAGCGCGTTCGCGAATACTCCCTCGGCATGCGCCAGCGGCTCGGCATCGCGCAAGCTCTCCTCGGACATCCGCGCCTGCTGATCCTCGATGAGCCGGCCAACGGCCTCGATCCGGCGGGAATCCGCGAGATCCGCGAGCTGCTCCGCGGGCTGGCGGCGACCGGCCTGAGCGTCTTCGTCTCGAGCCATCTGCTCGCCGAGATCGAGCTGATGTGCGATCGCGTCGCCATCATTCACAAAGGGAAGATCCTTCGCGACGGGACGGTGCGCGATCTCATCTCCAGTCAGCGCGCGATGGAGTTTCATGTCACCGACGTTGCGCGCGCGTCGGCGCTCCTTCAGGAGCGCAACGTACCGTTCACTCCGAACCACGACCGGCTGTTTCTGCCGATCGAGGAGCGCGACGCCGCGCCGATCATCCGCACGCTGATCGACAACGGCGTCGACGTCTTCTCCGCCCGCCCGCGCGTGCAGACGCTCGAGGAGATGTTCATTGATGTCACGGGAGGGGAGAGCGTGGATTAGCGCTACAGGACACCAGGTGGCAGGGCAGGCCTTCGAACCATGATCAATCTGATTCAGAACGAGACGATCAAACTGCTGCGGCGCCGCCGCTTCGCCATCGTGATCGGCATCCTCGTCGCGATTCTCGCGATCGTGTCGTATTCGCAGTACCGCCAGTTGCGCGAGCAGCGCAACCGGAACTGGCGCGCCGAGATCCAGCAACGCGTCGCGAACTACCAGAACACCCTCCGGCGCGGCCGCATCAATCCGTCGTGGCAGCGATCGCTGCGCGCGGAGATCAACCGGCTGCAGTTCTATCTCGATCACGACATCGAGCCGGACAAGCCGACCGCGCCGATCTTCGTCCGCACGTTCGCGAACGTCGCCGGCTTCCTCCTCCTCCCCCTCCTCGTCGGCGTCCTCGGCAGTGACATCGTTTCGGCGGAGAACGCCGAGGGGACGGACAAACTGTTGCTGACCCGGCCGGTGCGGCGATGGAAGATTCTCACGTCCAAGCTCATCACGCTCTGGATGTTCGCCACGCTCACGCTCTTCTGCGGCGCGGTGCTGTCGTATCTCATCTCCGCCCCCGTGCTTCCGCGCGGGGGCTGGAACGCGCCGATGTTCACCGGTTTCACGATCACGCGCGCGGGATTCAAAGCCGACACCATCCGGCAACTGCCGTTGTGGAACGACACGCTCATCGCGTACGGACTGGAGTGGTACGCGCTGCTGACCGTCGCGTCGATCGCGCTGATGCTGTCTGTCATCTTCCGCTCCAGCGCCGCGTCGATCGGAACGATGCTCGCATCGCTCATCGGCGGTACGATCATCACCCGGATCAGCCCCGACTGGACGGCCGGCAAGTACCTCTTCGTCAGCGCCCTTCCGCTCGCCGACTACTACACGGGCGAGCCGCCGCCGTACGACGGGATGACGATGACGTTCTGCATCGGCCTTCTCGGCGTGTGGGCCATCGCCACGACCATCGTCGCGTATGTGTTGTTCACGAGGAGGGATGTTTTCGGATGAATGCTGAATTAAGAATTTCGAATTTCAACGTCTCATGACAAAGCGACTCCTGCTCCTGATCCCCATCGCCATCGCCATCGCCTGCGGTCCGTCTGAGCCCATCGAGAAGGTCGACACCCGCTCGGCGATCGCCACGTTCTACGTGGCGTCAAAAGAGCTGAAGGTTCACGCGCAGCCCGACGACAAGGCCGCAGTGGTCACGAAGTTCCTCAACGGCGAGAGCGTCCCGGTCCTCGCGCGGCGCAACGATGATTGGGTCGAAGTGCGAACCGCCAGCGGCAGCGGATGGGCGCACATGAGCGAGCTCGGAACCGGCGATGCCGCGAAGCAGGCCTCGGACAACCTGTCTCCCCGATTCGAGCGTGTGCCGGCGGCGGTGGCATCTTCCGGAACCCATGGCACGATCTACATCGAAGCGAACGTGAACACCGACGGTCAGGTCACCTCGGCGAAAGTCATCACGAACACGACGGGCAGTGAAGATCTCGCGCAGCGCAACATCCAGGCGCTCGAGCAGGCGCGCCTTTATCCGATTGTCGTGAAGGGCGAGAAGAAGCCGTTCGTGTACTACTACCGCGTCGACTACTGAGCCTCCATCACACATCGCTGTTGCCATCGTCACAGCACTGCCTCCGCCGAGCGCGCAACGTGCGAGCGAGGGCGGCCATGCAAAAAACAGCGACGATCGTCATCTCTCTCATCTTCCTCTTCTCGTGCACGCAGAAGCCTGCACCCGTGGCTCAGGCCACCGATCCGGCAGCAAGACCGGCGATCTCGATCCAGTACGTCGGCGTTCCTCAGATGAATGTCTACACGGCCCCGGATCAGAGCGCGGCTGTGAACACCGTTTATCGCTACGGCGAGACGGTGTCGATCCTCTCGTTCCGCGGCGACTGGGCCGAGGTGCGGACGGTCGACGGGACGGGGTGGGTGGCGCAGAGCGAGCTCCTCACTGTTGAGGCGCTCAAGCAGCTCGTCGACAGTCAGGTGCCGCGCTTCTTCACGCCACCGGTCGCGATTCCCGCGCGTGCGCGCGGCGAGATCGTGCTGCAGGCGAAGGTGAACACGGACGGTGAAGTGGTCGAGGTGAAGACCCTCAGCAACACGACGGGCAACAACAACCTCGCGCTCGAGAACGCCAGCGCCCTGCTGCAGGCACGCTTCTATCCGTTGCTGCAGAAGGGCCAGCGGTTCACGTTCACCTATGAGCACAAGGTGACGTATTAGTGCTGAGTGCTGAGTGCTGAGTGCTGAGTGCTGAGTGCTGAGTGCTGAGTGCTGAGTGAGGGCCCCGACTCAGGACTCAGCACTCAGCACTCAGGACCTCAACTATCCGTCGGTGGAATTGTTTACGGGCGCGAGCGTTACCTTCGACGCATGCAGCAGCTCCGTTACGACATCCGCAATGTCGCGATCATCGCCCACGTCGATCATGGCAAGACGACCCTCGTTGACGCTCTCCTGAAGCAGTCCGGCGCGATTCGCGCCAACCAGCAGGTCGACGAGCGGGTCATGGATTCCAACGACCTGGAGCGTGAGCGCGGGATCACGATCCTCGCGAAGAACACATCAGTCCGTTACCTCGTCGACGCTCCTGATGCCCTCGGTCATCCCACGCATCACGAGGCGACGCATACGGCATCGGGACACGACCTCCCGGCCGCCTTCATCCATCCATCAGAAGTGAAGATCAACATCGTCGACACTCCCGGTCACGCCGACTTCGGCGGCGAGGTCGAGCGTGTGCTGTCGATGGTCGACGGCGTCATCCTCCTCGTCGACGCGGCCGAAGGCCCGATGCCGCAGACCCGGTTCGTGCTGCGCAAAGCGCTGGCCCTCGGACTGCTGCCGATCGTCGTCATCAACAAGATCGACCGCAGCGATGCGCGACCGCAGGAAGTAGTGAACGAGGTGTTCGATCTGATGATCGAGCTCGGCGCGTCGGACGAGCAGCTCGACTTCCCCATCCTCTACGCGATCGGACGGCAGGGCATCGTTCGCGTCGAGCTGACGGACACGAACGACGACTGCCGCGCCTTGTTCGACGCGGTGTTGAAGCGCATCCCGCCTCCGCCGGGCATGGCGGATGCGCCGATGCAGCTTCTCGTCAGCGCCATTGACTACAACGACTACGTCGGCCGCCTCGGCATCGGCCGCGTTCATCGCGGCACGATCAGACAGGGCACGGACGTGGTGCTGATTCTTCGCGACGGCACGCACAAGAAGGGCCGCGTCTCGAAGCTGACGGTATTCGAGGGTCTGAAGCGCGAAGAAGTGGAGAGCGCGTCGGCGGGCGAGATCGTGGCCATCGCCGGGTTCGCGGACGTCGAGATTGGCGAGACGTTCGCGGCCGCGGATGCGCCGGAGCGAATCGAGCCGATCGCGATCGATGAACCGACCGTGTCGATGTTCTGGATGGTGAACGACTCGCCGTTCGCCGGAACCGAAGGGAAGTTCGTGACGTCCCGAAATATCAAGGAGCGGCTCGATCGCGAGCTGCGCAAGGACGTCGCCCTTCGCGTCCGCGAGACTGATCTCCCGGATCGTTTCGAAGTGAGCGGCCGCGGCGAGCTGCACCTGTCGATCCTCGCGGAGAACATGCGTCGCGAGGACTTCGAGTTCGCGCTTTCCCGTCCGCAGGTGATCCTCAAGCAGGTCGACGGCAAGACGCTCGAGCCGTATGAGGCGCTCGTCGTCGACATCGATGAGGCGCACGTCGGCACGATCATGGAGAAGATTCAGGAGCGCCGCGGCGAGATGACGGACATGGTGAATCCCGGCAGCGGGCGCGTGCGGATCGAGTTCAAGATCCCCACGCGCGGCCTGTTCGGCATCCGCACCGAGTTTCTGTCCGAGACGCGTGGCACCGGGCTGCTGTACCACACGTTCCTCGAATACGGCCCGTACCGCGGCGAGATCGCCAGCCGATCGCGCGGCGCGCTCGTATCGAAGGAAGGCGGCGATACGACCGCCTACGCGATCGAGCCGCTTCAGGAGCGCTCGACATTGTTCGTCGATCCGGGCGTGAAGGTCTACGGCGGACAGATCGTCGGCGAGAACTCTCGCGACGTCGACATGGTCGTGCAGGTGTGCCGCAAGAAACACCTCACGAACATGCGTGCCTCGAGCTCGGACATCGCCGTGCAGCTCACCCCGGCGCGGCACATGACGCTCGAGCAGTGCCTGGAATGGATGAATGACGACGAGCTCGTCGAGGTGACGCCGGAATCGATTCGCATCCGGAAGAAGATCCTCGATCATTCGCAGCGCGTGGTCGCCAGGAAGCGAAGCGCCGCGGCAAGCGAGTGAGCGTGTCGCCGGCTTACGCCGGCTCGCATTCGCCACGGCGTACGCCCGACCCCGGGCTTACACGCCAACGGTCCCGCGCCGCGTGTGCGCGGCGTTGTACGCCCCACACCCCCGCATCGCGTGTGCGCGGCGTTGTAGCCCCGGGCGTAAGCCCGGGGTCGCGAGGGTGCGAAGGGAGAACGAGCCCGCGTAAGCGGGCGACACCGCCTGCAACACGGCTGAAGAGAATCGCAGCCGCGGTCGCAACATGCAGAGGTTTCATGCTCTGAGCGGAAGCCGTGGCGGTACAGTTCTCCACCATGAGGCCGGCGGACATCGCTTCCAGACTGCGACGCGTCGTCACCCGTGATGCTCCGATGCTCCTCGCGGCTCGCCCGGAGAGTGTCTCCGTCGCGCCAGCACCGGGCAAATGGTCACCGAAGCAGATCATCGGACACCTCATCGACTCCGCCTCGAACAACCACCAGCGTTTCGTGCGCGCGCGATTCACCGACGATCTCGTGTTCCTCGGCTACGAGCAGGAATCGTGGGTGGAAGCGCAGGGCTACGCCGATGCGGACTGGACGTCGCTCGTCACGCTCTGGCGCGAATTCAATCTGCACGTCGCGCGAGTCATCGAACGGACGCCGGAGGACGTCGCCGGGAAGGCGCGCACGCGGCACAACCTCAGCCAGATCGCGATGGCAAAGATCGGCAGCGGTGAGCCGGTCACGCTCGCCTGGTTCATGAACGACTACGTCGATCATCTCGAGCAGCACCTCGGCCAGGTCTGGTCGGCGCTGAAACGCTAGACCGACCACTTCGCCGAGGCGATGCCGACGAGAAGGCCGCCGACGCTGCCGATGATGAGGATCGGGGCGTAGGCTCTCGTCACGAGCGCATCGGGGAGGCTGATGAGCAGTCCGACCAGGAGACCTCGCGCCCAGGGCGGCATCGGAAGCTGCGCGGTCGATGCCAGAAGACCGATCGCAAACCTGCTCGCGAACGCCGCGGTCAAGGCCCGAGGTTTGTCGGGAAAGCTCATCGGGAGCATCAGGCCGACGGAAAGAGCACCGAACAACACACCGGCGATCACGCCAAAAGCGAGACGGGTCATCAGCGCCTCCTGTGTCGACGAGCGTACGCGGAGCAAGCGGAAGGCAAAAAGCGACGCGCTGGCTGCCGGGAGAATCCACGGCCGAAGGCAGGAATTGACTACGCGCTGTAGAGAACAGCGCGACTCACAGCTCCGGCGGATCGCCGAAGCGGCCCTTCGGGAGGTCCGCGGTGAACGCGGAGAACTCGAACTGCTGCGGCACGTCCTTTCCCGCGGGGTGACAGCGGTCGCAGTTCCTCGCTTCCTCGCCGCTGGGCTTGCGGAGGATTGCGGGAAAAGCGATTTTCCCGTTGTGGCACGCACCGCAGTAGTAGCCCTTCCTGTTGTCTTCCTCGCGCATCTGCGTGCCGTTCGCCTCCATGGCGAAAGCGATGTCGACATGACAGAGGCGACAGGTGAACTTGGCGCGATGCACCCAGTGGCTGAAGACGACCGGCGCGAGGCCGTTCTTCTGGGAGAGATTGTTCATCACCACGTTGCCGGATTCATCGGGCAACGGGCGGCGCTTCTTCACGCCTTTGCCTTGCGCGAATGCAGGCAGCACAAATGACGCGATGAGCAGGAAGAGGATCGGAATCCGTGCAACAAGACGCATGATGTTGCAAGAGAACATCCGCGCTGAAACCGGATCTGTGACCGCTCATAACGTCGTGTGTCGCGATGCGGCTCAGGTCACACGCCGAACTGCGTCAGGTGATGGTTCAGGTGCTTGTACGACAGCGCCGCCCAGTCGTCGCCCGACAGCTTGCCGAACATGGGATGCTCGGGCCAGAGCTGGTGATGCCGCTTTTCGCGCAGGCGATCAACCAGGACGAGAAGCTGCTGAAGATCCGAGCCCCACGACTCGGGTGCCGTCGTGAATGCTTCCTGGGGTCCCCTGGCGCCTTTCGGCCACGGCACGACGTAGATCATCAGCCGGTTGATTGGCGGAACGCTGAGAAATCCCGATCCGCGGCGCGCGGCGATGTCGCCTAGGGCCATGCGGATCTGATCGGAGATGTGCGCCAGCATTCGAGACGCGTTCATTCTGCCCCAGCGCGCTCGCGTGTCCGGGGTCAGCGCACGGATTCGGGCGACGATTTCAGCGTAGGCCTCCTCGTTCCAGAGCGATCTCATGGCGTCCTCTTCGGCTCTGACCTGGGAACAGTCCTACTTCAGGTACGTCGCGAACCACTCCACGTACCGCCGGTCGACATCGCTCTGATGCACCGGATCCGCCGGTGAGTGGCCGCTCACGGGATAGGCGATGAACTTCACCGGCACGCCGTTGTCTTTCAGCGCATGGAACATCTGATACGACTCGGTAATCGGAACGCGTACGTCTCCCGTGTCCGACATGATCAGCGTCGGCGTCCTGATCTTCGAGGCGTACGTGATCGGCGACTGCTCGATGTACTTCTTCGCGTTGTCGCCGACATACGGCGAGCCCCACGTCAGCCTGCGACCGAGGCCGGTGTCGGCGAGGGCATACGTATCGAGCCAACTGTTGACCGCCGCGCCCGAGACCGCAACCTTGAAGATCGGATAGTGGCTGATCATCCATGAGGTCATGTAGCCGCCGTACGACCAGCCGCCGACACCGATCCTCTTCTCGTCGATGAATCCTCGCTTCTTCACGGCGTCAATCCCGGCGATGACGTCGCGGCCCGGACCAGCGCCGGAATCGTCGCTGATCGCCACCGTGAACCGATTGCCGAGGTTGTCGCTGCCGCGATAGTTCGGCATGAACACGACCCAGTTCTGAGCGGCGAAGAGCTGCGGCAGATAGCTGAACGCGGTCGTCGATGCCGAACGCGGGCCGCCGTGAATGTAGACGACGAGCGGATACTTCTTCGATCCGTCGAAGCCCGGAGGCGTGATGACGACGCCATCCTGATCGTAGCCGTCGTTCTTCCACGTGATCCGCTCCGCGCGGCCGAGGTCGAGCGATGCGAGAGCGTCGTTGAAGTGCGTCAGCGGCCGGGGCCGATCGTTCAGCGAGGCCATGTAATAGAGCTCGCGCGGATGAGTCGAAGTGGAGCCGGTGAACACCATCTGCCCGCTCGGGGCCACCGACGCGTCGATCCAGTATGCGAATGTCGGCTCGACATCGCCGAGGTCGAGCCGGCGCGCCGGACCGCCATCGGCCGGCTGGATCCAGTAACTCACCGACGTCGCATCGTGCGCGCCAGTGAGAAACGATCTGCCGTCCGGCAGCCAGATCGACCGATAGAGATTCCGATCGAGCGAGCCCGTAACCTCTTTCCCTTCTCCGCCGTTCGCCGGCGCGATCCAGATCGAGTTCTGGTTCGACCGCTCGCCGTTCCTCGGATGCCAGTACGCGAGGCGCGATCCGTCGGGCGAGAACACCGGCTGCGTCTCGTCGATCCGGCGCTTCGTCAGACGTCGCGTCGTTCCCGTCGCCACGTCGACGACGGCGACGTGCGCGATGTCGGGCGTGCGCTGGTGCGGCGTGTCGCGCTGCGTGATCGCGATCGTCTTTCCATCCGGCGACCACGACAGGGGCGACGGAACCGGACCGGGCGGATGCGCGACCGGAAGACTCCACGCCCCGCTCGTCAGCCGCTTCGCCGCTCCTCCGGTCGACGGAATCAGCCAGACGTGCGCCGGCATCGGCGCGCTGGTCGTGAGGTAATCGTCCTCGCCGACCTCGAATGACCGGTTGTACTTGTCGATGTCGCTCTTCTGCTCGACCTCATCCGTCGTGACGAAGGCGATCGTGTTTCCATCGGGACTCCATGCGAACTGCTGCACGCCGTTCGCGGCATCGGTGATGCGTCGCCCGTCGCCGCCCCGCATCGGCACCATCCACACCTGTCGCTTCGCCTCTTTGTCCGACGACGCATTCGCCAGAAATGCGAGGCGCTCGCCGTCCGGCGACCATCGCGGCTGCGCGACACCACGGCGCTCGAACGTGAGCGGACGCTGCGCGCCCGTCGCGACATCGACGAGCACGATCTCCGGATCGTAACGGTTGTCCTTCGGGTTCGCGCGCGACACGACCACGGCCACCGTCTTGCCGTCCGGCGAGATCTGCGGATCGCTCGGGTTGACGATCCGGAACCGGTCGGCGTACTGCAGCCGTTCCGCGAAGGCGGCCGATGCGAGAAAAAGAACGAGAATCGCCAAGCGTCTCAAGAAAGCCATCCTCCGTCACGGCGGCGCGTAGACGACGTATTTCGGGTCCGAACCGAGCGCGTTTGTTTGCAGAAATCCCCACGCAGTTTGAGTGCGATCGAGAGTTGTCTCATACGGGTCTTTGCAGTGATCTCGGATTCTCGCCGGCGCGCAGCGAGATCTCCGCTCCTTCTTTTCCGAGCTCCAGACATTCGAAGAAGTTCCGCACGAGCTGGCCGAGGCGGTCGCTGGTGAGGTTGGCGGCGATGACGGCGTCGACGAGCTCGCGCCCGAGCGCGGCCGCTTCGTCGCGGATCTTCATCGCGTCGGCCGGATTGTCGTCCTCACCCGAGTAGCGGAAGAGAAGACTCCACAGCCGCTCGGCCGCGTCGATCGCCTCCGGCGCTTCGACCCCCTTCTCCTCCGCGTGCCGCTGGACGATCACCAGGATACGATCGGCGATCCTGCCGGCGTGCGGCAGATCGAGCGGGATGTCGAAATAAGGCACGACGCGACTGTATCACCCGGTCGCGCCGTGAGCGCCTGGCCCACAATACGTTGACCGTATACCGTTGACCGTTGTCGAGGCGATGGCCCCGGGGAGGCACAATCGTCGCACTGGCGAAGGCGCCGCCTCGACAACGGTCAACGGACAACGGTCAACGACTGATGCGCACCTTCCTCACCACAGCGATCGCGATCTTCGCGATCCTCAACGCGATCGCGCTCTGGCACCTGCTGACCGTCCATCCGCGGCGGCGTGCGTTCGTTGCGGCGATCGCGATCCTCTGCAACCTGATGTGGTTCTTCCTTCCCCTGCTCAACACACGCACCGATTTCTCCCGCTTCGCGCGCGCGGTGCTCGGGCCGCCGTGGTTCGGGTGGCTCTGTTTCGTTCTGCTCGACTCGATCTTCATCGCGCTTGTTGCCGCGGTATGGGTCGTGGCCGGACGGAATGGGCGCTTCCGCGATTTCGCGCGCTGGCCGTCGCGCGCGTTTCTGGCGATCATCGCCACCGGCTCGATCGTCGGGTTCTATCAGGCGATCGTGCCGCTGCGGACCGAAGTCGTGCCGGTGGTGATTCGCGATCTTCCGCCGGAGCTCGACCACTTCCGCATCGCGCTTGTCGCGGACATTCATGTCGGCCTCCTGACGCGTCCTTCACGTCTCGAGCAGATCTTCGCGACAACGTCATCGCTGCGGCCGAATGTGGCCGTCCTGGCCGGCGATCTGATCGACGACGACCCGCACTACATCCCGAAGTTGCTGGCCGGCACGCGTGCTCTCGGCCCGTCCATCCCGTTGATCGGCGTGTTCGGCAATCACGAGATGTACGGCGCGCCGCACGAGGTGATCGCGATGTTGCGCGGGAGCCGCATCCGGCTGCTCGTGAACGAAGGTGCATCGTTCGGACGCACATGGTTTGCGGGGATCTCCGATTACGCGGCGCGCGAAGCGTCGTTGCGGCCCGACATGGCGCGATCGCTGGCGCCGCGGCCTGCGGACTCCCTGCCGATCGTCGTGGCGCATCAGCCGAAGGCGTTCGACGAGGCGCGCCGGCGCGGCATTCCGCTGACGCTCGTCGCGCACACGCACGGCGGTCAGTGCGGATTTCGCGCGCTGCACTGGTCGCTGGCCGGGCTGTTCCTTCCGTACGACATGGGCCTGTATCAGCGCGGCGAATCGCAGCTCTACGTCAACACCGGCACCGGATTCTGGCTCCTCCCCTTTCGCCTCGGCATGACGCCGGAGATCACGCTGGTGGAATTGCGTCGAGCGCCGCGGTGAGCACGGCGCCGCATTTGTCTTCGATCTTCAGCGCAGCCAGATCGTCAGCGCGCGTCGGACCGATGTTGACGATCGCCACCGGCACGTTCCGCTCCGCGGCTCGTTTCACGAATCGATATCCGGACCACACGGTCAGCGAGGAGCCGACGACGAGGAGCGCGTCAGCTTCGTTCACGCGGTTCATCGCGTACGCCACCTTCTCCGGCGGAACCGATTCGCCGAAGAATACGACGCCGGGTTTCAGAACGCCGCCGCATCGCTCGCACGCGGGCACCTCGAAGCCGACGACGAGTTTCCGCGCCACACCGGCATCGCCGTCAGGCGCAAAATCGGCATCGTCGGCGTGAAGGCGATCCCATTGCGCGGCAGCGAGCCACGCCGCATTCAATCTCGCCAGATGGTCCTGCACGTCGCCGCGTCTGAATTCAGCCCGACAGTCGAGACAGACCACGACGCGATTGCGTCCGTGAAGTTGAACGACCGCGCGACTTCCCGCTTCATGATGCAGGTCGTCGACGTTCTGTGTGATGACCTGATGCACGCGACCTCGCGCTTCGAGCGCCGCAATCGCGCGATGCGCGGCGTTGGGACGTGCGGCTTCGAATCGCGGCCATCCGCGATAGCTGCGCGCCCAGTAGAAACGCCGCACCTCGGCACTGCGAACGAACGCGCTGTACGAAATCGGCTTGTGCCGTGACCAGGCGCCGCCCGGGCTTCGATAGTCCGGAATCCCCGATTCCGTGCTGCAGCCCGCGCCGGTGAGGACGACCAGGCGGCGTGCCCGCGCGATGAAGTCGGAGAGGTGGGACATCTTCGGAGGGAAACAGCGGACCACTGCCTCCCCTTCCTCGGTGTGGGGCCGCCGACCTCGGCGGCCTGCGGCGCGGAAGCGCCGCCGGGGTCGGCGGCGCCACACAGAACAGGCTACGGCTTGAACGGCTCTTCGATGCGCGGCCCCGTCGCGATGTCCACCAGCGCGCGAATCAGCACCCGCGTCCCACGCTGCAGATCCTCGACCGAGATCTTCTCGTCGACATCGTGTCCGGGGTACGGCTTGCCGGGGAACCACATGCCGAATGCAATCGCGTTCGGCAGCCGCTTGGCGTAGGTGCCGCCGCCCGAGATCGCCGGTTTCGCGCGCCTCCCCGTCGCGACCGCGTAATCATCGAGCAGGCGCCGCACGAACTTCGCATTGGGATTGAATCCGAGCGGCTCGTCCTCGAAATAGTTCTCCGTGGCCGGAGTCGTCAGCGACGCGCCCGTGCGTCGATTGAAATCCGCGACGAACGACTCGAGCGATACCTTCGCCTGCGGCGCCAGGCGCGGCGGGATGCGGCGCAGATTGATGCCGAGCGATGTGCGCTTCGCGTCTTCGGTCGACGTTTTGATCGTCGCCAGGTTCACCGCATACCGACCCCACAACGGATCGTCATCTTTGATGCCGAGGCCGGTGCCGTAAAGATCCTGGCCGGCAGCGCGAGCGAACGCGAGAAGGTCGTCGGCTCCTCCGCGCGGCAGGCGCCCCTCCATGAGACGGGCCAGCGCGACCAGCGCGTTCCGGCCGCCGGTGAGGTTCACGCCGGCGTGGGCGGAGCGTCCGTACGTGACGATCCGAAGCGCGTCTCCGTCTGCGCGCGTGACGAGGCGTGTTCCTTCCGGCAGCGTCACTTTGCCGAGCGCGTCGATCAGCGGTTGCCATTCGGGCGTCCCGGCGCGCCATCGCAGCGCGACCTCGGCGCGATCGGGAACGATGCTCGGCGCGAGTCCCGCCGAAAGCGTGGCCACCATGTAAGGCGTGGAAGAGTCCCGCTCATCGAGCGGCGTCGAGACGGTCAGCAGATCCCATGCTTTCTCGCCGACGACGACCGGAAACTCCGAATCGAGGACGAGCGAGTAGTCGGGCGCCTGATGGCTCTTCAGATATTCAGCCATCTCCGTCGCTTCCGACTCTTCGGTGCTTCCGACGAGAAGGCGGATCGTGTGCGTGCGCGGAACGCCGCTCTCCTTCAGCGCCTTCATCGCCACGAGTGCCTGCGCCAGCGGTCCTTTGTCATCGGCCGAACCGCGGCCCAGAAGGTAGCCTCCGTCGACGCGTCCGCTGAATGGCGGGAATGACCACGCATCCGCATCGACCGGCTGCACGTCGCCATGCACGACGAGACCGAGGACCGGCGCACCCGCAGCTTTCGCCGGCAGCTCGATCTCGACGATCTTCCCGGCATCCCGAGCGACGAAGCCGAGGTCGTTGGCCTTGCGCATCAGCCAGGCCTTCTGATCGCGATGCGCCTCGTCGTTGTGCTCGTACGTCGGAAACTGAATCGCCTCGCTCGCGAGCGGCACGAGCTGTTTCGACTCGACCCGGTCGTACCGGCGCTCCACTTTCGCAACGTCGGCGTTGAGGCTGGACGCGAGAACAACGGATGCGATCAACATGGCTGCGAAGTATGAAGGATCGACGGAGGAGGCCGCTCTCATAATCTTGCGCGGATGTCTACTTCATCGACTCGACCGCGTAGACGAGCAACCCCGCGCAGACGAATCCACCGAGCGTAGAGGCGATCAACGCGAACTTCGGCCGTTCGTGGACCTGCGGCAACAGGTCGCTCGCGCCGAGGTAGAGAAGGAAGCCGGCGAAGAACGCGAGCTGAAAGGCGATCAGGCGCGCGTCGAGGTTCAGCAGGTTCGCACACAGCGCTCCGAGAACGGGCGCGATCGCGTCTACCGCGAGGAGCGTCCCGGTCCGCCAGTGACTGCTGCGCGCCGCCAGCATGAACGTGACCGTGTTGAGGCCGTCGGCGAAATCGTGGGCTACGACCGCCAGCAGCACGACGAAGCCGACGTCGGTGCCGGCCTGGAAACCGACGCCGATGGCAAGACCGTCGAGAAAGCTGTGGAAGGAAAGGCCGATCGCGCCGACCATGCCGACGTGGTGCTGATGGCCCGGCGCATCGTGCTGCTTCTCGCTGTGGATGATCGTCAGCTTCTCGAGCAGGAAGATCGCAGTGAAACCGCAAATGACCGCGATCATCAGCACGCGGACGTCGATCGCGTGCTCGTGCGCGAGCTCGACGAACTCAGGAACGAGATCGAGGAATGCCACGCCGACGAGCATGCCGGCGGAGAAGGCCATGATGTAGAGCAGGTAGCGGCGATAGCGGAACGCAAACGCGCCGCCGGCGAGCGTCATGAAGAACGCGGACAGGGCCCAAAGCGCGCTCATGCGGCGCGTAGTCTACCCGTGCTCGACCGCGCGCGGCTGCATCCTCGGCTCGCCCGCGGCACAGGCGCGCGCGTAGCGGAGGAAGTCGTGGATGTCGAACGGCTTCCGGATCAGGCCCCAGACGCGAGACGTGTCGAGTGATTCCAACACGCGCTGCGCCGCACCGGTCATCACGATCACGCGAGCGAGGAGCGCTGGACTCTCCCGCTCGATCCGCACGAGGAGCTCGAAGCCGTTGACGTCCGGCATCATCAGATCAACCAGGATGACCGAATACGAGCTGCGCCTCAGGTACTCGAACGCGACCCGGCCGTCCGGCGCACAGTCGACGGCAAAGCCGTCGCGCATCAGGAGCGTGAGGAAGAGGCCCTGCAGTGCGGGATCATCATCGACAACGAGAGCACTCCATTTGCGGCCGGGGAGATCTGCGCGGGACACGTTTGGACTCCGTGAACGGATACACGCTACTCCTCTGCGTGAAAGAACGCTCGAAGATTCCTGGCGCTTGCCGCATCCGCGTGCGGGGCGCATCGCCTCCCGCACATCACGACGGCGTCACTCCGAGTTGACGCGGACCAGGAAGATAGAATTTTCTTTCCTGACGGTGGCGATGGACTCGCGACCAGCGCCGACGTCGGTGAAGCTGACGAGCTCCGATTGGCTCGCCGCGACGAATTTGGCGATCGCTTCATCCGCGTTCTCCGCCTCCACCGTCGTATGCTTCGGACCGTCCTCCCGACGCCGCGTCCTCGCGTTCGTGAGCTGCCGGGCTTCAATGGTGTATTGCACGCCATCCACCTCCGGGCAGACGTCACCCCCTTTTCCAGGGTAGCAATCCCTGCGCCACGCGCAACAACGCCAGTTCGCAGATTTCACAGCTCGCAGTCGATTTGTCTGCGATCAGCGAGCTCGTCACGGCGATCAACGCGGCGGGGAGACGA
>Ga0210377_10001622_pt1 | contig 20415 bp, 18 predicted proteins | sample PLM4_65_b1redo_FD_155480 | JGI IMG/M metagenome (GOLD analysis project Ga0210377, IMG submission 155480) | Groundwater sediment microbial communities from an aquifer in East River, Colorado, USA - PLM4_65_b1 redo | ecosystem: Environmental > Terrestrial > Soil > Riparian zone | place: USA: East...
GCGATTCCGGATCTTCCTGACGATCTCGAAGCCTGGGTGAACCAGGGTTACGAGAACGTCTAGCGGAGCGCGGCCCTAGTCGTCCTCGCCGGGCCACTCTGCCGAGTAGCGCACGGCCTTCGCAAAGCCCGAGGTCTGCCAGGTCTGGCCGCTCTCGTCGATCAAGATGCCCTCGGTGTCGGGCAGGGACTCGAGCAGCGCGATGCCCTGCTTCTCGCCCAGGATCAAGAGCGCCTTGGAGAGCGCTTCCGAGCGCGCGCCGTCGGCGGCCAGCGCTCCAGCGACACGCGCCTGTGTCAGCGGCTCGCCGCTGCGCGGGTCGATCACGTGCCCGTAGCGTTTCCCCGCGATCTCGGTGTACTGGCCGAGGCTCCCGGAGATCGAGAGCGACTGGTCCACGAGCTGCGCGGTTCCCGCGAACCCCCCCGACGCGTCGCCGAGCAGCACTCCCCAGCCGTCCCAGCCCGCGGGCTTCCCGAGCGCGCACAGACTGCTCTGGCCGAACGCGAGCAGCGCGCGCGAGACGCCGGCTTGGCGCAGCTTCTCGGCCAGGCGATCCAGCGTCCAGCCCTTGGCGATGCCGCCGAAGTCGAGCATCGCGCCCGGCACCCGCAGGTCGACCGTGCTCGCGGCCATGTCGACGCGCACCACGCCGGGGCCGACGCGCGCGCGCGCGGCCTCCAGGTCCGTCGCGCTCGGCAGCACTCGGGTCCGCTCGGCCTCGAGCCAGAGCAGGACGAGCGGGCCGACGGTCGCGTCGAACGTGCCGCGCGTGAGCTCGGTGTACTGGAGCGACAGCTCCGTCAACTGCGCGAGCGGCGTCGCGACCTGGAACGGGCCGGAGCCTGCGGCACGGTTCAGCTTCGAGAGGTCGCTCTTCACGTCGAAGCGCGAGAACGTGCGCTCGAGCTCCGCGACCTCGGCGAAGAGCTCGCGCAGCAGGGACTCGCCGCGCGCGCGGTCGGGCACGCAGAGGCTGATTTCGAGGACGGTGCCCATCAGGTATCGCCCGTCGCTGACGGTGACCGGGCAGACGAGCGCCGGATCCTCGGGCGGCGGAGCGCTCGCGCAGCCCAGCAGGGCCGCGAGCCAAGCCGCCGCCGCGGACGCCCTCAATCCTCGCCGCTCCGGTAGCTCTCGCTGGTGCCGCGGAAGACGGACCAGAGCGAGAGCGAGACCAACGTGGCAAGGCTCGTCTGCAGGGCGAGGAAGCCTCCTATCTTGAGCCACGCGAAATGCGGCGAGACGAAGCGCACGAGCCAGCCGGAGCCCTCGTCGAGCAGCCCCGACAGGAACGGCAACGCGATCAGCCACGCCTTCGTGCGGTTCGCGAGCGGCACGAAGAGCACCAGGTGCGTCAGCACCAGGAGCAGCATGCCCATCGCGAAGAGATGGAAGTGGGAGACCTCGAGCAGACCCGCGTAGCTGCGCGGCTCGCGGTAGCTCTCCTCCGCTCCGAGATAGTGCGCGATCACCGAAGCGGGCGTGAGACCCATGCGATCGAAGTAGAGCAGGGCGTTGGTGACCCAGAGCAAGACGACATAGAGCGCGTAGAGCACGACGATCGTCTGGAGCAGTCGGTTGCGGTTCAGCTCGCCCGTGATCACGAACCGCAAGCGTGGCTCCGGCTACTCGGCGGCGGGATCGTTTCCAAGCAGGACCTGGTATAGCGCTAGCGCGGTACGTACGCTGCGGGTCACGGCTTGCGAGGAGAGCGTCGCGCCGGCGATCGCGTGGATGGCCCGCTTCAGGTGCAGATCCGGGCCGAGCCGCTTGCCGTCGAGCTGGGCGAGCCAGCGCTCCGTGGGCTGGTACTCACTCGGCTCGTGGAAGGCGAGCACGCGCAGCGAGCGGACCGACCCGTCGGGGGCGATCACGATCAAGAGCGCCTCGGGCAGCGTGCGCACGTTTCGCACGTCGATCACCGCCGAGCCGAGCAGCTCGTTGCCGCGGTACGCGGAGTAGAGCGTCCAGATCCGTCGCTCGAGGGGAGCCTTCGCGCGCGTCTCGATCGACTGCGCCTGATCGGCGGTCAGGACGAAGCTCTTCTCGTCGACCCGATCCGCGTCGGGAAACGCCTCGCGCAGCGCCTCTGCCTTGCTCGCGAACACGTTCGCGCGCGCCTGCGGTGCGACCAGGCTACACAGAAGTACGACGAGCCCGGCGGCGGCGAGTGATCTAGAAAATGAGACCGAAACCAAGACTCACCTCGTCCTCATTCGTGTTGGCGAAGTCGTCGATCTTCCGGTAGTCGAGCTTCAAGACCACGTTCGGGATCGGCTTCCACTGGATCCCGGGCACGTACAGGCGCTGCTTGAACGCGCGGTCGGCGACGAAGCCGCTCGGTACGTCGTTCTGGGTGTCGACGTACTCGAAGCGGAAGAACGGCTCGAGCGACATCTCCGACCCGGGAAAGAAGAGCGGGATCACGTCGTACGCCAGCTCGCCGTAGCCGCCGATCATGCGGCGCGACACGACCGGATCGTCCGCACCCGAGAGCGACAGCAGCCCCGACAGCGAGCCCGCGTCCGCGACGTGCGCCTGGGTCCAGAGCGCGCGGGTGGTGAGGCCCTGCCAGCGGTACTCCCCGTGCACCTCCCAGACCGTCGTGCGCGCATCGGGCACGCCGAAGTCGGTCCCGCCGACATCGATGCTCTGGTCCTGTCCCGCGTTGCCGACGTAGTACGAGCCGCCCAGGCGCATGCCCTCGATCACGTCGAAGTCGACGCGGCCGACCACAGCGAGATCGTTCGCGATCGCCTCGCTGCCGTTCTGCCGCCCGCCGCGCAGGCCGGCCGAGCTGTAGTCGCTCGCGAGGAAGCCGTTCACGACGTAGACGCGGTAGCTGAGCCGCTCACCCAGGGTTCCGAAGAGGCCGAGGCCGTTCTCGCGCCAGGTCGACGGGATGATCACGCGCTCGGGCGTGGGCCGGAACGTCGAGTAGTAGAACGGCGGCTCGTGGAACTCGTTCACGATGCCCATCGGGATCAGCACCTCGCCCATGCGAACGTTCAGCTCGGGCATCAGCAGGAAGTCGAGCGTCGCGAACTCGACGCTTACCGAGCCCTCGTTCTCGGTGCTGCCGTGCTCGAACTCGAGCTCGGTGTTGAAGACGATCCAGTCGTTGAACTTGTAGCCGAGATAGGCGACGACCCGGGTCATGTCCCAGATGTCGTCGGAGCCGGCATTGCTTCTGCGGTAGAAGCCCTCCGCGTAGCCGCCGATCGAGACTCCGCGCGCGACGCTGTAGATCTTCGAAGCCGCGGGGCCGAGGCCGTACTGACTCTCGAGCGCGGTCGGAACCTCGGGCGCCGCCACCTGCGTGCGCAGCGTCTCGAGCTCGGTCACCACGACGTCGAGCTTTCGCTTGAGCTCGATGATCTCGTCATCCCGCGCGATCTCCCGCTGGTCGCTCTCGGCCGCCCGGGCGAGCGGAGGCAGCAGGAGCGCCGCGAGAAAAAGAGCCCGAAGTGCCTGCCTGCGCAGCCCCAAAAAGCTCAGCCCCAACACCGCCCCCTTTTCGATTCGGCCGATAATGAGAATCGCTCTCATCCTCACCGTACCGACCTAGAGGCCGAGCTGTCAAGCTCGAGCGGAGCTGGGGGGCTGGGCCTCCTTGGCGCTGGCGGACACCCTCGGCTCTCGGCGCAGCAAGCGCCGGAGCGCTTCGACCGCGTCGTCGAGCTTCAGATAGAAGACCGGGACGATCAGCAGGGTCAGCAGCATCGACGACGTCATGCCGGCCGCCGTCGCGATCGCCATCGGTGCGCGCGTCTCCGCTCCGGGCCCGATCCCGAGCGCCGCCGGCAGCACGCCGAAGATCATCGAGATCGCCGTCATCAGAACCGGCCGCATGCGGATCGGCGCCGCCTTCCGCATTGCCGCGACCTTGTCGAGCCCCTCGGCGCGAAGCTGGTTCGCGTAATCGACCAGCAGGATGGAGTTCTTCGTGACCAGGCCGAACAGCAGCAGGATTCCGATCATGCTGAACAGGTTGATCGTGTTGCCGGTGACCAGCAGCCCGAGCAGTGCGCCGACCAGCGCGAACGGCACCGCGAGCATCACCGAAAGCGGGTGGATGAAGCTCTCGAACTGCGCCGCCAGCACCATGTAGATCACGAGCAAGCCGAGCAGAACCGCAAAGCCGAACTGGCGCAGGCTCTCCTGCATGGACTGCGCGGAGCCCGAGAGCGAGAGCGTCACGTCCTCGGGCAGGACCTGCTTCGCGACGGCGAAGGCGTCCGAGATCGCTTCGCCCATCGGCTTTCCGTCGAGGTTCCCTGATACGGTCACGCTGCGCTGCCGGTTCGAACGCGTGATCGCCGACGGAGCCGCGCCCGTCTCGATGCGCATCAGATTTCGGAGCTCCGTGAGCTTGCCGTCGGTGCCGCGAACGTAGAGCTGCTCGATCTCGGCCGGTGTGTCGCGATCCTTGCGCTCGAGCCGCATCCGGATGTCGAAGCGGCTGCCGCCTTCCTTGAAGACACCGACGTCGAGTCCGCCCACCATCAGCTGGACGACCTGCGCCAGCGTCGATGCATCGACACCGAGCTCCGCCGCCTTCTCGCGGTCCGGCACGACGCGGATCTCGGGCAGGCCGAGCTTCAAGCTCTTGTCGAGATCGACGAACCCGCCGCGCGCGCGGAGCACGCCGATGAATCGATCGGCCAGCGCGTCGAGCTCGCCGAGCGCGAGATTCCCGCGCAGCAGCACCTCGAACTGGGCGCCGCTGCCGCCGCCGCCCTGCATCGTGGACGGGTCGAAGATCTTGATCTTCTGGCCGGGGATCGCGCCGAGCACTTCGCGCGCGTCCTTGATGATCTGCTGCGCGTTGCGTTCGCGTTCGTCGAGCGGACTCAAGGTCGCGAACATCATTCCGGTGTTCGGCCGGCCGACGCCGTCGCGCCCGCCGACACCGATCGCCTCGAAGATGCCCTCGATCTCGGGCTGCGCGAGCAGATACTTCTCGTTCATCTTCAGGAACTCGTTGGTCGCCTCGAGCGTCGTGCCGGGCGGCGTCTCGAAGTTGGAGAAGAACATGCCCCGGTCCGAGGCCGGGAAGAACTCGGTGCCGAGCCGCGAACCCGCTCCGCAGGCCACGCCGAACGAGGCGAGCGCGATCGCGAGCGTCGTCCACTGGTGAGAGAGCGCCCAGTCCAGCGCGCTCTCGTAGGAGCGCTCGAGCTTCTCGAAGCCGACTTCGAGATAGTGGTAGACACCGCCGTGCGTGCGCAGCTTGGGCGGCGGCATGCGCGAGGCGAGCATCGGCGTGAGCGTGAGCGCGACGAAGAGCGAGATCAGCACGGAGCCCGCGACGGTGAGTCCGAACTCGCCGAGGAAGTTTCCGACGATGCCCTGCACGAAGACCACCGGCAGGAAGACCGCGGTCACGGAGAGGGTCGCCGCGGTCGCGGCGAAGGTGATCTGGCGCGTGCCGTCGATCGCGGCAACGCGGGCGTTCTTGCCCAGCTCGCGGTGGCGCTCGATGTTCTCGAGCACGATGATCGCGTCGTCGATCACGACGCCGATCGCGAGCGCCATGCCGAGCAGCGTCATCGTGTTCAGCGTGTAGCCGGCGAGCCAGACCAGCGCGAAGGTCGTGATCAGCGAGACCGGGATCGCCGCGGCGACCACCAGCGTCGGCCGCGTGCGGCGCAGGAACACGAAGACCGTGAGCACCGCGAGCAGGCCGCCGAAAACGAGCGCGAATTCCGTCTCGGCGACGGACTCGCGGATCGAGCGCGAGAAGTCGATGAACCCGCTGCCCTCGTCGATCGCGATGCCCTCGGGCAGCAGCGGCCGCAGCTCCTGCAGGCGGCGGAACACCTCGTCGCAGATCGCGACGGTGTTCCCGCCGGTCTGCTTGCGCACGCCGACGCCGACCGTCGGAACGCCGTTGTAGCGCGCGAGCGCGCGGACGTCGGTCTCGCCGTCTTCGACGCGCGCGACGTCCTTCAGGTAGACCGGCGCCTCGCCGCGGTGCGCGACCACCATGCGCTCGAGCGCTTCGACCGAGCGGAATTCGGCGTCGGTCTTCACGCTCCACTCGATCATCGAGCCCTCGACCACGCCTCCCGGCAGGTCGACGTGTTCGCGCCGTAGCGCCATCAGGATGTCGCCCGCCGCGAGCCCGTGCGCACGCAGCGCATCGCCGTCGACCCAGATGCGGATCGCGCGGTCGCGCCGGCCGAAGACCGTGATCCCGCCCACGCCGTCGATCGTCTCGAGCATCGGCTTCACGTGCCGGCGCACGTACTCGCTCGTCTCCACCTCGGGCCGGGTCGATTGGAACGGAATCCACAGGATCGGCTGGTCGTCGTAGTTCGTCTTCGAGACGGTCGGCGGCTCGACCTCCCGCGGCAGCATGCGGCGCGCCTTCGCCACCTCGTCCCGCACGTCCTGCACCGCCTCGTCGAGATCACTGCCGAGCTCGAACTCGACGAAGATCTGGGCGACACCCGCAAGTGTCGTCGAGCGCAGGCTGCGCACGCCCGAGATCGTGTTCAGGTTCTCCTCGAGGACGTCGGTCACGTCCTCTTCCATGCCCTCGGGGCTCGCGCCTTCGAGGTTCGCGATCACCATCACCACCGGAAATTCCATCGGCGGGAAGTGATCGACGCCGAGGCGTTGGAAGCCGAGCGCGCCCGCGACGACGAGTGCGAGCATCGTCATCCAGGTGAGCACGGGGCGCTGGATCGAGAGGTCGGAGAGCGTCATCGGATTGCGCCTACTCCGCCTTGCTCGGCGTTCCCGGCTTTCCGCTCGCGACGTCGGGATCGAGCGGGCTGCCATCGGGGCCGCGCACCGTCACCACCACGCCGTCGACCAGCGCCGTATGCCCGCGGATCACGATCTTGTCGCCGGGCGAGAGACCCTCGGCGATCTCGACCCGGCCGTTCTTGAACACGCCGGTCGTCACGACGCGCCGTTCGACGCGGTTGCCCTCGACGAGGCGGAACACGACCTGGCCGTCGGAGCGCTGCAGGATCGCCTCTTCCGGCACCATCAATACCGACGCGCGCCGCGCCACGCCCAGGTCCGCGCGCGCGAACAGCCCCGGCCGGAGCCGTGCATCGGGGTTCGGGAGCGTCCCCTTCACGCGCAGCGTGCGGGTCGCGGGGTCGATCGTCGGCGCGACCACGGTCACGGTGGCGCGAAACATCTCGTCGGGGTAGGGAGCGACGCGCACGCCCACGATCTGTCCGACCTTCACGCGGCTCGAGTCGACCTCGGAGATCCGGAATTCGACCTCGATCGGATCGAGCGCGACGAGCTCGAAGAGACGCGTGCCGGGCTGCACGAACTCGCCGACGCTGACGAAGCGCTCCGCGATCATGCCGTCGAACGGCGCGGTGACCTCGGCATCGCGCTGCGCGCGCAGGGCCTCGCCGAACCGCGCGGCGGCGCCGTCCGCGCGCGAGCGCGCGAGCTCGAGCGAGGTCTCGGCTTGATCGAGCTGCGCCTGCGACGCGACGTTGCTCTTGAATAGCGTCCGCATGCGCTCCGCGGCGCGCTGCGCTTCGACGCGGGCCACCTTCGCCTCGGTGTTGCCCGCACTCGCGGCCTTCACCTCGAGGTTCCGGCGCTCCGGATCGATCTCGAGCACGCGTTGTCCGCGCGCGGCAGGCGCGCCGTCCTCGACGTAGAGCGAAGTGACGCGCCCGCCGATCTCGGCCGCGATCATCGCGTGACTGGGCGAGACCAGCTCACCGGTCGCCTCGATCCGGTCCTCGAGGTCGATCGCGACGGCGTCGGACAACGCCACCGGAGGTGCTAGCACTGGCGAGGCGTCCTTCGCGCCCGAGCAAGCGAGCGCGAGCGAAAGCAGAGCGACGAGAGCCACGGCGAGGCGCGGGTTCATGGCGGCGGACCTTTCTCGCTGCTCTGGCGCACGATGCCGCGGAGCATCGCCTCGAGCGCGACTTGCGCGACGTTCTTGGACCACGGGTACGACGGATTTCCGATCTGCAGCGAGATGAGCCCGTGCAGCAGCGCCCAAAGCGATTGCTGCGCGGCCGCGAGATCGTCGGTGTGAAGACGGCCCGCGGCCAGGAGCGCCTCGAGCGGACCGGACATGATCTCGCGCGTCTGCTCGGCGGCGCGCACGGTCCGCTCCTGGCCGTCCCGCGCGCCGCGCATCATCAGCTGATAGAAGGCGGGATTGCCGCGACCGAAGCGGAGGAACGCGTGCGCGTGCTCGCGCATGTTCGCGACCGGGTCGGGACCGAGCCGCACGCGTCGAACGCGTTGCAGGAGCCGCGAGAAACGCTCTTCGAGGAGCGCGTCGATCAGCCCGTCCTTGTCGCGGAAATAGTGGTATATCGTGGGCGCCGTGAAGCCACAGCGCGTGGCCAGCTTGCGGATCGAGAACAGCTCGACGCCGTCCTCGAGCAGAATCGCCTCGGTCGCGTCGAGAATCGCGCGGCGCGCTTCCTCGCGATGCCGCGAGCGGCGGATTTCGGAAGGGTGGGGTTCCATGGAACGGCGTTCAAGCCCTATAACAGCGTTAGATCTACGGACCGGGGTGTATACCATCCCGACGCCCGAAGTCAAAACCGCCTCGAGCGAAGTCGCTTCGCCCCGCACGAACGAAGTCGCTTCGCCCCGCAGGTAAAACGGCCGTGCCCCTCGAGCTCACGCCGCGCGCGCGCGCCTCGCGCATCTCGCCGATCCGCAGCATGACCGCCGAGTGTGCGCGCGTCGGTGGCATCAACCTCGCCCAGGGCGTCTGCGACACCCCGGTCCCCGAGCTCGTTCGACGCGCCGCGCAGGCGGCGATCGAAGCGGGCGCGAACAGCTACTCGCGCTCGGATGGCCTCGTCGAGCTGCGACGGGCGCTCGGCGCCAAGATGCGGCGCGACAATCGCCTCGACTACGACCCGGAAGGCGAGATCGTCGTCACCAGCGGCGCAACCGGCGCCTTCTACGTCGCCTGCCAGGCGCTCTTGCAGCCGGGCGACGAGGTGATCCTGTTCGAGCCGTACTACGGCTATCACCGCAACACGTTGGAATCTCTCGGTGTCGTCCCGCGCTACGTCACGCTGCGTGGACCGGAGTTCGCGCTGCCGCTCGGCGAGCTCGAGATCACGCTCTCGTCGCGCACGCGTGCGATCGTCGTGAACACTCCGGGAAATCCCTCCGGCAAGGTGTTCGCGCGCGCCGAGCTCGAGGCGCTCGGCGCGATCGCGCGCGAGCGAGACCTGTTCTTGTTCACCGACGAAGTGTACGAGCACTTCGTCTTCGAAGGGCGCAAGCACGTGAGCCCGGCGTCGCTGCCGGGGTTGCGCGAGCGCACGATCACGATGAACGCGCTGTCGAAAACCTTCGCGGTCACCGGCTGGCGGATCGGCTGGATGGCCGCGGAGCGGCGCTTCGCCGAAGCCTTCGCGCACCTGCACGACCTGGTGTACGTCTGCGCGCCCACGCCGCTGCAGCTCGCCTGCGCGCGCGGGCTCGATCAGCTCGATCCCGAGTACTACGCGGCGATCGCGGTCGAATACGAGCGCAAGCGCGATCAGCTCTGCGCTGCACTGACGGAAGCGCGGCTCGCCCCGCAGGTGCCGCAGGGCTCGTACTTCGCGCTCGCGGACATCTCGCGCCTGCCCGGCTCGAACGGCGATGAGCGCGCGCATTCTCTGCTGCGAGCCTGCGGAGTCGCCTGCGTACCGGGCACTGCGTTCTGGCGCGACGGCGACGCAGATCGGCTCGGGCGGTTCTGCTTCGGCAAGACGGCTCCCGACCTGGACGAAGCGTGCCGGAGACTCAGAAACCTGCAGGTTTGACGGTTTCTTCGCGCTCGCATAATCTGCGCGCGCTCACCCCCTCCGAGGTCCCCCTTGGCCGTGTCCGCCCGATCCACCCGCACGCGCGAGCCGCGTGTGCGCCGAACGCAGGAAGAACGCAGCGCCGGAACGCGCGCGCTCTTGCTCGATGCGACCGTCTCGTCGCTCGTCGAAGTCGGTTATGCCGCGACGACGACGACCGAAGTGTGCGCGCGCGCCGGACTCTCGCGCGGCGCGCAGCTCCACCACTTCCCGACGCGGGCGGACCTGGTCGTCCACGCCGTCGGACACCTCGCGAAGCGCCGCGCGGACGAGGTGCGACGCGACCTGCGCGAGGCCGACGACGCGCCCGATCGCCTCACGCGCGCACTCGACGCGGTCTGGGCGAGCTTCTCGGGCCCGCTCTTCTACGCGGCGCTCGAGCTCTGGGTCGCCGCGCGCAGCGACGCACAGCTGCGCGCGAACCTGGTGCGCTTCGAGCGAGGCGTCGGCCGCGCGATGGCCGCGCTCTGGCGCGAGCTCGCCGGCCCCGAGGCCTCGCGCGCGGCGCACTTCGAGGACCTGCTCGAGCTCACTTTCCACGTCATGCGCGGAATGGCGCTGCAGCGAATCCTGCGGGACGACGACACCGAGCGGCGACGGCTCTTCGAGCTCTGGAAACGCCTCGTGTCCGCCTGTCTCGAAGCCCCTCTACAGAAGGAGAGAAAACGATGAGTGACGTTCGCTTCGACGGACGCGTCGCCGTCATCACCGGCGCGGGTGGCGGCCTCGGCAAGACCTATGCGCTCGAGCTCGCACGGCGCGGAGCGCACGTGGTCGTGAACGACCTCGGTGGCGCGCCCGACGGCAGCGGCAGATCGAGCTCGATGGCCGACGTGACGGTGAACGAGATCAAGGCCGCGGGCGGCCAGGCGGTCGCGAACTACGACTCGGTCGCGACGCCGGAGGGTGGCGAGTCGATCATCAAGACCGCGCTCGATTCTTTCGGCCGCGTCGACATCGTGATCAACAACGCGGGCATCCTGCGCGACAAGAGCTTCGTGAAGCTCGAGCCGCAGGATCTCGAGATCGTCCTCGACGTGCACCTGAAGGGCGCCTTCTACGTCTCGCAGCCGGCCTTTCGCGCGATGAAGGAGCAGAACTACGGCCGCTTCCTGTTCACCGCATCGGCCGCGGGCATCTTCGGGAACTTCGGCCAGTCAAACTACGCCGCCGCGAAGCTGGGCCTCGTGGGGCTGTCCAACGTGCTCGCCGTGGAGGGCGCGAAGAACAACATCAAATCGAACGTGATCGCGCCGATCGCGCGCACTCGGCTCACCGAGAACCTGCTCGGCCCGCTCGCCAGCGCCCTCGATCCGTCCACCGTGACGCCGCTCGCGTGTTATCTGGTGTCCGAGGCGTGCGACCTCACGCACGAGGTGTTTTCCGTCGGCGGCGGACGTTTCGCGCGGATCTTCGTCGGGCTCGCGCCCGGCTGGTTCGCGGGCAAGGGCAAGGTGGTCTCGCTCGAGGACGTGCGCGACAACCTGGGCCAGATCATGGACGAGACGGGCTACATCGTGCCCAAGAGCATCGGCGACGAGATGCGTCTCATCGCCAAAGACCTGATGGGATAGGAGAGAGACATGCCGATCGATCTGGAGAAAGCGCGCGGCGCGAAGCTTGCGTCCACAACGGGGGAATGGGGTCAGGACCAGGTGATCCTCTATCACCTCGGCATCGGCGCGGGTTACCGGAAGCCGACCGATCCGAAGGAGCTCGAGTACACCTACGAGAAGAACTTGAAGGTGCTGCCGAGCTATGGCGTGATCCCGGTCTTCGGCGCGGTAGGCGGAATGGCGGGCGTGCCGGGCATCCAGATCAACTTCGCGCTGGTTCTGCACGGCGAGCAGGACATCGAGATCCACCGGCCCATCCCGGCGCGCGCGAGGATCGAGAGCACGGGTCACATCGCCGGCATCTACGACAAGGGCAAGGCGGCGCTGATCGTGATCGAGGTCGAGACGAAGGAAGCCGGCGGAGCAAAGCTCTTCACCAATCGTTTCTCGATCTTCGCGCGCGGCGAGGGGGGCTTTGGCGGTGACTCTGGCCCGAAGGCCGGCAACGAAGCGCCGACGCGCAAACCCGACGCCGTCGTCGAGTCGCCGACGCTCCCGCACCAGGCGCTGCTCTACCGCCTGTCCGGCGACAAGAACCCGCTGCACGCGGATCCCGACTTCGCCAAGCTCGGCGGCTTCGACAAGCCGATTCTGCACGGGCTGTGCTCGTTCGGGATCGTCTGCAAGGCGGTCGTCGACGAGCTGCTGGGCGGCGACGTGACCAAGGTCGCGCGCTACCAGGTGCGCTTCGCGGGCGTGGTCTTCCCCGGCGAGACGATCGAGACGTCCATGTGGCGCGAAGGGAACAAGATCCTGATCGCGGCGAAGTCCAAGGAGCGCGGCGCGCCCGTCATCAGCAACGCCGCCATCACACTCAGAGACTGAGGAGCAGAAAGACATGGGTCGCAAGGTGTTCGTGGTCGGCGTCGGCATGACGAAGTTCGAGAAGCCCGGAAGCAAACAGTGGGACTACCCGGACATGGGCCGCGAGGCCGGCCAGAAGGCGCTCGCCGATGCCGGTATTCCGTTCGACGCCATCGAGCAGGCGGCCGTCGGCTATTGCTACGGTGACTCGACCTGCGGCGAGCGCGCGTTCTACGAGCTGGGCCTCTCCGGCATCCCCGTCTACAACGTGAACAACAATTGCTCGACGGGATCGACGGCGCTGTTCATGGCCAAGCAGCTCGTCGAGGGCGGGCTCGCGGAATGCACCATGGCGCTCGGCTTCGAGAAGATGGAGAAGGGATCGCTCGGCGTGAAGTACACCGACCGCACCACGCCGATGGACAAGCACTTCAAGCTGATGGTCGAGCAACGCGGCTTCGCGCAGGCGCCTGCCGCGCCGCAGATGTTCGGAAACGCCGGCCTCGAGCACATGGAGCGCTACGGCACCACGGCGTTGCACTTCGCGAAGATCGGCTGGAAGAACCACAAGCACTCCGTGAACAACCCGTACTCGCAGTTCCAGGACGAGTACACGCTCGCGCAGATCCTGGCGGCGCCGCAGGTCTACGGACCGCTCACGAAGCTGCAGTGCTGCCCGACGTCCGACGGCGGCGGCGCGGCGGTGCTCGCGAGCGAGGATTTCGTGCGCAAGCACAAGCTCGAGGCCAAGGCGGTCGAGATTCTCGGGATGGCGATGGCGACCGACATGCCGAGCACGTTCGACGAGAAGAGCATGATCAAGCTGGTCGGCTTCGACTTGACGGTGAAGGCGGCGAACAAGGTCTACGCGCAGTCGGGTCTGGGCCCGGAGAACGTGGACGTCGTCGAGCTGCACGACTGCTTCTCGTGCAACGAGCTGATCAGCTACGAGGGCCTCGGGCTGTGCCCGATCGGAAAGGCGGGCGAGTTCGTCGATTCTGGCGCGAACACCTACGGCGGCAAGGTGGTCGTGAATCCGTCGGGCGGTTTGATCTCGAAGGGCCATCCGCTCGGCGCCACGGGTCTGGCGCAGTGCGCAGAGCTCTCGTGGCAGCTGCGCGGCGAGGCGCAGAAGCGACAGGTCGCGGGCGCGAAGGTGGCGTTGCAGCACAACCTGGGCCTCGGCGGCGCGGCGGTGGTCGCGATGTACCGCAAGGCGCAGTTCGCCTGATGCGTGAACGACCGGCGGTCTGATCCCGAGCTCGGCGACCCGTCCGATCCGGAGATCGAGGCGGGCGCGAATCCGGCGGGAGCGGTTGCCGTCGCAGCCGGTGCGCCGACGCGCGACGAGCTGCGCCGCCGCACCGACCGCGATATCGTCCGGCTCGCCTGGCCCGCGATCATCTCGCAGGTGCTCGCGAGCGCCGTCTCGCTGATCGACATCGCCATGCTCGGTCGACTCGGCACCGATGCGCTCGCTGCGGTCGGCTACACCTCGCAGTTCTTCCAGCTCGCGCAGGCGGCGCTGCTCGCGCTCTCGGTCGCCTGCGTCGCGTTGATGGCGCGCGCGCTCGGCGCGGGCGAGCCGGAGCGTGCGCGCGGCGCGTTTGCGGCTTCGCTCGTGCTCGCGCTCGGCTCGGCGGTCGCGATCTCCGTCGTCGCGGTCGGCTTCCCGCGCCTGCTGCTCGGTGCGTTGAACGCCGATCTCGCCGTGATCGATCGGGCCGTGCCTTATTTCCGGCTCACGCTCGGCTCGACAGTTCTCTTGGCCGTCTCGCTCACGATCGAGAGCGCCTACCGCTCGGCCCGCAACACGACCACCCCGCTCCTGATCGCGGGCGTGGTCACGGTGGTGAAGCTCGCGCTGAACGGGTTGTTGATCTTCGGGATGCTCGGCTTCCCGCGCCTCGATCTGGTCGGCGCCGGACTCGCGACGCTTTGCGCGCAGCTCGTCGGCGTCGTGCTCTTCGCCGCCGCCGCCCGCCGGCGCGATCGGCCGGAGTCCGCCGCGGTGCGCCTGCAGCGCGCGGACTTCGTGCATGTGCGCGCGTTCCTGCCCGAGACCGCGCGTGTCTCCTGGCCGGCGCTCGGCGAGCGCGTGCTTCTGAACAGCGCGCTGCTCATCTACTTCTGGGTGCTCTCCGACTACGGCCCGGTCGCGATCGCCGCCTACACCATCGGGGTTCGCCTGCTCTCGTTCTCCTGGATCCCCGGCGTGGGCATCTCGATCGCCGCCTCGACGCTGGTCGGCCAGGCGCTCGGCGCAGAAGACGTGCGGCTCGCCGCACGCGCCGGCTGGCGCAGCGCGCGGCTTTCGTTGCTCGTCTCGCTGGCGCTCTTCGTCGTGTTCGCGCTGCTGCGCAAGACGCTGGCGGAGGGATTCACCGACGACCCCGAGGTGATCGCCGCCCTCGAGCCGTTCATGCTGCTGCTCGGCATCGCGCAGCCGTTCCTCGGCGTGCACTTCACGCTCGCGGGCGCGCTCCGCGGCGCGGGCGACACCGTGACGCCACTCTGGTCCGCGACGCTCGGCAACTGGGTCTTCCGCGTGCCCCTGGCGCTGCTGGTGGCGAAGGTCTTCCACGCCGACGTCGTCTGGGTCTGGGCGACGGTGGTCTTCGACCACGTGACCCGGGCGATCTGGCTCGCCTGGGCCTTCCGCCGCGAGCGCTGGGCGCGAAACATCGGGGCGGGGCTTTCCAGACCGCGCTGATCGAGGGCACACTACGCAGCGGAGGCTCTTCATGTCGAACCCGCGCTGGAAGAGGATCGTCATGCCCGAGGCGTTCGCGGTGCTCTTCGAAGAGGCGACCGAGCGGCCCTTCTCGAGCGAGTTGAACGACGAGAAGCGCAAGGGGACCTTCGTCTGCGCCGCCTGTTTCCTGCCGCTCTTCGCATCGACGGCCAAGTTCGAAAGCGGCACCGGCTGGCCGAGCTTCTGGGAGCCGGTCGCCGGGAACGTCGCCACCAAGCGCGACTGGAAGCTCGTGCTGCCGCGCACCGAGTACCACTGCGCGCGCTGCGGCGGGCATCAGGGTCACGTCTTCAACGACGGTCCGGACCCCACGGGTCAGCGCTTCTGCAACAACGGTGTGGCGCTCCGATTCGTGCCGGACGGTGAGCCGCTGCCGCCGGAGCGGAAGACCGAGTGACTGCGCGCGCGAAGCACGGCCGCCTCGAGATCGACCTGCGCGCGCGAGAGAAGCGCGTCTACGACCGCCTGCGCGCGCGCCTGGTGACGCGCGAGCCGGGCGAGGGCGCGGGCGTGCGCGACCTGCTGCTGTTCCTGCCCGACATGGTCGTGCTCTTGCTGCGCCTCGCGCGCGACTCGCGCGTACCCGTGGGCGTGAAGGCGGTGGCGATGCTCGGAATCGGCTACGCGCTGTCGCCGATCGATCTGATGCCCGAGTTCCTGTTCGGTCCGATCGGGTTCGTGGACGATCTGTTGATCGCGGCGGCCGCGATCTCGTACATCGTGAATCACGTGCACCCCGATCTCGTGCGCGCGCACTGGTCGGGCCCGGGCGACGTGCTCGACGTGGTGAAATCCGTGCTCGGCTGGTCCGAGAGACTCCTCGGCAAGACGCTCTCGCGCGTGCTCGGCCTGCGCGAGAAGGGCTGAGCGCGGGCTCGCCCCGAAGACCGAAGCCGCTACGGGAGCTTCGCGCCGATCGGCAGGAAACCCGCGTCGTGCAGGAGTTGCTGGCCGGCCGGACCGAGGGCCAGCGCGCGGAACGCGGCCGCGCCGCGCGCTTCCTTCGCCTCACGTGCGGTCGAGATCGAGTAGAGCGCGGGGGTGTTCTGGTCCTCGGGCACGTCGACGCGTTGCACGTCGTCGCCGGCACCGGCGAAGCTCGTCACGTAGACGATGCCCGCATCCGCATCGCCGGCAGCGACCTTCGCGAGCACTCCGTCGGCGGTGCTGGCCTCGACCGTCGGCTTGGGCACGAGCTTCCGCCGCGAGAGCACCCAGCGGCTGTGGCGGCCGATCGACGATGTGCGCGCGCCGAGCGCCACACGCAGGTCCTCGCGCCCGAAGTCGGCGAGCCCTTTGACTTGCTTCGGATTGCCCTGGCCGACGACGATCGCCACGCGATTGCGCGCGAGCTCGGTCGGGCTGCCGACGGCGGTGTGCCCCGCCGACGAGACACGCGCCATCACCGAATTGTCTCCGAGCGCGATCACGTCGCACTTCTCGTCGGCATTCATCGCGGCGAGCAGCTGCGCGCCGCCGTCGAAGTGCAGCGTGACCACGGCGCCCGGGTGGTCCTGCTCGTAGCGCTCGGAGATCGCTTCGAACGGACGCCGCAGCGAGGCGGTCGCGCACACCAGGACTTCGTGCGGACCCGCAGGCGCCTCCGCGAGGGCGGCCGGCGCCGCCGCGACGGGTTCGACGGATGAGTCACCCCCGCAGGCGGCGAGCAGGCAGAGGCCCACGAGCGCACGGCGGATCATCGGTGTTCCCCGACGCGCCGTCATCGATCCAGCAACTGCTCGCGTTCGGCTGCGCGGAACACTCCGCGCAGGTGCTCGAAGTCAGAGAGTCTGAATGGCTTGTAGGTCGAGTCACCGCGCTCGCGGAAGTAGAGCGAATCGCGCACCCGGCGCGGATCGAAGTGCACTTTCTTCAGATTGCGCACGAGCACCTTCTGCGTGCCCGTGTACTCGAAGTCCGAAACGATGCGGACGAAGTCGGGGAACCATTTCCGGTCCATGCCCCCGTCTCGAATCTGACGCTCGCAGAACTCGAAGAAGCTCTTGGGATCGAAGTCCCTGCCTTCGCGCAGCTTCAGCGCCGCCATCACGAGCTCGTCGGACACCGCACAGGGCACGCCGTAAGCGGCGGCGAGCGGCACGTCCGGGTGCTCGCCCAGCAGGCGCGCGACCTGCAGAGCGGAGAAATTCTCGCCGTCCTTGCGGATCCAGTCGTCGGTGCGGCCGTCGAAGTACAGGTAGCGCTTGCCGTTGCGCACGAGCACGTGCCCGAGATCACCCGAGTGGTACACGCCATCGCGGAACTTCGAGGTGTTCGCGTCGGGGTTGTCGAAGTAGCCCTGGAACAGACCCGTCTCGGGCGCGCAACGGCAGATCTCGCCCACCGCGGCGTCGTAGTTCGTGATCTTGCCTTCGGCGTCGAGCTCGGCGGGCAGACACTCGCCGCCGCGCTCGTTCAGGATCTTGACCGCTGGATCGGTGACCTCGCCGACGCTGCCGCGCGGGTCGCCCGTGCGGCGGAAGGTGCTGATCGCGGCTTCGGTCGAGCCGTAGAGCTCGAACATGTCTTCGAGGCCCATCCAGGCGGTGAACTTGTCGATGTCCACCGGCGACGCGCCGTTGCCGATCGCGAAGCGAAGCCGATTCCTGGGGTTCTCGGTCACTTCGCGACGGATGCGCGCGAGATCGCCGCCGTGCTCCTTCTCGATCGCGGCGAGCACGTAGTGGACGGGCTCGCCCACGTAGTTCCACATGCTGACGCCGTACTCGAAGCAATCGGGCACGAAGCGGCTGCCGCTGAAGCGCTCGCGCAGGCCCATGCTGCCGCCCACCCAGAAGCAGGGCATCAGCCCGACGAAGAGCGAGTTCGAGTGGAACAGCGGCATGCACGCGTAGCCGACGTCGTCGCGGTGCAGGCCGGTGTTCATCGAGACTCCGATCCCTGTCGCGCAGAGCTTGAAGTGGTTGTTGTTGATGCCCTTGGGCAGCCCGGTGGTGCCCGAGGTGTAGATCACCATCAGGTTCGTCTGCGGCGTGACGGCGGCGTCGGGGTAGGGCAGTGATTTCGCGGCGGGGCCGACCTCGCGTTCCAGGCACGCACGCAGCTCGGAGAGCGTGACGATGTTCTCGCCGGCCAGCGTGTGCAGCTCGCCGCGCACGCGCTCGACCTCGGGCAGGAGCTTGTCGTCGACGACGAGCAGGCGTGCACGAGAATGGTTGATGACACCGGAGAGGATCTCCCCGCGCAGACCGGTGTTGATCCCGAACAGCGTCGCGCCGCCGATCCCACAGCCGCCGTAGAGCGCGACCAGCTCGAGGTGGTTCTCGAGCAGCATGGCCACGTGCGGCGGGCGCTTGTCGTCGCTCGCGCCGAGTCGGCGCAGCACGAAGTGCGCCATGCGCGTCGACTCGTCGCGGAACTGGCGATAGGTCCAGCGCCGCGCGTCTTGCATCAAGAAGACCTTGTCGGCGGACTCGGCGTGCTCGGCGCGGACCCGGATCTGCTCGCGTAGCGTGAGCTCTGCCTGGGGGAACGAGATGGGTGTGTGGGTCATCGGGAGGCGATCTTACCGTAAGATCGGGCCATGCCGAAGATCGACCACCTGCTCGAGCTGATGGCCCGCCTGCGCAACCCGGACGGCGGTTGTCCGTGGGATCTGGCGCAGAGCTTCACGACGATTTCGCCCTACACCATCGAGGAGGCCTACGAGGTCGACGACGCGATCCGACGGCAGGCCTGGCCGGAGCTCTGCGACGAGCTCGGCGACCTTCTGCTCCAGGTCGTCTTCCACGCGCAGATGGCGCGCGAGGCGGGACTGTTCGGCTTCGACGACGTCGTGGCTGCGATCTCGGCCAAGCTCGTGCGCCGGCACCCGAACGTGTTCGGCGACGCCCGAGTCGAAACTGCCTCGGAGCAGGCGCGCGCCTGGGATGCGCACAAGGCCGCCGAGCGCGAGGCGCGCGGCGTGAGCGACCTGGACGCCGTGCCGCGCGCGCTGCCCGCGCTCTTGCAGGCCGCCAAGCTCGTGCGGCGTGCGGAACGCGCGGGTCCGATCGCGCCGGAACCAGACGAGCTTGGCGACGAGAACGCCGCGGCATTCGGCGACGCGCTCTTCGCACTCGCTCGCCGCGCTGCGTTGCGCGGAGTCGACCCCGAGTCCGCGCTGCGCGAGGCCTGCGAGAGTTTTCGCGCCCGGCACGCGCGCGGCTAGGATACGATCGCGAGGATGCTCGCCGGCCTGCGTGTCCTCGATCTCGCGAACGAACGCGGTCTGCTCTGCGGCCAGATCCTCGCGGACCTGGGCGCGGACGTGATCCTGATCGAGCCGCCGGGGGGATCCTCGGCGCGCCGGCTCGGCCCGTACCACAAGGACGAGCGCGACCTCGAGCGCTCGCTGTTCTTCTGGGCCTACGCGCGCGGCAAGCGCGGGGTGGTGCTCGACCTCGAGAGCGATGACGGCCGCGCGGATCTGCGCGCGCTCGCGCGTGGCGCGGACTTCCTGATCGAGTCGGAGACGCCCGGCCGGATGCGCGAGCTCGGGCTCGACTACGAGAACCTCGCGCGCGAGAACCCCGCGCTCGTCTACGTCTCGATCACACCGTTCGGGCAAGACGGCCCGAGGGCCCGCTACGCCGCGACGGATCTGGTCGTGATGGCGTCGGGCGGGCCGCTCTATCTCACGGGCGACGCCGATCGGGCGCCGCTGCGCGTCTCGGCTCCGCAGGCCTTCCACTTCGCCGCGGCCGAGGCGGCGGTGGCCGCGCTCGTCGCGCACGCCGAGCGCGAGCGCTCCGGGCTCGGTCAACACGTCGATGTGTCGGCCCAGCAGTCGCTCGGACTCGCGACGTTGTTCCGCATCCTCGATGCGCCCTGGGGCCAGACCCCGGCGGAGCGCGTCTCGGGCGGCGTGCAGATCGGCAAGCTCTTCATGCGCATGCGCTTCCCGACCCGCGACGGGTGGGTGGTCCTGGGACCGGGCTTCCTGCCGTCGACGGGTCCGTTCCTGACGCGCCTCGTGCAGTGGCTGCATGCGGAGAGTTTGCTCCCGGACGAGCGCTTCCTCGTCGAGGACTGGGGTAGCTACGGAATCCGGCTGCTCTTCGGCCAGATCGAGCCCGAGCACTGGTCGCCCATCGACGCCGCGCTCGAGCGCCTGTTCGCGACGCGCTCGAACCTCGAGATCCTGCGCGAGGCGGTCTCGCGCAAGCTGCTGGTCGCGCCGTACCTCACCGCCGACGACATCGAGCGGCTCGAGCACTTCCGCGAGCGCGACTTCCCGCGCGAGCTCGAGCACCTCGAGCCGGGTCTGCGCGTTCGCTACCCGGGGCCCTTCGCGCGCTTCGGACGAAGTCCGATCCGCTACGGCCGCATTGCACCGCGGCTCGGTGAGCACACGGCCGAGGTTCTGTCCGAGCCGCGCACGCCGCGCGCGCTGCCGGTGCGAAACGCGCCGCGC
>Ga0210377_10001623_pt1 | contig 20409 bp, 15 predicted proteins | sample PLM4_65_b1redo_FD_155480 | JGI IMG/M metagenome (GOLD analysis project Ga0210377, IMG submission 155480) | Groundwater sediment microbial communities from an aquifer in East River, Colorado, USA - PLM4_65_b1 redo | ecosystem: Environmental > Terrestrial > Soil > Riparian zone | place: USA: East...
TGTTGCTTCGACAACATCTCTTTCCCAGATGCCGCTGGAACGATCCGGAGACCGAGGCGGCATGATGGCGGCCCCGGGTGGACCTGTCATGATGGGTACCGTCAACCAAGTGTCCGGTGAAACGATGGAGGTCACAACAGGGACCGGCGAGACTGCAACGATCGCTCTCACGAAGGGAACGGCATGTGTCCGGGAAGTGCCGATCGACCGGGCTCAGTTGAAAACGGGCGATGCGGTTGTCATCGAAATGCGCGAAGGAAATGATCAGATTTCGGCGCTGCGCGTGGTAACGGCAAAAGCGGGAGGCGAAGGCCGTCCGACGCAGCAATTTCAGGGCCGGGGACCGGTCACGGGAACAATTACCGGACTTGATCCCCTGACCGTGACGCTGAGCTCCGGCGACACGAAGAAAATAGATGCTTCGGGACCCACACGATACAGCCGGGAGGAGGCGCTGTCCCCCTCGGCTCTTGAAAAAGGCGCAAGGGTCGTGATCATTGCGCCTCCGGTACAGGGCGGAGGGCGACGAGAGGCAAAGAAAATCATCCTCCTGCCTTCCGCCGCCGGATACCGTCAACAAGGTCATCCGGGGAACGGACAATCTTTTGCAGGCTCTCCAAACGGACATACAGCAAAACAGTATGCTGATTCGCTCTTTGGCTTTCGAGAAGGCCTTCTTCATCCCGATATTTACTCTGTTCTGGGAGTCCACTGGGCGGGAACGGGAATTACGCTCGCGTCCTGGAATGATGTGGAGCGGACCAAAGGACGACATGATTTTTCAGCCGTCGACAACACAATTTCGTTTTTTTATAACCAGGGCGTCAACCTGGAGATAGAATTGCGTCCGGCAAACGCTTTATACGGAACTGCCTTCAAGGAGTTTACGGCTTCCGGCGGGAAAAAATCGGTTGAATATCCTGAAGGACATGTGAATGACTATGCACGCTTTGTTAAGGCCTTTGTCGAGCGCTATAACGGCGACGGCAAAAATGACGCCCCTGGATCGCCGGTAATAAAAGAATACCAATTTATTCATGAGCTCCCGCCCCGGCACGCGGCCTTTGAGCAATATTGGAAGGCAAACCCCGAGAAATATGCAGAATTGTTCTCTGTGACCTACAGCGCCGTAAAAGAATCATGTCCGGATTGCGATCTCTATTTATCCGGTTCATTTATCGAAGATTTTGAATCGGGAGACCACAAAGCATTCTTTGCGGAAGTCTTTGACTATTTCAAGACCCATACTATCAGGTTTCCCACCCTCATTTTCGATTACCATTACTGGAATAGAAATCCCGTGGCTAATCCAACAGGATATCGGGAACATTATCGGATAATGGAGATCATCAGGAAATTTTGCCGATCGTATGGATACACGGACAACCAGGTGAAGTTCGTCTCTAATACCGGGGCGCCCGCGCGTTCGCAGAATGAGGAAAAAGGTCAAGCCATGTTTCTCGTCAAATCCTACGCGATCCTGGCCGGCGAAAAGGTGAAAAGGATTTTCTGGGCCATGAGCCTCGACAGCCAGCGGGAGCGCGATTTTTTTGCATATACCGGTCTCGTATACAGCAACGGTGAAAAAAAGGCCGCCTACCAAACGCTGCGTATGCTCATGGAAAGAATGAAGGGCGTCGATTTTGATGCCGTAAAGAGAGTTGAAGCCGGGGGACGGGATGTCTTTATTTTTGCATTTGCCAAACGACATACCGGCAAAAAATTATTTATTGCATGGCAGGATGCATCTCCACGCGGGTCGGATTTTGAAATATCCGTGGGAAGAGGCACGTTTGCCGTGGTCGACGCAATTACGGGAGAGAACGTGGCCGAGAAAATATCGGACGGGAAAATCGCCGTGTCTCTTTCTGATGTTCCTCGCTATATTGAGGAAAAATGACTTTCCCAGCTCCATCCGGGATTCGGCTGACAACCTGCGCTCAAACGGCATATCTCATCTGCAATGCATAAGCGCTGCCTGATGTGCGGCATCGCGATAACGCTTTACATGCTGTATGGTTCGGTCATAGGTCATTCCAATCGAGACTGACGGCCACCCGGGAAAGCTGATCATTGAATCAAGTAAAACAACGACGGGGTATTGCCTTCATGCTGGACATGATTCGAAAGATATCGTTTCATTTTCCGACCGGCGACATACACGGCAAGCATATGCTGATGTTTGTTCTTTTTATTCCACTGTTGCCGCTTCTCGCCGTTTCCACACTGGTTGATCCCGAATTGACGATATTTTTTTCTATCGTCCTTGTTATATTTATGATAATCGTGGCGCGTCCTATGTGGGGATTGTTCGCCTGCATCGTCATGTTGCCGCTTGAAAATGTGAAACTGCTGTGGAATACCCCGCTGAGAACAGACACGGTTGAAATGATTTCAATGTTTCCTATTCCGGCATTTTTGACTGTGGTCGCCCTGATATTGAGCAGGAAGACAAACCTAAAAGCTCTTCTTCCTTCACTGATACTGTTTTTTGCATATGCTACTTTTTCACTCTTCTATACCCAGGATATTTACCATGGACTGAATGAATACTTGAAATTGACCGGTAATTTGATAATGGTCCTTGTGTTTGTTTCGCTCATTACGGACAAAACCAAACTGAAGCAAGTTTTTACGGTTATCGCGATTATGAGCTTTTTCATGTTTGTTCTTGAAGTATCCTCGCAATATGTGAATGGCACAGAGAAGATAAAACTGATGCAAGATGTTTACTTGCAATTTCAACTTCCCTACCACAGCAAACGGCCTTCCGGATTTGCAAGCCCCGGCGTTGTCGGGAATTTTTTGGGTGCGTATGCCCTGATCAATATCGCGCTTCTGCCCATGTATGGCTCCAAGGTCAAAGGTCTTCTTCTTGTCAATGTCTTTCTTCTTTCCGTGGGCGTCGTACTCACGGCTTCCAAAGCGGCGTTGGGAACGTTGATCATGGGTCTTTTTTCCCTCGTTTTCCTGGCGCCCCGGCTGCGACGCCATGCCATCAAGTGGTCCGCGGCAATTGTGGCGTTTCTGATCCTCCTGCTCCCTGTGGTTTATCTGTTGCAGCAGGACGTCGTAATGGCGAAACGCATATCCTCTGCCGTTACTGCCGGATCAAGTTATTTGAAAGAGCGGTTGACTTGGTGGAAAATCGGTTTCCAAAGCCTGATTGACAGTTACTTCGTAGGAGACGGTATCGGGGGGTATGTGAAGTTGATCGACCCGTATCCCTATGCCCATAGCTATTATTTTTCCGTCATCTTCGATTTAGGTCTTATCGGTTTTGTCATCTACATGTATATCTTGCTGCGTTCACTGCTTGTGTACGTAAAAAGCATCTTGTTGTCCCGCGACGGCGATGTACAGTTCGCGGCCTATTGCCTTTTTACCGCATTTCTCATGACGTTAGTGTACGGTCTCGTGGATGAAGAATACACCTATCGCCTGGTGTTTTTTTTCATCGCCATCGGTCTGAGCATAAGAAATATTATTATGCATGCACCGGCCACGGAACATCCGTCCGAATAAAGGAGTCGTAACGTTTCAAGGTAGTAAGATCCCTGCAGCAAGCTGCGGGGAATGCGCTCACGTGACTGACAAAGAATGAAATGCATATGAAAACCATCGAACATCATCACGATACCGGTATCGTGGCAACAAGAGTTGCAAAAAACTCCTTTTTCATATTTACGTCCAAATTGATAGAGATATCAGCGAACCTGGTTACAACGGCCTTGATCGCGCGGTATCTCGGAGTGACGTCCTTCGGTCTGTTTGCCATAGCAACTGCCGTATCCACCGCACTCGTCCCGCTCGCGGACTTCGGGGTCGAGCGTATCATCTGCCGGGAGGTAGCAAGAAACACTCGGGACGCGAGCAGGTATGTCGGGATCACCATGATGCTGAGATTGGCCTTCTCGGCGATCATCCTTGCAGCGGCGGCCGGCATACTATACGGATTTTCCGACGGCGATGCGACATTTAAAGCGGCCGTTATGATTGCCATTGCGGGGGACCTCGCCTACTCTGTCGGAACGACATATCTGGCGGTTGTGCGGTCCTTTGAGCGCATGGAATACGAGCTCATCGTTAATATCCTTTATAAAATGAGTTTCCTCCTCATCATTATCGCGGTGAGGATATTCGATTGGGGTTTCGCCGGCATATTTTACGGACGGCTTCTCTCGGCGCTGCTCTTCGTCGGCCTTGCCGGGCTCGTGATGTACGGCAAATTCGTAAAACCCGCTTTCGTATACGATAAAAAGATTGCCAAATTTATTATAGGGGAGTCTTTTCCCCTGGCTGTATCGAGCCTTTTTATCACATTGATCTTCAAAGTGGATATTTTTGTTCTCAAATGGCTCGGTACCGCTTCGGATGTTGCGCTTTTCGATGTGCCAAACAGAATGATCATGCAGGCCCAGATGCTGCCCGTATCTTTTTCCATGGCCCTTTTCCCCATTATGTCCAGATTTGCGGGAGCTGATGCCGATGGAGCGAGAGCGAGATTCTACAACAATGCGCAAAAATTTCTCATAGTGCTTGCAGTGCCCATTGCGGCCCTGCTGATCTCCTCGGGCAGACCGTTCATCGTCGTCCTATTCGGCAGTGAGTTCGCAGAAGCGGCGACCTCACTCGGAATTCTCGCTCCAACGATCGTTTTCCTGTTCCTCATTTCATTTCAAAACCTGTTTATTACTGCAATGAATCGACAGGTACTTAATACAGTATCTGTAACTATCGCTCTTGCGCTCAATTTTATTCTTGACATTCTGCTGGTCCCGATTCTAGGATACGTAGGGGCCAGTATTGCAACGGTCGTTTCCTATTTCATTCTGCTCGTGACGAACTCGTTCTTCATCCGCAAGTTCGGCATAAAAAATGACCAGGGGATGTTCTTCATAAAAACCATTATCGCAGGATTTTTCATGCTCGCGGTGATGATAATAAATACAGAAAATGCGCTTACGACATTAATCGTCAGATCGATCGGGGCGGGTGCGATTTATCTGGCCGCCATGTTCGCGCTCAGGCCTTTGTCCGCTGAAGATATTGAAGGGATCAAGGCGATCGTCCGGAGAAAAAAACCGTGAATGCATCCGATCCGCCCATGATCCGCAGGGAACATGAATGATGCCGGCACATGACAATAACTCGGATATAAACAAAAATGAATAATAATAACAATAAACTTTTACTCATAGGTATAGACGGGGCCACGTTCGCCATCATCAATCCTCTTATACAAGAGGGGCGGCTGCCGAACTTCGCCCGGCTGATGGAAAAAGGATCTCATGGAGTTCTCACTTCTACGATACCTCCGGTGAGTCCGGTCGCGTGGACCTCGCTCATGACCGGGATGAACCCCGGAAAGCATGGCATCTTCGATTTTACCGGCAAGATTCCCGGCACCTATGAATTCAAAATGAATACGGCGGCGGACCGCGCAGCTCGTCCCTTTTGGATGCACCTGAGTGATGCAGGCAAAAGGGTCCTCGTTCTTGGCGTTACCTTGACCTATCCGCCGGATCCCGTAAACGGGTACATGGTCTCTGGTCTGGGCATGCCTCCCACCAAGGACATCTCCAAATGCGTCTATCCGCCGGAATTTGCTGATATGGTCCTCTCTGCCGGGCAGTATAGGGCCGTGCCGGAAGCTGATCTGAGAAAGATATTCAAGTCTGATGGAGAAAAGGACAGGTTCCTGCGCGGCGTCATGGTGCAGATCGGCCAGAGGGTGACGTTGTTCAGGGAGATGTGGAAAAAGGAGAAATTTGATTTTTCGATGGTCTTTTTTCTTGATACCGACGGGGCATCGCATTATTTCTGGAAATACATGGAAAGCGGCGGAGCATATGCCGATGCCATATTCAACGTGTACCAAAGAGTCGACCAGGCGATAGGAGAATTGCTGGAAACGGTTGGTTCTGAAGCGGATGTCATGCTCGTATCAGATCACGGCTTCGGCCCCCTCAGGAAAGTCGTTTTTCTTAACAATTGGCTCGAATCCCAGGGGTATTTGAAGTTCAAGAAGCCCGGAATGTTAACGCGGCTGAAGAAGATAATCAGACGCCCGCCGAAAAATGCTATCGACTGGTCGGTCACAAAGGCATATTTTAGAGGCACGATAGGCAATATATTCTTGAATCTGAAAGGCAGAGACCCCAATGGAATCGTAGACCCTGCCGACTATCCTGTTTTTTGCAAAAAAATAACCGCTGAGTTGCTGAACATTATGGACCCGGAGACGGGTGAACGCATTGTTCAGTCGGTTTACACGGGCGATGAACTTGGGACCAGGGATGTCCCCGGCGCTCCCGATCTTGTGCTCACCTTCAACAGGGGATACAGCGTGGTCGGAGATGAAATTACGCTCCAGGGGGTAAGAGATACCGGGACGATCATCACCTCCTCGAACAACTGGTCGGGCAATCATGAGCCGGACGGCATTTTGATTGCCGGCGGGCACGGGTTCAAAAGAGGATTTGCCGTCCAGGCAGCCACACTACCGGATATTGCCCCGACCATTCTCTATCTTCTCGGCGTTCCTGTTCCGGAAGCTATGGATGGCAAGGTCCTGGTAGACATGTTTGATAAAGATGCGGTTGGCGAGGGACACGTTCTTTATTCCAGGAACGATGGCGCCGCGGATTCCGCCCAGCAAGGTTTGACCCGGGACGAGTCCGACATGCTGGTGAAGCAACTTCGGAACCTTGGATACATGGAATAGAGGAAAATTTCGGCTGTTGTCTTCCGGGAGCCCGGAAAGGACGCCTGACGCATGGCGGCGAAAGATCAATGCGCAAGCAGATAGTGGAATTCATCGGCATCACCGTTTTCGTCATACTTAAAATGTTTACCGGGATAGCGTATGGTCTTTATCATCTCCTCGGATGGAGGTTTGTTTTTTTTATCGGCAACCTTGCCGGAAAGTTTATGTATGCCACTGACAGGAATTTACGGCGAATTACCGACAACGAGCTCGCGTTGCTTTACCGGGGGCAAAAGTCCGGTGCGGAAATAAAAGATATTACGAGAAGAACCATTGAACATTACTATCTCCGGCTGGTAGAAACGTTTTTTTTCGGGGCCCTTGATAAAAAGGGGCTTGATAAAATAATGCGGCCCGAAGGCATGGAAAACCTGGAGAAGGCCCTTGCGAAAGGGAACGGGGTGATTCTGCTCATTTCTCACTTTGGATCGTTTCTTCTTCCTCTTCCGTTCCTCGGCTATCGGGGATATAAGGTCAATCAAATTACGGGCAAACAGCTGCATAGCTCTCCCGTCACAAAACGCATATGGGCGTGGCGGAAAAAAGAATCTGAAAGCTTGCCGGTAACGTTCATTCAGGTAGACAAGTTTTTGAGGCCCATTTACAAAGCACTCCGTAATAACGAAATAGTTGCTCTTGCGTTCGACGGAAGAGATGGTTCCAAGTGGGTGACAGTCGATTTTTACGGTCGTAAGGCGCTCTTTTCGGCAGGCCCTTTTGAATTGGCGCGGAGGACCGGCGCAACGATAATTCCTGCGTTTGTCGTCAGAGAACGGGATTATACTCACAGAATCGTTTTCGAACCGACGTTCCCCTTATCGGAAGATCGGGACCGGGACAAAGCCCTGAGTGAAGATACCGTGAGGTACGTTGATCTTCTGCTTCGATATGTTGATAAGTATCCCTGTCATTTTCTATGGATCCTGTTTAAAATAAAAAAATTGGAGAAAGCCGGGATAGACTACGCTCCGGCGCTGCTTCAGGACAACTAAATGAAGATTACCTTAATTACCCCTACACCGCCTGACATCAATGCCTTCGGCGCAAGAATTTTATCATCCGTTCTCAAGAACGAGGGATGGAAGACGCAGCTGATCTTTCTTCCCGGTGGAATAGAGCATTTACGGTCCGACAGCAGCTATGTGTACCAGTATCCCGAGAAGACGCTCCAGCAGATTGGCGATATCTGCGCCGATACCGACCTGATCGCCTTTTCCGTCATGAGTCTGTATTTCGACCGCGCCGCACAAATTTCCCGGTACCTGCGGGAACGGTTCACGACCCCCATCATCTGGGGCGGGGTGCACCCCACCTACCGTCCGGAGCATTCGCTCGAGTATGCCGATATCATCTGTGTAGGGGAGGGAGAGTTCCCCATCCGGGAGCTGACGCGAAGAATGAGCGCCGGTGACAAACGGCGAGACATCCCGGGGTGCTGGTTCAAGACTGACGGAGAGATCCTGAAAAACAAGCCGGCGCCCATCATTCAGAACCTCGATGAGCTGCCCTTTGTGGACTACGACATTGCCGACCATTTCGTGTTTCAGTGGAGAACGGGCGATGTGGTGCGGATAGACGAAAAGACCATGAAGGAGCAGTTCCTCAAGCTTCCCTACTTTCATGACACGCACCGCATCGCCTACCGGACAATGACGTCGCGGGGTTGCCCCCATAAATGTTCATACTGCGCCAGCAGCGCCACAATGCAGCTCCGGCGGCGCAGCGTGGCCAACGTAATGCTGGAACTCGAGGACATCCTCAGGCGCTTCCCCTATATCGAGCTGATCAGCTTCTTCGACGACACCTTCTTTGCGGCGCCCGTGGAGTATTTCGAGGAGTTCCGCGATCAATACAAAAAGCGGATCGGCCTGCCCTTTCATGCGCAGTGCAGCCCGACGACGCTGACCGAAAAGAAGCTGACCCTGCTCCTCGATGCAGGGCTGTACTATACCGAGATGGGGATCCAGACCGGCAGCGACCGTATCAAGAAAATGTACCGCCGCATGGACTCCAACGAGAAGATGATCGAGGCCGCATCGCTGCTCAACAAATACCGCTCGCAGATGCTCGTCCCCGACTACCACGTCATACTGGACAACCCCTGGGAAACTAAGGAGGACGTCCAGGACACGCTGCGACTGCTTCTGAGCCTGCCGGGCAAGTTCAGACTGCAGATCTCTTCCCTTGTCTTTTTCCCGGGGACCGAATTAAACGACCGGGCCCGGCGGGAGGGACTGCTGAAGGACGAGCTGAAGGAGGTCTGCCGCAAGCCCTTCACGCACCCGAAAGGCACCTACCTGAACTATCTCATCTTTCTTTCGGGATTTCCGGCGGTGCCGCGGTGGCTCCTGAGGCTCCTGTCGCGGGAAGGGTTCGTAAAGGTCTTCCATTCCCAGGAGCCCTCGCCGGTGTACCACGTGCTCGTCGGACTGACGAACCGCACGCGGCTGGTCCTGAAGGGCGTAAAGGCCGTCCTGACCGGTGACATCGGCAGGATCATCAACTATTTCAAACTGGCTCGCTAGCATGGTGAATTAATGAACATTACCCTCATATCGCCCTATCCCGACATCACATCCTTCGGCTTGCGTACCATCTCTGCCTATCTCCGGAAGAACGGCCACCGCACGCGGATGATCTTCATCCCCGATCCCTACGGTGACAATCTTCACTACGGCATCAAGCGGTACGAGGACGCCGTCCTGGACCAGGTCGTATCCCTCTGCGGGAATTCAGACCTGATCGGAATGACCTTGATGACCAACTTCTTTGACGGCGCGGTGCAGGTCACCGAGCGGATCAAGCGGGACCTCAAGGCCCCCGTGATATGGGGCGGCGTGCACCCCACGATCCGGCCCGAGGAGTCGCTCGAACACGCGGACCTTGTCTGCGTGGGTGACGGCGAGGAAGCGCTGCTCGAACTCGCAAACAGCATGGCAGCGGGGCGGGATTACACCGCGACGCAGAACATCTGGCTCAAGAAAAACGGTGTCATCGTAAAGAACCCGGTACGACCGCTCACCACGGACCTCGACGCGTATCCGGTCCCCGACTACAGTATGGAGGACCACCACGTCCTGTTCGATGGCCGCATCCAGCCGCTGACCGCGGAACTGACCAGACAGTTTCTCGAGCGCGGCACCGTATCGCACTATCTGCACAAGACCGGCTATCAGACCATGACCGGCCGGGGCTGCCCGCACAAATGCACCTATTGTATCAACGACGCGATCAAGTCCATTTACGGGAGCCAGGGCTATCTGCGATGGCGGTCCACGGACCATGTCATGCAGGAGCTGCTCTGGGTCAAGGAGCACATGCCGTATGTGGGTTTCGTCTGGATTTCGGACGACGCGTTCTTCGCGCGCAACACGGCCGCGCTGCAGGAATTCTGCCGCGTGTACAAGGAAAAGATCGGGCTACCGTTCAGCTGCCTCGCGAGTCCCCTCACGGTGAATGAGGAAAAGATGGCGCTGCTCGTCGACGCGGGAATGATTTACGTCCAGATGGGCATCCAGACCGGCAGTGCAAAGATCCAGGAGCTGTTCAACCGCAAGACCATGTCGAACGAGAAAGTCATGCAGGCGGTCCGGATCATCAACAAGTACAAGGACCGGATGTTCCCGCCCAGCTACGATTTCATTCTCGACGTTCCCTATGAGACCGATCAGGACGTGATCGACAGCCTGAAGCTGATCGCGCAGTTCCCCAAGCCCTTTCAGCTCCAGCCCTTTGCCCTGGTGTTGTACCCAGGCACGAAGCTGCACGACATGGCAACCAGGGACGGGAAGGTCCTGGACGAGCGACGGGAGGTGTATGCAAAGAGCTACACCATGCGGGAGCCGAACTACCTGAACCTCCTCATGATGGTGGCGAAGCGGGGGAAGTTCCCCAGCCCGATCCTCCGTATCCTGGTCGGTTCTCCGCTGGTCGACATCCTGAACAGCAGGCCTCTACGTCCTTTTTTCAAATGGCTGTATCTGTTCCTGCGCGGACTGCATAAACTGGCGAAACGAATATCGGAGAAGGCCTGAACCGAATCATTGACAGAACATGCAGGTGCCGGGCACAATGATGAAACAAGAGTGACTGCCCAGACCGCGCCGTGCGCACCGTCGCCGGAGCGGAGAGAAGGCTGAACGGCCCTGTTTGCAAAGACTGCGGGCGGGTTTTAGTGTCGTGGAAGGAGCTGGAGTGAAACATAAACTAATGCACCTCGTTATCAACGCCGGTCTGGCCGTAACGAGCATCGTGATCGTTCTTGTTCTGGCCGAAATCGCGTTGAGACTCACGCCGTACAAAAACATGCTGCCCAAGATGCAGCTGGACCCGCTCCGCTACTACTCGCACGCTGATCCGGTCAAGGGCTATGATATCGTCAAGAACGCGCCGCCTGCGCCGGTTAGTGTCGAGGGGCTGAAATACGACCTCTGGTCGAACGAGCTCGGCTGTTTTGATGTGCCCTACGGAGATGAGAGGGATTCCATATTGGTCGTCGGGGACAGTTTTACCTTCGCTTTCGCGCCTTTTCAGGATAAATGGGGAACGAAGATCGAAAACCTGCTGGAGAGGCGGGTTCTCAAATGCGGCGTGGGCGGCTACGGAACGAAACAGGAATTATTGAAAGCGTCTGAAATCGTGTCCGGCATGAAGCACAAGCCGAAACTCATCATCGTGGGGTATTTCATAAACGATCTGGAGGACGACTACCTGTTTCCCGCCTCCACCGTGCTGAACGGATACCCGGTCAGAACCCAGTACATCAAGGACATGAATACCGGCGAGGTAGTTAAACGGGATGCCGCCGCGCTCGAGGAACAGATGAAATACGGAGTCAAGGAATACCCGGGCGGTTTTTTTCTCGGAAGAGCAAAGTGGTGGATAGAGCAGGAATCGATCATTTTTTTTCTCGCTAAAAATTCACTTCGCCCCATGCTCCTAGCAACGCCCGTTATCGGGAATATGGCGGCGCGGACTAAAGTAGTATTGCCTCCCATGATGGCCTTCCTGGACAAACCATGGATTCAGAATGCGTGGTCTGTTCATTTGTCGCACCTGAAAGCGTTTAAAACACTGGCAACGAGCAGCGGCTCCAAGCTGCTCATCGTAATCATACCCAGCAGGGAGCAGGTCAATCCGCACCTTACCAACTGGCAGGGGGTTGATCGGGAAAAACCGCAGAAGATCCTTCGCGCCTTTCTCGAACAAGAAGGCATCCCCCATATGGACCTGCTGCCGCTCTTTGTGGAATATTCGGGTCCGCCTTCGCGGGTGCCTGATACGGACAGAAGCCTGTACTGGAGAAACGACCCTCATTTCAACAGAAGGGGGAATCAGCTCCTTGGGTTGCTGGCTTCACGGTACATCCTGGAAAATGATCTCCTTGCTGTGCAAGGCAAGAACGATAAAATGGTGTCGATCAGGGAACAACTTGATGCGCTGCGATAGCGGGCCATGCCGGTTGCCTTACGGACACGATTCGCGCCCCTGGGCGAATACGCTGATAAGGAAAACGTGAAGATACTGCTGGTACAGTCATATCTGGGCGGGAACGAGCCGCTTGTGTATCCCATCGGTCTTGCATGCCTCGTATCAGCGCTGGCCGATCATACGGTTTCGGTGTTCGATATGAACACCTCCACCCGGCCTGTTGATGAATTGCGCGATATCATTGCCGGCTATAAACCCGACATTATCGGCATTTCGCTCAGGAACATCGACTCCACGAACAAACGGACCGTGGTGTTCTATTACCGGTACCTGAAGCAGACCGTGGATGCGATCAGATCCCGCTCTGACGCAAAGATCATCATCGGCGGCTCGGGCTTCTCCATGTTCGCCCGCGAGATCATGGAGGACGACCAGCGGGTCGATTTCGGCATCAGCCGCGAAGGCGAACATGCCTTCCCGCTTCTCCTCAAGAACCTCGATAGCCCGGAGAAGGCCCCCTCGGTCTATTATCGCAAGAACGGCTCGATCGCGAGCACCGCTCCCGGCCTGCAGGTTGATCTGAATGCGGTGCCCCTTCCCGACCGGAAGGCGATCCCGCTTGGGCCGTACCAGGCCGTGCCCGAGGCGATGGGTATCGAGACCAAACGGGGGTGCGCGCTGGGATGCGTATACTGCATCTACGGGTTCCTGAACGGCAAGAACCTGCGGCTCCGCGAACCCTCGCGGATCGTGGACGAAATCGAACTGCTCGTGAAGGAACACGGCCTCCGGCGTTTTACCTTTGTGGATTCCGTGTTCAATATTCCGCAAAACCATGCCGAAATGATATGCAGGGAGATCATCAGAAGGGGGCTGCAGACGACCTGGTCCGCATGGTTCAACGAAAAGGGCATAACCCGGGAATTCATCGAGCTGGTGCGGGATGCCGGGTGCAGGAACGTGATCCTCTCTCCCGATGGCTTCTCGAACGCGACCCTGAAGGCCCTGGGAAAGAACATCTCCCTGGCCGACATACACGCGTCCTACGCCGTAATGAAGGACCTCGACGGGTTCGAGGTGAGCTACAACTTCTTCAAGAACCCGCCGGGGCAGGATGTCAGGACGTTCCTCGCACTGCTCCGGTTCAGCGCTAAGGCAAAAAAAGAGATGGGGAAGCGGGTCCACTTCGAGTTCAACTCCATGCGGATCGAACCGAACACCAAGCTCTATGACATTGCCCGGTCGGAAGGCGTTGTCACCGCAGGGGAAAACCTCCTCTATCCGAAATATTACACGCAGGGAAGAACGCGGTACCTCGAAACGCTGTTCAACCTGCTGCTCCGTTTGAAGGGGAAATGATCGTGGTAAAACTGCTCATCAAGAATGCTATGATCCTGTTCATGTGGTATCCCCTGCGGATGATGATCACCTTTCTACCCCTCGCGCTGTCCGCCCGGATCGGGAGGTTGGGCGGGCGTCTTCTGCGCCTCCTCTCGCGAGAGAAACAACGGGTGATGATCGATGAGTTCCGCCGCGTCCTGCCGGGCCGGAGTGAGAAAGACCTGAGCCTCATCGTGCGGGAAAGTTTCATCAACTATTGCCTTTCCGAGCTGGAGATCTTATTATACCCTTCCATGGACCGGGCCTATATCAACCGGGTCTTCACCATCGAAGGGAGGGAGCATCTCGATGCGGCGCTGGCAAAAGGAAAGGGTGTTCTGCTCTGCCAGGCCCATTTCGGGGCCTTCCAGATGACTATGCCGGCCATCGGGTACACCGGCTATACCATGAACCAGATCAGCGCTTCAGCCGCGGTCTGGAAGGAGGGGGGCGCTTCCGCGTCGCAGAGCCGGATGTTTGATATCAAGGCACGATACGAATACACGCTGCCGGTTAAGCACATCTCGATAACGTCATCGCTCAGGCCGGTGTTCAACGCCCTCAAGAAGAACGAGATCGTGGGCATCACGGTGGACGGCGGGGGCGGGAAAAAAGTCGTTCCTTTCCGCTTTCTGGGCAGGGAGGCCCTGTATCAGACCGGAGCCGTTGACCTTGCTATCAGCACCGGCGCGGCCATGGTTCCGGCATTCGTCATCACTGAATCCGGCCTGCGTCACAGGCTCGTCCTGCACGCCCCGCTCCGCATGGATGGCGAGAAGGACACCGTCCGTCGGGCAGCGCTGCAGGAATTCGCCGCCCTTCTGGAGTCCTACGTCCAACGTTATCCACATCATTATGGTTATACGCTCTGCCTTCGGCGACAGAGAGCGGCCATTGATAAGTATCCTTTTTTTACGGACTACCCGGAATCCGGTGAACCGACCGGCAATCAATCTCGGAAGAAAGTGACCAGCCATGCGTAAACGCAATAAAACACTGAAATGGGCGTTCAATCAGCTTGTAAACAGAAGTCTGCAGGGAATCTCATACAAGACCGACCGGGGGCTGTCGAAGCCCACGCGTCTGATATTCTGCATGACCCTGCGATGCAACATCAAATGCCGACAGTGCGCCATCTGGCGGATGCCCAGCACGGACGAACTCTCGGCGGAGGATTGGAAAAAGGTCATTTCCGATCTTCGGTCCTGGCTGGGTCCGTACCGCGTCCAGCTCGCAGGCGGGGAGATTTTCGTCCGCAAGGACATCATCGATATCATCACGCATGCGACAAAGAACGATGTTCTGACCGGCGTGGTGAGTAACGGCACCCTGATCAACAGGGAGCTTGCAGGCAGAATCGTGGATTCTGGCCTGGGCTATATCCATATCTCCGTGGACGGCCTCACCCCCGAGACCCATGATTACATCCGGGGCATCCCGGGGCTGCACGCGAAAACCATGGCGGCCCTCGGCCACCTGGTGGAAGCGAACCGGGGAAGCGGCATGTCGATCTGCAAGGCAACGATCGTCAACAAACGGAATATGCGCGAACTCACGTCGATCGTGCGGCAAGCCGAAGACATGGGGCTTGACGGCGTCATCTTCAACCCCCTGGGCCCGACCATCGACAGCGATCCCGAATGGTTCAAGAAAACCGACCTCTGGTTCGATGACCTCGGTGCGATCAACGGCGTCCTGGACGAGCTCATTGCCATGAAAAAGGCAGGCGCAAAGATTCTCAATCCGCCTGAGCAGTTCGAAGGCATGAAGGCCTATTTCGAGAATCCGACGCTGCTTCAGAACAAACAGTGCATGGTCGGCATCACCAATCTAAGTCTCACCGCTGACGGCAACATCCACACCTGCTTCAAAATGCCGCCCTTGGGCAACGTACGGACGACCACGGCCGAAGCGGTGTGGGACTCGAAGGAAACGCGGGAGCTTCGCAGAAAGATCAAGGCATGCGACATCCATTGCAGCCCCGGGAACTTTGTGTACCGCAGGCGCCTCTTGAGCGAGGTGGTCCGGTTCCTAAAATATGGGTAACGGGCGGTCCGCATGAATGTTCGGGAAAGCATCGTACGGGACCTGCTCCGGATTATCATCTGGTTCCCTTTTCGCTGGATGATCGGCATCGTACCCCTTTCGCTGGCCTTTTCCCTGTATAAAGCAGCCGGGGATGTGCAGTTCGCGCTGAGCCGGGGGAAATATCGCCTGCTGGCAGTCAATCTGCAAAGGCGGCTGAACCTCGATGAGGCAACCGCTGCCGGGACAGCCAAGCGCATTTTCGAGAACCATAGCCTTGACCGGCTCCATATTTTTCTGTACCCGAGGATAAAGGCCTGGGAAACCCTCGCACCCTACGTGAAATTCGAGAACCGCGAGGTGCTCGATGCGGCGCTCAAAGAGGGGAAAGGCGCCCTCCTCATCCAGCCCCATTTCGGGCCTGTGCAGATCACGCTGCTGAGCCTTGCGCTCCAGGGTTACAAGCCCTTGCAGATCGGCTATCCGTCCGATGAGGGATTGAGCATCGTCGGACGCAAAGTGGCCTATCGGTACCGCCTGAAATACGAGGCCATGCTTCCCGCTCCCATCATACCGGCTGACGGTTATCTCGGAGCGGTCTACAAGCACTTGGTCCGCGGGGGCGTGGTCCTGACCACGGGTGACGGAGCCGGAGGAGGCGTCTTTCTCGGGGAACACCGCAAATTCCCATTCCTGGGAACGGAGCGGATGATCCCCTTGGGCCCGGCGATCTGGTCACTCAGGACCGGCGCGGCGTATCTGCCAACATTTATCATCCCGGAAACGTATGATCGTTTCCGGATCGTATTCGAAAAACCGATCGCGGCCAGATATGGTGATACGGAGCGGGACAAGATTGACATGACCGAGCGTTTCGTTGCTGTTGCGGAAAAATACATCAAACTCCATCCGGCGTGCTGGCATTTCTGGGATGAGCTCATCTGACGGAATGCGAAACATGCCAGACCCGCTCACAGAGGCCCCCTTCACACTGGAACTCCAGGGCAGGACCTTGCAGGGACACCTGCACATGCCTGACCGCGTTCGTGAGAATCATGCCGTCGTGTTAGTCCCCGGGGGTCTGGGGTCGGGCACGGCCTTTGATGCTCCGGATGCCCTGATTACAGCGGAAGATATTGCCTCACTGGGCTTCGTTGCTGTTCATTTCGATCCCTCGGGACGGGGACAGAGCAGCGGAACGGAGGACTACTGGGGCAGGCGCCATCAGGACGATCTGCGGGCCGTCCTCGATTTTGTGCTGCAGCACGGTCCCGTGAAGGCGGGTACCGCAGGCGTCCTGTCGCTCTCGATGGGAATCACCATTGCGGCGGGCGCTCTGGCCGGTTACCGCGGGATCTCCCGCGTGGAGTATCTTTTTGACTGGGAAGGACCGTCCAACCGTTGGATCGCGACGCTGAACGATACGATGCCAATGTTCCAGAACATGCCGACATCGGATGACGGATTCTGGAATACGAGGGAAGCGAAGAATTTCATCGGCAACATCCCCTGCGGCTACTTCCGGTATCAGGGCATTGTCGATCATGTCCAGGGGCCGTACAAGGGCCATGCCATTGAACTCCTGAACCTGGCAACAGGAGGCAAGGCTGCCTGGACGAAGTGCAATGACAATCCCGCAGGCATCGTCTTTGATGAGAGCAGGCTGGAGGAGTACCACTGGATGCCGCGGATCGAGGACCAAAAAAAGCGAATCCTCGCGTGCCTCCTCGAAGTACAAAAACGGTGAATGATGCAGCTGATGGAGGCTGGCTGTTCATTGGGGGCTCATAGATGCGCGGTTCTGTTGAATAGATGATTGACATGAAAAAAGCATCGTCTCTTAATGTTAATTTCCTGGTGCTGACGGCCACGGTGGTTCTCCTGTTCATTCTGACGGAGATCACGCTCCGGATATTCACGCGGAACATGGTAAATCTGCGGCTGATGCACAAACCCGACGGCGACCTCGGATTCAGGCTGGTCCCGGGTTTCGAGATGGCCTACCGCACAGCAGAGTTCAACACAACGATCAAGATCAACTCCGAGGGTCTCAGGGACCATGAGTATACGAGAGAACGCGATCCGCAGACGTTTCGCATCCTGGCACTGGGGGACTCGTTCACCTTCGGTATCGGTGTCAACAGTGAACAAACCTATGCCAAAGTGCTGGAATCGATGTTGAACCGTGATCAACCGGCGGGAGGACCCAAACGGTTTGAGGTGGTCAACGCCGGTGTCGATGCCTATGCCTATGGAACGGAGCAGGAATATCGTAATCTCAGGGAGTTGCTCGGCAGATACCGGCCCGACCTCGTCATGGTCGGGCTGTACAGCAACGATGTGTCGGATGTAATGGGGGGAATACCAACACTGCCTGCCCTCGGCAGCAATCGTCTCTATAGTATCGAGTATCTGCGGGGATTGAAATTCCTGCTAAAAAAAAGCGCGGCCGGGGACCTGAATACGGAATTGCTGGAGATCTACCGCGACCGCTACAGCCCCCGGTTCACGAGTGCGTTTGAGAGGACAAAGGACTACCTGGTGAAGATCCGGGACCTGTCCGCTGCGGCCGGTGCGAAGACAGTTATCATCACACTACCGCTGTGTTTTGAGATCGACAGGTCACATTGGGAGGTCAGGGGATACGTCCATCTCTATACCGAGGAATTCTTCCGGGGGAACATGCAGAAATTCTCGGACACCTTCGTCGAGTTCGGAAAACAGCTGAACATTCCTACGGTACCTCTGCTTCCGGTCATGCGCGGCAGCAAGACCCTGCCGCTTTATTTTGCCCAGGACATCCACTGGACTCCGGAAGGCCATCGCCTGGCGGCTGAAACCATGGGCGCCTATTTACGCAAGAGGGACCTCATCGGACAGCAAAAGAGGCACACGCAATGAATATTCTCGGTATATCAGCCTACTATCATGACAGCGCCGCCTGTCTCGTGCGCGATGGAGAAATCGTGGCCGCGGCTCAGGAGGAGCGGTTCTCCCGGAAGAAGCACGACGCCGATTTTCCGCGTCAGGCCGCAGCCTATTGCCTGCGGGAAGGCGGGATCACACGGGAAACCCTGGATTATATCGTTTTTTACGAAAAGCCCCTCGTTAAGTTCGAGCGGATCATCGAAACGTCCCTGGCATACGCGCCGTCGGGTCTGAAAACGTTCATTATGTCCATGCCGCTCTGGCTGAAGGAAAAGATCTGGATGTCCGAAATGATCAGGAAGGAACTGGCCGGTTTTCGAGGAGAGTTCCTCTTTCCCCAGCACCACGAATCCCATGCCGCCTCGGCATTCTATCCTTCCCCGTTCGAGGAGGCCGCATTCCTCACCATTGACGGCGTTGGAGAATGGACGACGACCAGCTGGGGGGTAGGCAGGGGAAGCGAGCTCGAGATCCGCTCGGAGATCCACTTTCCCCACTCCCTGGGTCTGCTCTATTCCGCGTTCACCTACTACACCGGTTTCAAGGTCAATTCGGGTGAATATAAGGTCATGGGGCTCGCTCCCTACGGCCGGCCGAAATACGCGGACCTGATCTACGAACGGCTCCTCGACCTCAAGGACGACGGTTCGTTCAAGTTGAACATGGACTATTTCAATTACTGCTCCGGTCTCACCATGACGAACGGACGGTTCCATGCTCTTTTCGGAGGAGAACCCCGCAAGCCGGAAAGCACCCTGTCGCAGCGGGAAATGGACCTGGCCGCCTCGGTACAGCTGGTGACCGAGGAGATCATGCTCAGGATGGCCCGCCACGTCAGGAAGGAAACGGGGCAGAAGTATCTGTGTCTCGCAGGCGGCGTTGCCCTCAATTGCGTTGCGAACGGAAAGATCCTGCGAGAAGGCATATTCGACAACATCTGGATCCAGCCCGCGGCGGGCGATGCCGGCGGCGCCCTGGGTGCGGCCCTCTTTGCCTGGCACGAGGTGTTGAACGGCAAGCGGACCGTAATCACGGGCAGGGATTCGCAGAAGGGGTCCTACCTGGGACCGGACTTCAAGGACGAGGAAATCGAGCAGTTCCTGACGGTAAAAGCGATCCCCTTTGAAAAACATCCGATATCGCGGGTCCCGGCCATCACCGCCGACCTGCTGATGCAAGGCAAAGTCCTCGGATGGTTCCAGGGACGCATGGAATTCGGCCCGCGCGCATTGGGCGGCAGAAGCATCATCGGCGATGCCCGCCTGCCCGCGATGCAGGCCCAGATGAACCTCAAGATAAAATTCCGGGAATCATTCAGGCCTTTCGCTCCGTCGGTTCTGATCGAGCGGGCTTCGGAATATTTCGACCTCGACCGCGAGAGCCCCTACATGCTCCTCGTGGCCAATGTACGGAAGGACAAGCAGCGGACCATGACGGACAGCGAAATGGGGCTCTGGGGGATCGACAAACTGAACGTCGTCAGAAGTACCATCCCGGCAGTCACCCATGTGGATTACTCCGCCCGCGTTCAGACCGTGCACCGGGAGACAAATCCAGTATATCATGCAATGATCGAGCAGTTCTATGAGAAATCGGGATGTCCGGTCATCATCAACACATCCTTTAATGTGCGCGGTGAGCCGATCGTGTGCACGCCCGAGGACGCCTATCGCTGCTTTATGAGGACCGAGATGGACTACCTGGTCATGGGCTCCTTCATTCTGGACAAAACAAAGCAGCCTGCATGGGGTCATGACGTGGACTGGAAAAAGGAATACGAACTGGATTGAGGTGTGAGCATGCTGGCAGACATCAAAAAGGAACTGTCCGGTCTCGATACGACGCCGGGCAAACTGCGAAGCTTCGGACTGTTGATC
>Ga0210377_10001624_pt1 | contig 20399 bp, 20 predicted proteins | sample PLM4_65_b1redo_FD_155480 | JGI IMG/M metagenome (GOLD analysis project Ga0210377, IMG submission 155480) | Groundwater sediment microbial communities from an aquifer in East River, Colorado, USA - PLM4_65_b1 redo | ecosystem: Environmental > Terrestrial > Soil > Riparian zone | place: USA: East...
CTTTGAGCATACTATCCTTTCAAGCCAATCCATGGTCTATCTCGCCAGCATCCGCCGAATGCTCAAAATGGCTACACTTTGATTTATGAAACACTCTCTGAGGACAATCGGCGCGAAATCGCTCCACAACGGCGCTGCCCTCGGAGGAATGGCTACTGCCCGCTGTTGGGCTTCCGCCAACAACGTAAACCGAGTCTTGAAATAGCACGGCCCGCGCAAAATTGCGCGCGGTGGGCATTGGGTTGGCTGTGTTCCAAACACGGCTGGCAACGTCAAGCCACTCGACAAGGTTCAGACTGGTTTGCTCCGCTTGCGATTCGCCGCCGAACACATAGATCGCGCCGCAGTAGACGACCGCCCCTGCGGTGCCACGCGGCGAAATCGACGGGCCGCTATCCCACTTATCTGTCGCCGGGTCGTAGATGTAGACATCGCCAAAATCGGAACTGCCGCTGCGCCCGCCAATGGCATAGATTTTGCCATCTAACACGGTCGCGGCGGGACTGCCTTCCGAGCGCGGCAGTTGGGCAAGATCGATCCATGTGTTGTTTGCCGGATCGTAAGCCGAGTGAAATTCCAGTGTTCGCTGAGAGTTGCCGCCGCCTATGACATGAATTTTGCTGTTTAGCACGACAGCGGCATGGCCGCCGCGCGGCTCAGGCAGGGGAGCGGCTTCGCTCCATGATTTGGCAACCGGGTCGTAAACTTCAACCCGATCTGTTGGCGTGTTGGTGGAGGTGTTAAACCCGCCGATGAGATAGATGCGACCATTGAGAACTGCCGCCGCAGGGGCATTCAAGCCTTTGCCGGGCAAAGAACTTTCAGCGACCCATCGGCTGCCATCAAATCGTTCTACTTCAAGAACAGGATTGCCACCTTCGCCTGTGCCTGCCAGCGCAAAGATGGCGTCACCAACGCTCACAACGGCGTGGGCCGCGCGGGCGTTCCGCATGGACGGCGCTTGCTCCCATGCGCCTTCCTGACCAACGCTGGGGGCGGGCGATGCAAGGGTCATAGACGGCTCACCTGGTTGGTTGCTACAGGACGCCAAGATGGTAGCGGCAAAAAACAAGACCAACATCAAGCGATATGGGAGAACTAAGCGCCACAACCTCCGCGATAATTGACCCACCAACATCACCCCCGTTTATAACAATTCCAGATTTGGCGCGCTATAACGGCTTGAACTGCTCAAAAGGCTGCTGGCAAGCATTACAATAGAAGATCGCCCGGCACAGCGTCGGGCCAAAGGTGTTGCGAACCGAAGTGTTTTTTGAGCCACAATACGGACAGGCGACCATCTCCATCAGGGCCAGCGACAGATCGCCAGTATGATGGGGTGGGGGGGCAAGGCCAACGGATCGCAGTTTCGCGCGGGCTTCCTCTGTGATCCATTCAGTCGTCCAGGGCGGCGACAGGACGATCCGGGTTTCCACCTCAGTGACTCCAAGCTGGCGCACCCGGCTGATCACATCCTCCTGCATGACCTGAAGGGCCGGGCAGCCAGAGAATGTTGGGGTGATAGTGACGATCACCCGGTTGCCTTCGATGGCGACATCACGGACGATACCCATCTCGACGACCGAAACCGCCGGGATTTCAGGGTCTTTCACGTCTTCGAGGACGCTCCAGATGGCGTCAAGCGTCAAGGCAAGAATCATAGGGTTTCCCATTACCAGCTGGCGTCAGGCTGAAGGCGGGCCACCGATTGCATTTCACCTAGCAGCGCAGCGAGATGTTCAGAGTGTCGCAAGCGGTCAACCGCCACTAGCTCGAACGAGGCAGGCGGCTTGAGATTCGCCTCGCGCAGAAATGGCAACACCTGAGCTTCCCATGACACTTGCCATTCCAGCGCGGGAGGGATAATTCCCGCTTCGGCAAGAGGAGCGTCAGTGGCAAGCGGCTCAAAATAATGGATGGCGTAAGGCCACAGGGCGTCAAGCGCGGCTTGCATCCGTTGATTGCTTTCTTTCGTTCCCAAACCCAGACGGCGTGTCCAAGCCTGCGTGTGACGCAGGTGATAAAACTCCTCGCGCTGGACTTTGGCGGCAGCGTCAGCGAGAGGTTGGTAAGCACTTTTCACCAGCCAATCCGCGCATTTGAGTTCGGCGACATCAAAGAGATATTGGCGCAGCATGCTGAACGCCCAATCGCCTTTGGGCAGTTCCATCAAGGGCGCATTGCGAAACTCTGAGGGAGGGCGAAGGAAGGCGAGCCGATCCGGGTAAGTTTCCTTATCTTCGCCAATGACTTCGGAAAGCAAGCCATACCAGATCGCCGCGTGGCCCTGTTCGTCGAGGGCGATATTGGCGAAAGCGATATCTTCTTCCAGAATCGGCGCATGACCGCACCACTCGGAATCTCGGTGGCCCAAGATCAACTCGTCGTCGCCCATCGCCAGAAGCTTATCGGCGAGGGCAGTTTTCAGGCGGTTATCTAGTTCAATCACTTCCGGCTCTTTTCTTCAGCGATCTGGCGCATGGCTGTGACGGTATGATACTCGCCCTGATCGCGGAACATCTTGCGTTTGGCGATCTCAAACATCCCCGCAACGTCATCCGGCTTAGAGCGTGTGACAGCGCGGGTGGGCACAACCCACCAGACAATCGCTGATGGATTAGCGCAGGCGGTCAGGGCCGCTTTAAGCGCGCCTGTGGGCGTTGCGGCCTCAACTTCGCCAACGTGGGTATGAGTCCCTCGATGGTTGAGCTTTTGAAAGACCAGCCATATTTCCGCTTCGCCATCGTCAGCAACACTATCGACCCAATCAGGGGCGACGGCGAGTTCTTCGGCGGTGCGCGCAAAAACCCGATCCGCGCGGACAACCCACAAACTAACGCAATCGGGGCGGCGCACAAACACATCGCGGGCGTTGATCAGCGCCAGTTCAGCATCGGGGGCATGGACCGCCCCCGCATAATCGTGCGGACGATCCGCGCTTTCCTGATGAAAGACAATGTATTCGGGCCACTGCGTGTCGGTCATTTTGATTGCAGATTGGAAAAGCAGTTAGCCATTAGCGATTAGCTAAAGGCTAAAAGCAAGAAACAAGCAAGCGCGATTGCACGCTCAATATAGCGAGCATTCTCAGTTTTCGTATTTAGCAGCGTAGGCGGCTAAGGCTTCACGCACCCACAGGCCGTCCTCGTGCGCTTTGCGCCGCGCAGACATGCGCTCGGCGTTCATCGGCCCATTGCCCTTGATGACTGCCCAGAATTCATCCCAGTTGATTGGCCCGGTCTGCCAGCGGCCCGTTTCTGCATCATAACGCAAATCCGGGTCGGGGAAGGTCAGGCCAACAAGGTGGAGATCAGGCACAAGTTCATCGATAAAGGTCTGGCGCAATTCATCATTTGTCTTGGTTTTGATGCCCCATCGGATCAGGACAGCGCTGTTAGGCGAATTTGTGTCGGGTGGGCCGAACATCATCAGGGTCGGCCACCACCAGCGATTGAGCGAGTCTTGAGCCATCGCTTTCTGCTCCGGCGTGCCAGTCGCCAACGTGATCACGATGTCCTGCCCCTGCCGCTTGTGGAAGTTTTCTTCCGTGCAGATGCGGAGCATCGCCCGTGAGTAAGGGCCATAAGAGCAACGGGCGAGCATGGTCTGATTCAAGATAGCCGCGCCGTCAACCAGCCAGCCAATCGTGCCCATATCTGCCCAACTCAGGGCGGGATAATTGAAGATATTGGAGTATTTGGCTTTGCCTTCCAGCAGCGCGTCGATCATTTCTTCACGTGTCGCGCCCAGTGTTTCGGCGGCATGGTAGAGATACTGCCCATGCCCGCCTTCGTCCTGCACTTTAGCGAGAAGGATCAACTTGCGGCGAAGCGTGGGGGCGCTGGGAACAAATGTGCCTTCAGGAAGCATTCCAACGATCTCGCTGTGGGCATGCTGAGAGATCATACGGATAAGCTGGCGGCGGTATTCTTCCGGCATCCAGTCGCCGGGTTCGATCTTTTCGCCGCGCTCAATGCGCGCCTCGAACTTGGATAGCTTGGCCGGGTCTTCGTTTAGCTCTTGAGCGATTTCGTCAATAGTTGCGCCGTACATTATAGACTCCTCGACATATCCAAAAAGTGTCACGCTAGAGTTTGGAACGCTTGAAATAGAGAACGTCACCCAAGTCTGCTCTTTCTCGCCCGACACCTACTAATTCCCAGCCATCATTTCCCATTTGCGCGATAGTAGCTGCAACTACATTGGTTTCCCCGCCCTGTCCCTTGATCTGGGTCTCTGTGATTCCTGATGGAGTGAATTGATGAAGATGTGGATAGTTCGTTCTGAAACCGCTTACCACATACTCAATGCCGCTGATCGCACAATATTCCCATTTTGTCATATTTCTATCCTTCCCAAAGAGTCATTTTTGGAACAAATCTTTAAGATTTACCGTCTTACTGTCTAACACAGCCGATTCAAACGACTCTTCGGTGCTATAAATTCCCTTTTGATTGGGAAGCTCCCAGACTTCAACATACTTTGCGCTCGGATCGACCATCCAATATTCGCGCACACCGTGTTTCTGATAGAGTTGAAACTTTTCGCGTTTGTCACGCAAGGCTGTGGATGGCGACAAAACCTCAATGACCAGATCGGGAGCGCCATGCCACCAACCATCTTCGCCCAACTTGCATAGGCTCTCCGGCCCGGACACCCAGAATATATCCGGTTGGAGCGTGTTGAACTCATCTAAAATAACATCCATTGGCGCGAATCGTAGTTCGCCACCGGGCATAAGCCTCAAAACCAATTGATAGATCAACCCTAGCAGTTTTTGATGCGCGTCTTTGGGTGTTGGCAACTCGATGATCTCCCCATCTATCAATTCCATAGGCTGAGTTGTCTCTGGTAGCAACGCATACTCGGCTGCTGTGATGCGTGTTCGGATTGCTTGAGCCATAGGTCACTCTCCCAGCTGAGGTTATTCGTCCAGATCGGGGATTTCGCCGTCCAACCATTCCGGGGCATCATCCTCAGCCCAACGTCGGCGAATTTCCGCGTAATCGGGTTGGCGCTTTTCGCTAAAGGCTCTCACGCCTTCCCATGTTTCCGGGCTGGTGTTGTGAGTCGCCAGCCAATCGCGGCCCTGCCCGATAGTCAGATGCCAACTGAAGTCGCGCCAGAAGTTCAACTGTTGTTTGGTGTAGCGCGTTTTCTCCGGGAACTTGTTGAGCAGCTTGTCCACGATCTCATCGACCTTCGCGTCGAGTTCGGCGCGAGGCACAGCCCAATTGATCAGCCCCCAGTCTTCAGCCTTCTTCGCGGGAATTTCCTCGTTAAGCAGAAGAATCTCCCGCGCCCGGCGTTCGCCGACAATCAGCGGCAGGAATTGAGTCGCGCCTGCCAGTGGAACGCTGCCGTGACTGGTTCCCACATGCCGAATGTAGATGTCATCGGCGGCGACGGCCAGATCGCAGCTGATGTTAAACTCGTTGCCGCCGCCCACCACAATGCCATTCAGGCGAGCCAGCGTTGGCTTGCCCAGATTGCGGATGCGTTCATGAGCTTCGATGAACTCGCCCATCCACTTCCAGTAATCACGCGGGCGGCGAACAAATTGTTTCTGCTCGCCGAGGTCTGCCCCTGCGCAAAAGGCTCGGTCGCCTGTCCCGGTCAGCACAAGGACACCGATGGCGTCATCCCAACTGGCATCTTTGAGGGCGATGTTCAACTCATTGAGCAGTTGAAAATTGATCGCATTCAAGACTTCCGGGCGGTTGAAAGTGATCGTCGCGCGCTGGTGAAGTTTCTCGTAACGGATAAATTGAAAATCAAAATCGCCAGCAGGCCGACCCGTATAAATACGCTCGTCCATAACGCCGCTTTCAGTATTCGCAATAAGCGCAAAACGAGACCAACGCTTGTCTCGAATTATATCCACTGGGGGGGGCGTTGGCATAATCCTTGCGCCTATTCATCGAGCAAACCATTATCGATTAAATGCCAATAGCGCTTTGCTCTGCTCCGCCGCTGGATAAAGGCATTTCATTGCGCCAAATCATTTTTAACGTATACTGGCGCTGTCGACTTGCTGAGGGAGCAAGTCGCGGTTACAACGTCAAGGCATAAATTGATTTCTCATAACCCAAGGGTGGCCTGAAAGCGGGACGCCCTTGATGCGCGCCAATAACAAAGGACAGGATTTTATGATCGGCACACGGCTGGGCAGCTACGAAATCATCGAGGAGATCGGCAGAGGCGGGATGGCGACGGTCTACCGCGCCTTCCAGCCGCAGGTGGATCGCTTTGTGGCGATCAAATTGATCCGAAATTCGATCCTTGACGACCCGATGGCGCGCGAGCGTTTCCAGCGCGAGGCCCGGCTGGTGGCCCGGCTGGAACACCCGCATCTGCTGCCGATCTATGATTTCGACGGCGAGCATAATCCGCCGTATCTGGTGATGCGCTATCTGGAAGGCGGCACACTCAAAGACATCCTGAGCCAGCGCCAATTGCCGTTTGAGGAAATCGCCTTCTTGATCCGCCAGATCACCTCGGCGTTGGACTACGCGCACCGTCAGGGGGTGGTGCATCGGGATATCAAGCCTTCTAATGTAATGATTGACCGCGAAGGCAACGCCTTCCTGACTGACTTCGGCATCGCCCGCATGGTCGAGCCGGGAGCGGGCGAAGGCATCACCGGGACGGGGGCGATGATCGGGACGCCGGACTACATGCCGCCGGAGCAGGGGCAAGGCGCGACCGATGTGGACGGGCGGGCGGACATCTATTCGTTAGGGGTGATGTTCTACCAGATGCTGACCGGGGAACTGCCGTTCAAAGCCCCTAACCCACTGGGGGTGATTGTCAAGCACATTAACGAAGCCGTGCCCAGCGCCACGGCTATCAATCCGACGCTGCCACCGAGCGTTGACACGGTGATCTTGCGGGCGATGGCCAAGCAGCCGGATGATCGCTATTCGGTGATCAACGAATTCACGCAAGCAGTGATTGAGACGTTGGGCGGGGTGGTCGCTTCAACGCCGCTGATTTTGCAGCAGGGCGCGCAGGAAAGCATTGACATGAAACTCTCCCGCCGCGCGGAGAACTTAGACGAGATCAACGCCACGATGGCGAGGTTCGCTGCCGAACGTGGCGAGTCGTTCACCCCGGAGCAGTCCACCCCCACTGAACAGCAGCGCCAGATGACCGCGCTGCAAGTGGACCTCACCGAGATGGGCGAAATGCTCTACGCAGAAACGGATGAGGAAAATGCCCGCAACGTGTTAGAAGGTCTATGGTCGCGCTTCGGCGAGATCGCCAGCGCGCATGGCGGGGCGCTGCATGGGCGCAGCGGGCAAGAAGGTTTGATCCTGTGGGGTTTGGACTCCACCCGCGAAGACGCGCCAGAGCAGGCTATCCGCGCAGGGCTGGAAATGCGCGACGCAGCCGCCGAGGCGGCGCAGGAACGTTGGAGCGAAATCGAGGCCGCGCCTTTCCGGGCGGGAATCTCGACGGGGTTGGCGCTGGTCACCCGTGATTCACAATCGGGAAGCTCCACGCCCAGCGGGGCGACAATCACGCTGTCGGCGAAGGTCAAAGACGCGGCTAATCTGGGCGCAGTGCTGGTCGCTTACGACACCTTCACTCACGTGCGCGGCATCTTTGACTTCCAGCCCGCCGACCCGATCAAGGTCAAGGGCCGCGACCCGGTTGAGGTTTTCACCGCCATCCGCGCCCGTCCGCGCGCGTTTTTCAGGGGTCAGCAGCGCGGCATTGAAGGCGTCGAGACGGCTATGGTCGGGCGCGAACCGCAGCTTCAGATTTTGCAGGACGCGATCAGCCTGATGCTGGAAATTCACGCGACGCAGGTGGTGACGGTGGTGGGCGAGGCGGGGGTAGGCAAAAGCCGCCTGCTGGACGAGTTCACCAATTTTATCGACTTACTGACGCAAACATTCTGGTTTTTCCAAGCGCGGGCCACCCAGCAATTGCTGCTCGTCCCGTATTCCCTGACCCGCGACCTGTTCTCGTTCAGGTTTGAGATCGCTGACAACGACCCGCCCGACACAGTGCGCCAAAAATTCGAGACGGGCATCGCTAAGTTTATGGGCGAAGGCGCGACAGAGAAAGGCCACTATATCGCGCAACTTGTCGGCTTCGACTTCTCTGACATTCCCTATATTAAGTCCGCTATCCAAAATGCCGGGCAGTTTCATGACCAAGCCTTGCGCTATCTCGGCGAATTCTTTGTCGAGGCCACTAAGGTCAATCCGGTGCTGATCCAGATCGAGGACATCCACTGGGCCGATGACAAGTCGCTTGACCTGATCAATAACCTTGTTGAGCGCAACCGCAGCCTGCCATTGTTTGCGATCTGCATGGCGCGCCCGTCATTATATGAACGCCGTCCCACATGGGGCGAAGGGCAGGAGTTCCACGAGCGCATCGCGCTGGAACCGCTGACCCGACTCAACTCGCGGCGGCTGATCCGGGAAATTCTCAAGCGAGTCAAAGAGGTGAGCGTCGAGCTGCTTGACTTGATTGCCGAGCGCGCCGAGGGCAACCCGTTTTACATTGAGGAACTGATCAAGACTTTTATCGAAGACAGGGCCATTCTCAAAGGCGACGACGAATGGATGGTTGACATGTCGCGGCTGAAGGCAGTGCGCGTCCCGGCCACCTTGACGGGCGTGTTGCAGGCGCGGCTGGACAGCCTGCCGGTCGGCGAGCGCACACTGTTGCAACGCGCCTCGGTGATCGGGCGGGTGTTCTGGGACACCGCCGTCGAGGTGGTGAGCGCCGCCGATAATGTCGGGTCAGGCGTGGCGCAGGGAATGCTGAAAAGCCTGCGCGAGCGCGAGTTGATCTTCCAGCGCGAGGAGACGATCTTCGCCGGGGCGAACGAGTATATCTTCCGCCACGCCATTCTGCGCGACGTGACTTACGAGAGCATCGCGCCCAAAATCCGGCGCGGCTACCACGCGCTGGTGGCGCAGTGGCTACTAGAGGTCAGCGGCAGCCGGGCCGGGGAATACGCCAATCTGATTGCCGACCACTACGAGAAGGCAGGCGAGGCGGTTCTAGCAGCGGCGCATTTGCAACAGGCGGGCGAGCAGGTCTCCAAGGTTGGCGGCTTCCATGAGGCGCTAGCATTGTACGAACGCGCGCTGGCGCTGGCTTCTGTGCCTGGCGCCGGCGCGGCTCAGGGCGCGATTCATAACCTGATGGGCAAGGCCCACGTTGGGATTAGCCAACTCAACGAGGCGGAACAGCGGTTCAGGACTGCTCTGGAACTGGGACGGGAAGTAGGCAATGATCGGCTTCAAGCTGAGGCGCTGGCAGGACTGGCAAATGTCATTGGGTGGCTCGGTGACCTGCCTACTGCCATGACACATATCGAAGAGGCTATCGGATTGGCGCGCCGATCCAGCGACCAACCCACGTTGGCCGAGACGCTACGGCTGGCGGCGGTGGGAAGCTGGCAAATAGGCAAGCTGGATCAAGCTGAGGCATATATTGAGGAGTGCCATTCGCTGTTCGAGGCGTTGGGGGACACCTATGGGATGGCCAACGCCCTGGTCACAAAAGGCACTGTCAACTATATGAAGAATAACATGGATCAGGCGACGGGATATGTCTCCGAGGCTCTGGCTATTGCGCGCAGCATCAGCGCGCAAAGCATCATGTTGAGCGCGCTGGTCAATCTGGGAGAAGCGAGCCGCGCTCAGGGCAACTACGAAGCGGCGCGGCAGCATTACACCGAAGCCATTGATATCGCGCGGGCTGTAGGCACGATTGGCGGCGAAGGCGTTAACGAGTTGAATCTGGGGCTGGTTGGGCTGGCCTTGAACGATCTGCCGGATGCCGCCCAACATTTCCGGCGTGGGCTGGAAATCGCCCAGAAAATAGGGGTGATGACCTTTACGCTGGGCGTGATCTGCGGATTTGGCGTTATCGCCGTTCGGCAAGGCCGAGTGGACGATGGGTTGGCGCTGATCGGGCTGGCGCTCGGCCACCCTAGCGCCGATGAAAATCTGCGGATAGACTCAGCGCCGTTCATAGCCGAGATCGAAGCGCAGTTGGGCAAGGAGACCGTCGAGGCCGGGATGGAGAAGGGCAAGGCATTGGATTTGGACGCGGTGGTGAAAGAAATCATAGTTGGCAAATAGCTTTAATTTCGAAATCAAGCAAGGGAAAGGTGGCCGCTTTTCCCTTGCTTGATGCGCCTGCCAATTAGAATAGCATCGCAATTCCTGCGGTGATCAGGCTGCCGACGGCGACAAAAATCCAGCCCTTGAAAAAGTTGGTCACGTGCATTCGGGCATCTCGATAGCCTGCCATGCCTTCCGTACCAGGGAGGATGCCAAGGCTGGGCCACAGGACGAGCAGAATCAGCCAGTCGATGATCACGGCGTCGAAAAGATTGAAGAACGCGATGATAATCGCCGTGCTGGCCAGAACCGCCACGAACCATGATTCCCTTGGTACAATTTGAGCCAGCCGCATGGTCGAAAGGGTTAGTCCTCCGATGATGAGCGCAAAATAAAGCGTCGCGACCACCGCGCGCTGCTTTTTGGCTCGCTCGCTCATTGGCCCCCAGAATTCTTTTACATCAGCCGGATAATCCTGCCACCACATTTCCGGGTTGATCTTCAAGCTCACGATGATCGGCACAGTCAAGACAACGCTAAAGATAGCGCCCGAAATCAGGCTATGCTGAACAAGCAAATCCCAATTCATCGTCAAGCTCCTTTTAGCCGCAAGAATCGGCCCAGCTTGGGCAGAAACCGCCCGGTGCGTTGCATATAGACGCGGTACTGGTCGCCGAATAGTTCGATCATCAGTTGCTCTTCGGCGCGCACGCGGTTAATGACGATGGCCGTCAGGCCGATGAGACCCGGCAGCCCGATCACCCAATTGGCAGAAACCAGCAGCCATGCGATCACCATCATATACAGGCTGGTGTACATCGGGTGGCGCACCCATTGATACGGGCCGTGCGTCACCAGAGTATGGCCCTCGCGCTGATGCAGGGTCGCATTGAAGTTCAATCCTAGCGAAAACTCTGTCCACCACACGGCCAGCACACTCACCACACCCAGCCCGAAGCCCGCCCAGCGCAGCCAATCCGGGAAGGGAATGGAAGCCCATGCCAGCCACTCCGGGTTGATGAAGTAGGCCACGAAGCCGCCGACCAGCACGATTCCGCCCAGTTTGCGAAGCACGGTCAGCAAACCCGCGTTCGGTTCTTTATATTCAATCTTGCCGCCCTCAGTCATTGCTTTGCGGTGGTTGACCATTCTCACAATCAGAAACGACATGAGCAGGCCGCCCAATAAGATTCGACCAAGGATGTTATCCATGTCTGTCTCCTATCCCAGCTTAGGCAGCAAGCCGCCCGTCTGGTCGGCATAGCTGCGATACTCATTGCCAAACCGTTCGGCCAGCATCGCTTCTTCTCTCGGCATCCTGACCAACGACACTACCGCGATCAGGCCAACCCCCAGCAGGCCGATCAGCCAGTTCGCGCTCAGGCTGCAAATGCCAATGTGGTACAGCAGCAGCGCCAGATACATCGGGTGGCGCATCCGACGGTACGGCCCACCGGTCACCAGCGTGTGATCGGACGCTAGTTGGAGTGTTGCCAGAAAATTACGACCCAGAGTGTCCATACTCCAGCCCAGCAGCGCCAGCGCCAACCCCGCCATAACTGCTCCGCCAATCCTAACTAGATCGGACAGGGGCAGGGCCGCCCATCCGATCCACGCGGGGAAAAAAATGCGGACGAGCACGGCCAGATGCCAGCCAATGCCAAGCACGGGCCGGGCGATGACCAGAGGCGCGGCTTCATGCTGACGTTGCGCGCGCGCATGTGACTTCATGCCATCATCATAGGCGCCAGCCCGCCGTTGGAATATCACCCATACAACCGCCAGCCCAACGTATAGCGCGCCCAGGACTATCTTGAAAATCAATTCTGTGTTCATGATTGGATTCTCCTATCTGCTATCTAATCGGGGCAGAAACCGCCCGGTACGTTTCATGTAGGCGAGATACTGGTCGCCAAACTTTTCGATCAGCATGGCTTCTTCTTTGGGCAACCTCAGCAGGATATACAGCATTGCCAGCGCGCCCAGCCCTAGCATCAGCCAATTGGCCGCTAACACGCTGTAGGTGATGAACATCGAGAAGCCCAGCGTGTAAAAGGGGTGGCGCACCCAGCGGTACGGGCCATGCGTCACCAGTTGATGCTCCGTGCGGATATCAACGGTGTCGGTGATATTCTTGCCAATGCTGCTCATCGTCCAGTAACCGAACGGCGGCACGAAGAACAGGGCCACGCCAGCCGCTACCCAGCGCGCCCACTCTGGCAGGGCTATTTGCGCCCATGCCACCCAATCCGGGTTGATCATGTACGCGATGACGACCAGCCACAAGACAAGGCCGGGTATTCGCAGAAACAGCAGCGGCCCCTCTTTGGCGCGATCAAGGCGATCCCCGGCCTTGCGCCCGGCGACCTGTGATTTCAAGCGGAAGGGTAGAAGCACAGCAATGGTGATCAAAAACGAAACGGTGAAAATGATCCGAAATGCAAGCTCACTGTTCATGACAATCTCCTTTGGTCAGAGTTGATGATCAGTGGGCAAGAAACTTCTCCGCGGCGAGGTTACAAGCCCTCTGGCTTTTCGTGCCTGAAAACAGAAAAGCCTTCTACAATATCAAATAGTTATTGATTTGTCAAAAACATGCTCTCTCGGTCCAGACGTAGCTCCGACGATAAGTGACGCATCAGGCCGCGCAAATCGCCACTAACTTTCTTGCAATCTGAGCAGCGCGAGAGCCGCTGCGCCGTATAGCCCGGCGTCGTCCCCCAGTTGAGCCTGTTCAATTAGGGTGCCCCGCAGAAAGCGCGGAGTCATCAAATAGTCGCCCAGCGCCTTGTCGATAGAGGGTTGAAGCAAATCGTAAGACTTCATCACGCCCCCGCCGAGGACAAACCGTTCCGGATTGAGTAGCATCATTAGCGAGGCCATCGCGACACCCAGATAACGGCCCGCCTGATTGAGCAAGTCTAACGCCAGCGCATCCCCGCGCCGCCCCGCTTCGGCAACCACGCTGGCGCTGATGTTCTCAGGCTTGCCATCCACGAGGGCCTGAATCAACGATGTCTCGCCAGCCGCTATGCGGGCGCGGGCGAGGTTGGCAATCGCCGTGCCGGAGGAAACCGCCTCCAAATGCCCGCGATGCCCACAGCCGCACACCGGGCCATCCGGCTCGACTACGATATGGCCGACCTCGCCGCCCAGCCCCTGACCCGTGTTCAGTTTGCCATCGATAATAACCCCGCCGCCGACGCCCGTGCTGACCGTGATGTAGATCATATGCCGGGAGCCGCGCCCCGCCCCCTTTTGAAACTCTCCCAACGCCGCCAGATCAGCATCGTTGCCCAGAAACACTGGCTCGCTGAACTGTTCTTCCAGCCAGCGTTGGATCGGCGTTTCGCCCTTGAAAGGCAGGTTGGGCGGCGAGATCAGCATCCCTGTCTGGTGGTCAATCGGGCCGGGAAGAGCCACGCCGAGTCCAGTCACCGCGCCTGATCGGGCAGCTATCGCGTCGCGGATCAATTGGAAAAGCGCCCGCAGAAACTCGTCTTGATGGTGAGGCGACTCGCGCTTAATGGGATCTCCCACCATCGTGAGATCGGCCTTGAAGCGCGCCGCGCGCATTTGTGTCCCGCCCACATCTACCCCAATAACATGGCTCATGCTCAGACTCCTTGAATGCGCGTCCGCGCTCTTTTTGACGCTCTCTGCTCTGGTATTATAATCATCTCTGCCACACAGGAACGCTTCAGAGCGAATTCCTATCTGCCAAAGAGACATACGCTATGACTAATTCCCCCGCTCCCGACGGCAAAACGCAGGCGGATCTATTGAACGATCTGCGTCATGGATCGCTCCGCGAGCAGGAGCAAGCCCTGCAACGGCTGGGGGCAGTGGGTGACGCTGAATCGTTGGACGCTGTGATCGACTATATCCGGTCGCAACCCGACGCCCCCGGTGAAGCAGCGTTGGACGCTTTGCGCGTTCTTGCCAGCAAATTCATGCCGCTGGATAGATACGGCATGGCCGAAGCAGCGATGCCATATTTATCTGCGGACAACTGGAATCATCGCTTAGTCGCTACCCGACTGCTGGGCACGCACCCCAGCGAACTGGCGACCGCTCGCCTGCGAGAGTTGGTCACCGAATCTATTGACAAAATACTAGCCGAACAGCAATCCCGATTTTCCGCCGTCAAGATGCTGGCCGAGCGAACGCTCGGCGAGTCGATGCTGGCGTTGGCAAGCTGCGGGAAGTTGGCCGCGCTTCCGGACATGCTAGGCTACATGGATGAGCCTGAATTGCGTCCGCTTGCTACGCGAGGATTGGGGATGATTGGCTCGGAAACAGAGCGCCCCCGGTTGGAAGACCTGACTGAAGACCCTGACATTCGCGTCCGCGACTCCGCGCAATGGGCGTTAGGTTTAATGGACGAACGGATCGAAGCATTGACCAACCCGCCCGCCCAACCTGCCGAACCTCCCCCAGATCGGATTCACCCGGTGTATTGGGCGCACCGCAATCTGATCGCTAGCGATGACAGCCTGCTTCAATTCTTGATTGTCCGCGTCGCTATTGAACACCTGATCCTTGACGCTTTTTTCAGCGATGGCCGCGTCCCTGAAGGATGCCTTGTGACCGTGCGGCGCTACAGCGGCGACACGCCGCCAGAGTTTCGGTTCAACCGGGCCGAGATCGTGGGCGTGTGGCAATACGCTTTTCAGGGGCCAGAGTTGTTCGAAACAGAAAAGCCAACCTCCGCGCTGCCTGTCCCACCGCGCCCCGGTCTGCCGAACAGCCGCCTGCCGGGGATCACGATCACATACCCGATGTCTTTGACTGAAACAGGCGACGGGCTGGTCAGCTTCGACTGCGTATTCGGGCCGATGTTCGGACGCGGCTGGCTGTATCAGGTCAACCGGCAGGACGGCGCATGGACGTTCCATCTGTCGCGCCGCCTGTGGGCCAGTTAACTTGACGTTAGGCTGGAAAGTGGTTTACAGTATTATTTGTGATGGATGGCGCAAACGGTTTTTCGCATAACGCTAACTCGCAAGCCAGATTAAGTCCTTATAGGCGTTGAAAGGAATAAGTTTCTATGTCCACGCTTGTCCTGACTCTTCGAGAATCCCTGCGGTATAAGGGCAAAGAAGGGCAGCTTGCATGGTTTGGCCACCGTCTGGCCGGGCTGGGCACGCTGCTCTTTTTTGTTACCCACATTATCGACACATCTTGGGTCTACTTCGCGCCCAAAGACTACAAGCTCGCCATCGACCTGTACCGTGCCGCGCCCTTCCAGATTGGCGAGTTGTTTCTGATGCTGGCGGTAATCTATCACGGCGTCAATGGCATTCGTATCGCCTTCATGGATTGGTTTCCAAAGCTTTGGAAACATCAGCGGGCGCTGACGCTGGGAACATTCGTCCTGACTGCCGTGCTATACGCCCCCGCCTTCTACATCATGGGCGGGCATGCGCTCAAGAATTTGTACGGCATCCACATTCCGGGCATAGAGTAGGGGAAATGTTATGGCGACAATGGCGCAATCTGTGAAAACACGCATCAATACATTTGAGACAGCCGCATGGCGCTATATGCGCTGGTCGGGCGTGCTTCTGCTTCCGCTAGCGTATATCCACCTTATGTTCATGCACATTATCAACAGCGTCTACGTCATCAACTACCAGTGGGTGATCGAGGAACGCTGGGCGTTCCTCGGCTGGCGTATCTACGACGCGTTCTTGCTGTGGTTTGCCGGGCTGCATGGCTTTAACGGCCTGCGTGTGGTGATCAACGATTACATTCACAACCCGACACTCAACCGTGTCTTCAAGTGGATCGCGATTGGCCTGCTCGTGATTGTCTTCTTTGTAGGCACTGTCGCGCTGATCGGGTCGCCCTCTGCCCCCGATCCAACCGTTCCGCGTGAAGGTCTGATCCTCTCTGCTATCCTGTCTTAGCCGCTGGTTGGCTGCAAACAAGGAAACGAGGCATGACACAAACACATCAATTTGACGCCGTCATCGTCGGCGGGGGCGGGGCGGGCCTGATGGCCGCGCTGTACGCTTCACGCGGAGTCAAGACGGCGGTCATTAGCAAGCTGTACCCCACCCGTTCCCACACCGGAACCGCGCAGGGCGGCATCGGCGCGGCGCTGGGCAACCTCGAAGAAGATCACTGGGAGTGGCACGCCTTCGACACCGTCAAAGGCTCGGACTATCTGGCCGATCAGGACGCCGTGGAAGTCCTGTGCAAAGAAGCCATCGACGCAGTGTACGAATTAGAGCATATGGGCTTGCCCTTTGACCGCACGCCAGAAGGCAAAATCTCTCAACGCCCCTTTGGCGGCCACACCAACAACGACACCCACAAACCGGTGCGCCGGGCCTGCCACGCCGCCGACCGCACCGGGCATATGATCTTGCAAACCCTGTACCAGCAGTGCATCAAAAACGACGTGAAGTTCTTTGACGAGTTCCACGTCGTAGACATGATCATGAATGGCGACAAGCCCTGCGGCGTGATCGCCGTCGAGCTGGCGACGGGAGAGCTGCATATCTTTCATGCCAAAGCCATCCTGTACGCGACGGGCGGCTGGGGCAAGTTATGGGAGATCACCAGCAATGCCCACACCCTGACCGGCGATGGCACCTCGATTGTGCTGCGACGCGGGCTGCCGTTGGAAGATATGGAATTCTTCCAATTCCATCCGACCGGTATATACCGGCTGGGCATCCTGATCACCGAAGGCGTGCGCGGCGAGGGAGGCATTCTGTTTAACGGCAAGGGCGAGCGCTTTATGGAAAAATACGCCCCGACCATTAAAGACCTCGCCAGCCGTGACGTGATTTCCCGCGCGATTTATCTTGAAATCCGCGAGGGCAACGGGATCAACGGCAAAAACTATGTCCATCTGGATGTGACCCCGGCGACGGTCAATAAGTATCTGGAAATGGCGGGCGAAACGCGGCGCGTCACCGCTCATGACATCGAAACCAAGCTCCCCGACATCCTCGACTTCTGCCGGGTGTATCTGGGCGTCGACCCGGTCAAAGAGCCTATGCCGATCCAGCCGACCGCGCACTACGCGATGGGCGGAATTCCGACCAACGTCAACGCAGAGGTGATCCGCGACGCGAAAGGCAACGTTGTTCCCGGCCTGTACGCAGCGGGCGAATGCGCCTGCGTTTCCGTTCACGGCGCGAACCGTCTCGGCACGAACTCGCTGGTCGATCTGGTCGTCTTTGGGCGGCGCGGCGGCGTAGCTATGGCGGATTATTGCAAGAACGCCGACTTTGTCCCGCTGCCCAAAAACCCCGAGAAGGAAGTCGCCGCCGAAATAGAGCGTATCCGCACGGCTAACGGCAACAGCAAGCCCGCCGAGCTTCGCGCCAAATTGCAGAAATCAATGTTCGATTACGTAGGCGTGTTCCGCGAGGCTAAAGGCATGAAGCAGGCCGTCGACGACATCCACGAATTGCAGGCGCGTTTTGCCAAAGACCTGCGGATCGATGATCGCGGGCGGATATTCAACTCGGACATGATGGAAGCATGGGAATTGGGATCGTTACTAGATCTGGCCGAAGTGACGGCGATGGCGGCTCTGGAACGGACAGAAAGCCGGGGCGGGCATGCCCGCGAGGATTACTCCAAGCGCGACGACAAGAAGTGGCTGCGCCACTCGATGAGCCAGCGCGATGCCACGGGCAAGATCAAGATCAATCACGACAAGAAGGTTGTGATCACGAAATACCAGCCGAAGGAGCGTGTGTACTGATATGGAAGTCACACTACGCATTCAACGTTTTAACCCGGAAACAGACACCAAGCCGCACTTCGAGTCGTATCATCTCAAAGATGTCGAGCGGGTGGATCGCGTCCTTGACCTCCTGCATCGCGTCAAGTGGGAGCAGGACGGCACGCTGACGCTGCGACGGTCGTGCGCGCATGGCGTGTGCGGCTCGGACGCGATGCGCATCAACGGCGAGAACAAACTGGCCTGCAAGGCGCTGGTCAAGGATTCAATTAAGGGGGAGAAAGGCACGATTCAAGTCGAGCCTATTCTGGGAATGAAAGTCCTCAAAGACCTGATTGTCGATATGGAGCCGTTCTTTGATCATTACCGCTCGGTGATGCCTTACTTTGTCAACGACGAACCTGCGCCCGAGAAGGAACGCCTCCAGTCTCAGGCCGACCGCGAGCGTTTTGATCAGGGAACGAAGTGCATTCTATGCGCGGCCTGCACCTCCTCGTGCCCATCGTTCTGGGCCAATGGAACCTATGTCGGCCCGGCGGCGATTGTGCAAGCGCACCGATTCATCTTCGACACCCGCGACAAGGCCAAGCGCGAGCGGCTGGCTGTTCTGAGCGAAGAAACAGGCGCGTGGCGCTGTCGAACGGTTTTCAACTGCACATCGGCCTGTCCGCGCGATATCCCGGTGACGCAGCTGATCGCCGAAATCAAGAACGAAATCGGGAGATGATCCCAGCAAGCAGATACGTTGGGTTATCTTGAAAAATTGTGGGGTTGACGAGTATGGGGCGACCACACCCCAAAGGGTTAATGGTCACCCCGTCGTTATTGTCGCGGGACAGGGTGAGAGGGTACTCGTGTTTGGCGACGAAAGCTGGGACTTTCGTCGGGCAGGGCGGGAACAAAAACGGGTTTGAATGTGTAAAAAGGGGATAGTGGGGCGGGGTGAAAGCAGTTTCGTTCATAAGGTAATGGGGGATTTCGTCGAAAGGCAAGAAGAACGTGACCGAAGAGGATGTTTGGATTCTGACAAATCCGGGCGCGCGCCCACCCTATCCGGACATGGCCTATTTCTTATGGGGAGATGTCGATTTTGATTCTGACGGAAACTCCTTCGCTGGTCCCAACGATCCTAACTGGACAGAGCTAACGATTATTCGGCGACCTGATCATGAGGAGCGGGTCGAAATTGACCCTATATCGGACAGTCCGTTAATTCTAAAAATACGTTCATCTACACCAAATCTTGCGCACAAGGCTGCTGAGTTCCTTCAACGAGTCTGTGGCGGCACGTTAACACAAGGTTGATGAGAGTTAGTGACCTTTCTAAGCGAGCTCATGGCGAGGCCTTAATGGGCGCGAGGCCTCGCGCCCCTACGCAGGGTTGGGTTGTCGATCAGGCGAGGCGGAAGGGGAGAGATGGGACAGACTCCCTTAGCGGTTTGGCGGCTTTGGCGCTGCGGCGCTGCGGCGCGTGGCGCGCTCGCGGCAGGGCTTGGAACAGTAGCGGCGAGGCGCGCCGCAGCGATAGGGCGCATCGGGCAAGGTCGCGCCGCATTCGAGGCAGTATTTGAGGCGCTGGACGACACCTTTTGTCTTCAGGCGATAGGCGCGCTGCTGGCAAAGCCGTGAGCAATACTTTGGCGCATAACCGCGCTTGACGACTCTAGGCAGAGCGACGCCACAGAACTGGCAGTATTCCCAGTAGCGTTTGTCACGGCGACGGCGGGCACCCACCCGTTCGCGGCAGCGGTCGGAACAGTATTTTTGATGGGGCCAACGAACGGCGAAGGGGCGGTTGCAGCCATCGCAGACTTGGCGGCGGAGGACGGGCGGATGAGTCCGCTTGTGGTGCGCGGCCTGACGACAAGTGGTTGAACAGTAATGGGCGGGACGGCCCTTCTCAGCGCGGACAAACGGCTTGCGGCAGTGGAGGCAGATCGAGAAAGGCTTGCGCTGGGTCAGGCGGGAAATGACGGCGCTATCCAAGGGGCGGTGGCGCGTGTAGAGTTCTTCGCGGGCAGCGCGACGGCGCTTGTAGGCCCGGCCCTCACAAGAATCCGAACAGTAGATCAACGACACACGCGGGCCATAAGATGGCGCGAACGGGCGACCACAATCCTGACAGGTCAAGAGCTTCAAGCCGCGACTGAGGTAGAAGTAGACTCGCCAGCGGCGCGACGGCTCACCTTCAGGGCCGGGGCGATCATCGTATGGCCCGAAGCGACTCTCCAACCGCTCGACCTTATGCCACGCGCGGGCGTCCAGTTTGCGCGAGAGGCGATCTACGTCAGTAATCTGGCGTTTGGCGTGAAAGAGCCGCTGGCGGCACTTCGCCGAGCAGTAGACACGCGGGCGGCCTGTGCGGGGCTGGCTGATTGGCATGGCACAGACACGGCAGGAGGAAGCGGAATACGGCATCGGGAGACAAGTATAGAACAGAGGTTCTGATTTGTCAAGGGCGTGTGCGCGCAGTATTCTCAATAGAAATGCGACTCCGTGATAGAGTAGTGGTTGCGAAAAACACACTCAAATCACGGAGGTCGGTATGGACAGTGTAACATGGATTCGGGTAGCATGGGCGTTAAGCAGAGCCG
>Ga0210377_10001625_pt1 | contig 20395 bp, 17 predicted proteins | sample PLM4_65_b1redo_FD_155480 | JGI IMG/M metagenome (GOLD analysis project Ga0210377, IMG submission 155480) | Groundwater sediment microbial communities from an aquifer in East River, Colorado, USA - PLM4_65_b1 redo | ecosystem: Environmental > Terrestrial > Soil > Riparian zone | place: USA: East...
GAAGCGTTGGCATTGGGGGTCTCCTTCGCCGGTACTATGAACCCGCGATCGTCATCCGGGCGATCCGCAGCGTGGGTGCGGCCGCTGCACCGAGCCAGAGCAGGTCATTTCCGATCGCGTCGATCTCCTTCAGCATCGCGCCGAGATTCCCCGCGATCGTGATCTCTTCGACCGGGAACGCGAGCTCGCCGTTCTCGATCCACAGGCCGGATGCGCCGCGCGAGTAGTCGCCCGTGACGGGATTGAAGCCCTGGCCGATCAGCTCGGTGACGTAGAGGCCGCGCTTCGTCGAGGTCACGATCGTCTCGGGCGAGAGGCTGCCGGGCTCGAGCCACAGGTTCGTCGTCGACGCGCCGCCGCCGCGCACGGCGCTGCCGGTCGACGCGAGACCGAGCTTGCGCGCGGCATACGTGTCGAGCACCCAGCTGCGCAGCCGTCCGCCGTCGACGAGCACGTTGCGCCGCGTCGCCAGGCCTTCGCCGTCGAACGGCCGCGAGCCGAGCCCGCCGATGCGACGCCCGTCGTCGATCAGTGTCACCCCCGGCGCGGCGATGCGCTCGCCCATGCGGCTGGCGAGAAAGCTCGCGCCGCGGTAGACGGCGTAGCCGGACAGGCAGCCGGCGAGCTGGCGCAGCAGGCTCGGGGCGACCAGCGGATCGAAGATCACCGGCGCCTCGCAGGTCGGCACGCGCCGCGCGCCGAGCTTGCGCAGCGCGCGCTCCGCCGACTTCACGCCGACGGCGGCGGCGGGCTCGAGCCCGGCGAGGCGACGCGCGGACGTGTACCAGATGTCGCGTTGCATCTTGCCGTCGGCGCTGCGCGCGAGTGACTCCGCCATGAGCGAGTGCCGGCCGGACTCGTAGTCGGCCAGAAACCCCGCGCTGTTGCCGTAGACGATGCGCGACCACGACGAGTCGACCTGCGAGCCGTCGGAGTCGCCGATCCTCGGATCGACCGCGTGCGCCGCCGCTTCGGCGACGCGCGCGCTGGCGATGCGGCCCTCCGTGTCGAATGGGCGATCGCGCGGCTCGCACAGCCCGAGCGCGGGCGCGTCGCTCGCGAACCCACCGTCGGGCAGACCCGCGCACGGATCGGGCACGGTTGCGCGCGCGAGCGCGACGGCGTCGGCGGCCACGCTCGACACCACGGCGGGCGCGAGATCGTTGGTGCGCGTCGTCGCCGACGAGAGTCCACCGCGGCCGCCGTAGAAGACGCGCACGCCCAGACCCCGCTCGCGCGATTGCTTCACGAAGTCGATCTCGTCGCCGCGCACGCGCGCCTCGAAGCTCTCGCCGGCGCTGAGCCCGACATCCGCGGCGTACGCCCCGGCGGCGCGTGCGGACTCGAGCGCGTGCGAAACGGCGTCGCGCAGCTCGTCCACGCGCTAGCCCTCCGTCCCGCCGACGGTGAGCGCGTCGATGCGGATCGTCGGCATGCCCACCCCGACCGGCACACCCTGCCCGTCCTTCCCGCAGGTTCCGATGCCCGGGTCGAGCGCCATGTCGTTTCCGATGCGCGAGACACGCATGAGCGCGTCGGGGCCGTTCCCGATCAGTGTCGCCCCCTTCACCGGCGCGCCGATCTTCCCGTCCTCGATGCGATACGCCTCGCTGGCGGAGAAGACGAACTTGCCGCTGGTGATGTCGACCTGCCCGCCCGCGAACGAGACCGCGTAGAGGCCGTTCTTCACCGAGCGCAGGATGTCGGCCGGATCGTCCTGGCCGGCGAGCATGAACGTGTTGGTCATGCGCGGCATGGGCAGGTGCTGGTAGCTCTCGCGCCGGCCGTTCCCGGTCGGCTTCATGCCCATGAGCCGCGCGTTCAACCGGTCCTGCATGTAGCCGACCAGGATCCCGTCCTCGATCAGCACGGTGCGATCGGTCGGCGTGCCCTCGTCGTCGACGTTTAGCGACCCGCGCCGGCCGGGCAAGGTGCCGTCGTCGACCACGGTGACACCGGGCGATGCCACGCGCTCGCCGATCCGGCCGCTGAAGACGGAGGTCTTCTTGCGATTGAAGTCGCCCTCGAGGCCGTGCCCGACCGCCTCGTGCAACAGGATCCCCGGCCAGCCGGGCCCGAGCACGACGTCCATCGTGCCCGCGGGGCAGTTCACGGCCTCGAGGTTCGTGAGCGCGATCCGCACGGCCTCGTCGACGAGCGGTTTCCAGGTCGCGGGGTCGTCGAGGCGCGCATAGGCGATGCGCCCACCGGTGCCCTGCGAGGCGGCTTCGCGCCGCGCGCCCGAGACGGCGATCACCTGCACGCGCAAGACGACGAGCGGCTGCACGTCGGAAACCCAAGTCGCGTCGCTCGCCGCGATCATCAGGTGCCGCTCCTCGCAGGCCACGCTCGCCATCACCTGCGCGATGCGCGGGTCGCGCGCGCGCGCGTAGGCGTCGATCGCCTGCAGCAGACGCACCTTTGTGTCGATCGGAACGGCGGTCGGCGACTGCGAGAGCGGGTACAGGTCGAAGACCGGCGGCGCGGGGCGCCGCAGCGCGACGGAGCGCGAGGTGGCCGAGCCCGCCGCAATCGCGCGCGCGGTACCGGCCGCGAGCAACACGGCCTCGAGGCTGATCTCGTCCGCGTGCGCGTAGCCCTGGCGCTCACCCGCCTGCGCGCGCACGCCGACGCCCTGCTCCACGGCGCGGACGCCCGACTTCACGAGCCCCTCTTCGAGCGAGACCGCGTCGCGCTGCGTGTACTCGAAGAAGACGTCGGCGAAGTCGATCGGCTTGGCGAGCGCCGTCGCGAAGACCGAGTCCAGACCTCGCGCGTCGATACCAAAGTGCTCGCGGAAGACCGGCAGCTCCGCCTTCGCGCCCTTCGATCCCTGCATGGCTACTCCTCCCACCCTTTCCTCGCGGAGGAGCCAAGGTAACATGCTCCAGACCGTGGCCCCGCAAAGCGAAGCCCTTCTGCGCAAGCTCCTTTCCGAGCGCATCCTCGTCCTGGATGGCTCGATGGGGGTGCTCCTGCAGGGGCGGGGCCTCGATGAAGCCGATTTCCGCGGCGAGCGCTTCAAGGACCATCCCCAGGATCTTCGCGGCAACGACGGCGTGCTCGTGCTGTCGCGGCCGGACGTGATCGAGGGCGTGCACCGCGAGTATCTCGAGGCCGGTGCCGACCTGATCACGACCGACACCTTCAACGGCTCGGCGATCTCGCTCGCGGACTACGGCCTCGAGCCGATTGCGCTGGAGCTGAACGTGGCCGCAGCCCGGCTCGCGCGCAGGGTGGCGGACGAGTTCAGCGCGCGCGACCCGCGCAAGCCGCGCTTCGTGGTGGGCGACCTGGGGCCGCTGCCCAAGACGCTCTCGCTCTCGCCGGACGTGAACGACCCGGCCTTCCGGTCGGTCACGTTCGACCAGGTCCGCGACGCCTACGCGACCCAGGTGCGGGGCTTGCTCGAAGGCGACGTCGACGCGCTGATGATCGAGACCATCTTCGACACGCTGAATGCCAAAGCCGCGATCGTCGCGATCGAGGAGGTCTTCCAGGAGGCGGGCCGGCGCGTGCCGGTGATGATCTCGGTCACGTTCGCGGACAAGAGCGGGCGCAACCTCTCGGGCCAGACCGTCGGCGCGTTCTGGACCGCGATTGCGCACGCGAAACCGCTCTGTGTCGGTTTGAACTGCGGGCTCGGCGCCGAAGAGGTGCGGCCGTACCTCGAGGAGCTGTCCTCGCTCGCCGACACCTTCACCTCCTGCCACCCGAACGCGGGGCTACCGAACGTGCTCGGCGCGTATGATCAGACGCCGGAGATCATGGCGCGGCTCTTGCGCGAGTTCGCCGAGGCGGGCTTCGTGAACCTGGTCGGCGGCTGCTGCGGCACCAACGCCGAGCACATCCGCCAGATCGTCGCGGCAGTCGTTGGCCTGCCGCCGCGACACGTTCCGGTGTTCAGCGAGCGGCGCTCGCGCTACAGCGGGCTCGAGACCTTCACGTTCTCGCCCGAGATCCCGTTCGTGATGGTCGGCGAGCGCACGAACATCACCGGCAGCAAGAAGTTCGAGCGGGTGATCAAGGCGGGTGACTTCGAGGGCGCGGCGGCGATCGCGCTCGACCAGGTGCGCGGCGGCGCGAACATCCTCGACGTCAACATGGACGAGGGCATGCTCGACTCGGAAGCCGTGATGACGCGCTTCCTGAACCAGATCGCCGCCGACGACGAGATCTCGCGCCTGCCCGTAATGGTCGACAGCTCGAAGTGGAGCGTGATCGAGGCGGGGCTGAAGTGCCTGCAGGGCAAGTCGATCGTGAACTCGATCTCGCTGAAGGAAGGCGAGGCGGACTTTCTCGCGAAGGCCCGGCACGCCCGCCGCTACGGCGCGGGCGTGGTGGTGATGGCGTTCGACGAGACCGGCCAAGCGGAGACGGTCGAGCGCAAGGTCGAGATCTGCACGCGCGCCTACAAGCTGCTCACCGAGCAGGTCGATGTTCCGCCCGAGGACATCATCTTCGACCCGAACATCCTCGCGATCGCGACCGGGATCGAGGAGCACGCGCGCTTCGCGATCAACTACATCGAGGCGACGCGCATCATCAAGGCGACGCTGCCGGGCGTCAAAATCAGCGGCGGCGTCTCGAACCTGTCGTTTTCCTTTCGGGGGAACGACCGGGTGCGCGAGGCGATCCACTCGGCGTTCCTGTACCACGCGGTGCGCGCGGGCATGGACATGGGGATCGTGAACGCCGGCCAGCTCGCGGTCTACGAGGACATCCCGCGCGAGCTGCTCGAGCACGTCGAGGACATCCTCTTCGACCGCCGCCCCGACGCGACCGAGCGCATGGTCGAGTACGCCGAGCGCGTGAGGGGCGCGGGCAAGAAGCGCGAGGTCGACCTGTCGTGGCGCGACGCGCCCGTCGAGCAGCGCCTCTCGCACGCGCTCGTGCACGGGCTCGTCGACTTCATCGAGCCCGACGTCGAGGAGGCGCGCGCGAAGCTGCCGCGGCCGCTCGACGTGATCGAAGGCCCGCTTATGGACGGCATGAAGATCGTCGGCGACCTGTTCGGCGCCGGGAAGATGTTCCTGCCGCAGGTCGTGAAGAGCGCGCGCGCCATGAAGCGCGCGGTCGCCTACCTCGAGCCGTTCATGGAGAAGGACAAGGCGGGAAGCCGATCGGCGGGCAAGATCGTGCTCGCGACGGTGAAGGGCGACGTGCACGACATCGGCAAGAACATCGTCGGCGTGGTGCTCGCCTGCAACGGCTACGAGGTGATCGACCTGGGCGTGATGGTGCCGGCCGCCCGCATTCTCGAGACCGCGCGCGACCAGGGCTGCAACGCGATCGGCCTCTCCGGCCTGATCACGCCATCGCTCGACGAGATGGTGCACGTCGCGAAGGAGATGCAGCGCCAGGGCTTCCTACTTCCGCTCTTGATCGGCGGCGCGACCACCTCCACGCAGCACACCGCGGTGCGGATCGCGCCGCACTACGCACAGCCGACCGTGCACGTTCAGGACGCATCGCGCGTCGTGGCCGCGCTCTCGAGCGTGCTCGACGCCGAGAAGCGACCGGAGTTCGACCGCAAGAACCGCGCCTCGCAGGAGCGGCTGCGGCTCGCGCACGCCTCGCGCAGCGAGCGGCCGCTCGTGCCGCTTCTCGATGCCCGCGCGCGCGCGCCGCGGCTCGACTTCGACGCCGCGAGCGTATCCGTGCCCGAATTCACCGGCCGGCGCGTGCTCGCCGAGGTACCACTCGCCGAGCTCGCGGCGCTGATCGATTGGACGTTCTTCTTCACCGCCTGGGAGTTCAAGGGCCGGTTCCCGGCGATCCTCGACCACCCGACCCAAGGCGCCGCCGCGCGCGAGCTGTTCGAGAACGGGCGCGCGCTCCTGCGCAAGCTCATCGACGGCGGCGAGCTGCACGCGCGCGGCGTCTACGGTCTGTGGCCGGCCTGGAGCGAAGGCGACGACCTGGTGCTTTTCGACGACGAGTCCCGCTCACGCGAGCGCGCGCGCTTTCCGATGCTGCGCCAGCAGCGGCCGCACAACGACACCGATCCGTGTCTGTGCCTGGCCGACTACGTCGCGCCGCGCGCGAGCGGCGTACGCGACCATGTCGGCGCGTTCGCGGTCACCGCGGGGCTCGGCGCCGACGAGATCGCGCGCCGCTTCGAGTCCGAGCTCGACGACTACAACGCGATCATGGCGAAGGCGCTGGCCGACCGGCTCGCCGAGGCCTTCGCGGAGTGGCTGCACCGCAAGGTCCGCCGCGAATGGGGCTACGCGCGCGACGAGCAGCTCTCGCTCGACGAGCTGATCGACGAGAAGTACCGCGGCATCCGACCGGCGCTCGGCTACCCCGCCTGCCCCGACCACACCGAGAAGACGACGCTCTGGGAGCTCTTGCGACCCGGCGAGATCGGCATGGAGATCACGTCGAGCTTCGCCATGACACCGCCCGCGAGCGTCTCCGGCCTCTACCTCGCCCACCCGAAGTCGCGCTACTTCAGCGTCGGCAAGATCGGCCGCGATCAGGTCGCCGACTACGCGGCGCGGCGAAGAGTTCCGGTCCAAGACGTCGAGCGCTGGCTCGCGCCCAACCTCGGCTACGAGCCGGAGTCCCGAGACTAGAGCGACAGCGCAGTGGTCAGCAGGCCAAGGATGGCTGCGAGCGCGAGCAGGATCTTGTCTGGGCCCAAGCGGTCTACCCCTCCGGCGACGGCCGAATCGCCCCTTTTATCGCGCGGCGCCGCCTCGGGAGCTGTGAGCGCCGTCACCGGATGGGACGAGCTCGGGATAGGCGAACAGGCCAGGGGCGCCGCCGGTGTGCCAGAAGAGGACGTTGTCGCCCGGGAGATTCCCTTGGCGCCGCAAGGAGATGAGCCCGGCCAGCGCCTTGCCGGTGTAGACCGGGTCGAGCAACAGCCCCTCGCTCCGGGCCGCGAGCGTCAGGGCCTCCCGGAGTGCGTCGGTCGGAAGCCCATAGCCGGGGCCGAGCCAGCGATCGCGCAGGTCGAGGCGAGCTTCGGGCACAAGCGCGGTGCCGAGACGGGTGCTGGTCTTGTCGGCGAGGCTGACCACCGAAGGGCCGACCTGAGCTGCCGGTGCGAAGACGCTGATGCCGATCACGGGGATCGACAGACCGAGTGCCTCGAGGCCGACCAGGAGCCCCGCGAGCGTGCCTCCGGTCGAAACCGCGAGCACGATCGCGTCGAGCTCGAGTCGCGCTTGCTCGAGCTGCAGCGCGAGCTCGGCCGCGGCCTGCGCGTAGCCAAGGCAACCGGTCGGATTGGAGCCGCCCGCCGGGATGAACGCCGCCTTCCCGCCGCGCGCCTCAATTCGCGCCTGGACCTCGGCCACCACTGCCGCGACGTCCGCCGGCCGGTCGACGATGTGCACGTGCGCGCCGAGCCAGTCGTCGAGCAGGCGGTTGCCGCTCGATTCGTAGGCGGGGCCGCGGCCGGCGACCATGCGCGGCAGGACCAGCTCGCAGCGCAGGCCGAGCTTCGCGGCGGCCGCTGCAGTCTGGCGCGCGTGGTTCGACTGCACGCCGCCGGTCGTGATCAGCGTGTCGACCCCCGCGGCGAGCGCCTCGCCGAGCAGGTACTCGAGCTTGCGCACCTTGTTCCCGCCGAACGCGAGGCCGGTGCAATCGTCGCGCTTCGCGAACACGCGCGGGCCGGCTCCGAGCGCGTCCGAAAGACCGTCGAGCGGCTCGAGCGGCGTCGGGAGATGCGCGAGCGGCTCGCGTGGCTCACGCTCGAGCGCGGCCTCGAGCGCGCTCACGGGATCGGTCGCGCGCGCGCGCTCACTTGTACTCGCTGCCCCAGCGATCGCTGAAGGCGAGCTTCTCGACCGGCCGCCGCGAGAGCGGGCCGTGACCGCGACTGGCCGGGTAGCCGAGCGGAACCGCCGCGCAGGTGCCCCACTCCGGGGGAATGCCGAGAAGCGCCTTCACCTGCGCTTCGCGCTGACACAATAATGTGGTGAGCACGCAGCCCAACCCCTCGGCGCGCGCGGCGAGCAGGAAGTTCTGCACCGACGGATAGACGGAGCCGCCGCCGACGACGCTCGGCCGGTCGAGCCCCGCGTCGGTGATCGCCATGTTCGCCGGGTTGAAGCAGAAGATCGCCAGCACGGGCGATTCGTGGAAGTGCGCGGCAAGGTGATCGCCCGCCGCGAGCGTGCGTTCCATGCTCGCGCGGCGTTCGCCCGGCAGCGCCTCGATCGCCTTGCGCGAGCCCGCGGCGTAGCGCGCCCACGGCTCGCGATACAGCTCGCCGAGGCTCTTGCGGAGCGCTGCGTCGCGCACGAGCACGACCCGCCAAGGCTGCGCGTTCCCGCCGGTCGGCGCCCACGCCGCCGCCTGCACGACACGACGCAGGACTGCGTCGGGGATCGGCTCCGGCTTCAGCCGCCGCACCGCGCGCAGCGTGCTCATCGCCTCGTACAGGCCGAGCTCGCTCACGCCGCGACCAGGCGGATGCGCGTGCCGCAGATCTCGACCGTGTCCGCGCCCGCCGGAAGGCCGCGCGCCCGCGCGCGCGCGAGCGCTGCCGCCGGGTCGACGACCGCCACGTCGATGCCGGAGACGCCCTCGCCACGGCCATCGCGCTCGCGCACGAAGCGAAGCGTTCCGGAATCGAGTGCGATCTCGAACGCGCCGCCGCCCACGGCGTCGGGCTTGCGCGCGAAGACCTGCCCCCAGCGCGCCGCGAGCGCGCCGGGATCCGTCCCCTGGAGCTCCGCGCCGAGCAGCGCGCGCGTGACGTCGGTCTTCACGTGTTTGCGCCAGTCCGGGCCGGCCCAGCGCCATGACTCGGGCTCGCGCATCTGGTCCAGCGACAGGATCGCCGCGCCGACGTCGCGCGGGTGCAAGTGAATGGCCGCGGCGTCGGGGAGCTTCACCTGCCAGACGATGCGCACGCCGAGCTCGTCCACGCGTTTGCGCCCGGCCTCGAGATCGTCGGTCTGCACGATCACCATGTAGCCGCCGTCGCCGCCCCGCTTCTCGAGCAGCCGGCCAGCCGTCGTGCCCGCGCGCGTGGGCGAGACGACCTCGAGGAAGCTCGTGCCGATCGCCAGGAGCGCGTTGTGCAGGCCGAACTCCGCGACGCCCGGATCGCGGAAGCACTCCTCGACGCCCAACACCGCACAGAGATCGCCGATCACCGGTTCGAGGTCGCTTGCGACGAGCGCAATCTGTCGAAGACGCATGGCACAGTGTGGACCGTGAACGCCAGCGACGGCAACTCCCGCGCGCGAATCCCGCGCGCGATCTGGGTGCTCGGCCTGGTGAGCCTGTTCATGGACGTCTCGTCCGAGATGATCCACGGCCTGCTGCCGCTGTATCTGGTCGGAGTGCTGGGCGCGAGCGCGTTCGCCGTCGGCTGGATCGAGGGAATCGCGGAGGCGATCGCGTCGGTCACCAAGCTCTTCTCGGGCACGCTCTCCGACTGGCTCGGCCGTCGCAAGCCCCTCGCGCTCGCGGGCTATGCGCTCGCCGCGCTCACCAAGCCGATCTTCCCGCTCGCCCCTACACTGGGATGGGTCGTCGCCGCGCGCTTCATCGACCGGATCGGCAAGGGCATTCGCGGCGCGCCGCGCGATGCGCTCGTCGCCGAGCTCGCACCTCCGGCCCTGCGCGGCGCGAGCTTCGGCCTGCGCCAGTCGCTCGACACCGTCGGCGCATTCGCGGGGCCGCTTCTCGCCGTGCTCTGCATGGCGCTGCTGGACGACGACTTCCGCGCCGTGTTCTGGATCGCCGTCGTGCCCGCGTTCGTGGCCGTGGCGCTCCTGGCCTTCGGCGTCTCGGAGCCCGAGTCTGCGCGCGCGGAGGCGACGCCACGCGCGCCCCTGCACGTTCGCGAGCTGCACCGACTGGGCAGCGCATATGGGGGCGTGCTCGTGATCGCGGCGCTGCTCGCGCTCGCGCGCTTCGGCGAGGCATTCCTGATCCTGCGCGCCGGCTCGGTCGGTCTGCGCGCGACGCTCGGGCCGCTCGTGCTGGTCGCGATGAATCTGGTCTACGCGCTCTCCTCCTACCCCGCGGGCGCGCTCTCCGACCGCTTCGATCGCGCCCCGTTGCTGGCGCTCGCCTGCGGAGTGCTGGTCGCGAGCGAGCTCGTGCTCGCACTCTCCTCGGGCCTCGCGAGCGCGGCGCTCGGAGTCGCCCTCTTCGGCCTGCATCTCGGGCTCTCGCAGGGTCTGCTCGCAGCGCTCGTGGCGGACACCGCTCCGCCCGCGCTGCGCGGCACCGCGTTCGGCGTCTTCCACCTCGTGACGGGCTTGACGTTGCTCGCCGCGAGCCCGCTCGCGGGCTGGCTCTGGGACGCGCGCGGACCCGGCGCACCATTCGTCGCAGGCGCGCTCTTCGCGGCGCTCGCGTTGATCGCATCCCTTCGTGCAAGGAGAAGTTGATGGACCTGGAGCTCAGCGGCCGCGTCGTGTTCATCTCTGGCAGCTACCGCGGGACCGGCGAAGGCGTCGCCAAGGTGCTCGCCCGCGAGGGCGCGCACGTGCTGGTGCACGGCTTCACTCCCGACGAGCCCGGACGCGTGGTCGGCGAGATTCGCGCGGCGGGCGGGCGCGCGGACGGCGTCGTCGGCGACCTCACGACCGACGACGGTGCGGCGCGTGCAGTCGACGACGCGCGCCGCGCGGCCGCGCAGGTCGACGTGCTCGTCAACAACTACGGCGTCGCTGAGGGGGGGTTCGGCTGGCTCGACGGCTCGACACGCGACTGGCTCGCGATCTACGAGAAGAACGTGCTCTCCGCGGTGCGGCTCACGCAGGCGTTCGTGCCCGGCATGCGCACGCGCGGCTTCGGCCGCGTGATCTTCGTCGGCACGATCGGCTCGGCGCGACCGGGTCCGCGCATGCCGCACTACTACGCGTCGAAGGCGGCGCTGCCGAACATGACGGTGAGCCTGGCGAAGGAGCTCGCGCGCACGGGCGTCACCGTGAACCTGGTGAGCCCGGGGCTGATCGCCACACGCGAGGTGCGCGAGCGCTTCTCCGAGGAACGGCTGCGCGAAAATCCGTCGGGCGCGATCTGCACCCCTGAGGACGTCGGCAACCTGATCGCCTACCTCGCGAGCCCCCTCTCGCGCTCCGTGAACGGCGCGAATCTGCGCATCGACGGCGGTTCGGCCGACTGCGTGAATTGATCCCGCGCGCTGTGTAGTATGGGTACGCGTCTCGCGAGGACGCCCGAGGAGGAGCCGAGTTGGCCGGGATCACGCGCTACGGAAGCTATCTGCCCTACAACCGCTTGCAGCGCGCCGCGATCGGCGCCGGCAAAGGCGAGCGGACGGTCGCGAGCTATGACGAGGACTCCGTCTCGATGGCGGTCGAAGCCGGGCGCGACGCGGTGCGCGGCAGCGCGGGCATCGACACGTTGATCTTCGCGACCACGAGCCCGCCCTACGCGGAGAAGCTGAACGCCGCGACGGTGGCCGCGGCGCTCGACTTGGCCAAGACGGTGCGCTCGCTCGAGCTCGGCGCCTCGACGCGCATGGGGCTCGGGGCGCTCTTGGCCGGCGCCGACGCGGCGGCCGCGGGTGGCCGCGCGCTCGTGATCGCGTCGGACGTCGTGATCGGAGCGCCGGGCGGCGGCCGCGAGAGCGGCAGCGGTGACGGCGCGGTCGCCTTCGTGACCGGACCGGACTCGGAGTCGATCGCGCGCATCATCGGACGCGCGTCGGCGACGACCGAGATCCTGGACGTCTGGCGCCTGCCGGGTGATCCGTTCGCGAAGCAGTGGGAGGAGCGCTTCGGCGCCGAGACGCTCGGCCCGATCATCCTCGACACCGCGACGCGCGCGCTCAAGAGCGCAGGCATCGGCCCCGCCGACCTCAAGACCGTGATCCTCGACGGCACGAACGCGCGCGCGCTGGCGATCATCCCCGAGTCGCTGCGCCTGAAGCCCGAGCAGGTTGCGGATCCGCTGCTCGGCGCGGTCGGCCGAACCGGTGCGGCGCACGCGGGCCTCCTGCTCGCGCGCACGCTCGACCGCGCGAGCGCGGGCGACCGCATCCTCGTCGTGGTCGGCGGCGACGGCTGCGACGCCGTCGTGCTCGAGGTCACCGCAGCGATCGGGTCCGCTCGGCCCGGGCACTCGGTCGATCGCTGGCTCGGCAGCAAGCGCAATGACCTGCCCTACAACACCTACTTGAAGTGGCGCGGCATCCTGCCCTTCGAGCCACCGCGCCGGCCCGAGCCCGAGCGCCCGGCCGCGCCGCCGATGCAGCGCGCAGGTCACTGGAAGCATGCGTTCTTCGGCTCGCGCTGTGAGGCGTGCGGCACCGGCCACCTTCCGCCCCAGCGTGTCTGCGTGAAGTGCGCGGCGGTCGATCACATGCGCGAAGAGCGCTTCGCCGACACCTCGTGCAAGGTCGCGACCTACACGCTCGATCACCTGGCGTACACCCTGCAGCCGCCCGTCGTCGCCGCGATCGTCGACTACCAGGGCGGCGGGCGGCTCTCCTGCGAGCTCACCGACGTCGACCCCAAGGCGGTCAAGATCGGCGACGAGCTCGAGATGACCTTCCGCCGGCTCTACACGGGCCAGGGCGTTCACAACTATTTCTGGAAGGCGCGCCCGAAGCGCTAACATCCGGGCCAACCCGGAACGACGGAGAATTCAGATGGCGAGCAATGGCATCAAGGACCGCGTCGCGATCGTGGGCATGGGCTGCACGCCGTTCGGCGAGCACTGGGACAAGGGCGCCGACGATCTGCTCATCGACGCCGCGACCGAAGCCTACAAGTCCGCCGGAGTCGGTCCCGACGACATCGATGCCTACTGGCTCGGCACGATGGGCAGCGGCGTCTCCGGCCTGATGCTCTCCGAGGCGCTGAAGCTGCAGTACAAGCCCGTGACGCGGCTCGAGAACATGTGCGCGACGGGCTCGGAGGCGATGCGCAATGCGGCGTACGCGGTTGCGAGCGGCGCTTACGATCTGGTGATGGCGATCGGGGTCGAGAAGCTGAAGGACTCCGGCTTCTCGGGGCTCACCGGCAGCCGGCCGCCGTCCGACGGCACCGACTCGTCGATGACCGCGCCCGCCACGTTCTCGCTGCTCGCGCCGGCGTACGCCAAGAAGTACGGCGTCGACGAGGCGACGCTGAAGCAGGTGCTCGCGCGCATCGCCTGGAAGAACCACAAGAACGGCGCCAAGAACCCGAAGGCCCAGTTCCGCAAGGAAGTGGCGATGGACAAGATCTGCGCCTCGCCGTCGGTCGCGGGGATGCTCGGCATCTTCGACTGTTCCGGCGTGTCGGACGGCTCGGCCGCCGCAGTTCTGTGTCGGGCCGAGGATGCGCACAAGTACACCAAGCACCCGATCTACCTGAAGGCGCTGTCGTTCGCGGCCGGCCCGGCCGAGGGTTACTTCAGCCAGGACTACGACTTCACGAGCTTCCCCGAAGTCGTGGCGAGCGCGCGCGACGCCTACAAGCAGGCGGGCGTCACCAACCCGCGTGAGCAGATCAGCATGGCGGAGGTGCACGACTGCTTCACGCCCACCGAGCTCGTGCTGATGGAAGACATGGGCTTCTCGCCGCGCGGCCAGGCGTGGAAGGACGAGCAGGAGGGGCGCTTCGACCTAGAAGGCGCGCAGCCGATCAACCCGGACGGCGGGCTCAAGAGCTTCGGTCACCCGATCGGCGCGTCCGGACTGCGCATGATGTACGAGATGTGGCTGCAGCTCCGAGACGAGGCGGGCCCGCGCCAGATCAAGAGCCCGAAGCTCGGCCTCACGCACAACCTCGGCGGCGCGCCGGGCCGCTGCGTGAGCTTCGTCTCGATCGTGGGGAACACGCCCGGCTGACTACGCTCGGCTTCGCCTCGCTGCGCGCGCCTGCGGCGCTTGCGGGCCGGACGCGAAGGCGGCTTCGCGTCCGGCCGTCGCGCAAACTCCTACGGCGCCGTCGCGAGTTTGCACGTGCCTGCAAGCGCGGGCGAAGCCCGCGCGCGCAGTGAGGCGCAGCCGAGCGCGGTGCGGGTGGCGCGCGGCCGTCCGCGCGCCGGGTCCCGCTTTGTTATAAACGCCGCATGAGTAGTCCCGCGATTCAGTCGGCTGCGCCCGCGGCGTTCTCCGAGAAGGGTTTCTACCTGCTCGAGTTTCGCGGGCGCACGCTCGCGATCGCGGCGCCGGCGGCGGACCTGCGCCAGCCGGAGAAGCTCGCGGAGCTGGTCGACGAGCTGTGCGCGAACGGCACGCGCGTCGTGCTGATCTCGACCGAGCGCTCGGCGCTCGAGCCGCTGGTCGGCCCGAACGTGCTCTCGATGGCGACGCCTCGGCTCGAGGGCACCATCTGGCGGCGGCTGCGCGCGGAGTCGCGCCTCGGGCTCGTCGTGGCCGGCTCACTCGCGTTCGCGCCCGCCTGCCGCGACGCGGCGCTCCGGCTCGGGATCGCGAAGCTCGTCTGGCTCGATCGCGACGGCGGGCTCTTGCGCGACAACCGCGAGCGCATCTCCTTCGTGCACCTCGAAGAGCTGCGACAGATCCTCGCCGCCGGTGCCCAGGCGAACCTGCGCCGCACCGCGCTCCTGCGCGAGGTCGAGGCGATGCTCGTGGCCGGGGTGCCCGCCGTGAACGTGTGCCGGCTCGAGGATCTGCACGACGAGCTGTTCACCTACGCGGGCTCGGGCACGCTCTTCACGCAAGAGCGCTACATGCTCGTGCGGCGCCTCGTGCTCGACGACTACGACGCCGCCTCGGATCTGATCGCACGCGGCACCTCGGAGGGCTACCTCGCGCCCCGCTCGGCCGAGCAGCTCGACCTGGTGCTCGCCAGCGGCTTCGGCGCCTTCGTCGAGGGTCGGCACCTCGCGGGGATCGGCGCCCTGCTCGTCGACGACGGCACCCGTTCGGCCGAGATCGCGTCGCTGTACACGCTCACGCGCTTCCTCGGCGAGGGCGTCGGCGGGCATCTCGTCGCGTACGCGCTGGCGCGCGCGCGCGAGCGCGGGCTCGAGTACGTGTATGCCTGCACGACATCGGAGCGAGTCGGCGCGTTCTTCGAGCGGCACGCGTTCCGCATGGCGGGTCCGGACGAAGTGCCCGCGGCGAAGTGGCGCGGCTACGACTTGGAGCGGCGCACGCGCGTCCGCTGCTACCGGATGGATCTCGCGGCGACGGTCATGAACGTCGGAGCCGCCGTCTCGAGCTGAAGCGGCGCCGGGTTTCCGACGACACCGGCAGGGAGCTCGAGGGCGCGCGCGTGGAGCTGCATGCGCTCCCCTGTGAGCGCGCCCGGGTCGTAGAGCGGATCGCCGATGATCGCGTGGCCGAGGTGCGCGAGGTGCACGCGCAGCTGGTGCTGGCGTCCGGTCACCGGCTCGAGCACGAGCTCGCTCGCTGCCGAGCCCGCCTGCCGCAGCTCGACGCGCGTGTGCGCCGCGATCCCGTCGCGATCGACGCGGAAGCGCGGCGGCGCATGGCCGCAGCGCGCGATTGGAAAGTGCAGGTCGAGCGTCGCGCCCGCGCGCGGCAACCGCGCGCTCGCATCCCCGCGCACGCGCGCGTCGTACCAGCGCCGCACCGCGCCGCGCGCGAACGCCTCGGAGATGCGCGCTTGCAGCGCGCGCGAGAGTGCGACGAGCACGAGGCCCGAGGTCGCGCGGTCGAGGCGATGCGGGAGCCACGGGCCGCCCGGATCCGACTCGGCCGCGTGTGAGAGCGTGAGCGCCGTGAGCAAGGTGCGCTTGATCGAGTTCCCCGCCGGGTGGCACGGCACGTCGGCCGGCTTTTCGACCGCCAGCCAGCCGTCGCCGCGCGCGATCACCGGCAGCGCGAGCAGGTCGTCGAGCGGGGCGTTCGAGTCACGTGGACGCTTCTCGATCGTGAGCTCGACGCGCTGGTCGCGGAGCACGTGCGCAGCGGCGCGCGCGGCCGGCGCGCCGTCGATGCGCGCACGCCCGGCGCGGATCCAGGCAGCGATCCGCGTGCGCGACGCAAAGGGCAGGTGCTTCGCCAGCAGCCGGTCGAGGCGCCAGCCGTTCTCGGCGGGGCCGACGCGGGTCGCGAACTCTTCGGTGCCGTCGAGCAGCCGCTGCACGTCCACGCGCGCGTCTCCGCTCTACTCCCCGGCGCCCTCTTCCGCGTCGTGCGCTTCGATCTGCCGGCGCACATCGTCCATGTCCAGCGCTTTCACCTTCTGGATCAGGTCCTCGAGCGTCTCGGCCGGCAGCGCACCCGGCTGCGAGAACACGCAGATCTCGTCGCGGAAGATCATCAGCGTGGGGATCGACTCGATCTCGAACGCGCCCGAGAGCTCGGATTCGTCGTCGGTGTTCACCTTGGCGAAGACGGCATCGGCGTGACGGGTCGACGCGCTTTCGAAGACGGGCGCGAAGTTCCGGCATGGGCCGCACCAGGGCGCCCAGAAGTCCACGATCACGATTCCGCTCCCGGAGATGGTCTGCTCGAAGGTCTCACTGGTGAGCTCGATGGTCGGCAAGGGGCCCTCCGATTCAGCCCGCTCCGGGGCCGCGCACGGCTGATTCCGCGCCCTCCGCGATGGAAGCACAGGCCCTGCGGGCAGTCCATCGGGCGTCAGGGGTTCGGCGCGCTCTGCAAGAACTCGCCCGCGGCCCAGCCCTCGAGCCCGCCGGCATCCGGACGCACGCGCTTCCAGCCGTTCATCTCCTCGAGCACGCGCACCTGCTCGCCGCGCGCGAGCTTGCCCACGACCGCGTTCTCGGCACCCGGACCCGCGCGCACGTTCAGGCGCGTGGCGACGACGACCTCGAGCGGGAACGTCTCGATGCCCGGTGGAATCGCGGTCTCCGCTTCGGCCGTCGCTTCCTCTCCAGCGTGCTTACACGCGCTGGTGACGCCTGCGACGAGGACCAGCGCAAGCAACAGAGCGACGATCGACTTGGACACACGCCCTCCAGGCAACGCCGTCGATGATACGCAGCAAGCGGCGCGCGCGGTAGTGGAGCGGCTCAGGCGGCGGCGGACTTCCGCTTCTGTGCGTCGTGCGCTTGCTGGATGCGCGTGAGCTCTTCCCAACCCAGGTACGAAGTGAAGTGGTTCTCGTCGAAGAAGAGCACCGGGCCATCGCAGATGAAGAGATACTCGGTGTCCTCGAGCGCGGTCGTCGCGCCGTGAATCATGCCGTTGCGCTCGTAGACATAGTCGCCGGCCTCGAGCACGCCGTCGCGGATCTGCAGCTTGCCCTCGAGCACGAACGTGTGCGCCGCGGTCAGGTGCTTGTGCGGCGCGGCGGCGTAACCCTTGAGCCAGCGGAAGAGCACGGCCCAGCGGCCGGTCTCGGGGCCGACCCACAGGATCTTCATGAACGCGCGCTTCGGATCGTCCGCGCTCGGGATCCAGTCCATCTCGGTGGACTTCGCGAGCGAGTCCATCATCTCGGCGTTCAGCGGCTTGATCTCCTGGGGAAGTGCCATCGCGTTCTCCTTTCGCCTGTAGAATTCTAACGCCTATGCGGTGTTCGGAGGGAGCAGAAGAATCGAAGAGCCTTGAAGGGATGGAGACAGCGAGCGGAGTGCGCGATCTCGGTTTGCCCCGACGGGGATCGGGAAGAGCCCGGCGCGGCACGAGAGAGAAGATGCGACCCGGGAGCGTCGCGGAGCCGATGCATGGCCTACGGGCTGGACGTCCACAAGAAGTTCATCGCGGTGTGCTCGCTGGATGACCGCGGTGAGAAGCGCGGGGAGTTTCGGATCGGAGGCAGCGCGAGCGAGATCGAGGCGTTCGCGCACGCGCGGATCGAGACGGAGAAGCTTGACGCTCACACGCTGGCCAAGCGCTTGCGTGCGCGGTTCGTGCCGAAGGTGGAGCTTCCGAACGAGGCGACGTGGGCGAAGCGGCAGCGGGTGCCACACCGGCAGCTTCTGATGCGGCAGCGCGGGTTGATCGAAGTGATCGGGGCGCGGCTGGCCGAGGCGGATCAGCGGCGGCGCGCGATCGCGGCGGCGAAGAGCCTGGCGTGCAACAACGCCTCTCCGATCGACGCGACCTACCACGCGGTGCGCCGCAAGCGCGGCCGCAACGTCGCCGTGACGGCGCTGGCGCGGAAGCTGATCGCGGGCATCTGGCATCTGCTGAGCAAGCACGAGGCGTACCGCTACACACCGGTCGAACTCACGAACGCTTGGTGCTCGACGCCCTCATCGATACCCCCGGAGTTCCGGTAACAGGCGCTCCGTAGGCTCACCCGTCAGTGGAGGGGAGAGTCTCTGAGCGGACGATTTGACCTCTTGGGCGGCTCACCACTCGACCGGCCAGCGCTGCAATCCCGAGGCGCGTTTGTACCGCTTCGGCTACGGCGTCGACGACGAGAGTGAGTCAGAAATCGGTCGCGGACCCGGGCGAGACGAAGTTCTACCTCGTGGTCAGCGACTTTGCGACGACCTGTGTCTTCGACGAGAACCCGCGCTGACCAAGCGTCAGCAGCCGAAACGATCGACGTGAACGCCGCCGGAGCCCGCGTTGCCTTGACTCACTCCGCCTGCGCCCGCGGCGCCGAGTGAGAAGATGTTGTCGAAGTCGAGGGGCAGGCTCGAGCCGCCGCCGCAGCCGATCCCAATTGACGGCCCGCCTGCGCCACCGCCTCCGAAGCCTCCCAAAGCCCCCGCTCCGCCGCTTCCACCGGCGGCTCCGTTGCCGCCGTCATCCTGCTCGGAACCCCCTCCGTAGAGCCCGCCGGGCCCGCCCGCGCCGCCGCTGCCTCCGAGCCCACCAAGTCCGCCGGCTCCACCTCCGCTCGCTGGTCCCGTCTCGAGCGCAGTCTCCGAGACGACGGCGGACGATCCGAAGAGGTAGAGCGCGATCGAGCCGCCCCCGCCGCTTCCGCCGGGCCCGCCGGAACCGCCGCAGCCGCCGGCTCCGCCGCCTCCGCCCGAGGACCCGTAGCTGTCGCAGTCGGTTGTGCCGCCGCCGCCACCCCCGCCACCGCCCCCGCCATTGCCCGGCGAGCCCGATCCGCCCGGGCCGCCAGCCTCGCCGAACAGACCCGACGGCGCCGCGGACAAGAACGTGGACGCGCCCGGTCCGCCAGCTCCGACGGAGCCCGGCGTGCCTGGCGACCCGACGGTGCCGTTCGCCCCGGACGGGCCGCCCGCTCCGCCAAGTGTACCACCGACGCCGGTTCCCCCAGTTACACCGGTGCCCCCGCCGTGACCGGGCTGGCCTCCGGTTCCCCCAGTGCGACCGCAGGCGCTCAGGCCGCTCAGTCCTCCAGACGGTTGCGAGCAGGAGCTGCAAAGAAAGGTGCTGTCCTCGCAGCCCGGATTGCCGATCCCGCCACTCGACCCGTTCGTGCCCGAGCCGCCATTGGCCGTGGCAGGCGCGCCCGCGCCTGCGCCTGCGATGAGCGCGCTCCGCACGATGGCGAGGCCCGGGCTCGACGACGCGAGGAGCGCGTACGACGACCCGCCGGGCGCGGTCGCATTCGCCGCCGCCAGCCGAATGCGCTCGAGCTTCGTGGGCGCGATCAAGCCGGTCGCCTGTGCCGCGACGGGGCTCGTCGCCCAGTAGTGCGTTTGGAGGACCGACGGTTGCCAGTTCGCCGGGTCGAAACCGCCGGTGATCGACACACCTGAGACGAGATCCAAGCGCGGGCCAGCGTAGTCGCCCGAGCCTACCCACAGCTGTGTAGACCCGAAAACCTGCGCGACCGCGAGCCCTGCGGCGACCGTCGCGAGAGGTGCGACAGCGGTGCCCAGGCTCGCGTCCGATCCGCTCGTCGCGACGAACACGCCCGGGTCCGTCGCGCCGCCCGGACAAAGCGACGCAATGCCCGGTCCAAGCGCTGACGGCGCGAGCGCCCGCCGCAGCACGGCCACGTCCTGGATGTCGCACGCGGCGCCCGCTCCGGCGACGTCGCAGCGCAGGCGAGCGGCGGGACCGAGTGCTGCCCCGGGGCTCTCGGCAAGGTGTAGTCGGTACAGCTCGACATCGATGCCGGTTGTTCGAAGGTCGAAGTCGATGTCCCCGCACTGGCAGACATCGCCGACGCCATCCGGCCCGCTCAAGGCGCCAATCCCGCCCGTGTCCTCCTGGTCGGGGTCCCAGGCGGTTGGGCAGTCGTCGGCGGCGTTCGCGACCAGATCGACGTCGACGTCGTCCGGAGGAGCCGCCCGCACCGCAGGTGCACCCAAAATCGCCAGACAGAGCCCGAGACTTGCGAGCTTGATCATCGCGCCTCCGCGTGCCGGCATTCTCCCACGCCCAGGTCCGGGTTCCCAACGAAATCACCAGCGAGAGACAGGCTGATCAGGCGCGAATCCGGCGCCGCCGTTCCGAGAGGACGTTCTCGGTAAGCGCCCAGTCATCAGTGGAAGAGAGAGCCTCTGAAGCGAACGCTTTGGCGTCTTGGGCGGGCGGCACTGGATCCTCCGCCCGCTCGACCCGAGGTTGGTCTCGGCGTCGCTCGCCTGCGAGCTTCGCGCCGACTACAGCGGGATG
>Ga0210377_10001626_pt1 | contig 20395 bp, 17 predicted proteins | sample PLM4_65_b1redo_FD_155480 | JGI IMG/M metagenome (GOLD analysis project Ga0210377, IMG submission 155480) | Groundwater sediment microbial communities from an aquifer in East River, Colorado, USA - PLM4_65_b1 redo | ecosystem: Environmental > Terrestrial > Soil > Riparian zone | place: USA: East...
CGCCGCGCCGATGCCGCTGGACGCGCCCGTCACGACCGCAACGCGATTCTCGAACTCGTCCTGGAAGGGATGAGGCATGGGGCATGAGGCACGAGTCGCGGAACGTCACTCATGCCGCATGCCTCATTCCGCATGCCTTCCGGCGCATATAATCGCGGCGAGCGCCCCGACTAATCAATGTTTGTGAGGAGAGCCTATGAATCCCGAAGTGAATACCTGGCTTCAGCTCATTTTCCGGTGGGCCCACGTGGTGGCCGGCATTGCCTGGATCGGTCATCTCTATTTCTTCAACTGGGTCAACGGTCCGTTTCAGGGAAAAATCGACGGACCGACGAAACGCGTGGTCAATCCCGAGCTCTTGCCGCGCGCGCTGTTCTGGTTCCGCTGGGGTGCGGCGTGGACCTGGATCACCGGCATCCTGCTGGCGGGCCTCGTCTACTACCACAGCCGGATCGTGTTCGAAGATCCGAACAGCGGCAACCCCTGGCTGTGGCTCGCGATCTCGCTGATCCTCCTCGCGGTCGGATTCGTGATCTATAACGCGATCATGAAGGCGATCGCCAACAAGGACGTTGGCGCTGCGATCTGCCTCGTCCTGTTCGCGCTCGGTTATCTGTTCCTGGAATATGTCGGCAAGTTCAGCGGTCGCGCCCTCTACACGCAAGTCGGCGTGATCTTCGGCACGATGATGGCGCTGAACGTCTGGATGGTGATCTGGCCAAGCCAGAAGAAGATCATCACCGCGACGAAGGAAGGTTCCCCACTGCCGGCCGACTCGCCGGAGGTGAAGATCGCGGGATTGCGATCGCGCCACAACACCTACATGTCGATCCCGCTCGTGTTCTCGATGATCAGCAACCATTACCCGACGGTCTACGGTCAGTCGCCGATGGTGCGGGACGTGATCATGGCCGTGATCATCGTGGTCGGCATCCTCGTGACGCGTGCTCTGTACGCGAAAGCGGCGAAAGTGCCGGGGTTCTAGCGCGGCTGCGCCGCGCAGTCGACGGTGGACGGCTGACGAGGCCCTGCCTCGCAACCGCCACACCGTCGCTTCGAAGCTCGGACTCTCCTCTTGAGAGGCTGGGCTGTCCACCGTCAACCGTCAACCGCAACATTCATGAGACTCCTACAGATCGACGCCTTCACCGACAGACCGTTCCGCGGGAATCCCGCGGCGGTCTGTCTGCTCGAGGGCGAGAAGCCGGCGGAGTGGATGCAGCATCTCGCGGCGGAGATGAATCTCTCCGAGACCGCGTTTCTTCGCAGGCTGAACGGCGATTGGTCGCTGCGATGGTTCACACCTACCGTCGAAGTTGATCTCTGCGGCCACGCCACGCTGGCAAGCGCGCATGCTTTATGGGAAGAGAAGATCCTCCCGGCTGGAGAGACGGCGCGGTTTCAGACGCGGAGCGGATTGCTCACCGCCAGGCGCGCCGGTGAATGGATCGAGCTCGATTTTCCAGCCAAGCCGCAGGAGCCGGTCGCGCCACCGGCCGGACTTCTCGAGGCCCTCGGCGTGAAGTGCGCGACGCACACCGGCAAGAGCGCGTTTGACTATCTCGTCGAGCTCGATTCGGAAGAGAGCGTCCGGCGGCTCGAGCCGGATCACGCCCGCCTCCGAAAGCTTCCGGTGCGCGGCATCATCGTGACGAGCCGCGCGGCGACGAAGGAGTTCGACTTCGTGTCGCGGTTCTTCGCGCCGGGCTCCGGGATCGACGAGGATCCGGTGACCGGATCGGCGCACTGCACGCTGGCACCGTTCTGGGCAGCACGGCTGCACAAGAACGAGCTCGTCGCGTATCAGGCTTCGCCACGCGGCGGAGTCGTTCGTGTGCGACTCGACGGCGATCGTGTGAAGCTCGGCGGACGCGCCGTCACCGTCTTTCGCGGCGAGCTGACGGTCTGAACCGTGTCATTCCGAGCGTAGCGAGGAATCCGGGGCACCGGGGCGGCTCGATGATCATGCCTCGCACCACCCATCCCCCAGATCCTCGCTACGCTCGGGATGACACAAGGAGTAGACATTTTCGCCGCCAATCCACAACGCGTGGTATTCGCGACGATCGGCGACCACAACGCGCACCTCCCATCGCTACAATTCATGCGCATGAACATCCGCGAGATGCTCGAGAAGATCGAGAGCGACACGCTGGTGCGGCGCGCGGCCAGGAGCGCCGAGACTCGCGGCCGCGATCGCGCCGAGCCGGAAGATGACCTCAGACCGTCCTATCAGCGCGACCGCGATCGCATCATTCACTGCAAAGCGTTTCGTCGCCTGAAGCACAAGACGCAGGTGTTCCTCGCGCCCGAGGGAGATCACTACCGAACTCGGTTGACGCATGTGCTCGAGGTGACGCAGATCGCGCGGACGATCGCGAAATCGCTTCGCCTCAACGAAGTCCTCACCGAAGCAATCGCCCTCGGTCATGACCTCGGCCACTCCGCGTTCGGACACGCAGGCGAGGCAGCGCTCAATAAACTGGTGAAGGGCGGGTTCGATCACTACCGGCAATCGGTCCGCGTGGTCGAGAAGCTCGAGAACCTCAATCTCACGATCGAGGTGCGCGACGGAATCCTCAAGCACTCGAAGGGCGAGAAAGGCGAGCTCCTTCGGCGCAGGCCCAGGTCGCGCGCGCTGACGCTGGAGGGGGACATCGTGCGCATCTCCGACATCATCGCGTATGTGAATCACGACATCGATGACGGAGTGCGCGCCGGCATCATCGCCGAGGACGACATTCCGGCGGAGATCCGCAGCACGCTCGGACGGACCGGCAGCAGGCGCATCGACCGCATGGTTCACGATGTGATCGATGCGACGCTCCGCTGTGACTACGAAGCGATCATGATGACGCCCGAAGTCCTCGGCGCACTCGAGGAGCTGAGGACCTACATGTTTCAGAACATGTATCTGACGCCGGCCGTGCGCAGCGAATTCGAGAAGGCGCAGCGCATCCTCACGTCACTCTTCGAGCACGTGACCGCACATCCCGACCAATTCCTCGCCGGCGAATCGGACGAACCCGTCGAGCGCCTGGCGATCGATTTCATCGCCGGCATGACGGATCGGTACGCCATGAACCTCTACTCGCGCCTCTTCATGCCGAGGGCGTGGGTATAGGTGTTCCTCTTCCCGAGCGAAGCGAGGGATCTGCTGGGCGGCAGCGACGACCGCGCGCTTCTCAACGGGCGCGCTGTGGACTCATACCAACGGCGTCGCCCCCGCTCAGAAGATCCCTCGCCTGCGGCTCGGGATGAACTGGAAGCCATGAACCTCTACTCGCGCCTCTTCATGCCGAGGGCGTGGGTATAGGTGTTCCTCTTCCCGAGCGAAGCGAGGGATCTGCTGGGCGGCAGCAGAAGATCCCTCGCCTGCGGCTCGGGATGAACTGGAAGCCATGAACCTCTACTCGCGCCTCTTCATGCCGAGGGCGTGGGTATAGACAAGCAACTGCTCAAAGCAAAACGCCCCGTACACCGGGGCGTCTTCAAGCGGCTCTGAGCGAAGTCTGCTAGCGGCGCGCGGCCTTCGCACCACGCTTGGGTGCGTTCAGCGAATCGCGGAGGTCCTTGCCGGCCTTGAATCGGACATTCTTCGAGGCCTGGATGGTGATCTTCTCGTTCGTGCGGGGATTGCGCCCTTCGCGCGCCTTGCGGTGCGAGACGACGAAGCTTCCGAGACCCGGGATCGCGCAGCGCTCGCCGCGCTGGCACGAGTCGGAGATGTAGCCGACGAACGCATCAAACGCAGCCGAGGCCTCCTTCTTGGAGATGCCTGCCTGTTCGGCGATCGCGTTGATGACGTCACCCTTACCTGCCATGATTCCTCCTCCTCTCATCAGGAAAAAAAATCCTGAGAGAGACGGCGCACAATCTAGGAGATCAAATCAGGATTGTCAACGGGATTCGCGCTCTGATTTTTCTCCGTACTTCGCACATTGAGTTCATCTGCCAACTCGCGCATGCAACGCAGTGAATCGAGATAACCGCGGAGTACGGAAACGAGTTGCGCGTGGCTCCATGTGAGCGGCGAAACGGAAAGCGCCTGGCCGCTTCATGCGGCGTGCAGAGAATCCACCGGTTTCCGGGAAGGCGATCCGTTTCTTCCGAAATCCGGTGATAAGCATCGCCTGCGTAACGCGCAATCCCTCCGACATCCGTCTGCATCCGGAGGCACTGCCGGATCGCGTGCCGTTGCGGGGGGCGAGTCGCGTGGCACGGCCGGGTAGTCTGCAGTGACACGGTTACATCCGGCGCAAGACGAAAGCCGTGAATCCGTCAGCACCGGACTCCGGCGTCAGACGGAGCACACCGTCTGCGACCCAGCTCCGCGCGCCCGGCGGCACGAACGGCGTCACGTCCATGACTTCAAACCCCGCACCTGCGACGACCGCATCGTTCTCATCGGGCTCCAGCGAACACGTCGAGTAGACGCACCACTCCCCGGCAAGCTCGATCGCCGAAGCGAGCATCTCCCGCTGCAATTGTGCGAAGCGAGGCAGGTCGTCTTCCCGCAAGCGCCACTTGATCTCGGGGTTCTTGCGAAACGTGCCTGTGGCGCTGCACGGCGCATCGAGCAGCACCGTTCGGAATCGCTTTCGAAACGCCGGTCGCCTCGCGTCGCTCACGACGAGCCGGAGAGCGGGCGTCTCGCCCGCGGCCGGCTGGCGTCCCGCCCGTCTGCCGAGCAATGGCAGCAAACGCGTAATCGACACATCGTTGCTGACGACGCGTGCATTCCGTTGCCACATGGACAGCGTCTTGCTCCCCGGCGCCGCGGCGAGATCCAGAATGTCATCGCTCGTCGCGCGCGCGATCGCGGCAATCACCGCGCTCCCTTCGTCCATCGGATAGAACCTGGCGCGATCGAGGTCCGCAGTCGAGCGCCGGAGCTTCACGATTCCATCGACGAGCGCCGATGGCTGGCCGTCGGGCGGCATCTCATCGCCGAGGAGCAGGACATCGGGATACGAGAGCTGCTGATTGGCGGCTGCGATCGCGGCACATCGTTCCTCGCCGAACAGACGCGACCATCGCTCCAGCAGCCACGGTGGATGCGCGGTGCGCGTCGCGAGATCGGGCGGCTCGGGAACCGGGCCAGCCGCGATTCGGCGCAACACCGCGTTCACGAAACCTCGCGCGCGATTCGCGCGGCGGCCTGTCAGATTGACGTACTCCGACACAACCGCGTAGGGCGCGCTCTCCATGAACAGCAACTCGTGCGCACCCAGGCGCAGGATGTCGAGCGCGGCACGATCGATCTTCTCGACACGCCGTCCCGCGAACGTCGCGATGACGAAGTCGAGACGCGACAGCCAGCGCAGCACTCCCATCACCGACGTCCGGACGAAGCCCGATTCGTACTGCAGGACCAGGGATGCGTACAGCGATTGATCGAGGATGCGGTTGAAGAGCTCGCACGCGCGATCGCGCTCCGTCACAACTTCGCTCCGACTCCCCAACCCGTGGCTCGCGCGTGCTCTGACGCAGCAACCGGAGATTTGCCGGGCCGCTGCAACCGGATCAGGCGAATGATGCCGTTGGCCGTTGCGACGGTGACAGCTTCGTTCGCGATCTCGATGATCGTTCCGGGAGCCGCCGGGGTGGGCGGCGCCGCACCCGGCTCGATCTCGATCAGCTTGAGTGAATCGACGAACACGCCCGGCCAGGGATCGAATGCCCGGAACTTGTCGTAGATCGTCCGCGCCGGTTCGTTCCAGGTGATCGCGCCTTCCGACTTCTCGATCTTCGGTGCGAGCGTCGCCTCCGCGTGATTCTGGGGCATCTCGCGCGCGCGGCCCCGCTCGATGTCAGCGAGAACAGGCACCAGCGCGTTCGCTCCGGCGCGCGAGAGCCGTTGCGCGAGCGAGGGCGTGTGCTCGTCGGGCGCGACCTCCAGCCTTTCGACCGCGAGAACCGGGCCGTGGTCCAGCTCTTCATCGACGCGCATGATGCTGATGCCCGTCGTCGTCTCTCCCGCCTCGATCGCGCGCTGAATCGGCGCCGCACCGCGATACTTCGGCAACACCGACGCGTGGACGTTGAAGAACCCGTACCTCGGAATCGATAGCAGGGTCGCAGGGAGGATCTTGCCGTAGGCGACAACGACCGCCGCGTCCGGCGCGAGTTGCCTCATTCGTTCGAGAAACTGCGGATCGCGAATCTTCGGCGGCTGCACGACCTCGATCCCGAGCTGGCGAGCACGCACCGCAACGGGCGGCGACTGCATGTGCATCCCGCGTCCGGCGGGCCGGTCGGGCTGAGCGACTGCGAGAACGACATCGTGCGCGCCCGCCACCGCCTCGAGCGACGGCACCGCGAACTCCGGCGTTCCGAAAAACACGACCCGCAAGGCCGGCGATGCTACCAGAGCGCCCCGCGTCATCCCGAGCGTGGGAACCGGAACCACGTCATCCCGAGAGGCTGTGAAGGATCTCAAAATGCAGAGCCGTCGCCGCTGAGACCCTTCGCTGCGCTCAGGGTGACGTAGCGCGACCCGGCGGCTCATTAGCAGATGTGCCAGACACGGACGAGAGCGGGTGCTCGCCTATAATGCGCGCCATGCGAATTGCCGCCGTAGCGGGACTCCTCACATTCGTCGCTTCAGCCGGTCTGGCCCAGCTCGCCGATGGAGACGCGCAATGGGCCATGCGCGCGGAAGGCCACCAGAGTGGTCGCGCCAAAGCCGGCCCGATCGAGGCCGCGATCTCCGCGTATCAGAAGGCGGTCGCGCAGGATCCGAACGATCTCGAAACGCGGTGGAAGCTTCTGCGCGCGCTCCGCTTCAAGGGAGCGTATGTCGCGGCGACGAATGACGACAAGAAACAGGTGTACTCGCAGGGGAAAAAGGCCGGCGAAGAAGCGCTGGCGCTCGTCGATCGGCGTCTCACGCAGAAGGGGTTGAAGTCGTTCACGAAGGCCACCGAGAAGCAGGTTGCCGACGTGGCGCGCGACATTCCGGGCGCCGGCGAGATTTTTCTCTGGGACGCGATCAACTGGGGCGAATGGGCTCTCGCTTACGGCAAGCTGGCCGCGGTTCGCGAAGGGGCGGCCGATCGCATCCGCCGCGAGGCGACGATCGCGATGCTCGTCGATCCAAAGCTCGAAGGCGGTTCACCCGCCCGCGTCCTCGGCCGCCTGCATGATCAGACGCCGCGCGTGCCGTTCATCACCGGCTGGGCGTCGTCAAAGGAAGCGGTGAAGTTCCTGAACGAATCGCTCAAGGTCGACCCTGCCAACAAGATCACGAAAGTGTTCCTGGCCGAGGCGATGGTGAGCAAGGACAGCGACACAAAGCCGCAGGCGGTGCAGATCCTGAAGGAAGTGACCACCGCGCCGAATGATCCGGCGTTCGAGGTCGAACAGGCCGCCGCGACGGACGACGCACACACGCTGCTCAGGAAGTGGGGCGCGTAAGCGCGGCGATCGCATCCTCCTCGAGCGCGATCGTCTCGACCGACTCGAAACGAAGTCCGTTCGCGGACTCGCCCGTCAGCGCGAGCGGGACCTGCTTGAGCGTCGACGGCTGACCGCCGCGGCGCTTCCACTCCGCTTCTTTCGCGCACCAGAAATGAAGGAGGCGGTTCGGGATCGTGCAGGTGCGCATCGCCTTCACCTCTGACGTCGTGAGGAAGAACTTCGACGCGCGCTCGGGGATCTCACGAACGGCCTGCACGTCGATGCCGACCGGCTGGTCGTCGATCGCCGCGGCGGCGAATCGGTCGGAGTGAGAAACCGATACGAACCGCGGCGCCTGGCCGCGAATGAGGAGATGCGGGCGCGCGACGGAGCAACTCTGCGGTTCAGCGCACAGCCCGCGCAGGATCGCGAGCTGCTTCGCGGCGACGCGCGCCGCCATCCACTCGTCACGCCTCCGTTCGCGATGGAACGCTTCCGCCTCGCGCAGCTCATCCCCGGTGAACCACTCGAGCCGCGGCGTGATGCCGGTGATCACGATGCCCCGCATGCGCCAGGACGGCGGAAGCTCCAGGATCTTCATCGGTGCGGCGACGGAACGGCTGGAATGAATTGATTGTCGCCGGACGCATCGACCACCGTCGCATAGGCGATGCATGTTCCGGCGACGATCGTGACGTGAACGGTCGTGCTCTCGTCGATGTCCGCGCCGAGCTCCGACTCCACATCGGTCAGCAGGTGCGACTCATCCTCGGGAATGCCGATCTCGATGTGCCCTCCGATCGGCCTTCCGGTGCGACTGGCCACGGTCAGACGAAACGTCGCCGGAATCTGACCGATATTCACGACGCCGACATTGATCCGCCGGCGCGTCGCTCCTCCGCCGGGGAGCCCCACGATCGTCAGGGCATCGATGTCCGTCTGGGCCGTCGCGGAATCGCGAGCCGACATCGGCGTGACGACCGACGGCCGGCCGTCATGCGCGGCATCCCAGGTGCTGATCCGCGCCACCGGCACGCGCGCTCCTCGATGCTCGAGCCACAGCAGGCCGCGGCTCTCCGGCGCGCGGAACAGCGTTTTCACGACGTCGGGCCAGCGGATCGTCGATCGGCCCGCCAGGTTGACGCGACGATCGAGCCGGATGTCCCCCGAGACGTATCGGAGCGAGAGCGGCATCGTCTCCTTGAAAGGATTGTGCACCGTCAGATCGGACACCCAGAACGTGCCACCGCCCCCGGGGGTGCTGCCGACGAGAGGAAACACGATTCGCGACCGCGTTTCGGCAGCCAGCTCTTTCTCGGCAGGAAGGTGAATCCGGCGCAGATAAGAGCTGACCGGCTGCACGGGCGCGCTCCGCACACGTGTCCACAGCTCGACACCGCGGATGGTGCGGAAGTACCGGTAGGCGTCGTCGAGATACGCGGCCACCGCCTGGGCGCGCATCGAGTTCGGCACGTTGTCGAACTCATCGAAGCCGTCCGGCGATGTGCGCACGATGACTTTCGGTTTCGTCCGCTCGAGGTCCGCGATGATCTCCGCCTGGAATGCGGGAGGCGAGGCCACCGGCACCTGGTAGAAGCGCGTGGCATTCGGCCGGTCCGCGAAAAAATAAAACGCCGGCTGATTCGAGAAATCGAAGAGCGGGTCGTTCCGCCGCGTCAGCTCGCTGATCGCTCTGGATACCTCCGCGATGCGCAATCTCATGCCTTCGGCATTCGGATCCGGCAGGACGCGGAGAACGCGCCGCTGGTAGTTGATCAGGTCATTGATGCGCGCGTTGATCAGGTCAGGAACCCAGAAGATGACGAGGAACAGCGGCAGTGCGGCGAGGCCGGCGGCGGCGATGAACGCGCGCGACCCTTCCTCACCTTCGCGCCACGCTTCATGGAGCCGGCGGGCAGCGAGAATCGCGAGAAGCACGAGAATCGGCCCGATCAGAAACGAAGCGAAATACTGATGGCGAAACTCCGCTCGGCCGAATGCCGTCCGCTGCGCGACGAGCGCGAACACCACCAGCGCCAGCAGCGCGTAATCGAGGCGCTCGAAACGCCGCCGGACGGCGCGCTGGATCAGGTAGACGGATGCGATCGCGATCGTCAACGGGCTGAGGATCAACCGGAACTTCTCGTACAGCACGAAATCCGACAGCGTGTGCAGGCTCAGATTGCTGCGGAATGTGGAGACGAGATCGGGAAATGGAAGAGACCAGACCGGATCGATCAGGCGCGGAATCGTGACGAATGACGTGACGAGAAAATCGTCGAGAGCGCCGTTGATGGCCAGGTAAATCGCGAACGGCACAGATCCGATGCCGAAACCGGCGGCGAACGCAGCGAGCGTGCGCCAGGGAGATGCCCCTTCCCAGCGATTCCGCTTTCCGATGATCGCAACGAGAACCAACACCGCGACCGCGCCGCCGATCGTGTACAGACCGATCTCGTAACTGTAGAAAAGCGCGATCGCGGCGAGTACGCCGCTGATGATCGCCGCCACCGGTTTGCGGCGCCACAACGCCAGCCACAACGACGCCACCGCCGCGACCTGGAAGACGGTCCGATTGTTCTCGGCGGTGATCCACGCCGAGATCGCCACGGTCAGGATCGACAGAGGAATCGAGCGGAAGATGAAGATGGCCAGGTACCACAGCGCTGTCGACAGCACTGCGCCGACAACCACTTCCCTGGCAACCGAAACCTCGAGCGAGCGGCCGAACAGCTTCATGAGCCATGCGTCGAACAGTCCGTCGTCGAGCATGCCGTGTAAGACGAAGACATCTCGATACGGCACTTTCCCTCGCAGGTAATCCGAGGCCGGGCCGATTGACTCGCCGCGATGAAACAGGTCGACCCACTGCGTGAGATGGGCCGTCGAGGTGTAGCTCACGATGTAAACGAGAAAGGGGATCAGCGCGTACGCGGCAAGACCCCACGCAACGTGAGGACTGAACGGCCGCCGCACGCGAAGAGCCAGCGCGGCCACGATCAGCAGCACCAGCGCCAGCACTGCGGCCGGCCGCGTCGTCGGAACCCGGAAGATCGGAACGAGCGGAAGAACGATCAGCGGGACCGCGGCCGTGGTCAGCCGGCGAAACACTTCCGCCTCGTCGACGCCGAACGCAATCTGCGCGAGCCGCGCCACATGGAACGCCACGGCCCAGAAGAGCGCGAGAAACAGCGCGACGAACACGCCCTCGAGCAGCAGCGTGGGGTAGTGTGCGATGCGCCGCCCCGTGACCAGGTATCGAAAGAGCAGCCACGAGAACGCTTCGCCGAACAGGAGGGCGTGATACGGATACAGGTCGCGGCCAAGCAGCCGCCGCAACCATCGGTGCGATTCGTAAAACAGCAAGGACCGCGGGCCGGCGTACGCGATCCCGACCGGCAGCAGCAGAATCCATCCGATCTTTCCGGTCGTCAGGTAGAGCAGCGGCGAGAGGACGAAGGGCGCGGTGAAGAGGAGCGCAACGGCCATGCTGCGGTCGCGCCGAATCCGCGCAAAGCGTTCCTGTTCGCGCGCGAGGAGACGCCGGCCGATCCGCTCGAGCCACACCGTCAGCGGCGGAACGAGAAGGAAGAAGAGCGCCGCACCGACGTAGTCCTGCAGTTTCGAGTAACGCAGGATCGTGACGAGGCCGACCGCGACCGGAGCCGTCGGCGGCAGCAGTTTCAGCGATAGCGTCAGCGAGAAGAAGACACCGGCCGCAAAGCAGAACGCCGCCACCCAAAGCATCGCGGCAGCGATTCGGTCGTACAGGCGCATGCGCGGCGGCAGTGTAGCGAAGTCGATTGGCAACAAACGTGTCATCCCGAGCGTAGCGAGGGACCTGGGGCGGCGGGCGGCTCCGAGGCGTGCGCATCGCGCCACCCGTTCCCCAGGTTCCTCGCTACGCTCGTAATGACACCTGAAGGCCTGCCACTCGCTCGATCGCCTCGAGCATCGCGGCGACGGACGGATCGTCGTCGCGCGCCGACCAGCGGCTGCGAATCCAGTCGAACGGCGACATCCCGGAGATCGCGTAACGAGCCTGCTCGATCGCCGCGTTCAGACGCCGTTCGCGAATGAGGTTCGCGCGCCGGGGTCGCGATGAAGCGAGCGCGCTGCGCAAGACGCGAAGCTGCCACGGCGCCAGTCGCGACGGACGCGTCGCCGCCTTCGCGCGCCGCGGTGCGCGGCGGCCGAAGCCGAGCGGGTCGGGCTCGACGTCGCGGGCGGCGGGTGTGCGGGGCGGGAGGGGGCGGGCGTAGGCGGAGCGCGGGAGCGCCGAGGTCTTCTTCCGCGCCGCGAGAATCGCGAAATCGGACGCGATCGCGCCGGAATCGACGAGCGCACCTTCGAGCGCGCACATCATCTCGATCAGCGCCCGCTCGTGCGGATCGTCAAACCGGAAGTTCTGCACGATGTCGTAAAGGAGATGCATCAGGATCGTTCCGCCGAGCGCCTGCGACTCGAGCACTTCGAACCGCTCGCCGATCATCGGCAACAGATCCTCCGCCCTCACCGCCTCGGATGGATCGTTCGCGATCATGAGCTCGATCGACGGTCGTTCCTTCCGCTCGTAAGTCGTCTTTTCGACGTGACCGCGGCGCAATCTCTCCGGAAGCGCAGCGAGCAGCTCGTTGACGATGTCGAGCACGTCAGCGTGAAACTGAAAACGATTCGGTCCGACGTATTCGTTCACCACCAGCGTCGCATCGGGCTTCATCGCCCCATCGATCTGCGCGAACGCGTGCTCCAGGTTCTCGACGTGATGCAGGATCGAGTGCGCGACAATCACGTCGTACGCATTCGCTTCCAGCTCGCCGGCATTCAGATCGATGACACCATAGGTGATCTTCGGACCGCCTGCGGCGCGAGCGCGTTCGACCGCCTCTTCCGACACATCGACCGCGTCGATGCGGGCGACGTACGGCCACTCCGCGATCGCGCGCTCGAGCCATCCTTCGCCACATCCGAGGACGAGAACGCGCAGGTGATCACCGACGAAGAAGCGGTGAGCCCACGAGGAGAGCCATTCGCGCGCGGGGTCGCCGGTCGCGCGCTCGTTGAGGTGCATGAGGATAGCGGTCGACGCCATCCAGCTCACTTCGGCGAGGGTGTGCGTGAACTCGGCCGATCCCCACTTGCGGGCTGGGTCCATCGGCCGCGAGGATAGCAGTGCTCAGTGGGGCGCCGGTGTCCTCACCGGCGCGGCGCCCGCCGCCACACTGGCTGCGCCTAGCCGATCCACGACCGCATCCAGCAGCGCCTGGATCGTGGCGTTCTTCGCCTCGATGTCGGGACCGCGGCCATAGCGGCGAATCGCCTCCGTCGTCGTCGGACCGATCGACGCCAGCATCGCATGCTTCGAGACCTGCGATCTCTCCTCGGAGGTAAGCCGGCCGAAGAAATGATCGACGGTCGACGCGCTCGTGAATGTCACAGCGTCAACGGAACCTTCGCTGATCAGGCGCCGCAGCTCGTCGATGTCGGAGTCCGCAGCGACCGTGCGATAGGCGATGCCGAGATCGACTTCTCCGCCGCGCCTGCGCAACTCCTCGATCAACTCATCGCCACCTTCGGCCGCGCGGATGACCGCCGTGCGAATGCCCTTCTGATCCGCTTCGAGGAGGGGAAGGAGCGCAGTCGACTGGAACTTGTCCGGCACGAGATCGGGATTGATGCCTCGCGCGCGCAGATCGGCCGCCGTGGTGTCGCCGACGGCCGCGACCATCGCACCGGCGAGTGCACGGGCGTCGTCGCCGTGCTCGTGCAGACGTTCGAAGAAGCTCTTCACGCCGTTGGTCGAAGTGAAGATGATCCACTGGTAGTCGGTGAGCGCATCGATGATCCGGTCGAGCGAGTCGTACGACTCCGGCGGCGCGATCTGGATCGTCGGGAACTGCAGGACCTGCGCGCCGGCGTCCTCGAGAAGCCGCTTCAGCTCGGAGGCCTGTTCGCGCGCGCGCGTCACGACGACGCGTTTGCCGAACAGCGGCTTCGTCTCGAACCAGTTGATGACGTCGTGCATCTTCACGACTTCACCGACGACGATGAGCGCAGGGGTCGGCAGCTTCGCCGCCGCGACACGACTCTCGATGTTGCTGAGCGTTCCGGCGACCGTGCGCTGTTCGCGCGTCGTCGCCTTGGAGATCACCGCCACCGGCCGTTGCGCGGGCATGCCGTTCTCGATCAGCTTGCGAACGATCAGCGGAAGATTGCCGAAGCCCATCATGAAGACGATCGTCCCCTGCAGGCGCGCCACGACGGGCCAGTCGATGCCGGTCGAGTCGTCGCTTTCGTGACCGGTCACGAGCGTGAGCGATGTCGCATACGAACGATGCGTGACCGGAATGCCGGCGTATGCGGGGCCGGCAATCGACGACGAGATGCCGGGCACGATCTCGACCGGAATGCCGGCCGCGACGAGCTCCTCCGCTTCTTCGCCGCCGCGGCCGAAGACGAACGGATCGCCGCCCTTCAGACGAACGACCGTCTTGCCCGCGCGGGCCTCGTCGACGAGGAGCTGATTGATCCTGTCCTGCGGCAGCGTGTGCGCGCTCGCGCGTTTGCCCACGTACACCACTTCGGTCTGGGGAGGAAATGTGGACGTGATCTCCTTCGAGACGAGCGCGTCGACGGCGATGAGGTCGGCGCCGGCGATCAGCTCCGCGGCGCGTTTCGTGAGGAGGCCTGGATCGCCGGGGCCGGCGCCGACGAGGAAGACTTTGCCGCTCATGCGGTGAGGCTCCGGGCAGGTGTCATCCCGAGCGTAGCGAGGGATCTGGGCGGACGGGTGGCTCGATTCACGTGCGTCGCGCCGCCCAACCCCCAGATCCCTCGCTCCCGCTCGGGATGACACATTCTCATGCGCTCACCCCGAGTAACTCGACCGCTCCCTGTCGCTTCAACTGTTTCGACACTTCCGAAACGGCGACGTCGTCGCGGCCGCGCGCGTCGGCGCGGATCACGCGCGTCGCGTCGTAGTCGGACATGAACGCGCGGAGACTCACCTGATCGTTCGATACGGTGGCGTGAACGGCGATGCACGAGTAGCAATCGAGCCGTTCACCGAACGACTGCAGCACGCCGCGCTCGCAGAGTGCGGCGACCTCGGTGGGCCCGTGATTGATGCGACGGACGGCGTCGATCGCGCGCGCGTTGTCGCTCAGCGCTTCGATGGCGACGATGCCCTGGCCGGCGGCCGGGAGCATCTCCTCGACAGAGAACAACGAAGTGATGTCGGACGTGCGGCCGAGGCGCGTCAGGCCGGCGCTGGCCAGCACGACGGCATCGTAGGCACGGGATCGGATTTTGTTGACGCGCGTACCGACGTTGCCGCGAATCGGCTCCACCTTCAGGCCCGGAAAGCGCGCCAGGATCTGGGCGCGGCGGCGCGGTGCGCTCGTGCCGACGACCGCGCCGGCGGGCAAGGCCTCGATCGGTGTTCCGTCGGGCTGCAGCCAGGCATCGCGTGGATCGGCGCGCTCGAGAAACGCGGCCAGTGCGAATTGGCGCGGAATGATCGAGGGCACGTCCTTGAGGCTGTGCACGGCGATGTCGATCGCTTTCCGCTCCAGCGCCTCTTCCAGCTCCTTGACGAAGAGTCCCTTTCCGCCGATCGAGGCGAGCGGCACGTCGTGGCGTTTGTCGCCGGTCGTCTTCACCGTGACGATCTGGAAGTCGTAGCCGAGCGAGATGAGCCGTCGCGCGACTTCATTCGCCTGCCAGAGCGCGAGCTCGCTGCCGCGCGTACCGATCCGGATGGGATCGCTCATGAGATGCCGAAGATCTTTCGAATGGTGCGGCGCAGCGATTCGCGCTCGTGCGGCTCGTCGGACGATTCCTTCAGCTGCAGGATCGGGTAATGAAGGATCTTGTTCACCATCTGGGTGGTGAGCTGCTCGACCGCCGAGCGCTGCTCCGCCGAGACCGGCCCGAGCTTGCGCAGGCACTTCTCCAGCTCGGCGGCACGGATCGTTTCCAGCCGCTGCTGCAGCTCGACGATCGTCGGCACGACGTCCTGAGCGACGAGCCGGCGGCGGAAGGCGTCGACTTCGCGAATGACGATCTCTTCGGCCTGGCCCGCTTTTTTCTGGCGCAGCTCGAGGTTCGCGTCGGCGACGTGCTGCAGATCGTCGATGTTGTAGAGGTAAGCGCCGTCGATCTGCGAGATCGCCGGATGGATGTTGCGCGGCACGGACAGGTCGATGAGGAACAGGTTGCGCGACTTCCGCGACGCGAGCGCACGCTCGACCTGCTCCGGTTCGATCACGAAGTGCGGCGCGGCCGTCGACGCGATCACGATGTCGCAGCGGATGAGGTGATCCTCGAACGCGGAGAACTGCACGGCTTCTCCGTTGAAGCGGCGCGACAGCTCGACGGCCCGCTCGAACGTCTTGTTCGCGACGAAGATCTGCTTCACGTCCTGGGCGGCCAGGTGCTCCGCGGTCAGCTCGCCCATCTCGCCGGCGCCCAGGAGGAGGACGCGCAGTCCGTTCAGATTGCCGAAGATCTTGCGGGCCAGCTCCACCGCCGCGTAGGGGACTGAGACGGCGTGCTCGCCGATACCGGTGTCAGTGCGCACGCGCTTGGCGACGCGCATCGTCTGTTCGAACACCTGCTGCAGGAGCGAGTCGAGTACGCCAAGCTCCAGACTACGTTGAAATGCCCCCTTCACCTGACCGGCGATCTGCGGTTCGCCGATGATCATCGAATCGAGGCCCGAGGCGACACGGAAGAGGTGCTTGACGACATCGCCGTGCCGGAGCAGGTAGAGATGCTTCTCCAGCTCGGTGCGGCTCGTCCCCGCGCGGTTGCTCATCCAGTCGACGACCATCTCGACCGCATCTTCCGATCCGGCGGAGACGATCGTTTCCACGCGGTTGCAGGTCGACAGAACCGACGCGCCGTCGATGCCCGGCAACTGCGCGACCGAGCGCACGATCTCAGGCAACTTCGCATCGCTGACGCTCAGACGCTCCCGCACTTCGAGCGGCGCGGTGCGATGGTTCACGCCGACGAGGAGCAGCGGCATGACGCCACCTCCCGTTGTTCGTTCACGTGTTTGCTCCGCTCCTTCCGAGACCGAGTCGCGGTCGAGCGGAATCCCGTACGACACCAGGATCGATTCAGCCATGATGAATCCCCAGCATGGCCACCACAATGGCCACGAACGCGCCGGCGGAAATGAACATCGTCCGCCGCGTGCGATATACGCCGCTGATGTACGACTGCAGCAGCACCGCGAAGAGCACCCACGCCACCACGGCGCCGACCTGCTTCGTCCGCAGCTCCATCGGTCCCGCCGTCGTGCGATACGACCAGAGCACGCCGGCCAGCAGACCGAAGGTGTAGACGCTGAAGCCGATCGCCAGTGCGCGATAGCTCACGAGCTTGCAGACGTTCAGGCTCGGGATCCACTCCCACAGCCTGCCCGGACGCTTCGACTTAAGCGAACGGTCCTGCAGGTACGCGAGCACCGTGAACGCCAGTCCGATGAGAAGGCCGGCCACGCCGACCGTCGTGAACAGAATGTGCGCCGTGAATAGCCGCGACCGCAGCGCCGGATCGAGCTGCGCGAACGGCTCCTGAACGACGGCCGTCACGGTGAGCAGCAGCAGGACCAGCGGATAGACGAAGAATGACGCGGCGTGGACGCGATAGCGGATGAAGAGAATCAGCTCGATCAGGAAGATCGTCCACGCCACGAACGACAGCGCCTCCGGCATGTTCGTCAGCGGCGGATGGCCGGTCTTCGTGCAGATCGTTCCGATCCAGATCGTGTGACTCACGAAACCGGCGATCATGAATCCGAGCCCGACGTGCTGCAGGCGCTTCTCTTTGCGGAACAGCGATGCCAGAGCGACGACCGTCCCGGCGCCGTAGAGAGCGAGGGCGGCGTACAGCGTCGCGTTCGGAGAGATCGTCATGCCTGCCCCAGCATCTTGCTGAAGACGACCTTGTCGTCTTCGATGCGGTAGAAATCCTTGATGCGCGAGATCTCCGCGTATCCGCTCTGCTGATAGAAACGGAGCGTCGGGCCGTAGCTCTCCTTCGACGATGTCTCGATCAGCAGCATTCGCCCCCGTTGTCTCCGCACTTCATTCTCCACGAAACGAAGGAGGAGCTGGCCGAGTCCCTGTCCCTGCCGCTTCGGATCGACGGCGATCCAGTAGAGGTCGAACACGCCGTCCGTCAGCGGAGTCGGGCCGTAGCAGGTATAGCCCTGCACCATCTTCTTCGGACCGCTGTCGGGCTCCTCGAGGACGTGAACGATGTATTCGCCCTTCTCAGGGTTGTCGAGCGCCTGATCGACGAGATCGACAGCGGCCTTGACTTCATCGGGGGTGAAGCGCGCGACGGCGACGAGGATCTGGTGGATCCGTTCGCGGTCCTTCGGCTCGACCGGGCGGATTTTCATATCGACGTTATCCCGGGCGCAGCGAGGGATCTCCTGTGCCTCAGCGATGAACGCGCGTTCCGCGGCTGACGTGACGCGCCCTCGCCAGAGCACAGTAGATCCCTCGCTGCGCTCGGGATAGATCAAGAACGAGCCGCAATGATAAGCGAGGAGTTTATCCCGAGCGAAGCGAGGGATCCTCTGGGGAACGGCGACGCACTCGCCGGTCTCGACTGACGAGAAGCACCTTCGCCGTGGCCCAGTAGATCCCTCGCTCCGCTCGGGATGAACTAATAAACACCTTCGCGGTGCCCCAGCAGATCCCTCGCTCCGCTCAGGATGAACTACATGGCCGCATCGATCAGCGCGTTCACGAATTCCGGGAACGCGATGCCGGCGGCCTCGAGGGCCAGCCGCAGGCCCGAGCCGCGGCCGATATCGGGATTCGGATTGATGTCGACGATCCACAATTGGCCTGTTCGCGACTGCCGCAGGTCGAACCGGCAGTAGCCGCGAAGTGAGAGTAGCGACGCCGCGGCCTCGCACAAAACCCCGATATCACCCCGCAAGGTGTCATCGATCACAGCCGGGGTCCGGTTGCGGGTCGCTTTGTCCTCCCGCGAGCCGAAGGCCCATTTCGCCTTCCACCCGACCACCCGTTCGGCGGGCGTAAGTGACTCATCGAACACGATTTCGCCGGGCGGGAGGATGTGGGGGCCGTCCGTTGCGAAATACATCGCCTGATTGAATTCCGCGCCATCGATGAACTCTTCGACAAGCGCCGGCTGCCGGTACGTCTCGACGACGTACCGCACGCGAGCTTCAACCTCGGCTTCGGTTTCGCAGACGGCAGCAGCATCGATCCCGATGCCGGCGTCCTCCTGGCTGGGTTTTACGATCCAGGGGCCGTTCGTCGTGAAGAGCCCGCGCCCCCACCCGGATTCCTCGCCGTCGAAGCCTGCCCCGAGCGAAGTCGAGGGGCCACTCGGAATGACACGGGCGCCGGGAGTCGGCAGACCAGCGGCGAGCAGGAGCTGCTTCACTCTCCACTTGTCCGTGCAGAGTGCGACGGCGAGCGGATCGCAGCCGGTGAACGGGATGCCGAGCATCTCCAGCGCGAGCGCGAAATTCATCTCCCATCGCGGATTGCCGAGGACTCCTTCGCAGAGATTGAAGACGACGTCGGGACGGGCGGCGCGGAGCGCGTCGAGCACGTCATCGATCGAATCGCGCACCAGAAGCAGCGCGCCGCCGGTGACTTCGGCCACTTCGCGCGCGGCATCGAGGACTTCCGCTTCGCCGATTCTTTCGATCGGGTTGAGGTGAGGTTTGCGGTGCAGATCGTCGTTACAGGTAACGACGACCTTCAATCGGCCGGGCTCCATCGGGCGATGATCACCTCGAGGATGCGTCCGATGAGACGCTCGTAGCTCCACCCCATCCCGCGGGCGAGGATCACGAGATCGCTGTTGACGGGATGCAAGCCAGGCAGCGGGTTCACTTCGACGAAATTGGGGCGCCCATCGCGATCGCAACGCACGTCGACGCGCGAGAAGTCGCGCAGGCCGAACGCGCGCCACACCGCGAGCCCAACGCCGGCAACGTCCTGGCGGTCGACGCACCGATACTCCACGCGATTCGTGTAATCCCGCTTCACTTCCAGCGAATAGATGAAGTGCTTCTCGGCCGTGCGAGGAACGACCTGCATCACGCCGAGAACTTCGCCGCCGATGATGCCGACCGTGAACTCGTCGCCGGGGAGGTATTCCTCGACCAGCACCGGTCCGTAGACCGACAGCCGCTCGATCGCCGCGCGCAACTGGCGCGGGTTCTCGCAGCGCGAGGCCGGGGTGATGCCCATCGAGGAGCCTTCACACGCGGGCTTGACGAACAACGGATACGCAAGGGGCGGCGAGGGCGCCGGCGCTCCACTGGACACCGCGAACGGCGCCGTGGCGATGCCGTTCGCTTTGGCGAGCATCTTCGCGAGCGCCTTGTCGAGCGTAATGCCGATCGCCACCGCGTCGGCGCCGCTGCACGGGATGCCGAGCATCTCGAGCGTGGCCGGCACCTGCGACTCGCGGCCGCGGCCGCCGATGCCTTCAGCGAGGTTGAAGACGCCGTCGACTTTCGTCGCGCGCAGTTTGTCGAGCATCGCCGCGCCCCAACCGAGGCGCACCGGTTGATGGCCATGAGCGCGGAACGCCTCTTCGAGCGCCTCGATCGTCTCGATCGAATCGAATTCTTCGAATCGATCGTTCGGATCGCTGCTCGCCAGCGCGTGCTCCGATTTGAGGTTGTAGGTGAGGCCGATCTTCATCTGTGAGTCGTGTGGCGCCGCCGACCGCGGCGGCGCTCGGTTACTCCGATCCCGGCCTCCGCCTCTTCACCGACACGCCCTTCGGGATGTCGCGCACGGCGCGCGGCTCGAAACGGTCCGCGGTGCGGTTCAACAGCTTCGCCACGCCACGCTCCTCGAAGCTCTCGCGCTCATTGCAGCGATCGCAGGCATGCGGCTGTCGCGGCACGTCGTCCCATCGGCCGATGACCCCTTCGAAGTTGCGGTACACCATGGAGTCGCCGTAGTGGCCGAGGACG
>Ga0210377_10001628_pt1 | contig 20390 bp, 19 predicted proteins | sample PLM4_65_b1redo_FD_155480 | JGI IMG/M metagenome (GOLD analysis project Ga0210377, IMG submission 155480) | Groundwater sediment microbial communities from an aquifer in East River, Colorado, USA - PLM4_65_b1 redo | ecosystem: Environmental > Terrestrial > Soil > Riparian zone | place: USA: East...
GCGCTGATCCGTGCGGTGAAAGAGAAAAGGCCATTTAATATCCTGGATATCAAAGAAGAACCTCTTGCAGATACCGTGCTCATACAGCAGCTCGGCACGCACGCTTACGCGGTGGTCCCCTTAATTTCCCGCGGCAAGGTGATCGGATTGATTTGGGTCGATAATTATTTCAACAGAAAGCCGATTCTGGAAGAAGATATGCAATTTCTTGCAAGTTTTTCCAACCACATAGCTTCTGCAATTGAGAGTACGAGGTTGTTTGAACAGGTGACTATGGCTGAACAGCAACTCGAAAATATTTTCGAATCTATATCGGATATGGTTTATTTTGTGGATAAAGATTACGAGATTAAGAATGTTAACCGTGCGGTAAGTAATAAAGTGGGGATAAAGCAATCGGAGATCATAGGGAAAAAATGTTACGAAATTTTCCACGGCTCGAACGAGCCGGTTAAAAGGTGCCCGCATTACAAGACGGTAAGCACAAAAAAGGCCTACATCGAAGAGCTTGATGAACCACATCTGGGGGGTACATTCCTTACCTCAAGTTCACCGATATTTGACTCGGCAGGGGAATTTATCGGATCCGTCCATGTGGTAAGAGATATTAGCGAGTTAAAAATATTGCGTGAAAAACTGGTTATGTCTGAAAAAATGGCTGCACTTGGAGTGGTCGCCGCAAAAGTTGCGCATGAGATCAGGAATCCTCTCGTTTCTGTTGGAGGGTTTGCCAAGAGACTCGAAAAGAAACTGGACGGAAATCTCAGGGAATATGCAGCCATTATCGTGAAGGAAGTTGCCAGACTTGAAGGCATATTAAAAGAGATACTCGGATTTGTGAAAGAAGTCAGGCTTTCAAGAGAAAATATCAATTTCAATGTACTCGTTCAAGATGTATTAAAATTGATGGCATCCGATATCAAGGAAAGAGGCATCATTCTCGTGCAAGATTACGGAGATTCTCCGGACCTTTATATTGATCCCAATAGGGTCAAAGAGGCCATCGTAAATATTATTTCAAACGCGATCCAGTCGATAACCGGCAGCGGTTCGATATATATCAGAACGTATAGGGAAAAAAAAGATGCGGTACTGGAGATAAGGGATACCGGCAGCGGGATACCCGTGGAAGACCGGGCATTTATTTTTAATCCGTTCTATACAACAAAATCTTCCGGCACAGGTCTTGGTCTTGCTATAACGCATAGAATTATACAGGAGCATAACGGAAGGATTGAGGTTGAGAGTGAAGTGGATAAAGGGACTGTTTTCAGAGTTTTTATACCTATAAAGGAGGGAGAAAAATGAAGATATTAATAGTAGACGATGACCAGAATATTTTGAGGCTTTACAAGGAAGAACTCGAGGACGAGGGGTATACTATTGTTACTGCTTCGAATGGGCAGGAGGCTATCGAGAGATTTGAAGAGGAAGATCCTGACCTTGTTACGCTGGATATACTCCTGCCGGATATCGACGGCATTAAGCTGCTAAGACAGATGAAAGAAAAAAAACCGAGACTTCCGATTATCATGTCTACCGCATACGATTACCGAGATGATTTTGCTGTCTGGGCATCAGAAGCCTATATTGTAAAGTCATCCGACCTGACTGAACTGAAGGCGACCATTAAGAAATTGATAGAAAGGGAATAGGGCGAGTGGTATTAAAATCTTTGTTGCCGGCGTATGGGGGATATACAATCGCCCGTGATGAAAAGGTAATACTTATCAAGGGGGCAATCCCCGGTGAAGTTGTGGAAGTGACTATTGAGGAAAAGAAGAAGGATTATGCTGTCGCAAAAGTATTAAATATTATAGAAGCGTCAGAATACAGAATTGAGCCGAAATGTCCTGTTTTTGGCTTTTGCGGGGGATGCCAGCTTCAGTTTGTATCACATGAAAAACAGCGAATGATGAAAGATGAGATTATTTTGGATTCATTGAAACGGATAGGTGGTATAGAGATTTCTCTTGAAGCAGCACTCTCCGGTTTGACATGGAATTACCGGCACAGGGCACAATTTAAGGTTTCACGGGACGGAGAGATTGGATTATTCAGGGAATCTTCAAGGGAGATCGTAACATTTCAGAGTTGTCCATTGATGGACCAAAAGATCAATGCGCTGCTTCAGAAAATAAAAGAAACCGCCGGAGCCCGAAATCTCAGCGAAATACATATAGCGGTCGGTGATTCCGCTGTAGTTTTTTTGAAGGGAAGAGGCTATGACAGGGCATTGGCCGACGCATACCGGGAAATCGGCTTTGCCGGGGTAATGCTCGATGATGAAACCTATACAGGTGCTGTGTATACGGTATTTGATCTCAATGGCTTGCAGTATACTGTTGCACCGAGGACTTTTTTTCAGGCGCACTGGAATCTTAATAAGGTGATAGTGGATTTCGTCATACAGCAGCTATCACCATTAGGGGGTAAACGGGTTCTCGATCTGTATGCCGGCGCGGGGAATTTCTCTCTCCCCCTGGCTGTTCATGATGCTGATGTGGTTGCCGTTGAAGGAAATCCTTTTGCTGTCGATGATGGAATAAGGAATGCGGAACTGAACAGCTTGAAGAATTGCTCGTTTGTCAGGATGGCGACCGAAAAATACAATATAAAAAAGAAATTTGATATCCTTATTCTTGATCCGCCGAGACCCGGACTTACCTCTGATATGGCAAACAAGATTTTAAAGAACCCTGCTGATACTATTGTTTATATATCTTGCAATCCATCCACATTAGCGAGAGACCTCAAAAAGCTGAGAGATAAATATGAGATACGGACAGTACGTCAGATAGACTTTTTCCCGAACACCTTTCACATAGAAACGATCGCGTTCCTGCAAGTCAGATAAACAAGAAAAAACTGTCTGCAGGAGAAAAAATCAGGGTGATTATGGTATTTTATTGATATTGGAAACTTCATGTAGCAAAGAAAAAAACGATGTTTTCAGGGAAGTAGTAATATTTGAGGACGAAATTTCGAGAGAATCCCACAAAGCTCTCTTTTCTTTGGATGACGACTGTTACCGGCGGAACGGTAAAAACATTGTGGATACGATTCTTGAAACCACCCAGGCTGGCTTATCCAAACTGCATATATCGGCAGGATGGGAAAATATACTGAAGATAGCCGTCTGGACCTGCGACAGGCCGCTCATTCATGAGGTCACAGCTCTTATCAAAAAAACCGGTGTGAAAGAAGAGGATCTGAGACCTTTTACACATTCTGATATAAACGATATTTTCCCATGGCTTTACTACAGCAATAGATTTGATATTTTAAGAAAGATCTGTAATACAGCAAAAACGAGGATTGAATCAAAGATCGACAGCAGAAAAGTGCTGGTTTATTGTCATCTTGTTTCAGAGGGAACAAAAAAAATAGTTGCAAGCAGTCTTTGAAGGTGTTGACCGCTGCCTGTGCAGGCAGAAAAAATGATAAAGGAAAACATCATGAAGATTGAGAGCAGCCGGCTACGAGGGCAAACTACTATTGAACTATCAAAGGCAAAAATGAAGACGCGTCCCTGGTGACAAGTTCATGACGATATCTCTTCTACCGAAGCATTTTTATTGAATCAAGAAATACTGAAGTCACCATCACCTGATCCCTTTATTTAAAATTATCGATAATAAGGAACAACCTTAACTATAGAAGGCGGGCAAAAATGAGAAAAGGCTTATATCTGGACAATATTCCTTTAAGTGACGCCATAAGGAAATGGCGTGAAAGAATAGAATCGGAAAAGGTGCTCCCGCTGAAGCCTGAAACCATTCCTGCAGGGCAATCTCTTGGAAGAATAACAGGCGAAGCGATATTTGCAAAGTTGTCTTCTCCTTCTTATCATGCTTCTGCTATGGACGGGTATGCAGTAAGGTTCCCTGATACCTTCGGAGCTTCGGAAAGATCTCCGAAAAAACTTCAATACGGGGAACAGGCCGTTTATGTAAATACCGGGGACCCTATTCCTGATGGTTTTAATTCAGTAATCATGGTGGAAGATGTAAATATCATCCAAAAGCGGGATACCGGAACCAGGACGCAGGATGGTTATAACGGGCTTGCAGAATATATTGAGATAATTCAACCTGCAACGCCCTGGCAGAATGTCAGGGTTATCGGGGAAGACATAGTTTGTACGGAACTGATCGTACCAGAGAATCATAAAATAAGACCGGTTGATATCGGTGCGATAATCTCCGGAGGACATACAACCGTCCATGTTCGCAGAAAGCCCATCATCGTTATTATTCCAACAGGTTCTGAGATAGTAGAACCCGGCAGCGAGTTGGTCAAGGGCAACATAATCGAATCCAATTCTTTCATCTTGTCAGCGCTTGTTCAGGAATGGGGCGGGAAGCCCGTGAGGATTAAGGCTGTTCCGGATAAGATTGAAGAGATAGAAAAGGCTATCCTTGAAGGGTGCGAACTCGGTGATCTTGTCGTGGTAAATGCGGGATCTTCAGCCGGCTCTGCTGATTTTACCGCAGATGCCGTGGCAGAACTCGGAGAGGTGATTCAACATGGCATAAATATCAAGCCAGGAAAGCCGGTAATTTTGGGCTGGGTAAAAAATACCCCGGTGCTGGGGATACCGGGATATCCTGTTTCAGCGTTTATAACTTTTAGTATTTTCGCCAGAATTCTTGTCTGTACATTGCAGGGCAGAGAACTGCCCGATCCTGAGTATATGACGGCAAAGATGTCTCGACAGGTTGCGTCTTCTTTGGGACAGGAAGAATTCCTCAGGGTTAAACTCGGAAAAGTGGGGGAAAACATGATTGCAACGCCTGTCAGCAGGGGCGCCGGTGTTCTCATGTCGCTGGTAAGGGCCGATGGATTTGTCAGGATACCTGCAATGTCTGAAGGTGTTGGCGCAGGAACTGAGGTCAATGTTGAACTCCTCAGGGAGAAAAATGAGATAGGGAATACTGTTGTATGCATTGGCAGTCATGACAACTCATTAGATCTGCTTGCCAATGTCTTGAAGAAAAATTATCCGGGATTTTCTTTGTCATCCGCTCACGTCGGGTCAATGGGAGGGCTCATCGCGTTGAAAAAAGGCGAAGCACATCTGGCCGGCACGCATCTTCTCGATGAAAAGACCGGTGAGTACAATGTCCCTTTTCTCCAGCGGTTCCTTGGTGACAGGGGGATTGTACTGATGAATCTGGTGTATCGCCAGCAGGGACTTATGGTCATAAAAGGTAATCCCAAGGGGATCGGATCTTTTGAGGATCTTTTGAGGGATGATGTTGTTTTTATAAACAGGCAGAGTGGGTCAGGTACAAGATTGCTAACTGATATGTACCTCAGGGAAAATAACTTATCTTCAGCCGATATCAAAGGGTATGAGAGAGAAGAATATACGCATATGGCAGTAGCTTCGGCTGTTCTGAGCGGGATTGCTGATGCGGGCATGGGAATTTTAGCTGCGGCACGCGCGCTTGATCTCGATTTCATACCTCTGGCAAAGGAGCGATATGATCTTGCCATCCTGAAAGAATATATGGATACGAGGCCTGTTTCTGCTGTTCTGCAGATAATTAGGGAAAATAATGACTTCCGGATATCAGTAGAAAATCTCGGAGGCTATGATGTAACCGATATGGGAAAGATACTCTATGAGTCATAACCCTTTCGTGTTTCTTTATGATGTTGATCTTACCCCACCTGCAGTACAAGACAAGACTGCTGACGCAGACCGACTAAAAAAAGTGCTGGGGGAAAAGGGGCTTCATGAGGTGATTATCCCTTTGCATATTCTGAGAAGGTTGCCCGAAGAACTTCGCAGAAACCAGTTTAGCCTGAGGCTTGTTATCGGCTTTCACGGAAATGGCTTCAGGCTGCTTGATATGGGCAAAGAAAAGATTTACGGCCTTGCTCTGGATATCGGCTCTACGAACATGGAATGCTCATTGCTCGACCTTGGCTCCGAAGAAAAAATCGACAGCATTTCGAGAGAGAATCCTCAGATGAAATTTGGAAGTGATGTCCTGACCAGGGTCCAGCGCGTCATGGCAGGTAAATCCGGGAATTTGACCGATGAACTCTTGCAGGGCGTTAATATGCTGATCGAGACGATATGCGCGAAAAACTCTATCGCTCCTGAAGATATATATGCAGTTATCGTTACGGGGAACACCATCATGACTCATTTTTTCCTTGGGTTAGATGTCCGGAATATTCCGGTAAGTCCGTATATCCCTGCTGTCAACAGTGGTATTTTTCTCGATGCAGGTGAGACAGGTCTTCAGGTTAATCAGTACGCTGTCATCTATGTGCTGCCGAATTCAGGAAGCTACGTCGGGGGAGATATCATCAGCGGTATTATCTTTTCAGGCGTATATGAGGAAAAGGCCCCGGTTCTCTTCATAGATGTGGGGACAAATGTAGAGGTGACACTGGGTTGCCGTGACTGGATTATGGTAGGGGCAGGGGCAGCCGGTCCTGCGCTGGAAGAAGGGATTGCAACCATCGGTGCAAAAGCGAAACCAGGAACGATCTGCGGGGTGAAAATAGACCGCTTGGACAAAACAGTGCAGATAGATATCATTCCCGGAGAGGAGCCATTGGGGATATGCGGATCCGGGATGATCGAACTCATCTCCGAACTATATCTATCAAATATCATCGACCAGTCGGGAAAGTTCATAGAAAAAGCAGTCGGCGTGGTAGAAAGGAGCGGGGAAAAATCATACCGCTTGTTTCTATCAGGGACAAAGGAGCTTTTGTTGTCCGAACATGAGATACAGAACTTTCTCCTGTCGAAGGCTGCCATGTTTTCCTTCCTCTATGTCTTTGTTAAATCTCTGGGATTGACCTTCAGAGACATTGAGAAGGTCTATATTGCAGGCGCCCTGGGTTGCGGGATAAATCTCGAGAATGCCATTACAATCGGGCTCCTTCCCGATATGCCAAGGGATAAATTCATATTGTTAGGCAACTCGTCGCTCGGTGGAGCCGAGATGTTATTACTGGACCGGGGACTTATAGCGCAAATTGAAAATATATTGCCTATGATAACTTATAGAGAAATGAACGAAAATCAGGATTTAATGAACGTGCTGCAGGGGGCTTTCTTCATCCCCCATACGGAGCCGGATTTACTGAAGGGGTGATCATACCCTCCATGTCTTGTGATTTTCTTTTTTTCCAGGGATGCAGACAAAAAATACAATCATGAAGTCTTATTGCAGCATTTGATAACTAATGTGTCACTTATTTCAATAAGGCCATTCTCAACGACATCGTTGATAAGCGGCAAGATCTTGTATATCATCTCTTCAGAGTCAACGGCCTCGAGCTTGACAGGCAGGCTGGTCGAAAGTTCGAGCATTTTCGATGTATGAAAAATACCGTCGCTCCCATAACCCGCAACACCCCTGAAAACACTGACGCCTGCAACCTTTTGCTTGTAAAATATGTCCAGCAGAATTTCATAAACCGGTTTTCCCTTATACTTGTCGGACTCATCAACATATACCGTGAGCTTTTTTGCAGGACCTTTACGTACCATGTGTTATCTCCTATATGCTCTTTGCAATGAATTCGCCTAATTTCAATGCTGCAAACCCAGCGATGACGCTGAGGATGACATTGGCTAACGCAATGAACCATTCACCGTCTTTCACGAGATTTCCTGTTTCATATTCAAACGTTGAGAATGTGGTATAGGCACCGAGAAAGCCTATTACCAGAAATAACCTTAATTGCGGGCTGACCATGAACTTTTCAGTGAAAAGAGACATAAGAAGGCTGATGAAGAAGCAACCGCTTATATTAACGACAAAGGTCCCGAGGGGAAATATCCTACCCCATTTTTGCCCAATCCAGAGGGCAACGATATATCGGGCAACAGCACCCAGGAATCCACCAAGCCCTATTATGAAGTAGTTAGCCATCATGCTGCTTTTTTCAGAAAAAAAAGATCTGCCGCGAGAGACAAGCGGACTCGTAGAAGATAGAGACCGCAACTTTAGTCATAGAAATTAAGTTAACCGGTGACTACGGTTATGTTTGAAAAATGTCATTAATCATAGCTTTGTGCATCCAATGACTTGTTTTCATCGTTTAAGAGCCTTTTGGCACCTATGAATCTTTTTACAAAATAGGGGGCATCCAGATTATCAACCTTAACTTTTTTCCCTTTTGATGATGCATGGATGAAAAGGTTATTGCCGAGATAAATACCCACATGAGAGGGAAAAGAAGCATAGGTTCTGAAAAACACGAGATCACCCATGGATAACTCTTCTTTGTCGATTGTTTCACCTTCATTGAACTGTTCCCGTGCAGTCCTGGGAAGATCCAGGCCTAGAAGACCATAAACTTTTTTTACGTAAGCGGAACAATCGATGCCCAGGATACTGTTCCCTCCGAATTTATAGGGGATGTTTAAGAGTTTTTTTGCGAAGAGAGTGAGCTTTTCCTGTAAACTTTTTTTGGAAAATTCGTCAGATTTCGGTATGTTCTTGAGTTCTTCTTCCAGGTTCTTTGTGAGAATCTCACTATTCCTGAGTTCGGCAATAACTGACTGATCTTCTTCGAGGTACAATTTTTGGCCAGTTTTCAAGGAAGGAGAATCCATTTCATTTATTTCCATTAATTCTTCTGCATCAATGTTGTGCTTTTTGGCTATTTTCCAGATGTTATCGCCTTTCTTGACTGTGTATATTTTTGGCCCGACAGATTTAACGAGAAGTCTCTGCCCATTCTTTAATTTTGCTGATTTCTTAAGACCGTTCAATTCTCTTAGTTCTATCACCGTGACAGAATATTTATGAGCAATAGAGGAGAGGTTATCACCCTTCTTTACAAGGTGGTGGATATCTCCGGGCGAAGTATTTGAAGGTTCGATTGCTTTATCAGCGATTCCATTTTCTTTGGGTGTTTTTTCATGTGAAAAGGTGTCTTTTGGGGAATCAGCAGATTTTGATTTTTTATGTGTCTCGTTTTTTTGCGAAGGGACAGTGATCTTGTCTCCGGGTTTCATACCTTTCGCAGAAGATGGATTCGCATTCATCAGGTCGTTTAAGCTGACGTGGTATTTTTTAGCAACGCTGTAAAAACTGTCACCTCTTTTTACTTTATACGCGATTGCGGCTTCAGACCCTGATGCAAAAAAAACAGGGAGAAAGAGGAGTAAAAGGGCGAGGGGCGTGAACAGATGCAGACAAGGTTTTTTCATATGGCTTCCTCACGTGCAAGTTCTTTTAAGGTAGGGAGTTCTGTCAGGTCTTTGATCCCGAAGTACTGGAGAAACTCCTGTGTTGTGCCGTAGAGGAGGGGCTTTCCCGGAACTTCTTTTCTCCCTATGATTTTTATCAGTCTTCTGTCTAGGAGTGTTTTTATGACACCATCTGAATTGACGCCGCGAATCTGCTCTAATTCAGCCTTGATGATGGGCTGCTTGTAGGCGATTATGGCAAGTGTTTCTAAAGAAGGCATCGATAGTCTGTTTGAAGTGTTCGTGCTCGTAAATTTCTTTAGCCACGTGGAATAAAGCGGGTTAGTTACCATCTGGTATCCGTTGGCGATTTCTATAATAAGGACTCCGCTGTCTTTCTGTTTGTATTCCAGAATAAGCTCATCAACGAGCTGTTTAAGATCGCTTTCGGGCAGTTCCGTAGTACTTTTGAGGTTGGCAAGTGTAACAGGATCTCCTGAAACAAAGAGCAACGCCTCTATGAGAGCTTTTTTTTCCTTGCTTGTCATCTTTGGTATGAAACTATAGCAAAAAAGAAATGAAAAATTCAATAAAATTAAACAGGTGTGCTTCTTCATTGAAAGAAGTCCTCGAATACTCACTACCTTTAGGCCGAGAAGAAGAGACATAGGGCTTTAAGGGACTGATGTCAATGCCTTCTCGCTAAGATGGTCTGGTCTATCTTAACCCAAGGACATCCTGCATGTCATATAATCCGGAAGGCTTTCCGGCAAGCCACGAGGCAGCTTTTAATGCCCCTCTTGCAAAGGTATCCCTGCTTGAAGCCTTGTGAGTGATTTCTATCCTTTCGCCAAGCCCACCGAACAATACAGTATGTTCTCCTACAATGTCACCGGCACGCACGGTCTGAATCCCGATCTCTTTTTTCGTTCTCTGGCCGATGACGCCTTTCCTGGCATAAACTGCCACTTCTTCAAGGTTTCTGTCTACAGCGTCTGCAAGTACCTGTGCCATTTTCAAGGCAGTTCCGCTGGGGGCATCTTTCTTTAATCTGTGATGAGCTTCTACAATTTCAATATCATAGTCATCACCAAGGACCCTGGCTATATCCTCAAGAACTTTTAGCAGGAGATTGACCCCGAGACTCATATTCGATGCTAAAACGCACGGGATAACTTTCGTCAAGGATTCGATCTCTTTCAAATCTTCTTTAGAAAAGCCGGTCGTTCCTATGACCATCGCCTTGCCTTTGCCGGACGAGATTTTCAGATTTTCCTTCGTTGACTCAATGGAAGTGAAATCTATGATCAAGTCGACCTTATCGATTATTTCTTCAATGCCTGCTGAAAGCGGAATCCCCAGTTCACCTATGCCGGTAAGTATACCTATATCTTTGCCGATATCCGCATGCCCCTTTCTTTCAAAAACACCCGCAAGCTGTATGCCTTCATATTCTTTTGAGAGTGCCGTTATCCTGCTACCCATCTTCCCTGCTGCACCTGCTACCCCAATCTTTATCATATTCTCCTCCATTATGTTCTCCTAGCTACAGAGATGTATATATTGCACTTAATTTTCCTCTTCATTTTCTCCTGAATGATCTTTTTCTTCTATGGGTTTTCCGGGAATGCGGTATTCTTCAGATGCCCATGTCCCAAGATCAATAAGCTTGCAGCGTTCGGAACAAAAAGGCCTGAAGGGGTTCTCTTCCCAGGTTGTTATATTTTTGCATACAGGGCAAATAATTTTCATGTTATCTATGAACTACATTTTGGATTTTTCCCGTATCTTTTTTCAACAGGTTTTTTATTAAGATATCCGAGATAATACCGTTTACGATCCCTGTGAGTGAACCGATAAGTATAATGAGAGGGCTGATGATGAGCACTGCCTCGATCCTTTGTATAAACAAATAATAAGCCAAAGACAATTGCGCTATATTATGGAAGAACGCACCGATAAGGCTTATGCCGACAGCCCCGAAAAGATTTTTGAAATATTTTATGGACAACCCCATTGCAACTACACTTGCTATGCCACCCCCTGTGCTGAGGATAAAGGCAGGGCCGAGAAAAGTACCGATGAAAATGGATACAAGCACCACCCTTATCAAGGTAACCATGAGCGCGCTCCTGAATCCGTATAAGATAAGAGCAACAAGCGTTATGATATTTGCGAGGCCGAGTTTGAGCCAGGGTATCGGACTAGGGAGAAGGCTTTCAAAACCATGCAAGGCGAGAGCATATGCTGAAAGAATCGCAATGCGATGCTTATCCTGTAACTGCATCAATGCCGTGCTGCTCGTCTTTTTTGCTGCCGCCTACAATAAGAACAAGTTTATTCGGAAGGCATACGATTACACCTCTGGATATCCAGCCTTCCCTGACGCAGATCTGGTTCCGGCAATGGGCTTCTTTCACTCGCACTTTCTTCCCCTCTATTTCTATAAGGGTATTGCCATAGGGACCGCTTACGGAAATCAACCTGTCGACGTATAAGGGCAGGGTATATGCCGGTTTTCCGTCTATTTCTATGATAACGTCCGATCCCTGCGAGAGGGCATCTCTTGAGACAAAGATTCCGGCAATGGATAGAGAGATCAGGAAGAAAAACAGCAATCTGTCCGCCAAGGTAGTATTTTTAATGGTTTCTTTCAATGATAAGCTTCCCCTGTAATCCCGATGTCGTATGAATAGTTCCTTTATCGTCGATTATCATAGCATCCATACCCATCTGCTTTGCAAGTTTCACCCCTTTTTCAGGTCCAAGTATGAAAAGAGCGGTTGAGAAGGCGTCAGTCATGACTCCTTCATCGGCTATTACTGTTGCGCTCTGACAGGTATATGCCGGATATCCTGTTTGGGGTATCAAAAGATGATGGAATCTCTGCCCGTCGATAAGAAAATATCGCTCATAATCCCCTGAGGTTGAAATTGCCTTGTCGCTGAGAGGTATTCTGGCGATTATTTCATCGTCAATACCCCTTTGGCGGGGGTTTTTAATGCCCACAACCCACGGTTTTTTATCAGGCTTCAGGCCATAAGCTTTTATGTCACCGGCAACCGCAACAAGACCGGCCTTTATCCCATTTCGTTTCAGTGATTGCACCGCGAGATCGGCAGCATACCCTTTTGCAATACCGCCCAGGTCGAGAAGCATACCCTTCTTTTTGAGAAATACGGTGGAGTTAACTTTGTCAATAATGATGTTTTTGTAATTAACGAGTGAAAGATTTTCCTTAATAACTACATCGGAGGGTCTTGTTTTATTAAGAAAATCCCATAGTTGTATTTCAGGTCCTATTGAGGGATCAAAAGCCCCTCCTGACTTTTCAGAGACAGAAAGCGCTTTTTTTATGATATCCAGGGTTTCGGGAGATACCCTGACTTCTCGAATCCCTGCGTTCCTGTTGATATCTGATAATTCGCTCCTATCTGAAAAAAAATTGACCAGATTGCCGAATTTCTCGATTACAGCAAAGGCATCTTCAATCGTCTTATCAGCCGTATCTTGAGAGTCAGTTACCACGGTGATGGTAACAAAAGTATCCAGCAGGGCTTTGCTTTTCTTATATGATGACAGCTTATCAGGTGAGCAGGAACTCAGTAGCACGCATAGGAAAAAGATGAAAAACAGATATGCCTTATATTTCCCCTTAAAAATAATCAAACTCCTTAATAGGTCAGTCATTAAGTTTAAAATAAATACCCCTTATTTTAAAAGTAGGAGAAAGGGACGGCAATAATCCATCTGGCATGAGTCCCGGGATTATATCTGCAGAGATACTTAAGCGAAAAAATGTCTGCTTGCAGGAGTCGTTACAGGGCCGGCCTTCATGAGTTTAGATTTAAGAAACATTCCGGTGTAGGATGCCGGGTTATTGACAATGTCTTCCGGCGGGCCCTCCGCGATCACGTACCCTCCGTTATCTCCTCCTTCCGGTCCTAAATCTATAAGGTAGTCTGCTGACTTTATAACATCCAGATTATGTTCTATGACTATTACGGTGTTCCCCTGGTCTACGAGCATATTGATAATGTCGAGAAGTCTCTGAATGTCGGCGAAATGCAGACCGGTGGTTGGTTCATCCAGAATATAGAGGGTATTGCCTGTGGATTTTTTAGCTAATTCACGAGAAAGCCTGATCCTTTGAGATTCACCCCCTGAAAGTGTGAGCGCCGATTGACCGAGTTGGAGATATCCAAGCCCGATATCTTCAAGCACCATCAGTTTTTTTTGAATACGGGGGATATTCTCGAAGAAGCTCAATGCTTCTGTTATCGTCATATCGAGAACTTCAGAGATATTTTTCCCTTTGAATTTGATTTCGAGAGTTTCACTGTTGTATCTCTTTCCTTTGCAGTTGTCGCATAGGATGTAGGCATCGGGTAAAAAATGCATTTCGACCTTGATCAATCCGTTGCCGTGACATGATTCGCACCTTCCACCGGAGAGATTAAAGCTGAACCTGGATTGCGAATACCCCCTGATTTTTGAATCCTGGAGAAGTGAAAAAAGCTCTCTGATCGAAGAAAAAAAACCGGTATATGTTGCAGGATTCGACCTCGGAGTACGGCCAATGGGTGATTGGTCAACACTAATCACCCGGTCTATCAAATTTAACCCTTTTATGGACGTATAATTTTTATGCGGGAGGAGCTTATTGGCAGGCAAACGAGAAAGACTTTCATGTGCTGCTTCATAGAGTAAATCGAAAATTAATGTACTTTTCCCTGAGCCGGAAACACCGGTAACACCAGTGAACAGTTTGAGAGGTATTTTCACACTAATATTTTTCAGGTTATGTTCGGATGCGCCCTGGATGGCAATGAAATCCTTGGCCTTTCTTTTTTTTGCCGGAGATGCGATAGAAAGTGTCCCCTTCAGGTATTGGCCGGTAAGGGATTGAGTATTATTCTTAATCTCTTCGGGAGTCCCTTCTGCCACAACCCATCCCCCTTTTGTCCCGGCGCCTGGTCCCATATCAACAATGTGGTCCGCCCAATTGATTGTCTCTTCATCATGTTCAACAACGATAATGGTATTGCCGGCATTTTTTATCTCAGAAAGACTTTCCAGAAGTTTGCCGCAGTCCTTTGGATGAAGGCCTATGCTGGGTTCATCCAAAACATATAAAACTCCGGTGAGAGATGAGCCCATTTGTGTAGCGAGTCGCACCCTTTGAGATTCACCTCCCGAGAGCGTCAGGGACGGCCTGTCCAGTGTGAGATACCCCAGGCCAACATGGGTTAAAAACAAGAGCCTATCCCTTATCTCTTTGAGTATTCTTGATGCGATGATATTTTCCCTCTCTGTCAGTTTGATAGTATCCAGAAAAAAAAGGGTATCTTTTACGGACATCCGGCAGAATTCTCCGATATTCACGTCCTGAAACTTTACGCTTAAAGCCTCTTTTCTGAGTCGAAGACCGTTGCACGCTCTGCAGGGCTGCTGATGGTATATCTCTGTCGAGTCTTCCTCGATACCTTCGAACCCAAGGCCCTTACATGCAGGGCAGGCACCACCCGTACTATTAAAGGAGAAGAATCTCGGATTTATTTCAGGATAGCTTATTCCGCATTTTAAGCAGGCTGCAGTTGTAGAAAAGATAACATCCTTATTCTTGTCGAGAATGTTAACGACGAGGGTATCAGCATATTTAAATGAAGTCTCAATTGCTTCGGTAATCTGTCTTTCAATACCATTCTTCATGATCAGTCTGTCTACGACGATCTCTATGGTATGTCGTTTTTTTTTCTCCAGTATTATTTCCTGTGTCAGGTCAACCATCTTATTGTCAATTCTGGCCCTGACGAATCCTTCGCTGCGCATTTCCTGAAGTTCTTTCCGGTAGTTTCCTTTTCGGTCTTTCACTATGGGAGACAGGATCTGGATTCTGGTGTTTTCCGGCAAGGAAAGTACCGCGGCGAGGATGTTTTTAGATTCCTGCGACGAGATTTCAGAGCCGCAGTTGTAACAGAAAGCCTTCCCCAATCGAGTATAGAGAACTCGAAGATAATCATAAATTTCCGTAATCGTCCCCAAGGTCGATCGCGGACTTCTGCTGACGGTTTTCTGATCGATGGCGATAGAAGGGGACAGGCCTTCTATGGAGTCAACATCAGGCTTCCGCATCTGTTCCAAAAATTGTCTCGAATATGCAGACAGACTCTCAACATAACGTCTTTGGCCTTCGGCATAGATTGTATCTATTGCAAGAGATGATTTGCCGGAACCCGATGGGCCGGTTATCACCGTGGTTGCATCTCTCGGGATAGCGATGTCGATATTCTTGAGGTTGTGCTCCCTGGCGCCTTTGATCAGGATAAATTTCTGCATGGCTCAATGTTTACTATAACTTAAAGGATCAGCATAAGTTAACAAATCTGCTGATCGTAGATGAAATACCTTAACCCTCGCCCGTAGCATTTAACTTTTCGGATAGGTGTAGTAATATATCCTAACTATGTGTTTTCAGTTTATTTGACCATATACGTTTGATCAAGAAGCGGGAAGACAAGAAAGGTACCATGAACACGGCGATTGACAAAATAGCAGTTTATTTACGGATGATCAAGTTTTCCCATTCGGTATTTGCCCTCCCGTTTGCTTTTACGTCTGCCCTCATCGCTTCGTCTGGAATCCCGGAGTTAAGGAAGATTGTATGGATAGTGATTGCGATGGTGGGAGCACGGTCTGGTGCCATGGGCATGAACAGAATTATCGACAGGAAAATCGACAGTGCTAATCCTCGTACGAGAGGACGTGAAATCCCACGGGGTGCCATCGGCGTTTTTGAAGCTGTTCTTCTTGTCATTGTTTCATTTGTTTTTTTCGCATATGCGGCGTATATGCTTAACCCGTTATGCCTGAAGCTGTCTCCTCTGGCGATTGCTGTCCTTATTGCCTATTCCTATACAAAACGCTTTACCTGGATGTCTCATTTTGTTCTTGGTCTCGCGATATCTGCCGCGCCTCTCGGTGCCTGGATGGCGGTGAAAGGGTCTTTTGATATTGAGATTATTCCGCTCTCTATCGCTGTAATTTTCTGGCTGGCAGGATTTGACGTATTATATGCATTACAGGATATTGATTTTGACACTACATACGGACTTTATTCGATGCCGAAGAGATTTGGTGTCAGGAAATCTATTTATTTTTCGAGGATATTTCATATGACAAGCTTTTTCTTGCTTGTTACAAACGGTATGATATTCAAACTCGGCGGCGTTTATTGGACAGGAATGTTCCTGACAGCGGGGCTTTTTCTCTATGAACATTCGCTGATCCGGGAGGATGACCTCAGTAAGCTCGATTTTGCTTTTTTTAATATGAACGGTTATATCAGTTTAACGGTATTTATCTTTACTCTGATGGATTATATGGCATGAGAAAATATGTTTTGGCTATAACCGGTGCTACCGGTTCGGTTCTTGGTTTAAGAGTTTTGCGGGAGATTGTCAAGATAGCAGAGGTTCATCTGCTTATATCTGCTCAATCATTCCCTATTATCCTCCAGGAAACCGGAATCGACTGGCATGGTGATACGGAAGAGGATGTACGGGCTAAGGTCAGGAAGTCATTATATTCAGAGAAGGTTTATTATTATCATGAAATGAACCTTGCTGCTCCGGTTTCAAGCGGGTCCTTCAAGACAGATGGAATGTTCATTGTCCCTTGTTCGATGAAAACCCTCTCCGGCGTTGCTCACGGATATACGGAAAATCTCATACAAAGGTCTGCCGATGTTACCATAAAAGAGGGCAGAAACCTGATAATTTCACCACGGGAGATGCCTTTCAGCGCAATCCATCTCGAAAATATGTTGAAGCTGGCAAGATTGGGAGTGCGAATAGTACCACCGGTTATGGGGTTTTACCACCGACCGCAGACTATAGAAGACATGGTGGATTTTGCTGCCGGCAAGATCCTTGACCTGATGGGGATTGAACACGATATTTTCAGGCGGTGGGGCGCATAACAGCATATGATATAGGTCATATACTTTCATGGCAAAAAGAGTAAACTATAAGTAAGATGTTTAAGGAAAGTTGCCCAGGAAGCAGAGAAATCAGGACGCCTTCTCCCGAAGAGGTAAGGTGTTTCTGGTGTGATACGGTCAATGAGATGTGGACCGATGAGGTTGAGGCTGACTGCAAAAAATGCGGGAAAAAATTGACACGTGAAATGCAACCTTCCTGTATAGAGTGGTGTCCTGCTGCCAGAGACTGCGTCGGCGCGGAAAAGTATGAAAGACTGATGGCAGCCAGAAAAAAATAGGCTTGTGTTGATACTGAAGAGATAGAAAAAGCCCCTCTCGTCTGAAAGGGGCTTTATAGTTTCATGTTAAAGGGTATTAAGCTTTTGTAACGTTGACTGCTTTCGGTCCCTTGGGACCATCTGCAACCTCAAATGTTACCTCCTGGCCTTCTGCAAGGGTTTTAAAATTATTGGACTGAATCTCGGAATAATGGACGAAGACATCTCCCCCATCCTCTTTTGTAATGAATCCGTAACCTTTGGTTTCGTTGAACCACTTTACTGTACCTTTCTGCATGCTGCTCTTGCCTCCCGGAAAAATGATTTGAGCCTTCGGAACCGCAAAAACTTCCGAAACTTCCGGCAAAATTATCACTTAAAGGACCGCGAGAGGTCAAGAAAAAATTGTCCTATCTCTCATGAGACAAGGATACCGGATGATCAGTTCTTGCATGTTCCAGCATAAGGTTTGACAGATATTTTATGAACAGAACAGGATCTTTCGGTTTTGAGCCTTCCAGCAAGAGCGCCTGATCGAAAATGAGAAGAATATATTCTTTAAGGATAGTGTCATTCTTGTCTTTTTCAAAGATCCTGAGCATCGTATCAAAAACAGGGTGTAGCGGATTAATCTCGAGTATCTTCTTGTGTTCCGGTATGTCTTGCCCCATAGATTTCAAAAGTTTTTCCATCCGGGGGTCAAGATCTCCTTCATCCCCGACGAGACAACAGGGCGAATCTTTTAGTCTTCCCGAAATCCTTACATCTTTCACCTCGTCTTTTAAGGCATCTTTGATAAAAAACAGGAGATTTTCGAATTTTTCCTTTGCTTCTTTGACGCTTTCCTGCTTCTGTTTGTCGATACTGATTTCACCCTTTATTATGGATTTAAGCTTTTTCCCTTTGTATTCGAAGTTGCTGAAAATCAAATCATCAATTTCATCGAGCATGAAAAGGACTTCATAGTCTTTTTCGGTAAACATCTCGAGGTATGGAGATTTTAACAGTTCGTCCAGTGAATTCCCTGTGAGGTAATAAACCTCCTCCTGGTCCGCTTTCATGGAACCGACATAATCAGCGAGCGTTCTGAATGCTCCCTTTTCTGCTATTGTTGAAGAAAAGAGAAGGAGGTCGGCGATCATCTCTTTCCTTGAATAATCATAATGCAATCCTTCTTTCAGGATTCTTCCGAATTCACTGAAGAAGGTGAGATATTTTTCATATTCGTTATTTTTCATTTCAGCAAGGGATTCCAGTATTTTCTTGGTGATGTTATTTTTGATGATCTCGGTCTGACGGTTGTTCTGCAACATCTCTCTGGAGACATTGAGCGGCAGATCGGAAGAATCTACCAACCCCTTCACGAATCTGAGGTAGTGGAGGATGAGCTGTTCGCAGTGATCCATGATCTGGACACGCTTGACATAAAGGGCAGGGCCGATTTTGAAATCCTTGTAGAAGATATCAAGAGGAGCCTTTGACGGAATATAAAGGAGAGAGGTAAATTCTGATGTGCCTTCCGCTTTGTAGTGGATAATCTTTGAAGGGTCGGCAAAATCGTGGGAGATATGGTGGTAAAATTCACTGTATTCGACGTCCGTAATTTCAGATTTATCCTTGAGCCATATTGCCTTTCCGGAGTTTACGGTCTCTTCTTCCCTGACCTTAACCTTCATGCCTTTTCCAATGGTAGAGTCTTTCTCTCTTTCGACTTCCATAACAACGGGATATTCAATGTAGTCGGAATATTTTTTGATGATGTTGCGGATCTGCCATTCGTCGAGATACTTTTTTTCCTCTTCTTTTATCGACAAAATAACATCTGTGCCCGGATCCGTTTTTTCAATGTCTTCTATGGTAAAGGAGCCGTCAGCTGTAGATTCCCATTTTACACCGGGTCCATCTGTAGCGGTCTTCTTCGATAGGACGGTGATCCTGTCAGCAACCATGAAAGCAGAATAGAAGCCGACACCAAACTGACCGATCAACTCAGGATTGCCCTGTATGTCTTTGTTCTTCAACGACTGCAGGAACTCTTTTGTGCCTGAATGGGCAATAGTTCCCAGCGCCTGAATTGTTTCGTCCCTATCCATACCGATGCCGTTATCGCTGACAGTAAGTGTCCCCGCATCCTTGTCAGCGGTTATTTTGATCTTCCAGTCTCCCTTTGGTCCCATCAGGTCGCTGTTCAGCAGTGCTTCGTAACGCGCCTTGTCGAGGGCATCAGAAGCGTTAGAGATGAGTTCCCGCAGGAATATCTCCTTGTGTGAATAGAGGGAATGTATCATCAAATCCAGTATCTGATTTACTTCTGTCTTGAATTCCATTTTTTGTGTGCTTCTCATTCTGTTGACACCTCGAATAACGTAGTATGGTTAGCACTCGGGCAAAACGAATGCTGATATATCTTTAGTATAAAGCGTAAATCGTTGTCAAGATCATGGGAGGGCAAGGAATAATGGCGGGGCGGACGGGGCTCGAACCAACGGCCCCTATGCCGCAAACCGCTATTTTAAGCCTTCCCATGTTTCCTTTTATCCTCGATTTGAACCACCTGTGAACCATCGTTAATAATTTCCCGTAAAAGTTCCACGTCGTGACGGGCATATTTTTCCGTCATCTTGATAGAACTATGTCCTGTTATCTTTGATACTAAATTGAGATTTCCGCCTGATTCTTTCAGCATGTGTGTCGCTGTAGAATGTCTCAGCCCGTTATACATCTTAATCGGCGGGACTCCTGCCTTTTTACATGCTCTATGCCAGATCCTTCTGATATTCTCTGATTTATACGGACGGCCTTCCTGATTCGTGAATATGAAAGCCTCCGGCAATTTATCTTTGAGGCATAATATATCAAACTTTGCGCTGATCGGCAAATAATAGTCCTTCCTGGACTTCCTGCAGCGGATTTCCTTTAAGGAAAAAGCCTGCTCGATATGAACAGTCATATCTTC
>Ga0210377_10001629_pt1 | contig 20386 bp, 18 predicted proteins | sample PLM4_65_b1redo_FD_155480 | JGI IMG/M metagenome (GOLD analysis project Ga0210377, IMG submission 155480) | Groundwater sediment microbial communities from an aquifer in East River, Colorado, USA - PLM4_65_b1 redo | ecosystem: Environmental > Terrestrial > Soil > Riparian zone | place: USA: East...
CTGCCGGCAGCTCTACTGGCCGCCGGCTGCGGAGGAGAGCGCACCCCTCGCGCCCCGGCGCCCCCGCCGGCCGCTGTCGCTCCTCCCGCCGCGCCTGGCGTCGCTCCGGACATCATGCTGCGAGGGACGGTGCATCTCGAGCCCACTCTCACCTTTCGGTCGTGCGAGTCCAGAACGATCGTCACCGCTCTCGACAGCACCGGCGACCGGCTGGTGGCCACCTATCGGCTGATGCGGCCGTCCAACGAGGTGGGCGTGTATCTCCTGGCGCGTGGCGCGCCGGCCGGCAACGGGGCGGTCATCCTCCGCGAAGTCGAGTATGCCACCCTTCCTACCGCCATCGAGGGCTGCGACCAGTCGCCACCCAATGCGGATATTGTGGCCTGGGGCGCCAATCCCGATTGGCGCCTGACGATCGCCGGATCCGGAATCGAGTTTTCCCAAACCGCCGAGCCGGCCGGTATCGCTTTCCAGGCGACGCCTTCGACTGGTGCGGGCGGCGCGATCCGGTACGAGGTTCCCGCCGGAGCCGGTGGCGCCCATACCCTGCAATTGGATCTCACCAGGGCCGCATGCAACGCCGGAACCGGCTACACCTACGGTGCCATGCAGGCATCGCTGGTAATCGATGGCAAGGCGCTTCGCGGCTGCGCCTGGCGCACCCGCCTGCCCTGACGCCGACCGTCCATTCCCCAAAACGACGAGCCCGGGCAACTCGCCCGGGCTCGTGCACTGCAGGTACCCCGCGTCGGGCTATTGCACGATCTGCACCCAGCCCCGGCGGGCCAGCGGAACTCCGGTGCCTGCCGCTTTAAGCACGGCGGCGACGGCGCACGATGAGTAGGTAATCACCGGCGCGCCGGTAATGGAAATCAGGTCGCCCACGTCGGCGCTGTTCGCCGAAAACAGGGCGCCGTAGATTCGGCTGCTGGTGCCGCCGGTGCCGTGGAAATCGATGTTGCCGAGGGCCATGATAATTCCGTCGAAAATGAACGTACCCTGGATCCGCAGGTCACCCTGGACGAGAATCACGCCCTGACCCTTCCCGGTGTTGATCTGCGTGTCGCCGGTGAAGAGAATCACCGGCAGGTAGGACCGGCACTGCGTGATGATCGGGGGGAAGGCCGGATCGCCGGGTTCTCCCCAGTTGTTGTCGTCGCTGCGCAGGCAGACGCTGCCCGGGTCGACCAGGGTCGTATCCGGAGCCATGTTGTTGTAGTTGCCGGCCGGGAGGGTCTTGGTGACCGATCCGATCAGGGCATTGTAGATATCGGTGAAGCCCTGGGGGGTCACCGTCGTGTCATTGGGCACATAGGGATCCGTGGGACTCGGTGCGCCAAGGATCTGGGCCGTCCCGTTCTGTTGCACCTCGCCGGAGGCGCGGACGCCGGCAACGTCGGCCAGCGCGCCACTGCACGAGCCCCAACCGGTGGGGTTGGTATCGAATCCGCTGACCGACGAGCTGCCGCCCACGCGGACGTCGCCCATGCCCTCCACCGCCGCATCCACTTCCACGTTCGGAACCGTCATGTGGGCCAACTGCCCCAGCTCGCGGCTGGCCAGGATCTGCCCTGCGGCGCCCAGCCGCTCGCCGGTGGTCCTGACGTAGTACAGCACTCCCCCGAGCCGGGTGACGTAGCGAGTGTAGCGGTCCCGGCCCGAGGGCGACGTAGCGGTCGTGTAGGGGGAGCTGCCCAGGACCGCCAGCGAATTCCAGTTGACGTCCCAATTCTCGAAGGCATCGGCGAGCCCTGTCTCCGCCTGCTCCACCGCCTGGGTGGCCGCGATCGCGCTGCGTCCGCCCCCCATTTCCATCTGGCCGGCAAAGGCGGTGCCGGCCACGAGAGCGCCGATCACGATGATCGCGAAGAGCGCGATGGCGAGCGCCATGCCTCGCTCGTCCTGGCGTAATGAAGGTCGGCTGTGCGGGGATGTCAGCATTGTTTCTCCTTGGTCCTGCGTCAGCGTCCATTACGAAGCTGGACGCGCACCGTCATCGAATCCTGGAGCGTCGTGATGTTGCCGAACAGCCCCTGATTGGCCGCCCGGTCCAGTTCTCCGTACAACACCAGCTTTATCGACCTGACCTCGTCGGCCGCCCCCACCGGATCATTCGTGTCGTTCAGGTAGCTGAACCTGAGCCCTATTGTGGTGAGCGGGCCGGCTAGCGGCTCCATCACCCCGCCGGCCGCTGTGGTCCCTATGCCGAGCCAGTTGCGCCCGTTGGCCGCCACGAGGCCCAGGACCATGGATTCATGGGTCCGAACCGGGCAGGGGCAGGGGCCAACTCCCGCGGGAACGGGGCCGGTTACCGCCAGCAGCCAGGCAGGGCTGATCCCGTCCTCGCAGGTTCCGGTCGTCACGTTGTCGATCACGTAATCGTACCACACGTCGTCGGCCTGGGTGTCCTCGGTATGCTCTGCGAAAAGATAAATCCCTTGGTTTTGGGCCGGGATGGAGAGTCCGGAATACGTGCCGCTTTGAACCGTGATCACGGTCGCGGTGGGATCGGCGCAGGTGAGGCCGAATCCCCGCATGGCCTCATAGTTCAACTGGGTCGTAGTCATCGCCGTGATCGCCGACCCCCCCGTCCCACCAGCCTCATCGGTCCACAGCTCCTGGATCTCCGCGATCGCCAGCTGCAGCCCGGTCCGGAGCCCGCCCTGCAGGGCGGCCTTCTCGGTCTGGGTGCGAGCCGCGCGCTGGCTCACGTTGAGCACCCGGTACAGCGACCCCGCGACCAGTACGAAGATCACCAGCGCGACCAGCAGCTCGACCAGAGTGAATCCCAGGCGGGAGCGCGAGGACATGGCTGTCATCCGCAGAAAATGGAAGAGGACACGATCTCCGTCTTGGCTTGGGGGCCGACCCGGTAATTGACGGTGACATCGATGTTACGAAGATTACCCGAGGTCGTGACAACCGTGCTGGCCGTGAAGCCCCGCTTGTTCACGTTGCTCACCGTACCGCTCGCCAGGTTGGAACACTTCGGCGACGCCGCATACGCGGTGAACCGCATCGAGTCGAGCACCGACTGCGCGAGCGCCGAGGCATCGGTCTTCGCCTGCGCGAAATGCATCATGCGGGTGATCGAGCCTGTCGAGGAGGCCAGCGCCAGCACGCCGACCGTCAGCATGATGATGGCAATCAGGACCTCGATGATGGTGAAGCCGCTCCGAGTGCCGCGTTTCATCGGGTCACCCTCCCGAATCCGGAGATCACGACCGAATCCTTTATGCCGCTGCGGGCGAGTACGATCCGCCAGGTCCCCGTGGTCAGTCCGCGCGGGTCGACGGTCACGGTGTCCGACCCACCGGTCACCGTCACGGTCACCCCATATGAGCCCAGATTCAAGAATCCTCCGACCGTATCCCGGGTGCCACCCCCGGGCAGCACCCGGGGCCGGCGTTCGATCCACATGACGTCCCCGGACCGGATCAGGAATGCGCTCCGGCTGGTTTGTCGAGCGTTGATCCGGGTCTGGTTGAACTTGTTGAGCACCGCCAGCCGTGCGCTCCGAACCTGACTCTGGTTGAGGATCGTCTGCACCTTGGGCCAGGCGAAAAGCGCCATGAGGCCGATCATGACGACCACGATCAGCATTTCGACGAGGCTGAACCCCGTCGATCCAAAACGTCGGGACTGGTTGGGCATGCCTATGTATGGCTGCATGGTCTGGGCCATTGGTGCCTCCTTCGGCCCCGAAGATCGACTAACAGTTTGCCACTCGTGAGCCGGGCGCGCAACCCGAGCAGTGGGCCGGATGCAGCGGGTTAAGTGGCATGTGGACCTTGAGTTCGAGGATTCACGCCCGGCGGGCTCATCCCCGGATGCAACAACCGGCGGCGCGCCTGCCCCCCGGGAGCGATCGAATTCTGACCATTCGGTGTGGCGTCGGCGCATCGCCCCCGTTTCAACTGGGCCCCGTCCCATTGCGGTTTGGACGCTCCGGGAGCCAACCCCGCGTCCGGTACACCCGCGTCGCCACCACCTCGTAAAGCCAATCGCGAAATGCTTCCAGCCGGTGTTCGGGGGGCCGCCGCAGGTTGAGTGAGTAGTCCCGCGAGTCGGAGGGGCGGCACACCACCGCGAGTCCCTGGCGCTCGAAGACGGCGCAGGCGCGGCGGGTGTGCAGCGGCGAGGTAACCACCGCGATGCGCCTCCAGCGCTGCTGTCGCGCGAGTCCCGAAGTCGCCACCGCCTCATCATGGGTATTTCGCACCGGCCCCACCAGGTGGAAGACGGCCTCGGGATCGAGTCGCGCGACCAGGGCCCGCTGGTCGCCTTCCGAGCTCAGCGTGTCGCCGCGGAGGACTCGGCGGATGGAGGTCAGCACCAGGTGGCGCGCACGGAAACGATGCCGGAGCTCGAGTCCGGCCAGAAGCCGGCCCAGGGCCTCGCTTCCGATCCGGCCCTCCGGCGTCAGATTCCCGGAGAGTACCACCACCGCATCCACTTCCCGTCCACCGAGCGGGTCGGACCGCACCATGTCCCGCATCCGGTTGTCGAAGAAGGGGAACCAGCTCACCAGGAACACGCTCACGACGGAGACAGCCAGCAGGGCACGGAAGACCGGTGTCAGGCCCAGTGCGCCGAGCGCGGCCCCCAGGAGCACCACCCAGGGGAGGTCGCTGATGAGGCCGAGTCCCATGAGCGCGGGCACCCCGAGCGCGCCCAGGACCAGCCACGTCGCGGCGGTCAGGAAGATCCCCGCGCCGGCGGCGCGGATGCGGGATGGGCCGGGCGAATCAGCCGCCATGTTGCGCGTCTCCATTGGTACAGGTCACCGGTGAAGAATACATGCGCCCCGCGGGTTGCTCTCTACCATCGCGCCGCGGGCGCCATTATCGTAAGTCGTTGTCGCGCCCGTAGCTCAGTTGGATAGAGCATCAGCCTTCTAAGCTGAGGGTCGTGCGTTCGAATCGCACCGGGCGCATGTGCTCCCCACTCCAGAAGAATTTCGCGCCCTCTACCGGCTGGCCGTGCCGGTCGTGGTCGTGCAGCTCGGTCTCATGCTCATGGGCGTGGTGGACACCGTCATGGTGGGCCGCCTCTCCGCCGAGGCCCTCGGGGCGGTGGCGCTGGGGAATCTCTTCTTCTTTACCGCCGCGGTCATCGGGATGGGCACCCTGATGGCCCTGGACCCGGTGGTGGCACAGGCGGTCGGCGCCAGGGACGAGCCGGCGATCGCGCGGGGGCTCCAGCGCGGGGTGATCCTCGCGATGGTCGTCACCCTGCCCACGGTCCTCGCGCTCATGCTGGTTCGGCCGGCGCTGATCGTCATGCGCCAGCCGCCGGAGCTGATCCCGATGGCCGCCGGGTACACCTACGTCATCATACCCGGCATGCTGCCTTTCTACCTCTTCATCGCCTTTCGGCAGACGCTGCAATCGCTCGGCCGCATCGCTCCCATCGTGCGCGTGATCGTCGCCGCCAACCTGCTGAACGGCGTGCTCAACTGGGCGTTCATCTATGGGAATCTCGGTGCACCGAAGCTCGGAGTAGCCGGGGCGGCGCTCGCCACGACGATCAGCCGCTTCGCGCTCGCGGGCGCGCTGCTGTACGCGGGATGGCGGGAGCTCGGCCCGCGGCTCCGCCCCTGGCGTCCCGAATCGGGCAATCCCCGTGCGCTCGGCCGGATGATGCGTATCGGCCTCCCGATCGGGGCGCAGATGTTCTTCGAGTACGGCGTCTTCGCGCTGGTCGGAATCCTGATGGGTCAGATCGGCACGCTGGCGGTCGGCGGCCACCAGATCGCGCTCAACCTTTCGGCGATCGTCTTCATGGTGCCCCAGGGGATCGGCGCCGCGGCCGCCGTGCTGGTCGGACAGGCCGTGGGCGCCCAGGACCTCCCGAGGGCCCGCCGGGCGGCACTCGGCGCGGTGCTCCTGGGTGGCGGCTTCATGATGGGCTCCGCGATCATCTTCCTGCTCTTTCCCGGGGAGCTGGCCCGATTCTACACCGCCGATTCGGGGGTCCTGGCCATCGCCGGCTCCCTGATCGTGCTGGGAGGACTCTTCGCCGTCTTCGATGGATTGCAGGCGGTCTGTATCGGCATCCTGCGCGGCATCGGGGACACCCGCTGGCCGGTGGCCATCAGCATGATCGGCTATTGGCTGATCGGCTTGCCGGTGAGCGTATTGCTCGGGTTTCATCTCGGCTGGGGTCCCGACGGACTCTGGTGGGGACTGGTCCTGGGGCTCGCGGTGACCGCGGTGGTGCTCCTCGCCCGGGTGCGGGTGCGCTTGCGGCAAACCCTTCGGCGGATCATGATCGATCCCGCCCCGGTGCCGAAGGGGCTCTGAGAAGCAGGGCCATTATATTTTGGGGCGCGCTTCACCCGCCGGAGGAGCAACATGTCGACCCAGACCCTGCCCGAGCCGGCCGTCACCGACACGTTTCCGATCAACGGGACCGATTACATCGAGTTCTACGTCGGGAACGCCCGGCAGTCAGCTCTTTATTACCGCGCGGTTTTCGGATTCCGGTTGGCCGCCTACTCCGGTCCGGAAACCGGGGTCCGGGATCGCGCCAGCTATCTGCTCGTTCAGGACAAGCTGCGGTTCCTCCTGACCTCACCGCTCGGGCCGGAGGGGGAGATCGCCGAGCACGTGGGGCGTCATGGCGATGGGGTGAAGGATGTGGCGTTCTGGGTGGATGATGCCCGCAGCGCCTACGCGGCGGCGATGGCGCGGGGTGCCGTGTCGGCCGGAGAGCCAAGCGTCGAACGGGACGAGCTGGGTGAGGTGGTTGTCGCCGCGATCCGCACCTACGGCGATACGATCCACTCGATGGTCGAGCGCCGGAACTACCGCGGACTGTTCCGTCCCGGATTCGTCGAGGCCGAGTCTCCCTTCCAGCCGGAGGACACCGGACTCAAGCACGTCGATCACTGCGTCGGCAATGTCGAGCTCGGCAAGATGAATGTCTGGGTCAAGTTCTACGAGGACGTCCTCGGATTTTCCAACATTCTCACCTTCGACGACAAGACGATCAGCACCGAGTATTCGGCGCTGATGTCCAAGGTGATGTCGAACGGCAACGGGCGGATCAAGTTCCCGATCAACGAGCCGGCGCAAGGCAAGAAGAAATCGCAGATCGACGAATACCTCGAGTTCTACCGCGGTCCGGGCGTGCAGCACGTCGCGCTCGCGACCGACGACATCATCGCCACGGTGCGCGCCCTGAAGCGCCGCGGGCTGGAATTCCTGACCGTGCCCAAAGCGTACTACGACGCGGTACCGGCGCGGGTCGGACGCATCGACGAGGACCTGGCACCGCTGGCGGAGCTCGGAGTGCTGGTCGACCGGGACGACGAAGGGTATCTCCTGCAGATCTTCACCAAGCCGGTGCAGGACCGGCCGACCCTCTTCTACGAGATCATCCAGCGCAAAGGCGCCAAGAGCTTCGGAGCGGGGAACTTCAAGGCGTTGTTCGAGTCGATCGAGCGGGAGCAGGCGCTCAGAGGGAATCTTTGAGGTGAGCGGTGACCAGTGAGCAGTGAGCGGGAAGAGCCTGTCCCGCTGACCGCTCACCGCTCACCGCTCACTCACCACTTCAGCAGAGTCGCTCATGCCTACGTATCACAGCCTCGGCTCGATCCCCCGCAAGCGCCACATCGCCTTCCGTCGCCCCGACGGTGCCCTGTACGCCGAACAGCTGGTCGGCAACGAGGGATTCACCGGCCCGTCGTCGCTGCTGTACCACGTCCACCCGCCGACGACGGTGCTGTCGGTTCGGCGGATCGGGGAGCGCGCACTGGAGGCCGATCCGGACCGGACGCTCCGGCACCGGCACTTCCGCACGGCGGCCCTCCCCGAGGGAGGAAGTCCGACGCTGGACCGGACGCCGGTGCTCTTCAACGCCGATATCGCGATGCTCTTCGCGCGGCCGACCACGAACGACGCGCACTTCTATCGCAACGCCCAGGCCGATGAAGTGGTGTACGTGAGCCAGGGGAGCGGGGTCCTGGAGACGCAGTTCGGCGATCTGCCGTATCGCGAGGGCGATTACCTGCTGATTCACCGGGGGATTCTCCACCGGTACGTCATGGCGCCGGAGCCGCACCGCCTGCTCATTTTCGAGAGCAGGGGCTACGTCCGGACCCCGAAGCGCTATCGCAACGAATACGGCCAGATCGTGGAAGGAGCGCCCTATAGCGAGCGCGACTTCCGGCGCCCGATGGAGCTCCGGACCCATGATGAGCGCGGAGAGTTCCCGGTCCTGATCAAGCAGTACGACGGGCTCAACGAATATGTCCTCGATCATCATCCCTGCGACGTGATCGGATGGGATGGCATGTTCTATCCGTGGGCGTTCAATATCGCCGACTTCGAGCCGATCGTCGGCAAGGTCCATCAGCCCCCGCCGGTGCATCAGACCTTCCAGGGCGACGGATTTGTGATCTGCTCATTCTGTCCCCGGCCTTTCGACTTCCATCCGGAGGCGATCCCGGCGCCGTACAACCACAGCAACGTCGACTCGGATGAGGTGCTGTACTATGCCAGCAGCGAGTTCATGAGCCGGAAGGGGATCGAGTACGGCAGCATCACCCATCATCCCGACGGGATTCCTCACGGACCACATCCCGGCCGCGCCGAGGCGAGCATCGGTGCGCGGGAAACCAATGAGCTGGCGGTGATGATGGATTCCTTCCGCCCGCTTTCCGTGGCGCAGGCGGTGCTGCCGATCGAGGACCCCCGATACTTCCGCTCCTGGGTGGAAGGGCAGATCGGCTTCAATCCGCCCACTTCGTGAGGGATCAGGGAAAGGCCTTTCCCCCGACCCCTGATCCCTGAACGCTGAACTCACCTTGGTGAGATGTCATTTTACCACCGCATCACAAACCACATCCGGATCACGGTTCGCCCATCCTTCGTCGCCGACCAGTCGCGGCCGGAGGACGGACACTTCGTGTTCGCCTACGCGGTGCGGATCGAAAACGTAGGCACCGCGTCGGCCCAGCTGACCCACCGGGTCTGGCGGATTCACGATTCGTTCGGCGGGGGCGACGATCAGGAGGTGCAAGGCGAGGGCGTCGTGGGTGAACAGCCGGTCGTCTCCCCGGGGGCCGTCTATGAGTATGAGAGCTTCTGCGTCCTGAAGAGTCGGCAGGGGACGATGGAAGGGGCGTATCGCTTCGAGTTGGAGGACGGGACGGCGTTTGCGGCGCAGGTACCCAAATTCGTTCTCGAGGCATAACCCAACCGTGGACAACGATTGACGGCGTTGGCCAGATTGTTACATTTCTGACGCCGACCATGACCGATTTTCTCTCAGTCAAGCAGCTCGCCGAACACCTTCAGGTGTCCGATAAGACGATTTATCGTATGCTGTGGCGCGGCGATCTCCCGGGACGGAGGGTCGGAAGTCAGTGGCGGTTTTCTCGAGCTGAAGTCGACTTCTGGCTCGACTTGCGCCTGCCTCAGCTGGCTCCGCCCGACCTTCGGGAGATGAGCCGGTCCGCTGGTGGTGGCACCGGATCTTTGGGCGCGGCGCTGACTCCTCGCAACGCGCTGATCACTCTGACTCCTGGATCGCCGGCCGAAGTGATCCGGGAACTGATCGACGCGATAGACTTTCCCGAGCCGGTCGACCGGGCAGCCCTGGTGGCACGAATCCAGGAGCGAGAGGACACCTCCTCGACCAGTACGGCGCAGGGCGTCGCGTTCCTTCATACCGCTCGCTGGGAAGCGCGTGTCCTGCAGACCTCGAACCTCTTCGCGATCGGCCGCCTTCCCGCCCCGAGAGACTTCGGGTCGTCCGACGGGGACCCGGCCGACTTGTTTTTCCTCCTGCTTGCCTCCGACCATCGCGATCACCTGGCGCTGTTGGCCGGTGCGGCACGACTGAGCCGGGTACCTGTGGCACTTGCGGCAATCCGTGCGGCCCGCAGCGGAGCCGAAGTGGTCAATATCGTCCGCCGCGCCGAGGCCACGCTGATGCTCGAAAAGGAGAGCTAGGCGTCATGCAGCTGACCGTCCGGCAAGCTGCCCACTACTTCGGGGTGGGTGAGGACCAGGTTCGCCGATGGATCGCGAATCGCGGCCTCCCGGTGCACCGTGCCAATGAACGGATGCACCTCAACGCAATCGAGGTCTGGGAGTGGGCGGTCGAACGGGGGATTCCGGTGTCCCGGAGTCTGCTGGTCGAGGCTCGCCGCGCTCCGGAGGATGTCCCGCCGCTGCTGGGCCTGCTGGCCGAGGGCGGGATCCATCGGGATGTCGAAGGGAGCGACAAAGGCGCCGTGCTCGCTTCGATCGTCGCCCGCCTTCCGCTGCCGCCCGACGTCGATCGCGAGCACCTCCTCGCGGTGCTCGAGGCGAGGGAGGAAATGGGCTCCACCGGCATAGGGCAGGGCATCGCGATTCCTCACGTGCGCAATCCCATCCTGCTCCACGTCGATCGGCCGCTCGTGGCGCTGTTCCTGCTCCGTCATCCCGTGGACTTCGAGTCCATCGATTCCCAACCGGTGCACGCGGTCTTCCTGGTCGTCAGCTCGAGCATACCGGTGCACCTGCGGATACTCGCCGAGCTGGGATTCGCCTTGCGGGATCCGGGATTGCGTGAGCTGCTCCGCGGCCGGGCGTCATCGGAGCAGATCCTCGGACGGATCGACGAGCTCGCCACGGCGACGACCGCCCAGCATCGCGCCCAGACTCGGCGTTGAAAGCGAATCTGTAGTGGCTTTGCTCGGAGCCGGGGTACTCCTGATCCTGGTGGGCGCGATCGTGGCCCTCATCCTGGGCAAGCACCCTCGCCTGGCCGATGGCATGTTCCGATCGCTGGTGCTCGCCGGCTGTGTGACCGCCGCCGTGCCGGCGGTTCGGGTGCTTCTCGGCAGGCGGCTGCCGGTCATGTCGTTTCGCACCACGCTTCCCGGCGGGCCGTGGCTCGCCGGGCTGGATGAGTTGTCGGCGTGGTTCGTCCTTCTGCTCTGCATCGTGGCAACGGCCACGGTCAGCTACGGGGTCACCTATCTCGCACGAGAGCGTGCCCACCGCAACATCGGGCCCCCCCATGCGCTCTTCGCCCTGCTGGTCGCCGCGATGCTGGGGGTCTTTGCGGCCCGGGCTGTGGTTCCGTTTCTTCTGGCCTGGGAAACGATGGCGGTTAGCGCCTACTTCCTCATCGTCTTCGACCATGAGCGCCCGGGTGTTCGCGGGGCCGGCATGGTGTATCTGGTCCTCACCCATGCGGGAACACTCGCCCTCCTGGGAATGTTCCTCGCATGGGGGCGTTCGAGCCCGGATCTCTCCTTCGTGCACCTGACGCCCGGGGCCGCGCACGCGGTTGGGGGAGGCGCCCCAATCCTCCTGCTGGCCATCTTCGGGTTTGGTGTGAAGGCCGGGGTTTTCCCGTTTCATTTCTGGCTGCCAGGCGCCCACGCGGCCGCGCCTTCGCACGTTTCCGCCCTGCTTTCCGGTGTGATGATCAAGACCGGTGTGTACGGGCTCTTCCGCGTGCTCTCGCTGCTCGGCGCCCCTCCGCCCTGGTGGGCCTGGACCGTCTTGCTGCTCGGTCTGGCGTCGGCGCTCCTGGGCGTGCTGTGGGCGCTGACCCAGCACGACCTCAAACGCGCCCTCGCCTACAGCAGCGTGGACAACGTCGGCATCATCCTCCTCGGACTGGGGCTCGGCGCACTCGGGAACGCCTACCACAAGCCGGTCCTCGCGATCCTGGGGTTCGGCGGCGCGTTGCTGCACACGCTGAACCACGCGCTCTTCAAGAGCCTGCTGTTCCTCGGGGCCGGGGCGGTGGTCCGCGCCACCGGCACCGGTGAGATCGACCGGCTGGGTGGACTGGCCCGGCTGATGCCGCGCACCGCGTGGGCTTTCCTCATCGGCTCCATCGCGATCGTTGGACTGCCCGCGCTCAACGGCTTCATCGGTGAATGGACCCTGGTCCGCGGATTCCTGGCGGCGGGGGGAAGTACCGGCCCCCTCCGCCTGGCCGGGCTGGGGGCGGCCGCCATCGGATTGCTCGGCGCCCTCACCCTGGCCTGCTTTGTCCGCCTCGGGACCGCGGTTTTTCTCGGGAAGCCACGCTCCGCCGGCGCTCAACCGACCGATGACGCGCCCGGGGGAATCGGGGCGGGGCTCGCCCTTCTTGGCGTCGCCTGCTTTGCGATCGGACTGCTGCCGATGATCGTGGTGAGGCCCGCACTGCGGGTGGCGGCCGTGCTCTCGGCCTCTCCGGCCGCCCTCGCCATGGGCCCGATCGAAGGCTCCGCGACCCGGGCTGTGACCGCACTTGTCGCGGGGCTCCTGCTACTCTGCGCGTTGGTCTGGTCCGTCCGCCTGTGGGCCGGTCGAGCGGGACTCGTTCGGCTGGATGTCACCTGGGGGTGCGCGTACCCACAGCCGACCGTCCGCATGCAGTACACCGCGGCGTCTTTCAGCGCTCCGCTGGCGCGCGCGTTCTCCTCCGGGGCGCTCCCACTCGTGGAGGAGAGCGCGGCGGGCGTTGCCACCGGTGGGGAAGATCGCGTGCTCCGCGCCATCGCCGCGCCGTTCTGGCGGCGGATCAGACGGCTCGCGGCTGAGCTGCGGCCGCTGCAGCAGGGGAGGGTCACCACCTACTTGCAGTACATCATCGCCACCGTGGTGTTGTTGCTGGGCTACCTCTTTTTCGCGGCGAAGAGCGCCACCCCATGACGCTGCTCGCCGTGGGACTCTCACTGGTGTTGGTCGCCGGAGTGCTGGCGCGACTGCTGGAACAGCGACCCGGCGCGGCCGACCGGATTTTCCGATGGGGAACGCTGGCCGGTTGCCTCACCGGGATGGCGGGCACGATATCGTTTTTCGGATTGCCGGAAGCGGCCTCTTCCGCTGCCGGGCTCGGAGCGGCGTATGGCCTCGATCCCCTCTCCGCATGGTTCACCGCGGTGTTCCTTGGCGTAGGTGGCACCATCGCCGTGTACGGCACCCATTACATGGCGCGGGAGCGCCCGGAACGCCGGGTGGGGAGCGCCCACTTGCTCCTGGCCGTCCTCCTCATTGCGCTGACCGGAGTGGTCACCGCCCGGACCATCGTGGCGTTTCTGGCGGCGTGGGAGGTCATGGCGATCGCTGCCTGGTTGCTGGTGATCTTCGACCGGGAGCACGCCGATGTCCGACGGGCCGGTCTGGTGTACCTGATCCTGACCCACCTCAGCACCATTGCCCTCTTCGGCATGTTCGCCGCTTGGGGTGGGGGAACTGGCGCAGGGACGTTTGCGGAATTGGCGGCCGCCTCGGCCCAGGATCGTATCCCGGTCGCACTGGTGGCGATGCTGGGCCTGATCGGGTTTGGGATCAAGGCGGGCGTGGTGCCGGGTCACATCTGGTTGCCTGGGGCCCACGCGGCCGCGCCCTCACACATCTCCGCCTTGCTTTCCGGGGTAATGCTCAAGGTCGGCATCTACGGCCTGCTGCGAATGGTCACCCTGCTCGGCCCTCTCCCCGTCTGGTGGGGCTGGTTGGTCTTGCTCCTCGGTCTCCTCACGGCGGTGATGGGTGTGCTGTGGGCGCTCGCCCAGCACGATCTCAAGCGGCTACTCGCCTATCACAGCGTGGAGAACATCGGAATCATTCTCCTCGGTCTCGGCCTCGGCGTGCTCGGGAGCGCCTACCACCAGCCGGCCGTCGCCCTCCTCGGCATGACCGGAGCACTGCTGCACACGGTAAATCATTCCCTGTTCAAGAGCCTGCTGTTTTTCGGCGCGGGCGCCGTACAGCGGGTCGCGGGGACCAGGGAAATCGACCGGTTGGGAGGCCTTGCCCGGATGATGCCGCGCACCGCGGGGGCTTTTCTCATCGCCTCCCTCGCGATCGTCGGCCTGCCGCCGCTCAACGGCTTCATCAGTGAATGGTTGATCTTCCGTGGCCTGCTGGAAGCCGGCGGGACCACCGGCGCGCTGCGGATGGCGAGTGTGGCGGCGGCGGGTCTGGCCCTGGCCGGCGCCCTGGCGCTGGCCTGTTTCACCAAGCTTCATGGCGTCCTCTTTCTCGGATCCCCCCGAGCTGTTCCCGCCCTGGGCGGTGGTGCTGAGCGCGGACTGGTCGCTCCGCAACTCGTCCTCGCCGCCGTGTGCATCGCGATCGGCGGGTTGCCGTTTCTCGTGTTGCCCGCTGCCGTGCGGGTGGCGTCCGGAGTGCTGCACGGGGTCGGCGCTGCCGCCGATGTGACGGCCGTCGCCGGGGCGGCCACCACCATCTCGCTCGCTGTTCTCGCGCTGCTCGTTCTGGGACTGATCGTGTGGCGGCTGCGGGCGGTCAGCCGTGCAGCCGAGATGGTGCGAGCTGAGGTCACCTGGAGCGGCGCGTTTCCCACCACGACCAGTCGTGTCCAGTACACCGCCTCGAGCTACGCGGCGAGTCTCCTTAGCGTGTTTGGGCCGCTGTCGGGAAGCCAGCAGGTGATTGGCCCCATGGGGCTGCAGGTGCATGTCGCCGACCCGGTGCTCGATCGGATCGCCCAACCCACGTGGGGCCGGGTCCGCGAGGCGGCCCTCAAGCTCCGGCGGATCCAGACCGGCCGGATCGTCTGGTACCTGGTGTACGTAATTTCCGCGCTGCTCGGGCTCCTGCTCTACCTGTGGCTGGGCTCGGTGTGATGAGCCAAGTCCCGGTTTTCCCCATCCTCGCGCTGCTGACTGTCCTGATCGTCGCGCCGGCGCTGCCGGGCATCGCCAACCGCACCAAGTCCGCGCTGACCGGACGTCGTGGAGCGCCGGTCCTGCAGCTCTACTGGGACCTGGCCAAGCTCTGGCGGAAGGGCGTCGTGTACAGCAGGACCACCACATTCATCTTTCGTCTCGGGCCCATCGTGCTCCTCGCGGCGACGCTCCTCGCCGCCGCGCTGTTGCCCCTCGACGGCCGCCGTGCGCTGCTCTCCTTTCCGGGGGACCTGGTGGCGTTTGCCGGGCTGCTCGGACTCGGGCGATTCGTCATGGCGCTCGCGGCGATGGATACCGGCTCGAGTTTCGAGGGAATGGGGGCCAGCCGGGAGGTGACGGTGGCGTCCTTTGCCGAGCCCGCGCTCTTCCTGTGCTTCACCGTGCTGGTCCTCGCCACCGGTCAGGTGGACCTCGCCGGGATGTATGGGCTTCCGCTGAGCGCCGCCTGGCCCCTGGCCGCTCCATCGCTCGTACTGGCGGCGGGGAGTCTCTTCATCGTGACCCTGGCTGAGACCTGCCGGGTTCCGGTCGACGACCCGCTGACCCACCTCGAGCTCACCATGATCCACGAGGTCATGGTGCTGGATCACAGCGGTCCCGATCTCGCGCTGATTCTTTACGCCGGCGCCCTCAAGATGACGCTCTTCGCGGCGCTGGTGGCCGGCGTGCTGCTGCCGCGGGCCAGCCAGCCCCCGGGTCTGGCGATGGCGGCACTGCTGCTCGGTCTGGCGGTCGTCGCCGTCGCGATCGGAGTCGTCGAGTCGGTGATGTCTCGATTGCGCCTGAACCGGGTGCCCCAGCTCCTGATCGCGGCGTCCGCGTTGGCGGGCTTTGCCCTCATCCTCCTGCTCCGCTGAGCGGTCCATGCAACCGATTCACGATGTCCTGCTGCTTCTCGTCGTGCTGACGAACTTCTGGGTGCTGGGGACGACGCGTCTCAGCGCGACGATTCGCGCCACGGCGGCGCAGGGCGTGCTGCTCGCGGGGCTTCCCATCGCACTATATCCGGGCTTCGAACCGCACATCCTTGGGCTCGCGATCGGCACGTTCGCGGTGAAGGCGCTGCTCCTGCCGTATCTGTTGTCGCGCGCGATCCGGGAGGCGGCGGTGCGCCGGGAGATCGAGCCGCTCATCGGATTCGCGCCCTCCCTCCTGCTCGGCGCGGTCGCGGTGGCACTCGCGTTCAGCATCGCCCCCCGTCTCCCGCTGCCCGGCCTGCAGACCCAGATGCTGGTGCCGGTCTCGCTCTCGACGGTGGTGATCGGACTGCTCGTGCTCACCACCCGGAAGAAGGCGCTCACCCAGGTGGTGGGCTACCTCATTCTCGAAAACGGCATCTTCGTGTTCGGCCTGAGCCAGGTGCAGCGGGTTCCCTTTCTGGTGGAAGTCGGCGTGCTGCTCGACATCTTCGTCGGGGTGTTCATCATGGGCATCGTCGTCTTCCACATCAATCGGGAGTTCGACTCGCTCGACTCGGCCCGGCTGACGGAGCTGCGGGACTGATGCTGCTCCCCGGACTGATCCTGCTGCCGGCGCTCACGGGCCTGGCCGCCTATCTGTCGCGAACGTCCCGGGTTCGGAATCTCCTCTTGCTGGGCACCGGCGCGGTGCACACCGCCGGCGTCGCCTGGCTCTGGCGGCACTCCGACCTCGCGGCCTTCGGAGGCTGGCTGGCCGTGGACGCACTCGGCCTGCTGGTGCTCACCATCGTGAGCATCCTCTTTCTCGCCATATGCACCTATGCCGTGGGATTCCTGGGACTCGACCGGCCCCGCGGCGGGCGTGTCTTCATCACCTGCCTGCTGGCGTTTCTCGCGGCCGCATCGCTGGTCAGCCTGGCCCACCATCTGGCGCTGGTCTGGATCGGCATGGAGGCGACCACGTTGTCCCTGGCGCCGCTGGTCTTCCATCGCCACGACCGGCGGTCCCTCGAGGCGGTGTGGAAATACCTGGTGCTCTCGTCGGTCGGGATCGGTCTCGCGCTTCTGGGAACTTTCTTCCTCGCGTCGGCACAGTCACTCGGCCGGCCGCTCGTTCTCGAAGATCTGCTCCGGCACGCGGACACGCTGCAACCGGGGCTGTTGCGGGGCGCGTTCGTCTTCCTGCTGGTGGGTTACGGCACCAAGATGGGACTGGCGCCCATGCACGCCTGGAAACCGGATACATATGGAGAGGCGCCCAGTCTGGTCGCAGGCCTCATGGCGGGCGCGCTCACCAGCTGCGCATTTCTCGGGCTGGCGCGGGTGGTCGAAATCATGGCCGCGGCGGGGCAGTCGTCGTTCATGCGGCCTCCACTGCTGGCGCTGGGAATCACCTCTCTCGTCGTCAGCGCGGCCTTCATCATCGGCCAGACCGATTTGAAGCGGCTGCTCGCCTACTCCAGCGTGGAGCACATGGGGCTTCTCGTCCTTGCGCTCGCGATCGGCGGGGTCGGGAGTTATGGGGCCATGCTTCACCTCGTCAGCAACGGCCTGAGCAAGGGCCTGACCTTCCTGGCGGTAGGGAACGTGGTGCTGTTCTATCGCACCTCCGAGGCCGCCGCGGTGCGCGGCGTGCTGCAGCGGGCGCCGTGGACGGGCGTGCTTCTCATCGTGGGGCTGTTCGCCGTCACCGGCTCGCCTCCCTTCGGGTTGTTCGTGAGCGAGCTGACCATTCTTGCCGCGGCCATTCAGGGGGGCTTCGTGTGGCTCGCGGTCGTCGTGATGTTTCTGCTGGCGGTCATTTTCGTCGGCATGGCCAAGATGATCCTGGATGTCGCCTACGGAACCCCGATCGAGAACGCCGAGCCGGCGAAAGAAACGCTGGCGCTCGTCGCGGGACCGCTGGTGCTGGCGATGCTCGTCCTGATGCTCGGCCTCTACCTTCCCGCACCGCTTCGCGCCGTCCTGGACCAGGCGGCGAAGGCGCTGGGGGGAGTGGCCCCATGAGCGGCTTCGACACCCTCGGCTTGCGGAATCGACGCGCGATCCCGCTCGCGCAGGTCCCCGATGAGGCGGTTGGCGCATTCCGCCATTCCGTGATCGACGCCGTCCGGCGCGACTGGCGCATCGTAGCCTTGTTCGGGGTGCCGGAGGATCATGGAGCGGTCCGCCTCTTCACCATTCTTGCCGATGACCGACGCGGCGAGCTGGGCGCCACCAGCACTCGCGTGACAGGACAGTACCCCGCGCTGACACCGGATTGTTCCCAGGCCGAGTATTTCGAGCGCGAGGTGGCGGAGCAGTGCGGAGTGACGCCGGTGGGGCATCCGGACTTGAAGCCGGTTCGCCGGCATCCCCCGGACCATGCGCCGGGACCGGCGCATATCGGTGACTTTGACCGTGAACGCTACCGCTTCCCCCGCATGGACAGCGTGCACGTGCACGAGGTCGCGGTCGGACCGGTGCACGCGGGGATCATCGAGCCGGGCCATTTCCGCTTCCAGGCCCACGGCGAAGAGGTCCTCACTCTGGAGATCATGCTCGGGTACCAGCACCGGGGCGCGGAGCGGCTGCTCGAGTCGCTCGACCGCGACCGCGCGGTACTGGTTGCCGAGTCCATCGCCGGAGACTCCGTCATTGGACATGGTGGCGCGTGGTGCAGCGCGATCGAGGCGCTGGCCCGCGCGAGGAAGACGCCTCGCGCCCAGGCGATTCGCGGGATCGCCCTGGAGCTGGAACGGCTGGCCAATCACCTCGGCGACCTCGGCGCCATCGCGGGCGACATCGCGTATCAGCCTGCCGCCGCCTGGTTCGGTCGGATGCGGGGCGACTGTCTCAACGCCCTGATGACGGTGAGCGGGAACCGCTATGGCCGCGGGCTGATCCGTCCCGGTGGCACGCTCTTCGACATTCCGCCCGCCATGGCCTCGGAGCTCACCGACCGGCTGGAGCGGCTCAGAGCCGAAGTGGTCCCAGTGGCCGATCTCATGCTGGGGAATGCCTCGGTGCAGGCGCGGCTGGAGGGAGTCGGACGACTGTCGCCACAATTGGGACTCGAGCTCGGAGTGGTCGGACCGGTGGCGCGGGCTTGCGACATCCCCCGCGACGTTCGCCACGATCATCCTTACGGATTGTTCCGATTCGCCCACGCCCCGGTGGCCACGGCATGGGCCGGAGACGTGCTGGCACGGACGATGGTCCGCTGGCTCGAGGTGCAGCGGTCGCTGGATTTCGTGATCGAGCAGATCGCCGGTCTGCCGAGAGGGGCGATCCGAGTGGAATGCGGAGCCCTGCGACCTTCGGAGCTTGCCGTCGCGATGAGCGAAGGGTGGCGGGGAGAAATCGTCCACGTGGCGCTGACCGATGGCCAGGGCAGGATCCGGCGGCACAAGGTGGTGGACCCGTCCTTTCACAACTGGCGCGCGCTCGCGGCGGTGATGCCTGGCAACCAGATCTCGGACTTTCCGCTCTGCAACAAGAGTTTCAATCTCTCCTACGCCGGACACGATCTCTGATGCTGAGATTCATCCGCACCCGCCTCGCGCAGGGCACCCGGACCGCATCGTTTCCAGACGGGCCGGTGGAGTTTCCCGAGCGCTTCCGTGGCCGACCATCGCTGGACGCCAAGCGGTGCCGGGATGGTTGCCGCGCGTGCGAGGCAGCCGTTCCGTCCTCGCTGCTGGTTCGGGGAGATGAGGGAAGGCCGAGCCTGGATCTGGGGGCGTGTCTGTTTGCCCCCGAGGAAGCTCTTGCCTGTCCCCATGGCGCAATTGAGTTCACGCGGGATCATCGGCTCGCTGCCACCCAACGGGAAGGGCTGGTGTCGCCCGACGGCACCGTCCCGATGGTGGCAGCGCTCGAACGCCAAACCCGTCGGCTCTTCGGTCGGTCGCTTCGGCTCCGATCAGTCTCGGCGGGCAGCTGCAATGGGTGCGAAGCCGAACTGGTCGCGCTCGGAAACGTGGTGTTCGATCTCTCCCGATTTGGCGTTCAGTTCGTTGCGAGTCCGCGCCACGCGGACGGCATCGTCCTCACCGGGGCCGTCAGCAAGAACATGCGCGACGCGGTGTATCGTACTTACGAGGCTGTCCCGGAACCACGGCTGGTAATCGCGGTCGGCGCATGTGCCATCAACGGAGGCCCGTTTCGCGGGAGCCCCGAAACCGGAGACGGTATCCCAGCGGACCTCCCCGTCGACCTCTGGGTTCCCGGTTGCCCACCACACCCGCTCACCCTGCTGGACGGACTGCTGCGGCTGGTGGGCCGGCTCAAAGACAATGGTGGGAGGGTCGGAGAGTAAGCTCGGCCGCGGTCAGCCTCCATCCCGGGCCGCAGCCACGTCAGGATACGTCTGCGCCAGCGGATAGTCGCTCGCTTTCATCTCTCTGGCGGCCCAGGCGAGGATACGCTGCCGCACCTCGTCAGGGACGTCCTTGTGCCGGTCTGCGGTGCCGCGCACGAACAGCTCGGCGCTGGTCTGGAGCACGTGCGGTGGATGCATCTCGAAGTTGTCCTGGTGTCTCTGCATGTATGCGAAGCCGCACTTGTCGACCACGCGGGCCAGCTCGGCGTCGCTGAGCGGCGCCATGCCGAGGAACTCAGCCACCCGGCGTACCATCGACGGGAGATCGCGCTTCATCTCCTCGAAGTGCACGAACAACACGTTGCCGTCGCGCCGGCTTCGGTCCCACCAGCCCTCGACGTGGTCGGTCCAGGTCCCCCACCACATGAGGTCGGGCGAACAGAACCATTCCTCGTACACCGCCATGGCGGGCGCCATGGCCCCCACATTGGTCGCGACGAAGTC
>Ga0210377_10001630_pt1 | contig 20375 bp, 20 predicted proteins | sample PLM4_65_b1redo_FD_155480 | JGI IMG/M metagenome (GOLD analysis project Ga0210377, IMG submission 155480) | Groundwater sediment microbial communities from an aquifer in East River, Colorado, USA - PLM4_65_b1 redo | ecosystem: Environmental > Terrestrial > Soil > Riparian zone | place: USA: East...
CTGATGGCTCAAGTTCTTTCGCAGTATGTGTGGGTAGATACCCGATCAGGCAAACCGATTACCGTGCCTGACAACTTTCTTGCTGACTTCGCCGATAATATCGCTGCATAAGACGCTCTACTCGGAATGGCTATGCCAGAACAGGCGCGCATCACTGTGATCAAGAATGACCATGCCGGGCGCGAAATATTGCGCTACGAAGGCGTCGTTTTGGAACGCCACCCGGATCATGTGGTTGTGGAAGCGCGTTTCAACCGCGATGATATGGATTTGGGCTATGTTGTCTTCCGGCGCGGTGATCGTTTTGTGGAACGCTTTTACGCCGACCGCTGGTATAACATCTTTGAGATTCACGACGTGGACGACGACCATATCAAGGGTTGGTACTGCAATTTCACCCGCCCGGCCATCATCGCGGATGGAGTGGCGCAGGCGGACGATCTGGCCCTTGATTTGTGGGTCTACCCGGATGGTCGCACGCTTACGCTGGATCAGGACGAGTTCGACGCCCTGGCTATCAGTCTCGAAGAGCGCCAGCGCGTGATCGACTCGCTGGCGAAGCTGGTGTCGTCGTCGGCATGGGCATAAGCCTCGCCCTCGCATATGCTCTCCAATTGAAATCGTGTATAATCTCGGAACATCTCGGCGCAACGCCTTACAGGAGAGACTTCACAGGTGCTTACCGGACAAACCCTCCGAAACCGCTATAGCGTCTATGATCGTCTCGGCTCCGGCGGCGCGGCGACGGTGTATCTTGCCCGCGACTCGAAGACCGGGCAAATGGTGATCCTCAAGGTCGTCCATCCGCATCTGATTGATGAGAGCTTCATGGGGCGGTTCCGCCGCGAGATCGAGCTTCTCAGCCAGCTTGACAACCCGCATATTATCAAGCTCTACGACTGGGCCTTGCAAGAGCATGACCCGGTCACCAATCAGACCCTCAGCTATATCATCGCCGAATTTGTCGAGGGCCATACCCTTTCAGACATTATCGACACACGCGGGGCGCTGCCCGAACCAGACGCGCTGGCGATAGGGCGCCAGATCGCCATTGGGCTGGCTGACATTCATTCCAGAGGCATCATTCACCGCGACATCAAATCGCAGAATATCATGATCACGCCGACCAACATCGCCAAGCTGATCGATTTTGGCATCGCGAAATCCACCAATCAGGCGACTCTCACCAACCCGTCCCACTTCGCCGGGACATTGTTCTATGCCCCGCCAGAGCAGATCATGGAGACGCACAGCGTCGATCACCGGGCCGATATTTATGCGCTGGGCGTGGTGCTGTACGAGATGCTCTCGGCCCGCCTGCCCGTCAGCGAGCGCGAATTTGGGGCGGTCGCGTCGCGCATTATCTCCGGCGATCTGGATCCGCTGACCGGCGTCTCGCCCGAAGCTGAGTCGCTAGTGGCCGATATGATGGCTTTCCGGCCTGAAAACCGCATCGCCTCGGCGGAATTGGTGATCAAGAAAATCGAGAAGATTCTGGGCGGCGCGGAAAGCCCCGATCTCAAGAACTTGCCGCCGGTGGTCACCGCGCATATGATGGCCGTTTCGCAGGACGCGATCAAGGCGCAGGGGCCGCGTTATAAGCTGGTGGCGACGACCGGGCAAGCCATTCCGATCACTCAGAACGAAACGGTGATCGGGCGCAGCCACCCACGCGACCCATCCGCGCCCGATATTGACCTGTGGACGCTGGGCATCGAGGAAGCCCGCACCGCTTCTCGCCGCCACTGCCGGGTGTTTTTGAAGGATGACGCCTATTTTCTGGAAGACCTCGCCAGCATGAACGGAACTTTCCTGAATGACATTCAGTGCGTCGCCGGAACGATCTACCCGTTGAAAGATGGCGATCAGATCATGGCAGGCCGGGTTCAGCTGACCTTCACCAAACAGTAAAGGCCACCGCGTTTCGGCGAGCCATGTCGCCGCGCTTGCCTGCCGCGCCCGGCTTTTCCCCTTATGAGCGATCTATCTGTCATCATTGTGACCTTTAACCCGGGCGATCTGATTCTCGCCTGCCTGAAAAGCGTCGAAGCCGCCAGCGCCGGGCTGGACACGGAAATCATTGTCATCGATAACGCCTCCGAAGATGGCACAACGGATCAGATCAAAACACAGTTCAAGCGCGTCAGATTAGTGGCGAACCCGGACAACCGGGGTTTCGCCGCTGCCTGCAATCAGGGAATGGCGATAGCCAGCGGCCAATACCTGCTGCTGCTGAACCCTGACACGGTTGTTGAGCCAGACGCCTTAACAAGCATGACGCGGTTTATGGACGCCCATCCACACGTGGGCATTGTTGGGCCGCGCGCGCATGGACATGCCGGGGAAATTACGCTGACCGCGTATCCTGAATACGGGCCGGGCATGATTCTGTGGCAGTATTTCGGCCTAGATCGGCTTTTCCCATATGCCGTGTTCGGACGCTATCGCCGCCTGTGTGAACAGGCGACAGAGCCTTTTCGCGTCGAATGGGTTCAGGGATCGTGCCTGATGCTCCGCCGGCAGGTATTTGAAGCCATCGGCGGGTTGGACGAATCATTCTTCCTGTTCTGCGAAGAGCCGGATTTCTGCCAGCGCGCGCGGGCGCACGGCTGGGAAGTTCACTATCTGCCCGGCGCGCGCATCGCGCATACAGTTTCGAGTTCGGTTTCCCGATATACTTTCGCCAGAGTGCGCAATTACCATATTAGCCCGCTGATCTATTTCAGGAAACGGGGTCGCCCTGTCACGGCGCTAGTCCTCAAGCTGGGCTTCACGCTCGAACTGTTGGCGAAGCTCGTCATGCGCGCGGCGCAAATCGCTATCGGCAAGCGGGCGCTGGCGATGCACGTCAGCATTTACGCGCGCGTGATCCGTGAACTGTGGGCCTTCTGATAGGCTGCCCATGAATGTATGGCTGCTTGATCCCGGGGCGATGACGCCCTATTATGATATCAGCCTCACGCAGGCGCTCCGAGCCGCCGGAATCGCAGCGCGCCTGATGACGTCGCGCTACCTCTATGAAGATCAGGTTCCGCAGGCCGAACAGGTCGCCGAGTATCGCTTTTTCCGCGCGACTGCCGGGTGGAGCAAGCTGCTCCGACGATCAGCCGGGCTGCGCTGGGCTGCGCGGCTGGCTCAATATCCATTGGACTGGTTGAGGCTTTACCGGGAATTCGCCAGCCAGCCGCCCGATCTACTACATATGCAGTGGGCATGGCTGCCGCCGCTCGATCAGGCGACTTTAGGGTTGATGTCCCGGCGAGTCCCGCTCGTTCTCACCGTTCACGATGTCCTGCCGCGAGCCGCCGCCATGACCCGACTGGCTGACATGCGCCCTATTTATCGGCTCGCCGATTGGTTTATTGTTCACGCCGAAGAGAATCGCCGGTCGCTGATTGCGCGGGGGGGCGTCAACCCGGGCCGTGTCAGCGTCGTTCCTATGGGGCCTTCTCTGGAAGATCAACCCCTCGTGGAACGGGCAGAGGCGCGACAAAGGTTAGGCTTGCCTGCGGATGCGAGCGTTATTCTGTTTTTTGGCGGGATAAAGCCTTACAAGGGTTTGACGGATTTACTGCAAGCCTTTCAGATTTTGCGCCAGCAAACGCCAACCACCCATCTTTTGATCGCGGGAACTGTCGAGGGGTCGGCGCAGCCGTATCATGACGAGATTGATCGTTTAGGAATTCGGGACAGGGTCACGTTTCATGTCGGCTTCATTCCCTCGATGGAAGTTCCCGCTTATTTTGGGGCGAGCGACATCGTCTGCCTGCCCTATCGAGAGGCGAGCCAGAGCGCGGCGCTGCTGCTGGCGTATCGCTTCGCCCAGCCCGTGGTGGTGACAGACGTGGGCGCATTGACCGAGAGCGTGGACGAAGGCAAGAATGGCTTTATTGTGCCTCCCGCCGATCCGGTCGCTCTGGCGCAAGCCCTCACTAACGTGTTAGCTGATCCGGCTCTGAGGAAAAAGATGGGCGAGCATTCCCGGCGTCTGGCCGAGACGCGCTTTGGCTGGCCTCAGGCAGCGCAGCAAACACTTCAGGTGTATGAACTGGCGCGCAGCTATAGAGCGTCATTACGAAGAACCGCGACTAAAACCCATGACTGACACGCTCGACATTCTATTCCTGTGCCACCACTATCCGCCCGAAATGGGCGGCGGCGCGACGCGCTTTCAATGGCTGACGCGCAGGCTGGCCCAGTCCGGGCATCGGGTTCGCGTCGTGACCGGCATGCCGAATTATCCAGTGGGCGTTATTTTTCCGGGCTATCGGGGCAAACTCGCCCTGACTGAGCAGCGAGACGGTGTCGAAGTTCGGCGCGTGTGGGTCTATCCAGCCGCCTTTGGCAGCCGTTGGAAAAGGCTGGCGAACTACCTCTCGTTTGTGATCTCGTCGGCGCTAGCCTGCCTGTCAGGCCGCCAGCGTTACGATGCCATGATCGCCGCCTCCCCGCCTCTGTTTGTGGCTCTCGCCGGGTGGATCATCGCGCGTAGTCGCCGCATTCCGTGGGTGTTTGACATTGGCGATCTGTGGCCGGATGTGGCGGTCGAGGCGGGCGAGCTATCCGAGAATGGGCTGGTCACCCGCTGGGCGCGTGGGCTGGCCGTGTTTCTCTACCGCCGGGCGTCCTATCTTGCCCCGGTGACTGAAACCAAGCGCGCCCGCCTGATGGCGATGGGCATCCCTGCTGAGAAGATTGTGGTGGTCGAGAACACCGTTGATATTGAGACTGGCGCGCCGATTGATGACAAAGACTGGCGTGCCGATCTCAATCTCGCGGGACGATTTGTGGTGGTTTATGCCGGGCTGATCGGCATCGCGCAGGGCGTTGAGATAGCGCTGGACGCCGCCACCGCGCTCCGAGATCGACCAGAGATTGCCTTTTTGATTGTCGGCGATGGCGTCCGGCGAACAGGCATGGTCGAAGCCGCCCGCCAGATGAAACTGGAGAATATCACGTTTTTGCCAGCCCAGCCCCGCGAGGCGATCCCTGCGATTTTGCGCTGCGCCGACGTGGCCTGGATTCCCCTTGCCAACAACTTGCTGGTCGATGCCGTCCCCTCCAAACTAATGGAAGCATGGGCTTGCGGCAAAGCCGTGATTCTGTCGGCGGCAGGGGAAGCCGCCGCGCTGGTGTCCGAGGCGGGCGGGGGGCTGGTCACGCTCCCCGGGCAACCCGAGGCGCTGGTTGAGGCCGTTCTCCGCTGTCAGGCTGACCCGGCTCGCCTGCTAGCATGGGGAGCGAATGGGCAAGCCTTGGTGAAAGCTCGCTTCGACCCGCAAACGTTGGCAAACCGTATGGCCGATCTCCTGCGCCGCAGCGTGGAGCAGGCTGGCTCTCACGGCGGCCCGGCGCGGCCCACCCCATAATAGCGATAAGCCAGCAGTTCTTCCATCAGGCCCAGTGTCAGCGTGTTGATGACACGCGCTTTGGCCAGCAGAACCGGCTTCATCATGAGCGCTGTATAGCCCGATTCGTCTAACAATCGACGCAGGCTCTTCCTGGTGAAGAATCGCAAGTGCGTCCGATCCAGCGGGCCTGAGTCTTCATAACGCCAGTCGCCCCTGACCATCAGGCCGTAGATCACGCGGATGTGGCGCATGTTCGGCGTGGAAACTGCCATGACTCCGCCGGGTCGCAGCAGCGGGCGCAGGCGTCGCAGCAGCGCGCCCGGATCGATCAGATGCTCAAGAACTTCGGTGGCGATGATCGCGTCGAATGACGCCCCAGCAAACGGCAGTTCCATAGACTCCAGATTGCCGCATAAAACCGAGTCAAGCCGCACCCGCGCCCGTTGCGCGATCTCTGGCATCAGTTCAACCCCATGAACCTCGCTCGCCTTGCCTATCTGTTTGAGGTAAGCGCCCGTGCGCCCTTCGCCGCAGCCGATGTCAAGAATTCGATTGCCTGTCCCTGATATGAACTCGGCGACTTCGGCCTGTGTTTGGGTGAAGTAGTCTTCCGTCTTGTGCGCGTACTGCTGGCTTGTGGTCATCAGAAACTCCGGGCCGCCAAGCGCTGGCGCTCATCGGCAGAAAAAGGAGAAAGCGCGAACAGGCTGATCCCGTAAACCAGCCCGCCGAGCGCGATCTGCGCCCACAGGAATGGGATGAGGTAAATCACGATCGCCATCAGCGCGCAGGCTGCCGCTGCCTTCGCCAACGCGGGGAGAATCGGCACGGTCACGATCTTGCGAAAGACAAAGGCAATCAGCGTGGACACTACCACCACTTCGGCCACGATAGTAGCCGCCCCCGCGCCGACCATGCCCCAGCGCGGGATCAGGAAGACATTGCATATCAGGTTGAGGGCTGCCCCCAACAGCGTGCTGATGAAATACAGCCGCTGATGGTAAAACGCCAGCAGGGCCTGAGCGAAAACAACGTTGGCGAACACGGTGAAAACCTGCCAGATCAGCAGGCGCAGCGGCGCGACGGCAGGGGCGTAGTCGCGTCCATACAGCAAAACGATGATCGGCCCCGCCAGCAGCGCGCCGCCGACCGCGATGGGCAGGCCAAGATAGATCATGATCTTGCCCATCAGCCCGATTGAGCCGCGCGCGCGGGCCAGATCGCCCTGCCGGGCGAGGCTCGACAGGCCGGGCAGTATGGCCTGCGCGATCAACGCGGCGCTGTTGGTGAACACCAGCACAACACGATAGGCGGCGTCATACCAGCCCACTTCCGCCGGACTGCGATACTGCCACAACAGCAGGCGATCAATCGTGTAATAAATCTGTATCATGATGAACGACAGCCCGAATGGCAGCGCGGCCCGAACCGTCGTTTTAAGGTCGTCGAATCTAAATCGGAGCGTAGGCAGGCCGTAGCGCCGCGCGAATAACGCCAGCAGGCTGGCGGTCAAAACCAGCGCGCTGGCGGCGGGCAGCAAGCCAGCCATCAAAATATCGTTCGGGCCTCGGACCAGCAAGGCGGCCAGCCCGGCGCTGGCAGCGGCCTGCCCGATCCGAGCGAGGCTCACCACGCCCATCGCCTCGACGCCCTGAAACGCCCATTCAAGGCTGAATGCCAGCAGCGGAATCCCCATGCCAAGCGCTATCATCAGCCAGAACACAAGTAGCGGCTGGGGCAGCAGCGCCAGATACAGCCCCAGCAGTGTCACGCTGGTCAGGGTGAACAAAAACCGCGCCGCCAGTATCATCGATGCCTGGCGCCGCGCGTTTTCAGGGTCACGGGCCAACTCGCGTGTCCCGTAGACGCTTAATCCAAAGTCGGCCAACAACTGAAAGTAGCTGACCATCGTGGTGGCGTAAACCAGCGCGCCATATCCGGCGGCCCCCAGCCGCGTCGCCAACAGAATCGCCGTCACAAAATTGAGCGTTCGGCTGACGATGGCGCCAAGCCCTAACGCCCATAGATTCGAAACGATGCGGCTTGTTCGTGCCGGCGGGTTATTCAAGTCTGCTTGTGTCAAATGCGGAACACTACGGGAAGATCGATTGAGTCATAGCGTCTTGTCCAGATCTGAGCGCCCTCGCGTGAAGAGGGGACTGCGCCCTCATATGGTTTGAGCGGATAACTTGTCTTCCTCGCGCTGGGACTCTTCCTGCCGCTTGAGCTGCAGCACCTCCAGCGGGATCGCCAGCGTGGTGCGGCTGCCCTTGCCCGGCTCCGACCACAGATCAAGCGCGCCTTCCACCAGCCGCGCTCGCTCCTGCAGGTTGACCATCCCCATATGCCCTTCGCGCGTGCGGGAGGCCGCCAGCGCCGCCTCCACGTCATAGCCTACCCCGTTGTCCGAAACTTCCATCACCAGCGCGTTGCCTTCAATCGCCACCCGAATATTGATCGCTTCAGCCTGCGCGTGCTTTCGAGCGTTGTTGACCGTCTCCTGCGCGACAGAGAAGAGCGTTTGGGCGGTCTGGCTATCCAGCAGCCGATTTGCCTCCGGATTGACTTGAATCACGACATTTTGTTCGTACGTGTCTTTCATCTTGATGGCAAGCTGCTCCAGCCCGGGGCCAAGCCCTTGCTCAAGGGCCATCGGGCGAAGCTCGAACAACATGTGGCGCATTTCTTTGCTGGTGCGCCGGGCTATGTCTTCGAGCTTGTAAAGCTCTTCAACCGCTCCCTCCGGCCTTTTCTCGACCAGCTTGCGCGCCACGTTCAACCGCATCGTGATCGCCGCAATGCCCTGCGTTGGCCCGTCATGCAATTCGCTTGCAAGCTGGGCGCGGGTGTTCTTTTCGACCTCTACCAGCCGGTCGCGCTGTTCCACCAGCGATCCATACAGGCGCGCATTGTTCAACGACGAGGCCGCCTGATTAGCCACCGCGCGGATCAACTCGACATGCATCTCGCGGAAGGCGTCGGGTTCGCCGCTGCCCACCAGCATCACGCCGTACACCTCATTGCCCGACCCCAGCGGCGTGCACAGCACGGTAAGGCATTTTCGAAATGTCTCAAACTGCTTCAACTCAGAGTCTGATTCCGGCGCGTGGTTGAGCGTCGGCGCCTGTTTTCGCAGCGTGTCGCCAATCGATCCGTCGGCGCCGGTCACCGCCAATTTCAGGTCGCGCGGGTGAACGGTGTCGCTGGCTCGCGCCATCTTTAACACATTGCCCGTCCCGTCGCCTGCGCCAGCGAACAGCATGATGGCGCTGTAGATAGGCGGGCGAGTCCCTACCCGTTCCATCGCTTCGACCGAGAACTGCACGGCGGCCTGCAGCACCCGCTTGGGGTCAAGTTTCGAAGAACTCAGCACTTCGGTCATCTCGTAGATCACGCGCATATACTCGGTCGCCATGCGGGTGATCTGTTCTGTGCGCTGCCCGCGAGACTTGAGCTTGTCGCGCAGTTCAAACACTTCAGTCTTGTCGCTGCCGAGAAAATACGCCACAGGCCCGACTGCGGGCACGGCGATCAGAACCAGCGCCAGCGCGGGGATATTGCGTGTCCCCAGTTGCAGGTTGAGAAACTGCGCCGCGATCATCGCCAACGCCACCACCACGCCCACTATCAAACCGGGCAGCCATCCAAAATAGAAACCGGCCACCGCCACCGGTATCAGCCCCACCCAGCCGACAGAAATATTGCTGACCGCCACCGCGGCGACCGCCAGAATCGCGTCAATGCCAACCACCACGCCATTCAACACCGCGAACCACTGGTTGTTGAGCAGCAAGGCCAGCAGGGCCAGATTAGAGACGATTGCCAGCAGCGCGACGGCGGCCACCAGCCCGCCAATTTGCGCCGACAGCCTCCCCGCGATCAACGACTCGGCGATGAACAGGGTCAGGCCCAGCGGCACAGCCCAGCGCGCGCCAAACAGCGCCCACTGGCGAGATGTGACCTCAACCGGTTTGAATATCTTCTGAAACACATTTTCCATGCGGAGTCCAACCTTATGTTGCGGCTTGCGTCTCTCAGCCTATGATCAAAATAGCGGCGCGCCTGAACCGCAGGCGTAGCCGCTGATTTGGTCGTGGCAGGTGGGCGCGGAGGGGCTCGAACCCCCGACCTCACGGATGTGAACCGTGCGCTCTAACCGGCTGAGCTACGCGCCCGCGACATGCCTGCACATTATATCAGCCGCGCTTTTGGCTTACAAGATTCCATTTGCTCTGAAATAAAGTGTACTTGACTCTTGACATTCCGCAAGGGCAGCCCCGGCGCTTGACCAGAATCGACAAGCGTTGCACAATCCCTTGATGGTTATCCCATCTCAACCAGCGACGCTATGAGCGACCCTGTTGTCATCCGCCATTTGACCGAATACAAAGACCTGCTCGCTTGCGAAAAGCTCCAGATCGAAGCGTGGAAGATGACCGGCGACCGCGATGTCGTCCCGGCGCATATGCTCAGTCCTATCGCCGAAAACGGCGGCGTGGTGATTGGCGCGTTCAACGGTCAGGGCGAAATTGTCGGCTTTGTGTTTGGCTTTGTCGGGCGCGTCGATGACCGGCGCGCCGAGCAGATCGGCAGCCCGTATATTTTTTGCTCGGAGATGATGGGCGTCCTGCCGGAGTATCGCGGCGGGGCGGTGGGGACGCGGCTGAAGCTGGCCCAGCGCGACTACGCCCTCTCGCAGGGCTACAGGCTGATGACATGGACGTATGACCCGCTTCTCAGCCTGAACGCCCGCCTCAACATCGCCAAGCTGGGATGTGTCGTTCGGCGCTATGTGCGTGACGCCTATGGCGTGATGGGCGGCATCTATGCGGGGTTGTCAACGGATCGTTTTTCAGTCGAGTGGTGGATCGCCAGCCAGCGGGTCAAGTCCGCTGTCGCCGCCGAGACATTTCCAACCCTTGAAGACTGGCGCGCGCAGGGTTTGCCCGTCATCAATCCAGCCATTGTAAAAGCGGATCGAATTCAAGCCCCCGGCGATTTTGATCTTGGCTCTGCGCCCGAAGCGTTCCTTGTTCAAATCCCGGCCCATTTTCAGGCCCTCAAAGAACTGGATTTTGACGCCGCCAGAGCGTGGCGCAACCATTCCCGCGCCCTGTTTGAAGCCGCCTTCGCGCAGGGCTATGTGGTCATCGGGTTCACCGGGCCGGACGATCAGAACAGCTATTATCATTTGACCCGCCAGATGGATATATCTTCAATGCTGTGATCGGCGCAGCAGCGAAAAAGTTGAAAGAGCCTGCGCGATCAAATCAGGCCGTCAAACTATTCCGGTCATGATCAGTTGAATCAACATGCCATGCGTGGTGTCCAGATGCGCCCCAATCGACCATGGATCAACGATGTCATGCAGGCGCGGCAGGTCGGTGAACTCAAATGCGCGAATCTCTGCCTCGCGCTGTTTCCACAACGCCACCAGCCGGGCCGTCGCTGAGGCCGTCGCCAACGGGTCGCGGCGATGCGTCACCACCAGAATCGACTTCGCCGCAGGCTTGGACTGCTCCGCGCTGCGATACAACGTGTGCGCCAAATTTAGCCCTTCGGCCAACGCATGAGTTGAAACACGCGGGTAGATGTAGTCCGGCCCAAACCGCCCGGCCTTGAGCCAATCCCACCACAAGAATTGGTTGGGCAGAGCCAGCATCATCTGCGCCATGCGGAGACTCAGGCTCAGGGGCAATCCCCACAAACCGAAGGTGGGATTGATCAACACCGCCAGATCGACATCCCGGCGATACTGCGCACCCATCGCGGCCAGAACGCCGCCTAACGATTGCCCGATTGCCACAACTCGCTTCCCCAACCCCTGCGCGATGTCAATCGCTTCGGTGAGATAAGCGATCAGCTCGTTCTGCGTCAGCTTCGCCTGATCCTGTGTCATGCGTTCGCTGCTGCCATGATGCGGCATGCGCGGAATCAGGACATTGTAGCCGTGCTCAAAAAAATGCTTCCCCAGCTCGTAAAACTGTTCCGGGCTATTGGACAGGCTGTGCAGCATCACCACCGTGTTTTCGGCCTTGCGGCCCTGCGCCATGAACTGTGTTCGCGCCACAGGCAGCGTTTCCGCGCTGTCGCGCTGCTGAAGCGCCTCAATGCGGCCAACTGCGTCGGCATAGTCTGTGACTGGATGCGTGGTGTTTGAAACGTCAATTTGCGTCATGCCAATCTCCCCAGAGGAGGCAAAATTCAACTGCCATTCATTAATAGAATCGCCTGCTTCATAATTTAGCACAAAAAGGGAAAAAGGGCGGAGCATCGTTGCCCCGCCCTTGTCTTATATCAACCAGAACCATGTCAGAGATTGAGGAGGGGTTTCAACGATTACGCGAAGCGGTGTTGGCATAAAGAGCAAGAGAAATACAACGAGCATGACAATGCCGAGAATCTGGCGTTTTTTGTCAAGATGGGTGATCTCATCTAGCACGGGCGCATGATCACGCATCATAAATAGCAAAATGGCGACCCAGATGCCCCAACCTATCCACCCGAATCCAAGATGAAGCCCAGTCGATTCGTCAAAAATGCCAGCCAACGCGAGAAACGCTAACACTGCGATAATTGGCATCCGCGCCCGGCGTGCTCTGTCACCAAATAGCCCGTATAGAATATGACCACCATCAAGCTGCCCGACCGGGATGAGGTTTAAGGAGGTGACAAAAAAACCTGCCCACGCCGCGAACGCGACTCCATTAATCCAGACATCACGATCTCCGCTGGGCAGCGCCTCGCCAAATACAAGATATTTGATACCTAGATAAAGCAAAGATTGCCCTTCACTAGAAAACACCAAATGATCTCGCACCTCAGGTGGCGTCTTCTTAATCTGTTCAGCAATCGTTCCAACGTGGGATTGACTCAGGCCGATGAACATCAAAGGTATAGCAACAATCAGCCCCGCCAGTGGGCCAGCGATGCCAATGTCAAACTGCACTTTGCGATTGGGGGCTGGTTCGCGCATAGCAATAACTGCGCCCATCGTGCCTAGCGGCGGAACCGGCATAGGAATAAAGAAAGGCAGAGTGGTCTGCACTTTGTTGTATCGGGCTACGATAAAGTGTCCCATCTCGTGAGCGCCGAGGATGCTAATAAGAGCAAGCGCATAAAGACCTGCTTCAACTAATGCTGCTTGCCAGACTTCGGGAGAAGGAAGAAGGCTGGGAAACTGCACACTTTTCGTATTGCCTGTTAGCTGCGCCAAAATGATATTGAACGGCAAATCGTACAGTTTTCCGCTATTAAGCAACCCGACAAAGAACACGCTTAATATTGTGGTAACAAGTAAGATGAGAGCCATCCGGATCGGAATAGCGGCCTTCCCAAACACCACAGGCAGCGCCCGGATGACGTCCACGCCCTCCTCGTGCCGCAGATGAGGCGTGTGCCCGACCGCCTCGAACTGCGAGCGCAGCCGCTTGAACGCTTCCTCGGCGGGCATGATCAGCGTTCCACGAACGCGGGTAGGCTGCTCGCCTCCGCCGAAGGTCACGTCTTGAATCGCCATCACTTCGGCGGCGGCTTTCTTGATCGTCTCGTTGGCGCTGGGCGGCGTAGGCGCGGAACGCCCCGCCATGGTTCCTAGCCAGCCCGAAATCAGGCTGTCGCCTTCTTTCTGTTCCATAACGCTAAGGCTCCTTGACACAAAATAAGGGCGGGTGATAAATGCCCGCCCAGCGTTGATTGTATCTCGATTACTCAGCGGAGGGTGAAACACAAATGCCGTGACAACCTCTCGCGCTTCAACCTCAGAGATCGAAACTCTCGCCGGGTTTGAGAACGACAGGCCGCGCCTTTGTTTCCGCGATTGTTCGCTTGGCCCACGCCTCGGCGTCCTGAGCGAGCGCCGGGTGAGTGTAGTTACCCCGGAAGGGGTATATATAAGCCCGCCAGCGCTGACGGGCAAATGGGGTTCTTGCTCCCTTGTTTGGCCTTGACACAACAGAACAAACGGTCTATAATAGAATAAGCGTTCTATACCTTATTTGCCACAGGAGAGAGACATGACCAACCGCGCGATAGTCCACATTGAAATCCCTGCCGCTAACCGCCAAGATGCCGGGAAATTTTACGCCGACCTGTTTGGCTGGGAAATCCAGCACATGGAAGAAATGAGCTATACCACGTTCAAAACAGGCGATGGCTTGGGCGGCGGGTTTCCTGACGCAGGGGGAGACTTTGCCAAGCCGGATCATGTCCTGATCTATATCGACAGCGACGATATTGATGCTGATCTCAAAAAGATCGAGGCGGCGGGCGGCAAAACGGTTCACCCGAAGGCCGAAATCCCCGGCTTTGGGAGTTGGGCCGCTTTCACCGACCCTACTGGCAACACGATTGGTTTGTACCAAGTCGAGAAAAAAAGCTAATCGTTCTGTCCTGTACTGGTATTGTACTGGTATCGCCGGGGCGACTGTGATAGTCGCCCCGGCCAGCGGCAGCCCTCCACGAAAGCGGCCCCTATGACACACTCCCAACCCCCCTCGTTTCCGATTGATATTCTGATTGACCGCGAAAAATACGATCTGGTGCGTGACGCGATTCTGGACGCCCTGCCCGCCTCCGAAGCGGGCATGATGTGGGCTGAACTCACCGAAGTGATTGGCCCATTGCTCCCGGAGCGATTGTTCCGGCACAGGGGCACGGTGCGCTGGTATACCCGCGCCGTTCAGCTTGACCTTGAGGCGCGCGGCGAGATCGAGCGTGTCCCCGGCAGCAAGCCTCTGCGCCTGCGCCGCGTCGCCTGACCCCGCGCGTTTCCCCTGTTTGCCGAAGCCTTCTATTCGTGATACTCTCTACCCGCTTGTCTGCGAACGTTCAAAGAGATTGGCTAAAGCGTGAACACGATGGCTCGCTGGGGGAGCTTGTTGGGGCTGGCCGCGATTCTGTCGGGTTGTGGATCGCTCGGGCCAAGCGCCCTGCCAGCCACGCCCACGACGGCGCCCCTGCCCACCGAACTGGTGTCAGGCGGTGTCCCCCAACAACTCACCGATCTGGAACTCGCGGTAGGATCGCTGGGCGAAACCTCCTACAGCGGATACTCGTGCGTCATTGCCCCGGCGGGCTGCGCTTGCGAAACGCCGGTGATTCAAAGCGCGCTGTTCACGTTCACGCCCGATAATCGCTTGCTCTATGCCTTCGAGCCTGTCGGCGCGGCCCGCGTCGAATGGCAGTTGGATCATGCCGGGGTCAACCAGTGGAGCTACGCGGCCCCACTGCGCGACTCAAGCGGAAACACGCAGGCTCTGCTGCTGGCATTATTGAGCTTCACCACCGATGGCTACATTTTGACTCAGGTGACCACCATGAGCACAGGCGAGACGGTGGATTGCCCCGATGTCATCTTCCACCGCCTGCCGAAGTGACCCAGAATCTTGACCATGATCAAAGGCTCTAGCTTGAATCATCTATCCACGACGCGGCTTGTCACAGCGCTGGTCGCGCTTGGCGTTCTGACCGCCTGCGGCCCGGCCCAGCCTGCGGCGTCTCCTGTTTCGGCGACTGACCCGACGTTGCTGGTGGCTGACACAGAGATCAGCATCCCTAACCCGACCGTCACCCCGGTGACGCCTCTCCCTGAAAACCTGCCGCCCGGCCTGCCTGCCGATTTCACGCCCAATGAGCTGGCCGCCGCGCAGTTGGGACAGGCGGCCTACAGCGGATATGCATGCTCATTCAACGAAGATAATAGCTGTGTCTGCGATCAGCCCTCCATCCAGAGCGTCACCTTCACGTTCCAGCCGGGCAACAAACTGATCTACCAGTTCACCGGCGACACCTATAGCGCGCAATGGGAAATGACCCGTCTCAGCCCCGACCAGTGGAGCTACACCCTCAGCATTGGCGCGGATGAAAGCGGCGCGACGCCGGGCAATGGCGGCGGCTATTTCTTCGTGATGACCCTCACCGAAACCGGGTTTGCGCTGTCTCAGCGCGAGGATAAAGGCGGCGGGCAGATCATCACCTGCCCGGACGTGGTGTTCACCCGCATGGCCCCATAAGATTTCTGTCAAGGCTAGCGAAACAAGAACAGCCCGCCTCAATGACATCGAGGCGGGCTGTTTGTTAGAGCCAGCGGAGCGGGTGGGATTTGAACCCACGAGACCTTTCAGTCTACGCGCTTTCCAAGCGCGCGCACTCGGCCAAACTATGCGACCGCTCCATCGGCGAAGATTATAACATGCCCCTGAAGATTGTCCATCGCTCCCGGCATTCGTTTCCCATCTGCTTCTCTCGCTGGCACGAGTTTTGGAACAACCTAAGATCGGCTCACATAGCATAGTCTCAAAGTTCTCAATTCATCGTAGCTCACCGATCCTTCCAATTTGTCGAATACGGGCTTGAGGTAATCGGTTCCCAGTTCGTCAAAGGCGGCAAAGGTGGCTGTCTGTTGCTCAGGGGAAGTCGCTGTCAGCCGCAAGAGATCGTCGCCGCGGTTGAGCTTGTTGCCAGCGGCAGCGTAGCGCGCAAGATGATCCAGTATGGTTCCAACCGTCACCTGATAGCGACTCATCAGGCTTTCCACGCTCGCCCCGCCATTGTATGCCTCGCCGATGATGACATACCGCCGCCCGGAATCATCCCGTTTGCGCGGCGACTGTTTCACCTTCTCAGCGAGCGCGCGCTCGCCGCAATAATCCCGGATGATCGTCAGAAAAGTCTCGCCATATTGACGCGCTTTCACCTGCCCTACCCCGGCAATGTCCAGCAGGCGCTCAGGCGACTGCGGAAAGTAGGCCGCCATCTCGACCAGCGAACGGTCGGAGAAAATGACGTAAGGCGGCAGGCCAACTTCATCGGCCAGTTGTTTGCGCTTGCTCCGTAGCAGCGCAAACAGGGCTTGATCGTATTCCAGTTCGGCAGCGCGGGCTTTTCTGGATGCGCGCTCTCTGGCTTCCTGCAAGCGTCCCATGATCGGCGTTCGATTCTTGAGCGCGTCATAGCCTTTAGGGGTGAGCTTCAGCGTCCGGTATTCGCTATCTTGATCAAGGTAGCCCATCTGCGCCAATTGGCGAGCCAGATGCGTCCATTGTCCCCGATTCAACTCGCCGCCGATCCCATAGGTGGAAAGGCGATCATGCCCCTGCAGGAAGATGCGCTCGTCTTTCGAGCCTATCAAAACTCGAATCACATGCACGGCGCCAAACCGTTCGCCCGTGCGGATAACACACGACAGCAGCTTTTGGGCAGGAATGGTGATGTCCGTCAGAGCCGCTTCGGTCGTGCAGTTGTCACAGTTGCCGCAGTTTTCGGCGGCATAGGTTTCGCCAAAGTAGTCCAGCAACGGCTTGCGGCGGCAGTTGATTTCATCTTCAGCGTAGCGAACGATAGCGTCGAGATGCTGCGCCGCTGCTTGCCGTTCGACGCCTTCTTTCTGGTTGACGAAATATCTCAGCTTGGCGACATCGCTGTAGCTGTACAAAAGCAAACAGTGGGCAGGCAGGCCATCGCGCCCTGCGCGCCCAATCTCCTGATAGTAGCCTTCAATGCTCTTGGGCAGGTCATAGTGCAACACAAATCGCACATTCGGCTTGTTGATGCCCATCCCGAAAGCGATGGTGGCGACCATGATCTGAGCGTCATCGCGAATAAAAGCTTCCTGATTGCGGCGGCGGGCGCCGTCATCCAACCCGGCATGATAAGGCAGCGCCGAATAGCCCCGCCGCGCCAGAAAATCGGCGAGTTCGTCCACCTGCTTGCGTGAAAAACAGTAGATGATCCCTGACTGATCCTTGAAGCGTTCCAGAAAGCGGATCGTCTGATCGTAAGCGTCGTCTTTGGCTTCAACCTCGATAAACAGATTCTCGCGGTTGAAGCTGGCGACAAATTCGTTAGCCCGCGAAAAACCTAAGCTGGATTGAATATCTGAACGGACGCGTTCGGTGGCGGTGGCTGTCAGCGCCACGCAAATAGCCGAAGGAAAGCGTCGGCGCGCGTCCCCCAGTTGGCGATACTCAGGGCGGAAGTCATGGCCCCACTCAGAGATGCAGTGGGCCTCGTCAATAGTCAGGCAATCGATGGGCAAGTCAGAAAGCAGGGCAAACAGGCGCGGCGTCAGGAGCGTTTCGGGAGCGACGTACAGTAGCTTGACGGCCCCCTCGCGCACCCTTGTCATCACGTCTTGGTATTCTTCCGGCTGGAGCGAGCTGTTCAGGAACAATGCCGCGACGCCCGCCGCGCGCAGTTGTTCTACCTGATCCTTCATCAGCGCGATCAGCGGCGAGACTACTACTGTCAGCCCGTCAAAGAGCAGCGCCGGAATCTGATAGCACAGCGATTTTCCGCCGCCAGTGGGCATAATCGCCAGTGTGTCACGCCGGGCGAGGACATTCTCGATGATCTCGCGTTGTAGCGGGCGAAAACTGTCGTAACCGAATGTCTCTTTGAGGACGATTTGAGGCGTAGTTATTGGGTTCACCCCCCGATGCGCAAGTCTGGCAGAGTTTCAAACAATCCCGCTACCCTGCCGCCCCTATATACCCGAACACCGTTATATCATTGGCGGCAAAATCAAAAACGCGAGGCACGGCTGAGGCTTTCCGCGTCTTCCGTTGGTCCGTATTTCCGCGTTTCCACTCCGCCAACGCCCTGCGCCATCTGTCGGAAGGCGGTCTTGTAATCAGCGACCAAATCAATGCGCGGCGGCTACAATAGTTGAATAAACTCGTCAGCAGTCAAACCGGCTTGCTCAATCACGCTCTTAAGCGTCCCGCGATCAACCTCGCGGTGGTCGGGGGCGGATCTTCACGGCGAAGAACGATATGGCTGCCGCGTTGACGATCAATCTCAAACCTAATCTTGCGGAGCGCTTTGACGCATTCTCTACCTGAAACCACTGGCAGGCGCGTCATACCGTGACTAAATAGGTCTCAACAGTTTCTTGCGGTATGGTGTCGCCGTGCGCTTCAAGCGATTCAATATAAAGAGTGATCGCCTCTTTAATATTGGCAAGAGCCTCGTCTTTGGTCTTGCCCTGGCTGACACAACCTGGCAGGCTGGGGCATTCGACGACCCAATAACCATCCTCGCCGGGGTAAACAATCACACGTCGCTCGCTCATGATTATTCCCCCTCAAGCCACCTGATAAATAGCGGGGCGATAGCGCGGCTCAGGAATAGGCATGTCTTCTTCGCGGGCGACTTCAAGCCATGCTGATTTGGCAATCAACACTTGTTCGAGCGCGTCCTGAGGCGTCACGCCATGCGCCGAGCAATATTTCAGATCGGGAATATCAGCGATATACGCTTCATCTTCCTCGCTGTAGAAAACGTTGATATGGTAATCCTTCATGCTTTATCCTCTTCATCGCCGCTATCGTCTATCGTCAAATTATACTCCTCAACCAGCATGACCAGTTGCTTAACCTGATAAGACTTGGCCTGCCTGTTATTATCCGGCTGGATGGACAAAAGCGCGGGAACAGCCGGGTGTTTGAAAGTATGGTGGTTGCCTGTAATACGTTTTAATACAAAACCGAAAGCCTCTGTGAGTTTGAGCAGATCGTCAAATCGCAGGTTTTTTCCGCCAGAGGTCGCTTTCTGTAAGAGTTTCCGCGCCTTCACTACCCTATCCGATCCAACCTAGCCGTCAGATTTACCCCGCCAAAGCCTGCACCATCTGCCGGAACGCCGTCTTGTAATCCGCCTCAAAATCGAAGCGCGGGCGGCTTCGCAAATCGTCCGGCACTTCGCAGGGGCCCACCTGCGCCACCACGACCGGTTTGCGCTGTCCCCGGAAATACGCCCAGCGTTGTTCTACCTCGGCGGACGCCACCGCGCTCGCCGAAAGCGCCACCACCATATGGCTGCACTCGGTCAGGGCCGGATGCACCCCGCTGGCCCAGTGCGACGAATCCGCTTCTATCTCTTTAGAGAACCATGTCGGGATGCCGCCCTTCGCCAGATCATCGGCGATGCGCGCCGCGACCTCCTCATCGGCGGGGCTGAAATTGATGAACGCCGCGTAGCGCGTCGAGACGCGGCCCTTCTTCATGGTGTGCGGCGCGCCGCCCAGCATCTGCCCGACATCCGGGCGTTGCAGCCCCAGATGCGCGTCCGTGCGCCCCATGCGGAAGATCGTGTTGGCGCAAATCGGGCATTGGCCGCGCGTTCCGGGAGTCCCCTTCCGTGTCCACACTGGAACGGGCATCTCCATTTCCACCGTTTGCTTGCAGTGAACGCAATACGCCTCGATGGGTTCTTGCTCGTCGAGGCCCAGTTCGTCGTCGTGATGGTCGTAACCCTGCATAGATTCCTCGTTCCCCAGAATTCCGACCGAGTTTACTGGAAGGCCAGTAGAAGGGCAACCGCCCGCCTCGCGCTGATTGCGGCCCCTATGCCCGGATGGTATAATCCGCGCCACTCTGCGGATGGCCTATCAGCGCGGGCTGGTCAGAGAGTTAACGCGGTTTTTATTGGTAGGGGCGACTCATGAGTCGCCCCTATTGCGCACGACTTGTCCCAGAGCTTTGCGCTCTGTCTAAGGAGATTTTCTCCGGTGTTCAACCCCCTTGACTGGCTGCTCAGTCTATTTTCGCTTGATATCGCCATCGATCTGGGGACAGCCAATACCCTGGTCAATGTGCGCGGGCGCGGCATTGTGATCAACGAGCCTTCGTGGGTGGCGATTGACAAACGCACCCGCCGCGCGCTGGCGATTGGCACAGAGGCCCGCCAGATGGTGGGCCGCACCCCGGCCAACATCATCGCCATCCGCCCCCTGCGTGACGGCGTGATCTCTGAATTCGAGATCACGCAGGCCATGCTGGAATACTTTATCGGCAAAGTCCACGAGCAAACCCTCGTCCCCCTCCCCCGTCCGCGTGTCATCGTCGGCATTCCCAGCGGCGTGACCGAGGTCGAAAAGCGCGCCGTCTACGACGCTATCCTCTCTGCGGGCGCGCGCGAAGCCCTATTGATTGAAGAGCCGATGGCCTCGGCGATTGGGGCCGGGCTGCCCATCACCGAGACGCGCGGCAGCATGATCGTGGACATCGGCGGCGGCACGACCGA